>Ga0154020_10003540_pt1 | contig 18753 bp, 12 predicted proteins | sample Klosneuvirus_201_FD_109709 | JGI IMG/M metagenome (GOLD analysis project Ga0154020, IMG submission 109709) | Active sludge microbial communities from wastewater, Klosterneuburg, Austria - Klosneuvirus_20160825_MG | ecosystem: Engineered > WWTP > Aerobic digester > Activated sludge | place... | reverse complement strand
CGGCAATATCGAATTCTGGCCGGACAACTACGCAATGCCAAACGCTGGCAAGGTCACTGGCGCGTCGGACACGGCGTACGATTTCGGCGACGAGATTTTCGCTCCCCATGACGGATATGGTTCCATGCAGATTCATAACAACGCCGCTGGGCAGACATTATTCGCGATCAATCATTGGATTGCTGGCGGTGGAGCGGACATCGGAATCGGCAACAGCGAAGGTCAGACTCGCGACTGGACCTTCACCGGCAACGCAGGTTCGTATTCTGCAAAAAGATTGCGCGTATTTGTGCGATCGAAATAAGTCGAACGATCATTCACGGTCATAGGTGACGTCCGGGCGGCCCTTTCGTGTGGCCAGCTTCGCCCGTCGGTGGCGCTTACTCGACGCGAGGCTTCTTTATTTGCTGACCTCCCGGCATTTCTCTTCGTTGCTCGGCAGTTCAGGCACGTATCTGCGGGCGTCCAGACCGACTATGGACAATTCGTGTGCCATCTTTGGTTCCCGACACAATCCCCGCACAGGAGCCAGCGTGATGCATCTTCAAATCGAATGTCCGGCGTGCAAGTCTGGGCTGAACGTCAGTCTGAACAGCGTTGGGACCTGGACAAATTGCCGATACTGCACGGCCCAATTGAAGATACCGCCGCTTGGGATGAATGTCTCAGACTGGTCTCCAGGGCAAGCGTCGATTCCTGTGACCGATGACCATGTAGTACCGAATGCAATCAGGCAGCCTGCGTTCCGACTCCTCTCTGGGATCTGGCTGGAACTGACAAGAGTCTGCTCGGCAATCACAAGCGCGGTCAGCCCGTCTCTGAACAGAGCTGGTTATGCGTGTTCTCGCAGAATCTGGCAAACGCAACCGCAGCAAGTTCACTGGACCACATCCCGAATTCTGACTTACCTGGCTTTCCTTGATTTTGCAGTGGCACTGTCGCTGCCAGCGGCGATGATTGAAGACTGGTTTCCCTCGCAGTCAAATGTCCCACGCTATGTTGTTGGCTATGGACTGCAGTTGTTGATTCTCGCCGCGCTGGGTGGAATTCTGCGGCAACCAGTTCTGTTACTGTACACGGCAATGAACATCACATTCATCGCATGCACCGCGACGATCTTCTTTCGACCAAACTTCGGCCTATTGCGATTTGCGTCAACAGTCCTTGGACTTTCTTCACTCATTGCATTCACCGGCTGGGAAACTGTGGAGCGTTACATCGGCTGGTGGTTGTGGGTCACATCGTTTCTGCTCCTGACGCTGGCTTATCTCACGCCGCTCGTTCGGACTCCAGACGGTGTCAACTGTGAGGAATGACACTGGGCTCTCCCGTCGGCGGAGCGACGGGTGTACTGTACGCCCGTCGCTCCGCCGACGGCATTTCCGCCGGTGGCAGAACAGAATCAGGCGGCATCTGTTTGAGGCTCGACGGGCTTTGGTCCGATCGATTTGGAGCCGCCTTTGTGGCGCGCCCTGAGATCGAACAGGCCGAAAATTTCAGTCGCGTTCATGCCCAGAGAGACGTTATTATTATCGCCCTCACCGAGGATAGCTTCCGACAATTCTCGCTTTTCCCGGAGCACGCGGTCGATGCGTTCTTCGATCGTGTTTTTGGAAATGAAGCGGGTCACGATCACTGGATTTTTCACTCCAATCCGGTGCGCGCGATTGATGGCCTGGTCTTCGATTGCCGGATTCCACCAGCGGTCGAACAAGAACACATAGCCCGCGAACTGCAGGTTCAGCCCCACAGCTCCGGTGCCGTAGCTCATCAGCAGGATATGGGCCTTCGGGTCTTCCTTAAACTTTGCGAGAATTGGTTCCCGCTGCTTTGTGGGGACGCCGCCGTGGTAGATCAGCGGATTGAATTCTTTGAGCTTCGGTGCCATCCAGTCAATCGTTTTTGTCCACTGACTGAAGAGGATTGCTTTGCCACCGCTGGCGGCGATTTCTTCCATGTCTGCGAAAAGTCGCTCGAACTTCGCGCTTTCGCCTGTGAGCGGATCAAAATTGGTAATCTGCTTGAGTCGCAGGACGAGTTCAAACACATGCTGGACGGTGATCGAATCGCCCATGCTGTTGAGTTGAACGATGCCGTCCTTTTCCGCCGTGCGGTAGGCTAGTTCCTGAGCGTCGGTCAGTTCGAGTTCCGCGTCGCGATCAATTCGCGGCGGCATGTCTTTCATCACCAGATCTTTGGTGCGGCGCAGAATATATTTTTTGGCGAGCTTCGAGAGCTGGCGAAGGTCGGGATTCGCCGCTTTCGGGATTACTTCCATGAATTCGAACAGCGCGGCCAGTTCTTCCGGACGATTTTCGATGGGCGTTCCCGTGAGCGCCCAACTGCGTCGACGTTTGATCGAACGAGCGGATTCCGCTGTTCGTGAATCGCGATTCTTGATCCGCTGCGCTTCGTCGAGAACAAGCAGATCAAACTTTGGCTGTTCGTCTTCGGGGATTTCCGCAATGTCGCGGGCCATGGATTCGTAGTTCGCGATCAGGATCGGAATGCCTGGCATGGTCCAGAGCATTTTGCGTCGCGCTCCGTTCCCTTCGACGGCGACGACCGGCAGTTCTTCGGCCCACGTCTTAAATTCACGTTGCCAGTTGGGAATCAGCGGTTTCGGGCAGATGAGCACAATCCGCCGCGCCTGGCCGCAACGCAGCAGCAGGCGAATGGCGGTGATGGTCTGCATCGTTTTGCCGAGTCCCATTTCATCCGCCAGCAGTGCGGAGTGGCTGGCGAAGAGCCATGCGATGCCTTCGTACTGATATCCGAACGGTTCGAATGGCATGATGAGTTCCTGATCCGCGAGCCACGATTCCAGTGGTGGCTGAAGCAGGTAGAACAATCGATCCTGCAGCGACAACGCATCGGTCGGCGGTTTGATTCGCGTGACTTTGCGTGGTTTTTGGACTTCTTCGCCGTCTTCCGAAATTTGCTTCGGCGGAGCGATCTTTTTCAGCTCAACTCCGTCCGTCGATTTTGTCGTGTCCGTCTTTGGCGGCAGGAATTCCATGCCCTCCGGAAGCGTCAATCCAATGCACTTGACGGGAATTCGTCTCGCGGTCCATGATGGCACGAAGTCCAGTACGGTATTCAGGGAGATAGCCTGCGTTTCTATCGCCGGTCGTCGCCCGAGAGCTGGGTTGAATCCCGTTTGCGCGACATCGACGCGAAGCGAACGTTTCGCTTCGGCAAGGAGCGCTGGATCAACCGCAGCTGACGAATCAGTCGTCAAATCGATTGGCTCGGTCATCGTGTGAATACCGTTCTGACGGTCTCGGCCAGAGCTTCGCGAACACGTTCGAGCGGCTCTGCGAGATCAGCGGAATCCGGAATCAGATGTTTCTGCTTTGAAAGTGAGTCGGCGTCAGTATCGTGCCCCACGTGAAATCGGAGCAGACTGCCACCGAGTCGCAGTGTTCCCCCCTGCTCTGCCACCTTTGATTTCGCATCCGCAGCGCACGCGACTGGAATGGATGTGTGATTACGCAGCTCCAGCAGATTCGGATCGCTGGTGATAATCATGTCTGGCTTGATCGACACTCGAGCCAGCAGCGTGCTGCCGATGAGTTCACCCAGCAGCCACGATTGCAGTGTTTCGCCGAACAGGATTTCCTGTGTTCGATTGGGTTTGACGGGCGTCGTACACTGAAACTCCAGCGGACGTCCGTTCTTGTTGGTGATCAGCAATCCGCCAATATGGCCGCGACCCTCAACTTCCATGGTCTCCATGAAGCCCAGTCGCAACTGATCCGTTTTCCCCGCCCCTGACATTCCGTCGTCTTTCCTCGGGACTGTGCCGATGTGTTGATACGCTCCGGCAAAAACTGCCGAACACAATTTTGAGGATGTGCGAACTGGCGAATCGAATCCGCAGCACTCACGAGTCTGATCGTCGTATCGACTGGGGCAGCTTTAGACAAGACGTCTGTTCTTCGATGTCGAGCCGCAGTGGCCTCACCCAAAGACGTCCGAGTCGATCCGCTGCGGGTGTACGCGATGCACGGTCTGCGGCAGTTTTTACGAGGCGCAGAATCTGCCGGAGCACAGCCTGTAACTGAAGTCGTGAGACTTCAGGGATCTGAACTCTGACAAGTTCAGCTACGGCACGCTAGACCTTGACAACACCCAAATAAAGCTCGCTCAGCGGCAACTTGATCTGAAGACTTGCGAGAGAGATCTCGTCGTTTAGGTTAGTGAACTCGTGCCGTTCGAATCGCTCGCTGGCGCGTTCATACAGGACGGCGACAGCGCTGTCCTGTTCCAGCAGAAGGTAATAGTTGAGCGTGGGAATGGTGAAGTAGGCGTCGCGTTTTTCGCCATCATCCAATCGACGTGTGCTTTCAGACAGGACTTCGACGATCAGGACCGGGCGATCCTGAAACGTGTCTGACAATGAGTTCGGGTCGCAGACAACAGAGACGTCCGGGTAATAAAAGCGAACATGGTCGGCTGTCCTGACACGAATTTTCGTATCTGAGTTACACGGCTGACACGGCTTGCCTTTGAGTTGAGTTCCCAGTGCGAGCAATGCATTAACGGCAATCCGATTGTGCGAATTCTTCGCCCCGACCATCGCAAACACCGCCCCGGCGACGTATTCATGCTTGACGGGCGACACCAGTTCACCTGCCAGGTAATCACCGACCGAGATTGGTTCTGTAATTCGTACTGTGCTCATCCGGTCTCGCCTTTCGTCAAACTCAACAATGTATGCGGCGTATTGTCACACAACTCCGGAACGCTGTCGAGAAGTTTTCAAAGCAGCACTCCGGAAAACACCTGCTATTTTGCAGGAAATTCACGTGGCGTCCGATGTTAGTTTTGTGAGATCCAGAGTCCTGATATCCTCCCAAGAACTTCAAACCACTCTCCTTACAGGCTTTTATCTCCGTGACCATCGATATTGAATCAGTTTGGCAGGATCGCTCTCAGATCAAAGCGATTCAGTCGCAGCGGCTGGTTGAACTGCTGCAGACGATCATTCCCCGCAATCGGTTCTGGACGACAAAGTTCCAGGCTGCTGACGTAGATGTTGCCTCGATTAAGGGCCGGAATGATTTATCGAAACTACCGCTAACGACAAAGCAGGAGATCGTGGACAGCCAGACCGCGCAACCTCCGTATGGCTCGAATCTATCGTATCCATCAACGCATTACCGTCGGCTGCATCAGACGTCAGGAACGACTGGCCGTCCGATTCGCTGGATGGACACGCAGGAAAGCTGGGACTGGTTCATGGAATGCTGGCGGCAGATTTATACGCTGGCTGGACTGCAGTCATGGGATCGTCTGTTCTTTCCGTTTTCGTTTGGACCATTCATTGGGTTCTGGGCGGCGTTCGAAGGTGCCAGCCATTTTGGAAACTTCTGCATCGCGGGCGGAGGTATGTCGACATCAGTTCGGCTTCAGGCAATGATTGAAAATGAAGCGACGGTTGTCTGCTGCACTCCCACCTATGCAATGCGAATGGCCGAAGTCGCTGCGGCTGAAGGCATTGATTTGAAGGAAACATCAGTTCGCATGATTATCGTAGCTGGCGAACCTGGCGGTGCGATTCCGGCGACGAAGGCTCGTATTGAGGAAGCATGGGAGGCCCGAGTCATAGATCACTGGGGAATGACGGAAGTCGGGTCCCTGGGAATCGAAAGTGAAGATCGGCCAGGCGGGCTCTATGTGCTCGAGACAGAATGTATCGCTGAAATTCTGGATCCGGAGACACTGGAGCCCGTCGAGACCGGCGCAGTGGGTGAACTCGTGATTACAAATTTGGGACGGCGTGGCAGTCCGCTCATTCGTTACCGCACACGAGATCTCGTCAAGGCATCCACGGAAGGCGATCCGTCCGGTCGAAAACTGTTATGGCTGGACAGTGGAATTCTTGGCCGTTCTGACGACATGGTGATCGTGCGAGGCAACAACGTGTTTCCTTCGAGCATCGAAGCGGTCGTGCGCGAAATCGCTGAGGTTGCAGAGTTTCGCATCGAGCTTAAGACGGTGCGCGCGATGCAGGAACTGTGCGTGGCCGTTGAGCCGACTGGTGAAGCTGCGAATGTCACCGCCGAGTTGATAAGCCGAGTCGAGACTGCTTTGCGTCAGCGATTGGGTTTTGTCATCGAAGTCCGCTCAGTGGCACCCGGCGAGTTGCCGCGTTTTGAACTGAAAAGTCGAAGAGTTGTGCGGATTGATTCGTGATTCATTGGACATCGCTGCTTTTCCCGAAGAAGTAACCCGAAGCGTACGTTTTGAAGTTGCGCATTTTTGACTTACGTTCGTCACCGGCAACGAAACCACCGCAAAAATACTAACCCGAAGCGCCAGCGAGGCAAACACTTCACGCGGAAGAGCAGACGTAACTTGTTTGCCTCGCTGGCGCTTCGGGTTACTATCAGGACAGTTTGTGCAACTTCAAAAAGCGTAAGCGAGGGAACGAGTTAGGCACAATCCCTCGCTCACACTTCGGGTTGCAAAAATGCTCGGTTTCCGCCAAAACTGGCGCTGTCCAATTATACTTCACGTGGTCAGGAATCAGGCTGTCAATCCTCGTTCCAGGGCTCCAGCCCTGGAACGCAACGCACTGGAGGCTCCTGCCTCCAGCGAGAATCCCGGGAGGCTGGAGCCTCCGGAACAAGGACAAAACTGACGCTGTCCAATTCAGCGTGGAGTTTGGATCGGTGGACGGAAGTGTTTGTCGTCGTTGCCGGGCTGTTAAGAGTTCAATTTTATGAGTAGAACAGGCTGATTCTGTGACTCAAAGTTCGTCCAATCTTCAATCGATCAACAGCCGAATTCAGCAGCGCCGTGCCGCGTTGCTGGCCATGCGAAACAGCGTTCGCGATCGACGGCTTGCTGGTGAAAGCGGCATTGCCTGCTGCCACTGGCTTTCGGATCAGGTGGACGAGTTTCTGCGCGAGATCGTCGCGCAGCAGCCGCACGCAAACCCGCACGTTTCGCCAACCTCGTACGCAGTGCTCGCCATTGGCGGCAACGGTCGTCGTCGTCCCGCACCGTTTTCGGATATTGATTTGCTCTTTTTGGTGGACTCGAAACAACATCCCGCCACCCAGGAATTTCTGTCCGCCGTTGTCCGCGACTGCTGGGACGCTGGCGCACAACCCGGTTCAAGTATTCGCACGATTGCGGATGTCATTCGCTTCGCGTCGTCAGACATTCAGTTTGCCACTTCGCTGATCGAAACCCGATTTCTATGCGGCCACGAGCGGCTGGCCGAATCGGCGGTGCAGCAAATCCGGGCGCGAATATTTTCAGAGCGTGCCGAACGCATGATTCAGCGAATTGTTGCGTCCCGCCGCGAAGAATGGATCACCCGCGGCAACTCCGTCAACCAATTGGAACCGGACTTGAAACGGTCACCAGGCGGGTTGCGGGACTTGCATCTGCTCCGCTGGGTTTCATTCATACGCCATCACAAGCCGGATCCCACTGAACTGCAGTTGAGTGGTGACATCAGCAAACAGGAACTGGACGATCTGCTGCTGGCGGATGAATATCTTTCTGCTTTGCGAACGGACTTGCATTCGCTAACAAATCTCAAACAGGATGTCATGACGCGGGAACTGCAATTGCAGCTTGCGGAACTGCGCGGCATTCAGTCGGCAGGCCAGTTTCGGGCCGTTGAAGCCTTCATGCAGGAGTATTTCAGCAACACGTCTCGAGTGGCGGCAGTGGCGCGTCGCGTCGCCGAAGTTCCGCGTCGATCGTCATTTCTGGGCCGTCTGCGAAACGCCGTTCTGCCGCAAAAGTCCGCAGAAGGATTCCTGATCATTGACGGGATGGTGCAGGTGCCGGATTCCCGCCGGGAATCGCTGCGAAATCCGCTCACCATTTTGGATGTTTTCGTGAGCGCGGCTGAAAATAAATCCGGCCTGTCGCCGGAACTTCGCAAGACGATCGGCCAGATTGCCGCTAATTTGCCTGAGGAAGTCAGTCGGGAAGCAACCGACCGGTTTCGGGATATTCTGCGGTTCACCGACGGGCTGCCGGATACGCTCCGATTGATGTACGAAACAGGCGTGCTGGAGTGGCTGATTCCGCCTTTTGCCTGTATCCGAAACCTGATGCAGTTCAATCAGTATCACAGCTTCACCGTGGATGAGCACACTCTGAAGGCGATAGACGGGATCATTACGTTCGCCAACGATGAATCACCTGTTGGCTCAGCCTACCAGGGAGTTCGTCATCGGGCGACTCTGCATCTGGCATTGCTCATGCACGATGTCGGCAAGGGACGTGACGGCGACCACAGCATTATTGGCGAGCAGTTGGCGGAGGAAGTTGCTGTGCGGCTGCAGATGGCCGCCAACAAGAAGACGATGCTGATGTTTCTCGTGCGCCACCATTTGATCATGCCGGATCTGGCGTTTCGACGAGACATCACTGATCCCACGATGCTTGTTGATTTCGCGCGGCTTGTCGGTGCGCCTGAACTCCTGAGAATGTTGTACGTGCTGACCGTCGCAGATATTAAGGCGGTCGGGCCGGATGTCTGGTCGGACTGGAAAGGAGAACTGCTGGCGGACCTCTACAGTCGGGCCATGCAGATTCTGAGCGGTCGACCGTACAACCATCTGGAGCGTGAGCGGCTGCAGATGGTGCGCTTGGCCGTGCGAAGTTCTATTGTGCCGCTGGGCAGCAAAACCGATCCTGAAGTTTGGGGCAAGTGGGCTGAAGAACAACTGGATTCGCTTCCACCGTTCTATCTGATGACGGAACAACCGGACCGCATCGCGCGCGATCTGGATATGATTCATCAGTTGAATGAGGCGGAGGTCAAAATCGAAGGTGAATACGATCCTGAAACGGAAACGGTCAGCTACCGTGTGTTCGCTCCGGGACGATTCGGGCACAGCAGTTTTCACAGCATCTCCGGGATTCTTTCCGGCCTGCGAATGAACATTCTGGCGGCGCAAGTCTGCACGACCTCCAACGGCGTTGTGATTGCCTACTTTCGTGTGAACGACAATGATTTCACTGGCGATGTGCCGAAGTCGCGGATTGAAGATGTGGCAGTAGCGATTGGTGATGTCCTCACTGCTCGAAAGACAGTTGAAAGCGTGTTTCGCCGCAGCGGAATCTATCGATTCAATCGCATTAATCCTGTCATCGTGCGACAGGAGCCAAAGGTCGGGATCGACAATGACTGCTCAGAACGCTTCACCGTAATCGACGTTTTTGCCACCGACACGCAGGGACTGCTTTTTACTCTGGCGCACACGATCTTCAATCACGGTTTGACAGTGCGTCTGGCACGTATCGCGACGAATATCGATCAGGTGGTGGACGTGTTCTATGTCGTGGACGAGCACCAGCGCAAAGTGGAAGATTCGGAACTGCTGGAAAAACTGAAGTCGTCATTGCTGGAAGAAATCCGCCTGCTGAACAATGGGGCTTAGCAAGTTACCGCATCAATCGGCCGCACAGTATCGGGACAGTTGGAAATGGAAACTCCTCTGGGTTGTATTTGGCATAACCTGAATCAAGGACAATTCCATGCGGCAGTGCAAATTCATCGACGAATACGCCGCCCGAGGCCGCCACATCCCCAACACCACCCGCAAAAACCAAGGCGGCACCGATTTCCGCACCGCCCTGCCCTGCCCTTCGACGTCAACTGGCAAATCGACAACGGCCTCCAAACCGTCACCAAAACCTTCCATTCCCCCTTCACCAAAGTCGACCGCGAATCCGACTACGCCCGCACCTCGGAAGTGTTTGAACTGCGGTACGGAACGAATACCCCGCCACAGGAAGACGATCCCGAAAAAGCGGGCGATTGATAACATACAACCAAAGTATTACGAACGGACATCCCGTTCGAGTTGTCCAGTTCAAAGACCATTTCTGTTTGAAACGCATTGAAAGCAAGCCATGATCACATCCCTGTCGATCGACAACTACCGGTGTTTCTCCGGGTTCACGTGGACCCCGGAACGCCTTAGTCTGTTGCTTGGCGAGAATGGTTCCGGAAAAACCAGTGTGTTTGACGTTCTGGACGCCTTACGTGAAATCATTACGAAAGGGGAGCCCACAGAAACAGCTTTCCCCGTCGAATCGCTGTGCAAGTGGCGAGCTGACAGCGATGGACTGCAGGAATTCGGCCTTGGTGTGCAGGGAAATGGCGGAGATTACCAATACACACTGAAGATTGAGCATGAACTGCCGCGTGGAATCAAGAACCGCATTAAGTCGGAACGCCTTCTGTTTAACGCACAGAAAGTCTTTGAATTCGATGGCAAGGACATCCACCTCTTTCGAGATGATGGATCCGCCGGACCGGTGTTTCCGTTTGACTGGTCGCGTTCGGGGATTGCCACGGTTCCGGAACGGCACGACAACAAGCGGCTGACTTGGTTCCGCAATCGGATGTCGAAAGTGCAGATCTTCAGCCCTGACCCTCCGGCGATGGAGGCGCTGGTAAAAAAGGGGGCTGGTCATCCCGATCGGTCGCTGCACAATCTGGCGGCCTGGTTGTATGCAGTCCAGTCGGCCGATTTTCAAGTCGGATCGGACGTGACGAGTTCTCTGCGAGATACAATTCGTGGATTCTCCAAGCATCGTTTCGCAAAGGTCGGCAGTACAGCGAATGAGCTGTTCGTGGATTTTGAGTTTCGGGACGAAAAGACGGACAAGATTACTAACAAGTTTGAACTGAGTTTCGATGCACTGTCGGAAGGTCAGCGGAATCTCTTCGCTCTGTACAGCATTCTGCATGCAGCCGTAAAGGAAGGCGCGACTGTCTGCATTGATGAGCCCGATAACTTTGTGGCTCTGCGAGAAATCCAACCGTGGCTTACGGCCATTCAGGATGCGGCGGAAGACAATGATTGTCAGGTTCTCATTGTTTCCCACCACCCGGAACTGATCAACCAGATGGCCGCCCATAGCGGCGTTCTGTTTGAACGTGGATCCACCGGTGCCACATCCTGCCGCCGCTTTGAGTGGTCGGACAAGGAACACGCAACTCCCGCTGAACTGGTTGCCAGAGGCTGGGAGTAACTCATGGCCGGAAAACGGGGAGTGCGAGTCACGATACTGGGCGAGGACAACGTTCAGGTGTCGTTTGCTCGCCGTGTTCTCATCGAGCTGGGATACAGCCGCCACGAACTCTATGACCAGCCTGTGCCGGGTGGTGACGGTTCGGGCGAACAATGGGTGCGAACGGATTACCCGAAACAGGTTGCTCTGAATCGCAGCAAGCGATCTCATCAGCAATGTACTCTGCTGGTCAGCATTGACGCAGATAATCGGTCGATCGCAGATCGCAAGAACCAACTCGATCAGGCATTGACGAACGCTGAGCTTGCTGTGCGTGGCAACGATGAACCCATAGCGATCTGGGTCCCAAGCCGAAATATCGAATCATGGCTGAAGTACTTTGCCCGAGAAATTGTTGACGAAGAAACCAATTACAAGAACAAGGTCAAGCAATTCAACTTGAAACAGGCGGCCGAAGGTTTCGTTGCTGAGTTTCGGCAGTGGGAACTTTCACCCGGCAACTTCCAAACGCTTCCGTCCCTGCTTGACGCATATACGGAATTAAAGAGGATCGTTTGATGAGGCAACGAATGAAACTTGGTATCGTGAAGACCTTGGGATTCGATGTCTGGAATGGGAATTGAGCGCCCGTACTTCACGTTTATCGAAGCGGCACCACCCAAAGATTCACATCCAACGGGACTTGGATAGTCCAGGCTGCCCGACTCTCTATTCTGTTCAGATCGTAATCTCAGGGATTTTTCAAGAGAATCGGACGAAAACGCAGCCATGGCAACCAGTGAACTGTCGTCCTTCATTGGCTGGGTCGATCTTTCTGAGGAAGATCAAAAGCGGGCCCGTGACTATTTGAGGTCGCTTGCTGAGGGAACACTCGACGAACTGGGATTCGGAGTCATCCGCGACACCTTCGCCGACCGATTTTTCCCAGCGACGTCAACTATCATGACGCGGGCGCGATACTTCATTCTGGTTCCCGCGATTTACCTGCATGTCCTGAACAGAGGGCTCACCGGCGATCAGGCTCAAAAGCAGTGTGCCAGGCTGGAGCAGGAGCTGCGATCTCTGTTGATCAAGAATAAGTCCATTCCGAATCCTCGGCAGGACATCGTTCAGCGCTATCCTGCATCCATCTATTGGGCTGGCCTCCGCAGACTGGGCATTTACACGCAGGGAGGTTCGCAGGCCCGGTACTTCAATGGGCTCCAGGACTACTTCGAATCGCAATCTGGTTTGTTGGATGACGACAAGAACGCACACGCAGGCGATAACGCCTACGAACTCTGGGATCAGGAGATCGTTGATTTGTGCGACGCTGAACAAATTCTCGATCCGGATTCAAGGGCTCAATTCGCAAATGACACTGATCTTGAAGTCACGAAGATCGAAGCCAAATACCTGAAACGACGATTTTTGGCAGACGAGACGGCAACGGTGATCTCGAATGTCTTTCGACATAATTCGTTCGAGCCCAATTCATACCCCTGGGACTGGGACTATCCTGACGAACTCGAAAGAGACATCCGACATGCCCAACAGTTCAGCATGCACGCCAGGATCGCGACGCTTGTCTACTATGTCATGCTGAATCAATTGCGGCAGGACAATGCCCTCGCAGCCGTTGAAGTCGATTTGATGGACGCTGTCGAGAGATGGTGGGATTCTGCAAGAGATCGCCATGCTGCCTGGGACATTACGGATTTCATCAACTGGACGGCGGAGACGAAATCGCAACGTGGCAACGATGTTCCCTTCGTCAAGCAGTTTCACCATGAACTTACCGCCGCGAAATCGGCGACGTCGTTTGTCGAATCCGAAAAGGTTCGGAAGTTGATTGTCGCACGGGAGATGGACAAGCGTCCGAACAAGCGCCGATTGAGGCCAGGCCGATTTCTTGCCGAGTGGAAACTGCCGAGTCAGTGGTCAAGTGACGAGAGCGGCTACCAGCTGGATTTCAGAGCAGGAATTGCATCAACGATCGTGAAAGACATTTTCGAGGGACTGAACCGGTGAAGGGCGACACTTTCGGACACACCAATCGCCGCAGCATCGTCGAAATGTTTCGACCGCCAAGTGGGTACCGACTAGATGCTGCGATCGGGACAACTTATAGCGCCGACTTTCTGACACTCACCAGTATCATGCTGGCGTTCGTCGATGCGGAAACCGAAGACGACGAGAAGCTCGATATCCCGAAACAGCTTTTCGCGGTTACCAGACTCGCAAAAAAGATGCTGTTGTTCGTGAATCGCTCAAACATCCTTTACAGCGGAACTAGAAAGTCGAGTCGCATTTATTCGATTTACGACCGCATAATCCGGGAAGTGAGTTTCGAAAAGGGCAGCTTTCACCCCAAGGTTTGGCTCCTGAAGTACAAACCCCGATCGACACCGTCGAACATCGACAGAAAACCTGTCTACCGCATCGTATGTAGCAGCCGAAACGTGACAGCAAACAACAGCTGGGAACTCGCGGCCCAACTCGATGGCCGAAAGGAAGCCGACAAGCAACCCCGTGGTTCAGTCGGCGTTTCACTGTCAGACTACTTTCAACAAATTCAAAGCAAGGCCGGGAATGAAGCCACGGTCTTTGAAGAGCTCATTTCCGAATTGCCATTCATCAAGTTTGAGTTGCCTGACGGAGTCGACAAGTGTTCGTTTGATTTCCAGTGGCCCGGCGGCGGTCCGCTGCTCCGCGCCATACCGAGCGAGGGCAAGAGGGCATTGATCATCGCACCATTTCTCAGCTCAACATTTCTGGACGAGGTTTGCAGGAGATTCAAAAAAGTGACATTGGTTTCGACTCGTCGGGAACTCGATCAGAAACTTAATGAAGGGCTGATCAAACGGATTTCTCCAGACATCTATTGTGTGAACGACGACTTGTCAGCCGAGGTCAACACTCGACTTAGCCTGCACGCCAAGCTCTACATGTTCGACGTGGAGAACCAGCAGATGATGATGCTGGGCTCGGCAAATGCCTCTCATAGCGCCTGGCGTGGCGCAAATTGCGAGGCCATGTTATCGTTTTCGCCATCCATGCCCGAACAGAAGTTCATGGAACAATTCGTCATCAAGGACGCGAAAACAAGAGAAACGTATCCCTGGATTGAGCGCTACGAGATGGAAGACTGGGAAAGGCGAGAAGAGGAATCCGACGACGAGAAAATTGACGCAACGATCGACGCCGCTCAGAAAACGTTGAGTCAGTTTGAATTCGAACTAAATTACTCAGAATCTGAGAATCGCCTCCTGTTGCGAGCATTGCAGCCGCAACAGAAAGCTGACATCGCGGCGCATGGTCAGGAGGGACTTGAATTCCACGTTATCCTGATTTCACTGATTGAACCCGATGCTGACAATCAATGGAGCCGATTCGAGATCTCGCAGGCGTTCAGCGGGGGTATCCACTACGAGGCTTCTGTCTCGAAGCTGACCGAGTTTGTGTGCTTCCGCATCAGCCACAATCCCACGAAGCGATCAAAACACATCGTGTTGAAAGCGACCCAGCACAACTTCGCCGATTTCTTGGATACTCGCGACAGAGAGTTACTCCGAAGTGAACTGTCGGCAAGTCAGTTCGCCCAGTTCCTGTCCGCCGTGCTGTTTGACGACAACCATCGCGCACGGAACGCAGTCGAATCTCTGATGAAGAGCAAGAAGCCAAAAGGAACACGGACTGCGGACCGCATGTTCGGAATCTTCATCGAAGATGTGATGCTGTCATGCACTGAGGATGCATCGCGTATCAGCGAAGTCTCCGGCATTATGGAGACGTTTGACGGAGTTGATGCAGAAGGGCATACCTATATCGACGGCGATTTTCGCGCGTTCTGGGCAGAATTCCGGCTGGCATTCGACAGCGCAAGGAAGGGCTGACGCATGTCACAATTGAGAGAGTTTCAAACTGCTGCAGTCGATCGAATTGTCGATATGCTCGCACAGAATGGATCAGGTCGGTTCCTTCTGGCGGATGAGGTCGGACTGGGGAAAACATTCATCGCACGCGGTGTCGTGGAGAAACTGAGTAAGGACAAACCAAATTTCACTGTCGTCTATCTCTGTTCAAATCTTGAAATCGCCGCGCAAAACGCTGAGAAGCTCTCGCCCAGCGATTCAGCAGCGACGCCACTGAAAGATCGACTGACGTTAATGACATTGTCGATCGACTCGACAAGAAAATCGGGCATTCGAATCTATTCATTCACTCCCGGCACATCTTTACACCTTGGACAAGCACTGGGAGTGATACGAGAGCGTCGGCTCCTGCTCTACCTTCTTCGGCATGGCTTTGATCAGCGAATAGGCACTCGCTGGAAGGAATTCTTCAGGGGCTATGCGGGCGAGGATGGGTGGGCAGAATGCTCGCAGTCAAATCGTCTTGACTGTGACTTTGGTACTGACGTCAAAATCCAGTTCCAACGCCGTTGGATTCAACTCGTTCGGCAGAGCAAGGTGAAATTATTCATCAACAAGAAGGATGAGCGTGACTACGGATTGCTTGCTGGACTTGAGGAGTCAGTCACGGATGTTCACAACTGGATTGTCCAGAGAAACGGTCGCACTGTCATTAGTGAACCATGGGTCAGTACGAATCGCAGCAGGGTGATTGGCGAGCTTCGGAAGTGTTTGGCGGTCGCATCGCTTGACTATCTTGACCCCGATTTGGTTGTGATGGATGAGTTCCAGAAATTCAAAGAGGTCCTCGAAAGATCTCGTGTTGTGGACTCGGTCGAGTACAGACTGCTTGAGAAGTCGCAGGCAAAGATTCTGATTCTCTCCGCAACTCCGTATAAGATGTACACGACGCGACACGAAGAAAATCAACATCATACCGACTTCCTCGCTACCTTTGCGTTCTTGCAAAAATGCGAGTTAACGGAGCAGAGAGTCACGGATTTGCAGGCAAATTTGGAGAAGTTCAGGACAGGACTTGAAGCTCTAAATCCCAGTAATAACGTTGACGAGGCGCTTCTTGACCTGAAGCGGAACATCGAATGCGACCTGCAACAGGTGATGTGTCGGACGGAACGAAATCGCTACATCGACAATGTTCGCAAGGGTATCACTGAAATTCCGGGTGACGGCGACAACACAACCGGAGTTTTGCCACGCAGCGCAGAATTAACACAGTACATTGAACTGCGGCAGTTTCTCATGCAGGATGCCAAACGGGCCAAAGAGTATGGTCGCTCAATCCTGGACTTCTGGAAGTCCAGCCCGTCATTACTCTCATTCATGGATGGCCATTACGCGCTGATCAAACAGCTGCGTAAAAACAAGGAGCAGATCCCCGCTCATCTTTTGCCTTTAGAATCCGCATTGAGGCACTCCGGTCAGGCCAACTTGAAATTCCGCCAGCTGTCGGAAATGGTTTTTGGCAAGAATCACGAAGATGAAAATGGTGTACCTTTGGCCGGTGATTGGCCGTTTCTTTGGATCAAACCAAGTTATACGTACTACCGCGACACATTCTTCGGTGACCGTGTTCCAAAAAAAATGCTTGTCTTCTCGCATTGGAACTTTGTGCCCAAGACGATCGCCTATCTCACAAGCTGTGAGGTCGAGCACCGGCTCCGATATCAGAAAGACGATTTCAAGAGCTCGCCATTCACCTTCCGCAAGAGTCGAATGTCGATCTTTAACGCCACCTTTCCATCTTTGGCGTTATCGAAAGAAATTGACACGCTGCGGTGCGCGGCTTCCTGTGCGACCGAGCCCGATCGACGCGACGTGGAACGAATTGCCAGAAAGCAGCTTCTCGCACTGATCAAGCGTGCTGGCATTCGATATCAAAAGGACGGTAAGTCTTCGCCAACATGGCAAATCATCGCGGCAGTCGAAGCTGCGCACTGCAACGCTGTCGATGCCGACACTGCTGACGCGATGTATGGTGAGATCACGTGGACTGATCTCCGTCCATCCAGCGAAGACCGCAGCCATAATGAATGGTTTGCCAAATATCAAACAACTTACGGTAATTGGTATGAGAACGGCATGACCGAAGGATTCGCGCACACGGTCACGATCAATGAAAAAAGGTTGCGACGCATCCTTGATATCGCTCTCTACTCGCCGGCCAACATCATTCTGCGAGGGCTTGTACGTCTCGGACCGCGGATTCTGACGCTGCGTCCCGGGACGAAAACAAACGAGACGGAGGTGGATCTCTTTTCGTATGTAGCGTCCGTCGGCATTGCGCAAGTCCGAAACTACTTTAACCGACCACTGGTTCAGGCGATCGTCACCAAATATGGCAAAGGAAAGAGATACGTCGACAAGGTGCTCGACTATTGTGCGAAAGGCCATTTACAGGCCGTTATGGACGAATTCATTTGTCTACAAATTGACAACATCACTGGCGACGCGCGGAAGACGAAAGCTGCCAAATTGGTGGATCAGATTGGCATCGTCTTTTCCATGCATTCTGGTTCGCCAAAAATCAACGTAAGGGATGATCGCAAACAACTCACTACAGAATCTCGAATTGTTGGTTCCGCTCACTTTGCGTTGGCTTTCGGCGATGACACGCAGGTAGAGAGCGATGACAAGGCGGACTACAAATCTCGTAAGTCAGATGTTCGCAACGCATTCAATTCGCCGTTCTGGCCATTTGTTCTGGCAACGACATCTGTCGGTCAGGAAGGCCTGGATTTCCACTTGTACTGCAAGGACATTGTGCATTGGAACCTCCCATCGAACCCGGTTGATCTGGAACAGCGAGAGGGGCGTCTCAACCGCTACAATTGCCTCGCGATCCGAGACATGATCTCGGCTGACTTTCACCTGCGTGAGTTGTCCGGCTTTCGGGCTCTGCGTGATTCCGTCGAAACCAACGGCTTGCCGTGGCAATGGGTCTTTGACGATATCGAATCGCAGCCGTTGACTCGGCAGAGGTTCAAGCAAGGTCTCTACCCTCACTGGATTTACGAGCCTCGAAATGGTGAGATTGAGATCCTGCGTCGTCATCTTTTGTTTTACACCAACAGCAGGGACGTCGAAAAATACAAACGCCTGAAACAAGATCTTGCGATCTATCGCCTGGTCTTCGGCCAGCCACGTCAGGAAGACGTCGTGCGACGCATTCGCGAGAATCTGGGTGACGATATCACCGATGAAATGCTCAATCGGTTTCTTCCGGCATACATGATTAATCTCTCGCCGTTTGAAGACGATTCCATCTGGAAGGCTGCGACAGAGAAAGCAAAAGAAATCATCGCAGACGAATCTGGGTTTCGGCAATTCATCGAATTTGTTGAACAATTCATCCTGCAAAATGCAGCCAGACTTTCAGCAGTGGAAATAGAAATTCAGGATTTGATCAACTTTGTCACCGGGCATTATCGCGATGAAGCCGAAGTTGAAGCAGTGACTCAAAGTGCAGCCGCGTTGTACTACCTGGTGAATCCATTTGATGCCGTATATGACTTCTACGAGGGCATAGGCTTCGAGGATGATATTCGTCGCATCAGGCAGGTTCACATGGATGTTGTGAACGACCAGAATGCTCGGCACGTGTGACCGTGATTTCACTGGATGCTGTTCGAGACTGGTCAAAGATTACACTCTGCGATTTCGTGTTCATCCGGTATGAAAGCCATCACCAGTCCACTAGCTACGCTGATCTTTTGAAACATGTAGCAGCTGAGTCAAGTTTTGGAATTTGCAGCAGCCATTGCATTTCTTTCGATAGTCTTTTTGATTTCGTTGAGAATTTTTTGTTGCACGGTCTCGT
>Ga0154020_10003539_pt1 | contig 18754 bp, 15 predicted proteins | sample Klosneuvirus_201_FD_109709 | JGI IMG/M metagenome (GOLD analysis project Ga0154020, IMG submission 109709) | Active sludge microbial communities from wastewater, Klosterneuburg, Austria - Klosneuvirus_20160825_MG | ecosystem: Engineered > WWTP > Aerobic digester > Activated sludge | place... | reverse complement strand
TGGCCGTGGAAATCAAGCGCGTCCCCAACACCTGGACTGGCCCCTTCCCGGTGGAAACCGGGTGGCCCCATGATCGTGGAAAAAACCCTCAGAAGTGGCCCCATGATCGTGGAAACTGACAAGCAACATCCCCAGGAAAATGAGCGCGGCCCCGCCAAAGAACGCCACGCCCGGAATCTTCATGGGTGCCGCGTCCGACGTGAAATACCCAAACAGGTGCGTGAACACCACCGGGCCCACCACACCGGTGAGGCTCATGATGCTGGAGATGGCGCCCTGCACGGTTCCCTGCTCGCTGGGGCCTGCAGCCTTGCTGATGAGCGCCTGCACGCTGGGCCCGGCAATGCCGCCCAGGGAACCCACCACCAGGATGGCGTAGAGCATCCATCCCTGCGTGGCCAGGCCGTACATGACGTAGGAGACCACGCTGAACCCCAGGCCCACCACCAGCGCCTTGCGTTCACCCAGTTGTTTCACTGCCACGCGGGTCAGGCCGCCTTGCACCACCGCCGCGGTGATGCCCACCACCGAGAGGGATAAGCCGTTCTGCAGCTCGGTCCACTGGAAGCGGAACGTGGTGAACAACACCCACGTGCTGTAGAGCACCTGTTGCGCCATGCTCACGCACACCATGGTGCCCGCAAGACCCAGCAGGATGGGATGACGCGCCAACGCACCCAAAGATGAGATGGGATTGGCGGTGCGCAGGGAGAGCGGTTTGCGGTTTTTGGGTTCCAGGGATTCCGGAAGAACAAAAAAGCCATACAGGGCATTGAGCAGGTTGAGCGCCGAGGCCGCCAGAAACGGGATGCGCGGTCCCACGCTGCCCAACAGTCCGCCCACGGCGGGCCCCAGGATGAAGCCAATACCAAACATGGCACCCATCAGGCCGTAGTTCTGTGCGCGTTTCTCCGGCGGGCTCACATCCGCCACATAGGCGTTGATGGCGGTCATGTTGGCGCCGGTGATTCCGGAAATGACACGTCCCACAAACAGCCACTCCAGGGACGGTGCAAACGCCAGCAACAGGTAATCCAGTCCCGCGCCCACCAGGGACAACAGGATGACCGGCCGGCGGCCGTAGGTGTCTGAGAGGCTGCCCAGCACGGGGGAAAACAGGAACTGCATGCTGGCGTAGATGGCCACAAACCAGCCAAACAAGCCGGAGTTCTCACTGATGTTTCCGCCGCCCATGGTGGTGACCAGCTTGGGAAGCACCGGAATGATGAGGCCAATGCCCAGCACATCAAGCAGGAGGGTCACCAGGATGAAGGGCAGGGCCGCCGAGCGCTTTTGAGCCATGGGGTTTGGAGTCCGTCTGACAGTGGGGCCGCGGGCTGTACCGGGCGGCGGTGGTGGGGGCAAACCGGTGGTTGAGCCCCCGGTGCTCCAAGCGTAAGCACACTGAACAACGTGTGGTGTTGTGGAGGGAAGGCATGGACGCATTCAAGATCATCCAACCGCCGGGGTGGAAGCCGCCCAAGGGATACGCCAACGGTGTCCTGGCGCGGGGGCAGCTGTTGTTTGTCGCCGGGCAGATTGGGTGGGATGGCCAGGAAGTGTTCCATTCCGATGATGTGGCGGCGCAGTGGGCGCAGGCGTTGGACAACGTGCTGGCGGTGGTGACGCAGGCCGGGGCGGGACCGCAGCACATTGCGCGCATGACGGTGTACGTGACGGACAAGAAGGAATACGCCGCGCGGCGGCGGGAAATTGGCGCGGCGTGGAAAGAGCGCATGGGCGCGCATTTCCCGGCCATGGCGTTGGTGGAGGTCAAGGGGCTCTTGGAGGACCGGGCCAAGGTGGAGATTGAGGCCACGTGCGTGCTCCCGGACCCGCCGCCGGCGGCGTGAACCGCCACGTGGGCGCGGGCATCCAAGGTGGCATGTGGGACGCGTTGCGGTTGGTGTTGATGGCCCTGGTGGTGGCGTCCGGCGTGATGACGCTGACGTGGGTTCTGGCGCGGCGCGTGGACAATGCCAGTGTGGTGGATGCCGTGTGGGCGGGGCTGTTTGGTGTGCTGGCGCCGTTGTTGGTGTGGGCCGGCGGGGCGTGGACACCCAGGCAACTCATCCTGTGCGCCATGGTGATGGCCTGGAGCTTCCGCCTTGCATCACATCTCGCGGTTCGCATTGCGTCCCACCATCCGGTGGAGGACGGCCGTTACATCCAGCTGCGCGCCGAATGGGCACCCAACGTCTGGCGCCGCTTCTTCATCTTCTTTCAAAACCAGGCGCTGAGTGTGGTGGTGTTGTCCACGCCCATGATCCTGGTGACCCTCAACCCGGACCCCAACGTGGGTGGCTGGGAATGGGCCGGGCTGGGTCTGTTTGTCCTGGCGTTGTGGGGCGAGGCCGCCTCTGACGCCCAGCTGCGCCGCTTCAAGCGCCGCACGGACGCAAAAGGGCGCGCCTGTGACGTCGGATGGTGGCGGTATTCGCGTCATCCCAACTACTTCTTTGAGTGGATGGTGTGGGTGGCCGTGGCGGTGTTTGCGTCCGGGTCCCCGTGGGGTTTTGTGGCGTGGGCCTGCCCCGCGGTCATGTTCTACCTGGTGGTCTACGTCACCGGCATTCCCTTGACGGAGCAACAGGCCCTGCGTTCACGGGGGGAGACGTACCGACGCTACCAGCAGACAGTGAGTGCGTTTGTGCCTTGGTTTCCCAAATCACCCGCGCGCTGAACAACCTCCGCGGTATGCCGGGTGGCGCATGTGGGATGGACGCACAGCTTCTCTGACGTTGGGGCGCGCGCGGTGGGCGTGGTAGGCGTGACGTCATGGTGCGCGCAGCGGCGTGGTGTTGGTGTGGTGCGGTGTTGTTGGCCGCGGCCCCGGCTTTGGCGCATCCGGACGTGGACGCCGGGCGCGCGCTCTACAAACGCGGCAACTTCAAGCAGGCACTGGTGAAGCTCAAGGACGCCGAACGTTCGCCGTCGTTGACGGAGGAAGACCTGCTGGAGGTGCGCTGGCTCAAGGCTGCCAGCCACCAGGCCGCGGGGCAGGGCAAGCTGGCCGAAGCGGAGTTTGATGCGTTGCTGGACCTGCGTCCGCTCTATGAGCCGGATCGGCTGCAGGCGCCGCCGGACCTTCGCGCGGTCTTCCAGCAGCGCGCGGTGGCCTGGCAGACCAAGAGCGGCATCCAGGTGGGAGACGTTCGGCCCGCCGGTGCGCAGCTGGAAGTGCCCGTGGGTGGGCCCCCGGCGCTGGCCGCGCAGGTTGCGTTGTTTGTGCGCGCGCCTGGAGACCCGGCGTTCACCCCGGTCACGGCGACGTTGGAGGCGGGTCTGGCCCGCGCTGCACTGGTGGACGCCACACGTTGGGAAGCCGCCGAGCGTGGTGGCGCGCTTGATGTGATTGTGGAGGTGCGCAACACGCGAGGCATTCCCGTGACCCGCCGTGGGGACGTCGCCACGCCGTTGCGCGTGCCCATCACCGCCGCCCAGCGTGATGCCGCATTGGCGGTGTTGGTTCCCAAGCAGCAGGCCGCGCCTCCGCCGGTCGCGGTCGCCCCGGCACCGGTGACGGCGGCGGTGGACACGCCCGAGGAGAGCAGCCCGTCCCCCGCACGCACGGTGTTGCTGGCCACCGGTGGCGCCCTGTTGGTGGGCGGTGCATTGGGTGGCGTGGTTGCGTTGGTGCTGCTGGCGTCTGCCGCGGCCAGCTGGGGTGCATTTGGATACGCCCACCAGCAACTGGGCAGCGTGGGCGGGGACCGGCTGGCCAACCGCGCGGTGCTGGAGAACGTGTGGCGCGTGACGTTGGTGGCGGGTGCCGCGTTGTTCCCGGCCGCCCTGCTGGTGCTGGTGTTGGGGGCTGCCGCCGGCGCGGGTGGCGTGGGTGCCCTGGTGGCCCGCACGTTCATGTGAACACGCCGGACAACGACGACGGCGCGAGGGCTACTTGAGTTCCTTGAACACGCTGGCGGTGCCACCGGCTTTGACGGTGACGGTGAACTCCGTCTTCACGCCCACCTCATCATTCACCAGGCGTATGGTGTGCCGGCCCGCGGGCACGCTCAGGCCGCTTTGTGGCGTGAACTTCCCGGTGTCCTTCCCGTCCACGTAGATGCGCGCCCAGGGATCGCTCTGCAGCGCCAGGGTCCCCTTGCCGCCGCTGGCGGGCGCGGGTGACGTCGGACTGGACGGCGCAGCTTCCACCGGGCGGCGTTTTTCTTCCTGCAACGTGAAGGACAGTTGAGACGGCGCTTCATCCACGTTGATGGTCCGCTGCAGGGGCACAAACCCGTTCTTCTCCACGCGTACCACCACCGTGGCGCCGGACTGGAACCGCACCGTCAACGGAGTGGTGCCCGCCGCGCGCCCGTCCAACAGCACCGTGGCGCCGGAAGGCACGCTCACCACCGGGATTTCCGTGGCCTGCGCGGAGAGGGAAAGCGTCACGGCGTGTTCGCGGCCCGCCTCCAGGGACACCTGCTGGCGGGCGGGGGCGTGACCCTTGAGGCGCACTTCCAGCTCGGTGGGGCCCGCCGCCAGGTCCGGCACGGCCAGCGGTGTCACGCCCGCAATGTCCCGCCCGTTGACCCGCACACTGGCGCCGGGCGGCACGGTCTCCACCCGCAGCGTCCCGGCGGCCGGGGCCACCGCCGCGGGCCGGCCCTTCCACACCATGACGCCGCCACCACCAAACACCAGCAGCGCCGCACCAAGGCCCACCGCCCACAGGGACTGCCGTGGTGGCTTGAGCAAACGGCTGCGCGTGGTTTCAAACCCGGAGGTGGGCGTGGGTTTGTCGGCTTCCAGGCGGTCCAACAGTTCCTTGAGGCCGTCGCTGTCGGCCTGGGCCACCTGCGCAATGACCTCATTGAAGCGCGCTTCAGACTGGCGCTCCCGTTCCATGTCCACCGGGAAGAGGTGCGCCATGTGCCCGGCCACCTGCAGCGAGGTCCAGTCCCAGCCGCGCACCTTGCCCACGCGGGTCAGCGCATCCGCAAATTCCCGCGCCGTCTGGAAACGCGCCGCGGGGTCGGGTTGCAGCGCGCGGTACGCCACCTCGGCGGCTTCCGGCGGAACCTCCACGCCCATCTCTTCAAAACGCGGAAAACTCCCGCGCGCCACTTCCATGAGCAGCTGCATGTCATTGTCGGCCTTGCGCATGCGCTTCATGGTCAGCAACTCGTGAAGCACCACACCCATGGCGTAGAGGTCCAGGCGCTGGTCCACCTTGCCGCCCTGAAGCTGCTCCGGCGCCATGTAGCCCGGCTTGCCCTTGATGCGGCCACCGGTGGTCTCATTGGAGGAACGCTGCGTGGCCTTGGCAATTCCAAAATCCGCCAGCTTCACCTCACCCTGGTAGGTGACCATGATGTTTTGCGGGGAGATGTCCCGGTGGACAATGCCCATGGGACCACCGGCGGCATCCAGTTTTTCATGCGCGTGCGCCAGCCCCATCAACGCCTGGTGCACCACGTGGAAACAAAACCCGAACGGGAGCCGTTCCCCCTGCCGGATCCCCGTGGCCAGCACGCGGTTGAGCGGCTGGCCAGAGAGGAACTCCATGGCAATGTAGTAGTTGCTCTTCCCCACGCGCCCCAGGTCCAACACCTGCAGGATGTTGGGGTGCATGAGCGTGGCGCTGATCTTGGCCTCATCAATGAGCATGGCCACAAAGTCAGGCTCGTCTGCCAGGTGGGGAAGGATGCGCTTGATGGCAATGGGCCGGGCAAATCCGGCGCTTCCCACGCGGGCCGCGCGCCAGACTTCTCCCATGCCGCCCTTGGCAATGGGCTCCAACAAGACGTAACCGCCAAAACGCTCCATGGGTGTGTGGAGCATACATCCAAGTGCGTGACCTCGGCGCGTTTCTGGCCACGGTGGGATAGCCTTTTGGCGGTTTGTGCCCCTGGAGGTGATGCTTTTGCGTCTTTCCGCCGTGGTTGTGGGTTGCCTGGTTGCCCTGGCGTGTGTGCCCGAGCCCCCCGCAGGCCGTTGCGCCACCGCCGCCGAATGCCGCGATGGGTACCAGTGCAGCGACGGGGCCTGTGTGGCGCCACTTCAGGGCGGCAGCAGCGGAACGGTCTTGAGCAGCAGCGGCGCACCTTCCAGCTCCACCGGTGGCATCAGCCAGATGGGCTCATCCCTCAATGCCAGCAGCAACGCGGCATCCTCGCTGTCCGGAGGATCCTCAGGGTCCACCGCAGCAACGTCGGCATCGGACTCCACTTCAAGTTCCACAACGGCATCGGCGTCTTCCGGCGCGTCCAGTGGCGGACCGTTGGCGTCGTCGTCCTTGGGGTCATCCTCCGGGAGTTCCTCTGGAGGTTTCACCCAGACGCCGGCCCCAGAGGTGCACACGCTGTCTTCCCTCACCACGCCGCAGGTCTTGTTTGCCATGCCGCCAGGGACGCCGCCCGGCGCCACCTACATTTGCAGCCTGGATGGTGCGCCCGCGGTGGCGTGTACCAGTCCCTGGGACGTCACCGGCCTGGCCATGCACCAGGAGGCGCAGGTGATGGTGGGCGCGCGGCTTCCCGGGGTCCCGTTGTCCAACGGCGTGACGCGTGGCGTGCGGCGGGGTCTCAACCCGCGCGGGTTTGGCGATGGCGCCGCGGTGGGCCTGGCGCAGCTGCCGGATGAAGGTTGGGTGGCGTGGGGTGGCAACGTGGGCGTCAACCTGGAAGCGTCCGCCCGCAACTACGCGCGCCTGCTGGCGGATGGCGCGTTTGATCCCGCCCAGACAGGCCTGACCACCGGCGCCGAGGGCCCCTACCTCGGAGAAGTGATTCCCGTGGTCCAGGAAATGGACGCAGCGGGGCTGCCCACCGGCAAGACGTTTGTGGGCGGGCAGTTTGACCGGTTCAACGGCGCAGCCGTGCCCCGCAATCTCGTTCGGCTGACGGCCACCGGTGCCGTGGACCCCACGTGGTCCGGCCCGGACGTGGGCTGGGAATATGATTACGTGGGCGTGGTGGTGCAGGAGCTGGGGATGGATGGGCTGCCCAACGGGAAACTCCTGGTGGGCGGCAAGTTCACGCGCGTTGACGACAACACGGACCATCAGGGTCTGGTGCGCATCCTCCCCGACGGCACGGTGGACCCCACCTGGCACGCCGCGGGTGGCTTCAATGATTGGGTCAACACGGTCTGGCAGGTGCGAGGCGCCAACAACCTCCCCACCGGCAAGCTGTTGGTGGGCGGTGTGTTTGACGCGTTTGACGACCAGCCTGTGCCCAAGGGCCTGGTGATGTTGCTGGAGGACGGGTCACTGGACAGCAGTTTTGGAGTTGGTGATGGATTTGACGGCTGGGTTGCCACAGTCCTTCAGCCCCGGGATGCACTGGGCAACCACCTTCCACGCTACGTGGTGGGCGGCACGTTCACCCAGTTGGACGGCGTGGACATTCCAGCGCGCCTGGTGGGCCTGCTCTCCAACGGGGCGCTGGACCCCAGCTTCAACACCGGGGGAGAAGGCCTGGATGGGAACAGCAGCAACGGCGCGTTTGGCATCATTGAAGAGGAGACGCCGGCGGGGCTTCCCACCGGGCGGTTGTGGGTGGGGGGCAACTTCTATGACTATTACAACGGCCAATCCACCGACGGGGAGCTGATACGCCTCAACGCCAACGGCACGCGGGACATGACGGTGAGCCCGCAGGTCTGGGGTGAAATTTCCTCCCTGGTGCCGCAGCGCAACGCCAACGGAACACCCACCGGGAAGTTCTGGGTGGCCGGTGACCTGGACTGGGTCAATGACCTGCCATGGACGGGCCTTGCCTTGCTGGATGCCAACGGAACAGTGGACATGTCCCTGCCACCGCAGCCCATGGGCGGACGCGCGGTCTACGCGGTGGCTCAAGCGCGGGACACCAGCGGCGGCTGGCTGCCCGGTGTTCACATTGCGGGGAGTTTCCGGGGCTGGGGTGGCACGCCCACCGGCCGGGGGTTCACGCGGCTGCAGGCCAATGGTGCGCCCCATGCCGTGTTCACCAGCAACCAGGGGACCGGGTTGTACGGTGAGGTCCGCCAGGTGCTGCCGGAGCGTGACGCCACCGGCGTGTTGACCGGCAAACTTCTGGTGCTGGGCACGTTCTATGACGGGTACGGCGTAGACGTCACCGACGGAATCCTGCGCCTCAATGACAACGGCACGCGGGACACCATCTACAACGCGGGCGCGCAGGGCCTCTACGGCGCCGAAGGAAACACCGCGACACCAGAACGCACACTGGCCGGTGGCTACACCGGAAAACTGTGGGTGGGTCACGGCGCGCGTGAGTACAACGGCACGCCCATTCCCGGGGGACTCTTCCGCCTGCAGGCCAACGGTTACCGGGATGCCACGTACAACCCCGTGGGTTTTGGTTACACCAACAATGGTGGATACCCCGCCAGCGTCGATCTCATCCGCCAGGAGCGGGACACCAGCACGGGTGCATTGACGGGGAAGATGCTGGTGGCCGGAAGTTTTGATTCGTTCAACGGCACGCCCACGCCATTTGGGCTGGTGCGCCTCAACAACGACGGGACGCTGGACGCCACGTTCAACGCAGGCGGTTCTGGTCTGGACGGCTACTACCGGAATGTGTTGGACCTGGACCAGGAGGTGGACGCCAACGGAGTTCCCAACGGCCGCTGGGTGGTGGGCGCCAACCTGGAGACGTACAACGGCGTCACGGTGCGCGGTGCGTTCCGCATCAACGCGGATGGGACGTTGGACAGCACGTTCAACCCGGAGATGTACAGCGAACAGCGCGTGGACAGCGTGGTGCAGGAGTACGACGTGGGCGCTGCGCGTTTCACCACCCGTTGGTTTCTGGCGGGGCGGTTTGGAACGTTGGCCAACGGCGCCATCAACATCCCGGACAACCTCATACGCGTGGAGGCCAACGGCGCGTGGGATCCCACCTACAACACAGACCTGCCGGGGTTTGATGATGACGTGTATGAGATGGCGCCGGAGTTCCACTTTGGCCAGCCCACCGGCAACCTCATCCTGGTGGGCGCGTTCCGTCACTACAACGGTGAGACGCGGCTGGGCCTGGTGCGTGTGCTGCAAGATGGTGCACCGGACGAATATTTCCACGGCCAGGGTCGCGGCCCCTGACGTGCGTCACTTTGGGGTGAGCAGGATTTTTCCCGCCGTCATGTCGGCCTGGTATTCCGCCAAGGCCCCCACGGCGTCTTCCAGCCGGTAGGTCCCGCGCACGGGTGAAGCGTAATCCGTGGTCAGGTGTTCCTGGACGGTGCGCGCGCCGGCTTGCAGCTGTTGCAGCCCCTGGGGCGTGAACAGGTCAGACAACCAGAAACCGCGCAGCGTCTTGCCGGCAAAGATGAGGTCCCCGGGGTTGAGCTGGCAGGGCTCTTCGCTCAACGCGCCGTAGAGCACCACGGTGGAACGGCGCGGCATGCCGCGCAGGATGCGCCCGGTGAGCGCCCCGGACACCGCCTCCAACGCCACGGTGGCTTTCAACGCACGCGCACGTTCGGCAAAGCGGCGGTCAAAGTCCGGCTCGGCGGTGGACAACACCTCGGTGGCGCCCAGGCTGGTCAACAACGCCACCTGCGGCTCACGGCGCACCACGTTGATCACCGGCAGACCCAGGCGGTTGCAGCGCGCCAGCACCATGCGGCCCAACGCGCTGGCTGCGGCGGTTTGCACCAGCGCGGCGGCGCCCAGGTCCCGCGCCAGCTCCACCAGGGCGTGGGCTGTCAACGGGTTGACCACCAGCATGGCGCCCGCCTCCATGGTGGTGGTGGCCAGCAACGGGAAACACATGCTGGCCGGCGCGGCCACGTATTGCGCCCAGGTGCCATCCGCCGTGGAGGCCACGGACACCCGCTGGCCCACCAGTGCGTCTGCCTCGGCGCCACCACCGCTTTGCACCACCACACCGGAGCCCTCAAAGCCTGGGACCGTGGGCAGTGGCTTGCGCACGCCGTATTGCCCCTTGATGAACATCAGGTCAGACGGGTTCACGCTGGCCACGGCCATCTCCACCAGCACCCCGCCTGGTTGTGGCGTGGGACGCGCAATTTCTGCCACCGCCAGACGGCCGTCATACGCCGCCAGCTGCAGTGCCTTCATGGTTGCGGGGAGGGTGGTGCTGGATGGTGAGGGCACGGGCGGCTCCTGGCGTTGTGGTTCGGGGTTTTCTTGCGCGCGGGGGTGCGCTACAGGACCGCCCGACGTCACTCAAGCCTTGTGTGGCGCGCTTGTTCCGTATGTTCTTTTTCCCGCAGGTGGTGGCGCATGCGCTGGGTGTTGGGGCTTGTTGTGTTGGCTGGCTGGGGTCTGGGTTGTTCCGGTGGCACCACATCCACACCGCCACCGCCAGACGCGGGTGTGGCTGGCTTCCCGCCGCCGGCGGTTGGAAGCACGCCGGCCGGGGATGCCCTGGCCAATGCGCCCGCCCGTTGCGGGCAACCCGCGCACACCTGGTTGCGCTCCACCACGTTGGGAACCGTGGGCAGCCGTGGGGACGTGACCCACTACACCGCGGATTTTGTGGAAGGCCTGGTGCTCACCGCGGGGCTCACCCCGCCCAAGCCCGTGGTCTATGACGCCAAGTTTGCCACCATCACCTACCAGACCCAGGACCGCGGTGTGCCGCAGGACGCCACCGGGCTCATTGCGTGGCCCTTTGGATTGCGCGCCACCGACCCCAAGCCGCCCATCCTGTTGTTGCTGCACGGCACGCAGGGCTTCACCGACGGTTGCAGCGTGGACCAGACCGACGGTGCCGCGGTGCTGGCCGCGTACTTTGCCAGCCTGGGCTACGTGGTGGTCATGCCGGATTACCTGGGCCTCAAGGCGCGGCCACCGGCCACCGGTTACCTGCACCCGTATCTGGTGGGTCAGGCCACGGCCATTGCGTCGCTGGACATGGTGCGCGCCGCCGGGCGGTTGGACCCCGCGCAGTATGACAACGTGCAGGCAGACAACCGCGTGGTGTTTGTGGGCGGCTCCCAAGGCGGGCATGCCGCGTTGTGGGTGGACCTGCTGGCCCCGTATTATGCGCCGGAACTCAACCTGCTCGGTGGCGTCGCAACGGTCCCACCAGCAGACCTGTATGCCCAGAGCGTTCGTGCATTGACCAGCGTGGTGGATGCCACCGCCAACGTCATTGGGGTGCTGGGCACCAACGCCGGCTGGTACGGCCTGACCGCGCGCCTGGCCGAAGTGTTCAAGCCGCCCTACGACACCATCATTCCCATGGCGCTGGGCGAGGACTGTGACCCCACCGACCGCATCCCGGACAACGCCGAACTGACCACGCTCTTCCAGCCGCTGCTGCTGGACGCCGCACCTGCAGGGACGTTGGCCAGCGTGCCGCAGTGGGGTTGCGTGTTCTCGGAAAACGGCCTGACCACCACGTCCATTCCCCGCCAGGGCGGGCAGCGCCCCAGCTACGGCATGCTCATGGTCATGGGCGGCAATGATGACCTGGTCCACACGCCCATTGAACGCGCGGCATTTGAGACGTTGTGCGCGGCGGGAACCCCGCTGCGCTACCTGGAGTGTGACGGCGCCGGCCACGTCCAGGCCACCTTGTGGGCCCTGCCGGAAATCCTGGCCTTCACCGACGCGCGCCTTGCGGGTGAGACCTTCACCGCGGCCTGCACCGCGCCTGCGGCGGTGCGCTGCCAGGGCACACCGCCCTGATCTTTGAACGCGCCCATGGGCCCATGGCACTGTGCTTGGACATGACGCGCCGTATGCCAACCCGTGGTTATGTTGTGGCCCTGCTGGTGCTGGGCCTTGCCGGCGCAGCGGGATGCAACCCCGTCAACCGCGGCGGTTGGACCCGTGAGACGGTGGACGTGCCCGGGGACCTCTACGCGGTGCGCGCGTTGCGCAATGACCGGCAGCTTGCGGTGGGTGATGGTTCCACCACGCTGGCCAACGTGGATGGCACCTGGCGGGCGCGCAACCTGGGCGGCAATGACCCGCTGCGCGCGTTGTTTGGTCTCAATGAAACAGACGTCATGATTGTGGGAGGAGCCCCCGGGCGCGGCGTGGCCTGGCGCACGGACGATGGGTTCTTCCGCTACACCGCGCAGGCGTTGCCCGGTGGAACCCTGGCGCTCCACGCCATCCACGGAAGCTCCATGCGGGACCTGTGGGCGGTGGGGGACGGTCCCACTGCGGTGCGTTTTGATGGCACCAACTGGTCCCCGGCGCCGCTTACCGTCCCCACCGGGCTGACGGATGTTTCCCTGCGCGGCGTGCACTGCACCGCGGACAATGCGTGCCTGGCGGTGGGCACCCAGGGCGTGCTGGCCCGCTGGGATGGCGCGCGCTGGACGCTGAGCGTGGCGTTGGATGGCCGCACGTTGAACGCGGTGGATTGGCTCAATGACGCGTGGCTGGTGGCCGGTGACGGCGGACTTTTGTTGCGCGTGGACGCCGCGGGAACAGTCAGCCAGCAGGAAAGCCCGGAATCTTCCCGCGCGCTGCTGGCGCTGTATGTGGCGGGCGGAAATGACGCCTGGGCCCTGGGGGCGGTGCCGCGCGAAGGGGGCCAGCCGGTGGAGAACGGGCAGGCCGCGGTGTTGCGTCTGGAAGGCACCGCCGCGTGGCGCACCGAAGATGGGCTGAAATCAGACCGTGACCTCACCGGCATCCACGGGCTGGGTGGGTCCTTGTGGGCGGTGGGCCGCGGCGGGACCTTGTTCCGCTCAAGCAGGTAACGGCGGGGCTTCACACTTCTTCACCGCGTTGGGCGGTGTAGCTTCACATCCGGACACCAACATGGGTCCACACACGGCGGCGCTCCCAACGGGGAAGGCGCCCCACGGGAGGACCCATGTGCGGCTTTTTGATTGGGACAGTGAGTCTTGTGCTGCTGGCCAGGACGTTGCGGCGTTGGGCGTGGGGCGGCCACTGCGGTGGCGGTGGATGTGGCGGCGGCGGTGATGGCGGGCATGGCCGGCATGGGAGACATGGGTGGAAACGCCGCGGGTGGCGCCAGGGCGGCTGGGGCATGGGCGGGATGTTGCGCTGGTTGTTTGAACGGCTGGACACCACGCCAGGCCAGGAACGCGTGCTGGAGAAGGAACTGGAGTCCCTGCGCGTGGTGATGGACGGGCTGCGCGCGGAGATGAACGCAAGCCGCGCGCAGGTGGCCAACCTCATGCGACAGGAGACGCTGGAGGGCGCTGCGTTGGAGGAGGCGGTGGGCAAACAGGCCGCGGCACTGCAAAAGGCCCACCAGGCACTGCGGGACACGTTCATGAGCGTGCACGGTGCGTTGGACGCCCGGCAGCGCAGCGCGTTGGCAGACATGATGGAAGGTCAATTTGGACGTGACGCACGCTACGGCCGCGGCCGGGACTGGGAGATTTGAGCCATGGACAACACCACCGGGTTTGAGACGTCCACGTCGGGAAGTTCATTCCCTCCGCCAGGAGGTGGCCCAAGGGCCGCGCGGGTCTGGTTGGTGCGGCTGGCGCGCATCAGCTGGGTGGCGCTGCTCACCGCGGGCGTGGTGGGCGGATACGGCAGCGCGCTGGTGCAGGTGCGCGCGCGGGCCGCCTACCACCACCGTTTGCACCACGCGCCGTGTCACACCGGGCAGCACCAGACGCCGCCGGACCGCGTGGTGGCGCCGTGAGACCTGCTGGTGTACCGGACACCATGGCCTCACGGGTCCTGCTGATTGATGATGATGCGCGCATGTTTGATCTGCTCCGGGACTACCTGGAACAAAACAGCGTGGTGCTCCACAACGCCCCGGACGGGCCGCGTGGGTTGGCCATGTTGGACGGTGGTGCGTATGACGCCGTGTTGTTGGACGTGATGATGCCCGGCATGGACGGGCTGGCGGTGTGCAAACGCATTCGCGCCAAGTCCAACATCCCCGTGCTCATGCTCACCGCCAAGGGAGATGAAACAGACCGCGTGGTGGGTCTGGAGCTTGGCGCAGATGATTACCTGCCCAAGCCGTTTTCTCCCCGGGAACTGCTGGCCCGGCTGCGCGCGGTGTTGCGCCGCGCCCAGCCGGACAGCGTGGCGCAGCGGCTCAACATTGGCGCCATCCAGGTGGATGTTCCCGCCCGCCAGGTCACCGTGGCCGGCCAGCTGGCCGAACTCACGGGCCTGGAGTTTGACATCCTGGTGGCGTTGATGCGCCGGGCCGGGCGCGTCATTCCCCGGGATGCGCTGCTCAGTGAGGCGGGCCGGTCTGACGTGGTGGTGGGTGAGCGCACCGTGGATGTCCACGTGAGCCACCTGCGGCAGAAACTGGGAGATGACCCCCGCACGCCCCACATCATCAAGACGGTGCGTGGTGTTGGCTACATGATGGTGAAGGATCTCCCGGTATGAAGGCCTATGACCGCGTCTCCTGTTTCATTCGCGCCAGCCTGCACCGCCGGCTGTTCACCTATTCCGGCTTGGGGTTGTTGCTTACGTTCATGACGTTCATGGCGGTCACCCGCCTGGTGGATGGCCCGGAAGGCGCGCCGTGGCGCAAGGAGATGCAACGCGTCCATGCGTTCACCACCGGGCGTTTTGTGGCCGCGTGGAATGACCCCGTGGCGCGCGAAGAACTGGCCGCCGCGCTGGCGCGGGACATGGAACTGGGCGTGGTGTTGCGGGACGCCGGCGGCGCGGTCATCAGCGCGCATGGCGGGTGTGATCACAGCCTGTTGCGCGCGCCGGTGCGCCAGGACGGTCAGGTGCTGGGCAGCCTGGAAGTGTGCGCGGACAAGACGCGGTGGGGCAGCCCGTTCCGTTATGCGGTGCCATTTCTTCTGGCGGTGCTGGTGCTGTGGGCGTTGTCCGGCACGGTGGCGCGGCGCCTGGCCAGGCCGCTGCAAGAGGTGGCGCAGGTGGCGCGGGAGATTGGCGCGGGGAACCTGCAAAGCCGCGCACAATTGTCCGCCGGGCAGTCGGGTGAAGTGGGCGCGCTGGCGGTCATCATCAATGAGATGGCGGCCAAGATTGAAAAGCAGATGGCAGACCAACGGCAGCTGTTGGCCGCGGTGAGCCATGAGCTGCGCACGCCGCTGGCGCGCATTCGCATCCTGACGGAACTGGCGCGCGACAAAGGCGTGGACCAGCGCGGCATGGATGAGATTGACCGGGAAGTGGGGGAACTGGACGGCCTGGTGGGAGACCTGCTGGCCAACTCACGGCTGGAGTTCACCGCGTTGACGTTCCGTCCCCAGGATGGCGCGCTGTTGGCCGCACGTGCGTTGGAGCGCGCTGGTCTTGAGGCCACGTTGCTGCACGCACCGGATGCCACCGTGGCCCTGGAAGCGGACGCCACGCTGTTGTCCCGCGCGCTGCAGAACCTGGTGGACAACGCGCAGGGGCACGGGGGTGGGCTCACCGCCATGAAGGTGACGCCCCAGGGTGACCATGTTGCGTTTGAAGCGGAGGATGCCGGCCCCGGCTTCAAGGACGGCGAGGGGGCGCGCGCATTTGAAGCGTTCTACCACAACGGCGCCAACGGCCACGGCACCCTGGGGCTGGGGCTGGCACTGGTGCAGCGCATTGCCAAGGCCCACGGCGGGGAAGCCTACGCGCGCAACCGCGAAGGTGGCGGCGCCTTGGTGGGTTTCACGGTGATGGTGCACCCACCCAAGAAGAACGCGGCGGCATCCACCACCGTTGCGTGAGTTGCAGCGGGTGAAACGCGCCGTTTTTTTGGGTTTTTTTTTGGGAGGGCGAGGCGTCTGCCGAGCCTGGTTCCGTGTTGAACAATCTGCAAGAAGCGCCGTGGTGCCGTCGACAGAACTTGGTCCGCAGAGCCCGGTGCACCACACCGGTACCGCGTTTTTCAGACGGGCAGCCCAAACAGCCGGGACAACAACAACGTGCGCCCCTTGGCGTTGGACTTGCGGAAGATGGAGGTCATGTGGAGCTCCACGGTGGACTCCGCGCAGCCCAACGTGTCCGCCACGCTCTTGTTGGACAGGCCACGCGCCACCAGGCGCAGCACTTCAGACTGTTTGGACGTGAGCTTCCAGGCACGCGCCGCGGACTCCACGCGCGTGTCCACGTCATTGATGTTGGTGCGCGGCCGCACCCGGATCAGCATGCGTGCGCCGTCCTGACCCGCCTGCAACGCCGTGGCCTGCACTGTCACCGGCAACCGGCCGCCCTGCGGCAGCATGCACTCCAGCGTGTATTCCACCCCGGGGCTGGAACCCTGGAGCACCGGTGTCAGCGCGTGGTCCTCGGTGTCACGCCATTCCGGCGGCGTCAGGCCGGCCATGTTCACCCGGTCCGCGCCGTGCGGCAGACCCAACAGTTGCGCAAAGGCTTCATTCCAGGCCAGCACGTTGCGGCGCGCGTCCACCACTGCCCAGGCATCTGCCTGGCGCAGTGGCGTGGCCACCGGAAAGGGAAGCACCGAAGCAGGACCGGGAGAGAGGGAGACGGCGCGTTGCTGCATGTCCAACACCATGAACGCCGCGCCGATGATCTTCATCACCCAACTGGGTGAAACCCCAGCCTGATCTCCAAAGGGCAAAAAACGCCCATTTTCCCTTATGGGGCGGTCACTTGCAGTGTGTAGGGGAGGCTTCGGACGTCCGCAAAACTGTCCACAATCAGGAACCAGAGCCCATCTCCCGCGCCCCGCTGGTTGAGCGTGGCAGACAGGTAGGACGTGTACGGGTTGGTCCCGCATGCGTGGCCCACCGTGCTGCCATCATCATTGCACAGCGGGTTGGTGGCGGCGGGCGCGGCACAACGGCCGGCGCGCCATTCCAGCACGGTGTCATGGTTGGTGCGCGGCGTGGCTCCCGCGGCCGAACACGTGGTGGCAGACAACGCGGTGCTCCCCGGGCACGCCGCGTACGCCCACAGCGCGTCCCCACCGGCGCCAGAACCGCACGTGGTGGTGGTGGTCCCAAACGCCGTGGTGGTGCCTGAATAATTGCCCGGGCCGGCAAGGATGTTGGCCGGCGCGCACCCGCCGCGTTGCAGCTTGAACTGCACCGCGCCACCCACGCCCGCCTGTTTGGCCTTCACCACCGCCACGTAGTCCCCGGGGTCCAGGTTGGTGAGCAGGTGGGACTGGCCAACCCCGCAGCCGTCATCCGAACACGCCGCGTCCGCCGTGGCGCAGCCCGCCGGGTACACGGCAAGCACCGTGTCCATGCTGGACCCATACGTGGAGAGGTACACCGTCTCCCGCTGGGTCACGGTGAAGGCAAACGTCATGGCCGGCCCCGCTGCCGCCCCACAGGACGGAACCAGGGATGCGTCTGAGGTGGCCAACAACGTGCCTTGCACGGTGAGTTCTGGTGGCGTGATGTCAAACGGGTTGGCACACGTGTCATGGCCGGTGAGCGGGGGGCAGCCGTTGTCCGGGCCGTCCACGCAGTCCTGGTCCACGCCGTCAAAGCAGATTTCCGGCGTGGGCTGGCAACCGTTGGGGTCCGGCGTGATGGTGACCGGCACGGTGACGGTGTTGTTGGCGTAGCTCTCTTCGGCCAGGATCTGGAGGTTGTTGATGGCCACCTCCAGTGTGTAGTCCCCGGCGGGCACGCCAGTGACGTCAACCCACTGGCAATCCAGCCCCGCGCCATAGGTGTCTGCCCAGCCCGCAGAGATGCCCTGGTTGCCGCAGTTGTAGCCACGTCCCGCACCGCCGGAGACCGGCGTGGTGTCCATGAGGCAGAACGCCTGCTTGTGCCCCGTGGCCGCCACCGAGCCGTCTGTCCGCAGCAACCGGTAGTTGGCGTAGCTGGTGAAGTGGTGGTGCCCGTGGCAGGGCGAAAATTCAAACAGCGGGTTGTTGGTGGGGCTGCCCAGCACCATGTCCACCTGGCCAATGTTGGGCGTGGTGGTGTCAAACCGCAAAAGCCGGCGGTCCCCGGGCTGCGCAATACAGCCTTCCACCATCACGCAGCTGTTGGCGTCAAAGTTCAGCGTGACCAGCTCCAGGGAGCTGATGAGGCCCTGCGTGTCCACGGTGAGGTCTGGCAGCGGGCAGCGGTCTTGAACGCAGGTCACGCTTCCGGGGCAACATTGGGCGCCGCACACCGTCCCGCCCACGCAGGGAACTGCGGTCACGTTGAAGGGCACATCCACCGTGTTGTTGGTGGCGTTGCTGTCCGCCAGCACGCCATCCGGGTTGACGGTGAGGCGCAGCGTGTAGCTGCCCGCCGGCAGTGCGGTGGTGTCCACCAGGCTGCAGCTTTGCGCCGGCTGGTCCACCGAGGAGGCGCCCACGCTCAGCCCCTGCAACGCACACGTGTACCGCGCAGTGGGACCGGCCGGGTCCGCCACACAACCGGACGCAAAACGCCCCGTGTCCACCTCCACACCAGCGTTGTTGAGCACCTGGTAGCCAACCAACGCTGGCAGCACCGTTTGCAGGCACATGTCCTGTTCCCACAACCCACTGCCGGGCACGCCCAGCACCAGGTCAAACTGCCCCGCGTTGGTGACGTCCACGTTCACATCCACCACCCGGCGCGTCCCGCTTGCGTTGAGGCAGCCGGTGACCACGTTGCAGTCCGCCGCGTTGAACGTACGCACCGCCACCGTCACCCTGGCGTTTTCCAACGTCAGGTCCGGAAGTTCACAGCCGGTGGCGCCGCACGCCGCGCCCGGGGGGCACGCACAGGTGTTGCCGGCGTCCACTGCGGTGTTGCCGCTGTCTGGGGTGCCGCCCGCGTCGTCAGAAGCGCCCGAGTCCCCAGTGCCTCCACCGCCATCCGTGGTGTTTCCGCCGTCGGTGGTGGTGTTCCCTCCGTCCATGGGGGTGTTCCCGCCGTCAGCGCTGGTGTTCCAGCCGTCTTCGGTGGTGGACCCGGCGTCTTCGGTGGTGGACCC
>Ga0154020_10003538_pt1 | contig 18756 bp, 18 predicted proteins | sample Klosneuvirus_201_FD_109709 | JGI IMG/M metagenome (GOLD analysis project Ga0154020, IMG submission 109709) | Active sludge microbial communities from wastewater, Klosterneuburg, Austria - Klosneuvirus_20160825_MG | ecosystem: Engineered > WWTP > Aerobic digester > Activated sludge | place... | reverse complement strand
GTGGTGATTTTTCTTGTAGTAATAATCAATTAACATCTTTAAAATATTGTCCTGAAACAGTGGGTGGTAATTTTTATTGTAGTAGAAATCAATTAACATCCTTAGAAGGGTGCCCTGGAACAGTGGGTGGTTATTTTTTTTGTAGTAATAATCAATTAACTAATTTCGATGGACTTCCTGAATTCTTTGAACAGGATATTCATATAGGTGGAAATCCTGTTGATGAGATCTATAGACTATTCAACCAAGATCCCAGATGCATCTACTGGATCAGGGAATTTGGTGCCATACAAGGCGATGAAGTTGTTAGAGACAGACTCGAAGAAGTCTATCATACTTTAGGGATGGATATTCCTAAGGATATTGAATTAGGAAGTTATAGTTTGATCTAAAATAACTTAATTGATAAAAATCATATAATATAATCAGTAAATGGATAGTTTCCAAAAAAATTATGAAAAATTTATGTATCTTAATAACAAAGAATTATATGTAGAAATAATAGTATCAAAAGCACAAGGCAGATTGACTCGAAAAGCTGAGCAAATGTTAACATTGTTAGCAAAACAAACTATAAAAAAGAAAAAGTATTGGTCAATAAATGATAAACAGGATTGTTGGCAGTCAGGATTATTGGACATTTTTCAAAATTGGTATAATTTTAATGAAGATAAGAGCACTAATTCGTTTGCATATTTTACAGAGATATTTAAACGAGGCACGGCGAAGGGATTTAATGAGATATATAAGAAGAAAGGAGACAATGATAATCTAATAAAGCTTATTTCCATTGAAGGATCTAACAATGGGCAAGGTCTTCACTCATTATGATTGGGATCACAAACCATGGGGACTCCCTCTTTTGAATATATATCCTTATGATAAAGGATAAGGAGGTGTTGATCAATGGTCACTCTAGAAATTATAGACACTATGTAGATTTAGGATATTCAGTTCAAATAAGAAAACAATTTAAGGTAGATCCTATTCATTTAATGAAAGGGAGTGTTATTAAGATAACTTCTATTTGTGATGGGTGTTATAAAGAAACTAAAACTATATTTAAAGATTATTGGAATTATACAAATGGGCTAGTTGATCCATATTACTGCAAAGATTGCAATTATATAAATTCAGAAAAGACATCTATAAAAAATTGGGGGGTTGATAATCCGATGAAAAGTGAGGAGGTTAAGGAAATTTTGAGATCGTCGTTACTCCATAAATATGGAGTTGATTGGTATTCTAAAACTGATGAATGGAAAGATAAATTTAGAAAGACAAGTCTTAAAAATTGGGGAGTTGAAAATCCATCTAAGAATAAAGAGGTTATCAATAGAATAATTTCTAAGAATAATTCCAGATTTGGGGTTGATTGGCCAATGCAGTCTTTTGAAATATTAGGGAAGTCTAGACAAACAAATCTAGAAAATTGGGGAGTTGATCGGTACTCCATGAGACCTCAGTGGAAAGGGGATCTGAAGAAGATAAGTCAAAGTAAGTTCGGATTTGATAACTATTCACAAACCGATGAGTGTAAGGATAGGGTTAGGAACACAAATAATCTTAGGTGGGGTGGGAGTCCTATGAAGAGAGATTTCTTTAAGAATAAGTCAAAAATTACTAAGGAAAGAAATACGTATAGGAGATATATTTCTTTGATAGGAGAAAAGTATGATTTTTCATCATACTCTAACGAGGAATTTGTATTGACCCATAAGGAATGTGGATATCAATTCTCGATAAATAAAGGATTATTACTATCTAGATATAAATTGGATAGGATGATATGTGTTGAGTGTAACCCAATTGGAGTTCAGTATTCTAGTATTGAGATTGAGATTACTAAATTTCTAGATAGTAATGGTGTGGAGTACGAAAAAAATACAAAGAAAGTACTTGGAGGGTTGGAGATTGATATCTATATACCAAGTTATAATTTAGCCATAGAAGTAAATGGTGTTTACTGGCATTCGGAATTATTCAAATCATCGGATTATCATCTGAAAAAGACATTAGAGTGCAGAGAACTGGGAATTGATCTTATTCATGTTTGGGAAGATGACTGGAATCGTAATAAGGATATAGTTAAGTCTATAATTTTGAATAAGGTAGGTGTGTCTTCAGAGAGGATATGGGCTCGGAAGTGTTCTATTGAAATGGTTAATACTAAAGAGTATAGAAAATTTCTGGAAGAAAATCACATACAAGGATATGCTTCATCATCAATCAACATAGGGTTATATTATAATGGAGATTTGGTTAGTTTAATGACATTTGGGTGGAGAAGAACCAACAATAAGAGAGAGTTTGAACTAATTAGATTCTGTAACAAAAAGAATTTGGTTGTTGTTGGTGGTGCCTCTAGATTATTCAAGTATTTTTTGGACCATAATGAGATTGGTGAGATTATTTCATACTCAGATATTTCAATATTTTCTGGTAAGATCTATGATAGTTTGGGATTTAGTAAAGTATCGTTATCAAAACCTAATTACTTCTGGGTTGTTGATGGTGTTCGTAGACATAGATATAATTTCTCAAAGAGAAAATTAATAAAATTAGGATTCGACCCTAGTAAGACTGAGGTTGAGATAATGTATGAAAGAGGATACTATCGAATATTCTCAACAGGACAAGAGAAATGGGTGTATAATTCTAGATAGGTCACTGATCTTTCTGGGATAAATTATAATCTATCTTGTTGATTTTCTTCCCCCATTTATCCAGTCTCTTCTTAACGATATCGTATGTTGAGTCTATGAAATGATCAAATCCATCTTTAGTTAAATCCACTATGAATTTACTTGGTTTTAGATTGTATGATTTTGATACTTCCAAATACACTCTAGAGAACAATTTAACAATCTCATTCATTTCGGACTCTGATAATTCCTCTTTTATTTTATTCACATAGATTTCTTTTGTTGTTGACTCTATTTCATCTTTATATTTCATCATCTTTCTAGCCTTTCGTGTATTTAACCCAATAGTGAATTCGGATAGATTAGCTTCAAACTCCTCTTTAGTTAAAAGGGCATATAGAAATCTCATGAATTCACTAAATTTTTTCTTCTTTTTGGACTTGCTCATGACATCTATGACAGCGCATGATGCCGCGTTGTTAGTGTAGTGTTTGGATTTATTTTTATATTTTTTATAATACTGGTATGCGTGTAGTAGCTCATGTCTGGTTATTATTGACACTGAATTTTCAAGTTCTTCTATCTCTATTACGTGCTTATTGGATCTAATGTTAAATCTAATAGATGGTACAATTTTACCATGGTTAAATCTTGAATATGTGACGTCTGTGTTTATCCATCCCTTTCTCTTGAACATATTTGCCTCTCCACGAAGGTTCCATGATGCAGAGTTATCCGCGATTAAGGTTAGGTTAAGGTTGAGTCTCTCAAATGGAAAGTCCCTATTTTTATCTATTTCCATTTCTTCACGATCTATGACAAATTCTTCAGTGGAGAAGCTCTTGATATCATTAAAAAACAGCCTTGTTCAATGAGGTTCGTAGAACGGAGTGACATGCCTAATTTAAAATTTTGTGCTGGATGGTGGTTTGATATTATCATGAAGTATCTAAATATAATAGATCATCCATTGAAGTACATAGATGATCTACCATTTCCTAATAGACCAACAGAAGGGTCCCCTGAGGCAAAACAATTAGATAAACTATCTGAAGATCTAATTGTAATTCATATACGTTGGGACATTTCCAAAGGAGATATAGAATCTAAATTCAAGATTTTGGAAAAAGAAATAGTAAGAATAGAAGAGTCAACAAAATATAGAATCATGAATATGGATGGATCTAAAAAGTTCACATATCTCACTAGAAATTTAGACAGCTCAATTACAGATTTAGTTTTCTATAAATTACCTGACCTAAAATGAGAATACAAAAATTCAACGAATTTGGAAAATCATTTGAATCCTATTCATTTCCAGATTCTATCACCGAGTTATCTAATTGGATATCATCATTCATAAACAAAAAAATAAGATGGTGGATTTCTAGAAGAAATCTAGCTAATTCCACTGTCCTCAAGTTCTATTAAATAGTCTATTATTTCTTTTCCGGAGTCGGTAGACTCTTTTACAAGTTTTTTACTTTCTGAAGACTCTGGTCTTTTAGATCTGAATTTTAAATAATTTAGGATCATTGAGATATATATTAATATCCGAATCTATTTATAGAAAACCAACTCTGTTATTGATTGGTCCATCAATGAGTAAGCAAAATTAGTTAGTTTAAGACCATGGATATTTAAACATTTATATCCCGACATTTTTTCCGATCTACTTATTAACACTCTTAACATTTCAAAGCTTGATTCTATTCGATCTTCATGAGACACGTTATCCATATCAAACGACCATGTTATTTGGATATGTATTAACTGTTCAGATATTTCATTATATGTTAGTGTATCAAGTACTGACTCATCACCACCATCAGTTAAAGTTGATACATTCTTTATTTCCATGTACTGTTGTAGTACTTCACCCCACCAATCACGAAGACTAATATACTTCACTTTACTAGATATTGGGAATGGGTCATATTCTATGTGTTTAATATTATCAGCATCATAGTCATCAATAAGATCTACCATACAATCAAAAATCAAAAAAAATATTTCTTCTATTGGTTTACTAGATTCAAACTGTTTGTACTTTAGTATCATTCTATTATATATAGAAATATGGAATCTAGGAAATGTATGAAACAATACACTGGTTTTTAATAAAATATGTATGAAAAATTATTTATTGACAGATTTCAACTCTGAAAGATGGGATGGGATCGATTTAGACTTAGTAGAGAGACAAGTGAAAAAATTAAATGAAAAACTTTCAAATAAAATAGGTAGATTATTTGGTGAGATAGGTCACCCTATTTATTTTGATGTTTCACTATCAAAAGCTTCACATTCTATTTCAAATTTATCATTTAGTAGGGGTAAGATTTATGGTGATGTTGAATTTCTTAGTAATGATAATGGTAGAAAGGCAGATGATCTAATAAATAATAAAAATTATAGATTTGGTCTAAGGGGATCAGGGTTGGAATCAAGTAATAATATTACTGCGATTTTTACATGGGATATAATTGAATAATTCAGTAAACTATTTCCCCCATCTTAATAAGATTATTTTTTTCCATCTCGAATAGTCTTATTGTTCCTATTTGAGATAGGTTTTCAAACAGACCATCTGATATTAAGCAGGATATGGGAATTCCAATGGGTCTATCATATTCATTTGGTACTGATAGATTTGATCTATTTAGATACATCCCATCAATATAAAAGTCTCTTACTTCTTTATTTAAATGTAAGGAACATCCATCTGGTCTTACTCCCCAACCTCTTTCGGATTCTTCCCATAATTGGATTATGCACTTATTCATTGATCAGGAGTATTATATGTAATTGTAACTTCTTCTTCACCGTCCATTTCAAATTTAACTCCTAGATTATTTAGTATTCCCATTTCGTCTAGAGCATCTTCGGGAGAAATGTCATAACTAATTTTAACTGTGTGTTTCATAAAATTAATATAGAAAAGTTGGTAGAAAGTTTTGAAGTTCAATTTTTCTAAAATTATTGAATCTAGATCATAATTTAGTATATATAATTAATGTTGAATTCAAAGCCCAATAACTCATCTTATAATCAGGGAAATTTTGTTCCAAATAATAAAGATAAGGTTATTAAACTAAACTCTTCTGGGGGTCTCTATTATAGGTCATCTTTAGAAAAAAAATTTATGACATATCTTGATATAAATACTGATATTATCAGATGGTCTGCTGAAATGTTTGAAATACCATATACTTCAAAGGAAGTTATAGATGGTGATGTGGTGTATAAAAATCGAAGATATTATCCAGACTTTTATTATGAGATTAAGTCAGGACCGGAGGGAATAAAAAAGGTGATTGCTGAAGTTAAACCTAAATCCGAATACATTGATGTTCTTATGTTCAGGGAGGGTAAATTCAATATTCCGAATAATGCTAGTGTTAAGAAAATGAAGAATTTGGAATATAAAATGAAGATGAGTCAAAAAAATAGTGCAAAATGGGAAACTATGATTGAGTTTTGCCAAAAGAAAGGATATGAGTTTATAATCATAACCGATGAGATATTAAATAATAGAATATAATGGGAGCTTTGTTAGATAGGGTTTCTAAAAGTATGAAAGAATTTGGTGGTAATCAAGTTGATTTCTATAAGAAAAATTCAATTTTCATGTTAGATAAATATAGTAAAAGTGATGAACTTTGTAGAGCCATTTCCCCATTGGATATACAAGTTGGTCGATTTTACCATTTGCAATATCTTGATGACTCCAATTGGATGAAATACTCTCCTATTTTTTGTGTTGATTATAAAAAGTTAAACCAAATAACAATTTTTATTGGCATTAATTTTAATTTCATACCTCTTGAGATAAGGTCTGGTATATTTGATAAGTACATTACTGAAAAGGATTTTGAAGAAAATCGATCACTTAAGGTTGATTTTAAGGGAGCTTATGTTGAATTACTTAGACATGGATTTGAATATTCCATGGTTGAGTATAATCTATCCCAAATAAAGATCGCTCATAATATTGGGTTAGAGTTACTTCCGCGATTTTTATATTCATCATACCCAAAAAACAAATATGACCCCAATAAACTTATGGAAATATGGACATCTAAAATCAAAACAAGGGAGAAGAGACATCAGGAAATTACGTTGTCTGTTCTTAGTGATTTTTATAAAATAGGTAGTGAAATAGACCAAAAGTATGAAAGCCTATCCGGACACATTGAAAGGATACGTAAAAGTTTCATTAAATTCGGAAACAAGTAATTGGTTATCCAATATAAAAAATAAAATATTTATAATGAATCAATACTTTCTTGAATATATCTGGCTTGATGGATCATATCCGCAAAATCTTAGATCTAAGACAAAAATTGTTTATGCTAAAAGTGAGGATAAAATAAAAATTTCAAATTGGAATTTTGATGGATCTTCAACCGGACAGGCTATTACTTCAGAATCCGAATTAATTATTGCTCCAGTATCCCGAAAAGTTAAATATAAAGATCCATTCCGAGAGAATGGATTTTTAGTTATGTGTGAAGTATATAATTTAGATATGAGTCCACATGTCTCAAATACTAGGTCTAAATTGTATGATCTGATCCAGACAAGCGATGAGGCGAATGGGTGTATGTTTGGATTTGAGCAAGAGTATATAATATATGATAGGAATACGGATAGGCCACTGGGATGGCCTAAAGATGGATTTCCCAAACCACAGGGGGACTATTATTGTGGAGTTGGTGGTGGTAATATTTCAGGTAGGAATTTTGTTGAACAACATACTAAATTTTGCTTAGATATTGGACTTGATTATGGTGGTACTAATGCTGAAGTTATGCTTGGTCAATGGGAATATCAAATTGGACCAGTCTATGCAGCTGACGGATCAGACCAACTTTGGATATCAAGATGGGTTTTACAGAGACTTTCTGAATTATATAATTATAGAATTGAATTTCATCCAAAGCCACTTGTTGGTAAAGATTGGAATGGTAGTGGTATGCATGTCAACTTTTCTACTAAAGAGATGAGAGACGATATGGACAACAAAAGAGATTTATCTATAAAGGCATGTGAGTTGTTATCAGAAAGAGTAGATGATCATATTAAAGTATATGGTAAGGATAATGATCTTAGACTAACTGGAGATAATGAGACATGTTCAATACTTGATTTCAAGTGGGGAATTGGTGATAGGACAGCTTCTATAAGAATACCATCGTCAGTATCTGATACTACAACACCTGGATATATCGAAGATCGGAGACCAGCTTCTAATGCAAATCCATATGATGTTTGCTTTATGTTAATAGAGACTATTGTTTTCACAAATACTTTCGAAAAGAAAATGCATTTTGATCAAGAGTCAAGTATTTAGAATTTCTAAATACTATAATCCAATATATAATTCTTTTGAAATAAAGATTTTTTATATATATGGTTGAAAAATAAATAAATATATGTCATCTTATAATCCGACCAATTCCCAAGAAAATTATCAGTTTATGAATTCAGCTGTTGAAAACAAGGGTTTATTTAGCCGAATTTTACGAAATTTATCTTCGTGGGGTATGAATTACGATGATATGATCCTAAGAAACCAAATTGGAGTTGGTGTAAACGAAGATCCATATTCTCAACAAGGCAATTCGATGTATGATTTCTTCAGTCGAAGGGCTGTTGCCTCTGTTTTGAATAAGAAATCAATACCATATCTTGATAGATCATATCCTGATAAAAGAAGAATTTTAAGAGAATATTCAATTAAAGATGAGATAAGAGATTTTATCTCAATTGTATGCGACGAGTCTATAGTTTATTCAGATAAGGATTTTTGTCGAATAAAGCCCATCTCAAATGATTATTCTCAAGAGATAAGAGATAAATACCAAGAATATTTTGAGAAAGTTTATAATAGATATGGATTTTCAGATTCAATAACTGCTTGGAACCTTATGAAGGAATTTTTGGTGGATGGATTTGTTGCTATGGAAATAGTGTGGGATGATAAGAATAAAAATATTATACACTTCAATAAATTACGACCAGAAACAATAGTGCCAGCATATGAACCATCTATTGGACATTTATGGATCCAATATCCAGAAGATCCTAAATTAAGAAGGATATTCATTGAACCACAAATTGTTTTTGTTTCATATTCAACTCAAAATGACTTTTCTGAAACTTCTTATGTTGAGGGGCTCATAAAGCCATATAATCAACTTAAGATTTTGGAGCAAACTAGAGTCATGTATAATATTGTCCATGCTTCGGTATATCAAAAATTTACAATTCCAACAAAGGGACTTTCTAGACAAAGAGCAGAAGAACAAGTGGGACAATTGATACATGACTATTCTGAACAAGTTGATTGGGATGATTCCTTAGGCACTGTTTCCATAAATGGGTCAAAGCATCTTCCATACAATAAGCAAATATGGTTCCCAGATGGAGAACAAGGAACCCCACAAATGGAATTGGTTTCTCCAGAGGGACATAATTTGAACGAGAGTGACATACTAACTTGGTTTTATAACATTTTAAAAAGAGCATCGAAAATACCATTTTCTCGATTTGAAAGGGAAAACGGAGGTGGTAATATTTTTTCGGACGCTTCTGAGATGACCAGAGATGAGGTTAGATTCACCACATTTATTAATCGACTTCGATCTAATTTTAAAGAACTCATAACTAAGCCAATTAAATTACAAATGTTGGTTGAGTTTCCAGAACTTAAAAATGATGAGAGGTTTTTAAATGAATTAGATATTGAGTTTAATTCTAATCAATTATTTGAAAAATGGAAAAAATTAGGAAATTTAGAAAAGTCAGCTAATATCATAAGTACTCTTCTTGGAATACAAAAAGCTGATGGCAATCCATACTTTCATATAGAATTTCTAATGGATACTGTATATGAATTATCACCTGAAGATAAAGATGAGAATTTAAGATATTGGAAAAGAGATAAATTGGATGGTGGGGGATCAGCAGATCCGAGTCAAGGTGGTGATGTGAGTGGTGATATGGGTGGTCCAGGTCCAGGTGGATCGGAGGGTGGTCCGGAAGGTGGTCCGGATATGCCAGATAGTGGTCCAGATATGCCAGATAGTGGTCCAGATAGTGGTCCAGATACTAGTGATGATGGTGAGTTTGAGTTTTAATAGAAGCGTAGAAATTTACCCTTTCTGAAAATTCTACCGAGAATTCTACCAGGTTTTCTTTTATTAGCTTTTTAAGAGATGTTCCAGTGTCGTTATTCGTAATATCTATATTACCATATACTTCAATTAGATCACCCCCTTTAAATACCATTTTAATTGGGGATATTACAAAAGCACTAGATTCTATAGTTGGAATTGATTTTTTGTCTCTTAGGTCCCCATATATCTTTGGGTATATACTCTCAAATTCAAGAGATACTTTCTTATCTTGTATACTTTCAATTTTTAAATCTCTTAGTATTGATTTAAATCCTTTATAATGACCGAAACATTTTTGGATATTAGATATCTTTACTTCAGTATCTATATTAAATTTTACCATTTCTTTTTTCTTTCAGAGTGTTTTTTATTTTCTTAAATATCTCTGTATTTTGTATTGGGTAGTCACACCCCCATTTATTTTGGAGTGATTTTTTTCTCTTTGGCTCAGAACATTTCCTACAGTAGTACTCACCCCAATTATTATCGTATTTGATGTAATTTTTATAAATAACATCCTTTTTTGTACCACATCCATCACACTCACACTCTATTTTATGATGAGATCCTTTTGATAAAAGCTCAGTTGGTATTTTAACTATTTCTCCGATAGAGGTTTCATATCCCATATCTTCAAAATATTGAAGATTGGACTCGTTTATTTTTATTTCTATTTCTCTAGTTACTATCATAAAAAACCAGTGTCTTTTTTATATATTATTTTTTATCCGCTTGAAATGATCAAAGACACAGTTCGTATAAAAGAGATCCTGTATCATAAACTCTTCTATATCCTTTTCCTATCATTATCTCCCTTTCAGTTTTATTAGGATCATTTCCTTCAGAAATTAATTTATCTTTTCTGAAACTAAATCTATTTATTCTTATTCCTTGATCCTTATGGAAGTATGAATAATTAGGAACAGTTTCTCTTTTAAAGTCAAATCCTATTTTTTCATAAAGATTGCCTTCTGACCAGTCTTTGCTTGCATAACTAATTATTTTTTTAGGATTATTTTCTTTTATAAAATATTTCAAAAGCTTGGACGCTCCTCCCAATACAATAGTGTTCTTTTTTGTACAGAACCTATATAATTCATATGTATCTAAAGTTTTTATTTGTCCTAAATTTTTCCTTAATTCGCCAAATGTCATTAGACTCACCAATTCTTTATTGAAGAATAGTCCTATTTTATGTTTTGAATTTATATTTCCCTGTATATGATTTTGCTCTAGAAAATCATTTGACTCTCTTGGTGACACAAAATCTATTTCACAAGATCTAGCATAGATCCTATTTTCAGTCATGCCAATAACATTCTTCAATCGAGATTTTACTATTTCAGATTTCAATTTCCAGTCGTCTTCCCAGATATGAATTATTCTTATTCCTAAATCCTTGAAAAAATTACTCTTTTTTATATGATAGTCGTTTTCTTTGTACTCCTCTGAATGCCACCAGAGTCCATTACATTCTATTCCTATGTTAAGTTCTGGTAGATACACATCTATTTCATATTTTCTGTGATATTTAAATTTACTTGAAATTGGTCCGGTATATATGTTTGATATGAATCCTAAGACTTCCTGTTCAAAATTAGAGTTATTGCCTATTGGATTGCACTTTAAGCATTGATTTATTGAAAATCGACCTCTTTGGTTAAATAGTGTTCTAGATATTTCAAATGGTTCAGAACATTTCTTACATTTTAATATGAATTCACTTCCTATATTATCTGAATCTATATTAATAATATCAAATTTATTTTGATTATTAATCTTATTAATCAATTTAGACATATGTGATTTGGGTAGTGATTCCTTGAGCTTTTTTGAAATTTTAGATTTTATGGATTTGTTTTTTGAGATATTATCCACTCCCCATTTATCTAATGTGGTTTTTTGCCTTTTTGATAATATTTCTGATTTTTTTTGTTGTGAAAATTTAGATTTTGTATTATTTGCCTTTTCCGTCATTAATTTTCTAATTTCCGGATCTTTATTGGATTTCCCAATTCCTCTAATTCTTAATTTTTTGACTTCTTTATTTTTATGTGTGTGTTGACAAGCACATTTTCGAGAGCAATATGTTCTATATCCCATGCAGAATTTTTTAAATTTAACAGGATTATTACATTCTTCATTTAGGCATGTGGGAATGTCTGATAGATTATTTTGATACAACCATATTTTCTCAATTAGAGATATTTCATCTTTTTTTATTAGTTTATTTATTTCTAGGAGAAGACCTGGGTATTTAATTTCAATTGATTTAATTGAAATTCCCTTTGTCGATTTTATTTTTTCCATATCATTCACGTAGTATATATATCAAGTTCTGTGAATGTTTTTCTTTTATAAAAAATCCACCATCATAAAAAAGAATCATTTTTTATGATATATACTTTAATAAAATAATTATTTTACATGAAGCCTGTTCTTATCGTTGAAAATTCTTTACAATCTCTTATAAAGGAGAATAATAATACCAAGGGTGAGTATCTATTGAATGGTACTTTCACAGAATTTGACGTTAAAAATCGAAATGAAAGAATTTACACGGCAGAAAAGTTCTTACCATGTCTAGATGAATTGAATGAGAGAATAGAAACAATGGGAGTTGTTTATGGTGAGTTTGACCATCCCGATGTCTTTGATACATCACTTTCTAGATCATCCCACATAATTAAGAAGGCTCAATATGTTAAAGAAGGAAATAGAGTAGAGGGTGAGATTAGATTATTGAATACCTATTGGGGTAAAGAAGCTAAGTCTTTGGTTGATGATGATTGTCCAATTTTTGTTTCATCCCGAGCAGCTGGTGTTACAGAGGCTAATGGTACGGTAACCCTTAAAAAATTATTTACATATGATGTTGTTGCTGATCCTGGATTTGCTTCAGCTAAAATGAATATTACAGTTCTAAATGAATCTTTAGGATATAGTACGGAAAAATCTAACTTTAGGATATATGAAATGTCCGACGAGTCAAAAATAAATGACCTATTTAATATGAATACAAATGATATAGTTACTAAAAAGCAACTAACGGATTACTCTAAATATCTTATTAAGGAATTGAATTCAACTAAGAAGGATGTTCGCACTGCTGTTACAAAAGGCAATCTGAACCCTAAAAAGTTAGATCAATTGATGGAATATTACGAAGAGTTGAATAAAACAAATGATAAGATGGTCAAATATCTAGATTATTTAGCCGAGAAAGTCCAAATAGTTGTTAATGAGAACACATCACTTAGGAATACTTCCGATAAACTAATTAAACACAATGATTACCTAGCTGAGAATCTAGAAAAGTCTATAAATTATTCAGAATACATTGCTGAAAACCTAGACAAGAATATATCATACTCAGAATATCTAGCTGAAAACCTAGACAAGAATATATCATACTCAGAATATCTAGCTGAAAACCTAGACAAGAACATTGAGTACTCAGAATATCTAGCTGAAAACCTAGACAAGAACATTGCTTATTCAGAATACATTGCTGAAAACCTAGACAAGAACATATCATATTCAGAATATCTAGCTGAAAATCTAGATAATTCTATTGCTTATTCAGAGTATTTGTCAGAACACGTTGAAGGAAATATTGCCTACTCTGAATACATTGCTGAAAATCTAGATGATAATATCGCATATTCCGAATATGTTGCTGAGAATCTTGATAAGTCAATTTCTTACCAAGGTCTTATTGTTGAAAAATTGAACGGTGAGAGTGTTCTTGAAAATACACAAAACTCCCTCAATATACCATCTTTAGAAGAAGCTGGGTTTGAGGTTTATGATGAAAAAGAATCGACTCTTGATGAATCTTCCGAAGAGGAAGTTGTTGTTGAGGAGTCTGTTGAAATTAAAAATAGTTCTTCAGATGATTATTCTGAAGAAGAAAATGAAGAAGAAGAAATGGTCGATGATGATTCGGAAGAAATTGTTGAATCAGGAGACCCAGAAACAGAATTATCCAAATCTATAGATAAATTGATCGAAGAGGCTAAAAAACGTAAAGTCTATGAAAACTCCGATCTAAATTTCTTGAAGTTTTTGAATAAGTCCCAGGTAGATAGTTTCTATTCATTGGATAACAATGAGCAAGAGACAGTTAAGCTTTATATAAACGAAAAAAGCTATTACAGCACAAAAGATGTGTTGAATCTAATATCTGAGGCTTTATCAGCAAGAAATGAAACTCTTGAAGATAGGGTAATTAGATTGATGCCAGAAAATATTAAACCTATTTGGAATCAGTTGAACGAGAGTTCTAGAAAATCTATCCTTTCACAGGCTAGACTATATCCAGAAGATGTTATGCAGAGTGAGTCTCAGCTTGATCATTTTTGGTTAACTAGAAATCTTAAGAAAAATGAATCAGTAACTAAGAAGTTGGTTTCACACGAAAGCTTGATACAAGAAGATAAGATTTCGGATAATGAGCTAACAGCTATAATGGAAAGATTCAAAAACCTATAATCTATTTATATAGATAAAAAAAAATAAATTAAAAATGTCACACATTAGAATAGACAAACAAAAAGCAGTTAAGAAGTGGTCTTCAGTATTGGAGAACATGGGTGTTGCTGCTGATAGAGTTGAATGGATGTCAGAAATGGCTGAGTTCCACTCTTTGAATGAAAATGCATACGCTAACGCCACCACAGGTGGTATGGGTAGTGTTGTAAACCCAGGTGTTGGTAGTATCGCTGGCTTAGCCGGTGGTGGTGCTGGATTTGGATCTGCATTAGGTAATGGATCACTAGCTGGATCAGGAGATATCGGACAGAATCTTTTACCAGTTTCCATGAAAATTGCAGCACAAACAATCGGACTTGACTTAGTATCTGTTAAGCCGTCACCAGGTCCAAAAATTGACCTTCTCTACATAGATTTTCAATATGATGATCTAAGTGATGTTGGTGGACTTTCTAGACCACAAGTCTTTAAAGTTACAGCAACTACAGCAGGTGGTGGAATGGCTGGTATCGTTGCAGGATTAACTGCAGCTGTTATCACGAATTCTTTCAGACTAACTCAGGGTGGTTTAGCTGGCGGAAGATTATTTGTTGATATTAGTGCTTCTGGTGCTCCTACAACAACTGAACCTGTTGGAACAAAACAAAATAAGCTTGAATTCTTAGGATTCTCTCGTATTGATGGTTTCCCAATGTTCAGAGCTTGGAGACAAGCTAATTCATCAAGTGTTGCATCAGGAGCCTATCCTTATACATTTGACCAATCTTTGAATACATTTACAGCAACTGCTTCTATGGTATCTCAGATTTTGTTCATTGGAGCAACAGCTGCTAACACAGCTACAGTTGAACTCGTATCAGCTCTGGAAGATCATCTACCTGGATTCTCAGCTAACTGGACATCTAATATGTCTTCTGGTGATTACCCAATGAATCGTTCAACAGATGATAATACATATGCTAGCGTTATCGGACCGAAAGTTTCTTCGAAGACAATTGCTATTGGTACTGTTGAGGTATCAACTGCTCTAAGAAGAACTGAGATTGAAGATATCAAAGCTAATACAGGTATGGACATCGTTCAGAAAATGGAATCAATTCTTGTTAATGAATTGTCACAGACAATATCTAAGCAAATTGTTGCTAAAGTTTTTGAAATGGGAGATCTTAACAGATCAACTGCCCCTTTGAGAGGTGGTGTTTCTATCTTTGACTTGAATACTTCATATGTAACAGGAGTTGGTGGTGAAACCACACATGCTGTTCAACGTAAGTTGATCACAAAAATGGTTCACGCTTCTAACTACATTGCTACAGAGGGTCGTGTTGGTCCAGCACAATATGCTGTTACTAACGGTGCTTTAGGTGCTTCTTTGATGGACATCGCTGGTTATACAATTAACCCTGTTAAGTCAAAACTTAATGGATCTGGTCAGTTGTATCCTGTAGGTCAAATTGGAGATATCTCCATCTATGTTGATCCTTACATGAGATATGATGACAACAGAATTGTATTGGGTAGAAAGAACAACCCTGACCAACCTGGTATAATTTTTGTACCATACTTAATGGCTCAGTCAGTAAGTGTTATAAGTGAAGCAACGTTTGCTCCACGAATGCTTTTACGTTCTAGATACGCTGTCGCTGATGTAGGGTTCTTCCCACAAAAGCAGTATATGACAATTGTTGTTACTGACGCAGCTGGTTACTTGAACTAATCATAATAATAAAAATAAAAAGCCCTTCTTTAAACAGAGGGGTTTTTTATTTATATATAATTTATAAGCAATATTTGGACCATGTTGACGGAAAGATTTAAGATAATAAATGATATATCTAGTGATTCCCCTTCTCGATTAAGGGAATCATATTTTATTAAAAATCATATATCAGTTTACCATAGGATACTTGATTTTAGTCCAGATCCTGACCTACCTTTTATACAAAAAATATGGCATTGGGTCAATGATGTTGATTCTTATTTCACTTGTGTGTGTGGAAGTAGAACATCATTCAATAGAAATTGGAGAGATGGGTATAGACAATACTGTTCGCCTAAATGTGCTCAATCACAATATTCTACTAAGAAAAAAAGAAAAAACACTAATTTAGCTAAATATGGGGTGGATAATGTGTCAAAATTATCAGATACTAAGAAGAAGATCGAGAATACTAACTTAGTTCGATATGGATATAAATCATCATTTCAGAACCTTGAAGTTAGACAAAAATGGAAAGATAATATGGTACTAAATTATGGAGTTGATCACTATTTCAAAACAGATGATTTCAAAATTAAATCAAAAAGTTATTATCTTAAAAGGTGGGGAGTTGGGTATCCGTGGTTGGTCGATGAGATAAAAGATAAGATCAAAAATACTTGTTTGATCAAATATGGGGTTGAGACATATCTTAATACTAAACACTCTAGAGATTCGATAAAATCATATAATCGGTCTAAATATGAAGATGAAATTTGTGATTTTTTATCAAGTATTAATATACCATTTATTAAATCAGATAGGTCATTAATACCACCATTACTATTAGATATCTATATTCCCGATAAAAATTTAGCAATAGAATTCAATGGACTTTACTGGCATTCAGAATTCAAGAAGAAGAAGGGATATCACTTAAATAAGACAGATAGATGTAGATCTAATGGGGTTGATCTTATCCATATATGGGAGGATGATTGGTTAAATAGAAAGGATATTCTAAAGTCAATTATACGTAATAGAGTTAGCTGCCCGTCAGAAAGAATATTTGCTAGAAAATGTGAAGTTGTTGATCTAAATAATAGTGATGTGTCTGAGTTCCTTAATAATAATCATATCCAAGGATATACAAGATTTTCTCGATCTATTGGACTCTTATATAATGATGAATTAGTTTCTTTGATGTCTTTTGGATATAGAAATATTAATGGTAATCGAGAATATGAATTAATTAGGTTTTGTAATAAAAAAAATACTAATGTTATTGGATCAGCATCAAAACTATTCACATTCTTCACTAAAAGTGAATTAGATATAGATAGGATATCCTCATATGCTGATATATCAATATTCACTGGTAACCTTTATAGAATATTAGGATTTGATTTTATAAATAGAAGTCAGATAAATTATTGGTGGGTCGTTGATGGGGTTAGAAGACATAGATTTTCATTTAATAAGAAAAAATTAGTCAAAATTGGACATGATCCAACAATGACAGAGGTTGAAATAATGCACTCACTGAATAGATATAGAGTGTGGGGGTGTGGTCAAGAGAAATGGGTTTGGGATAGATCAGATTAATATATGAAAAGTTTCCTAATTATTAATTTTATATATAGTATATGATAAAATCATTTGATCTTTTTTTAATATTAGAGAATTTTATAAACGAATCCATAGTTAATTATGTCTCTGACTTTTCAGATATATTAAAGAGAATGTCATCTCCCATAGCACGTGATCTTTTGGAGATGGAAGGATCTGACTTAGAAATATCTACAAACTTCATTAAGTTAAATGGCCCAGATTCTATATCATTTATACCTGATAAGAGATCTAAGGATGTTAGAATTTTAGATAAAGTGGTCTCATTGGATGGGTTCATGGTTATGGAAAAATTTGGAAAGGTATATGGATTTGACCCAAAGTATCCAAACGTTGGGGATCTTATTTATTTTGTTGATCACTTTGATAGAAGTTTTGTAAAGTCCATGCCTGAATTACAGAGGTATAGCTTTCGTAAATATATGTCTGAAGAAGGCCAAGTATATGTTCTTATTGATGGGTACCAAACCTCATCATTGGAAAGAAATGTTGGCATTGGGTCCAATTTGAAGGGTCAGGAATTGAAAGTCGGTCGATTCGCTAGAAAAATGATGAGTCTTGTTGGTAAAAAGTATAGTGACTCTGATGTTGAGAGTTTTGTTAATGAATTTAAATCCAAAATTGAACTTTCGAAAAATAGTTTTAGAAATTTTTCTTTAGTATCAGGAAATGAGATAAAACATTGGTATTTGGAGTCATCATACTATAATGAACCAAGAGGAAGTTTACACTCATCTTGTATGAGATATGGGTCTTGTCAAAAATATTTTGATATCTATACCACAAATCCTGATGTTTGTAGCTTATTGATATGCAAAAGTGACTATGATAGTTCAAAAATAACTGGAAGAGCTTTAGTTTGGAAGCTTGATAATGGAGACACTATGATGGATAGGGTCTACTATTCTAATCAACATGATATTCAAATTTTTATTGAGTATGCTAGGTCCATGGGATGGGTCTATAGATCTGAGAGGGGTCCTATATGTATTGGAGAGGATGAAGAAAGATATAGTGAAGATATTGGAGTTGATATTAAAAATTGGAAATTTGAGTATTATCCATATTTAGATACTATTCCTTATCTAAGTGATGGTCACCTATC
>Ga0154020_10003536_pt1 | contig 18759 bp, 20 predicted proteins | sample Klosneuvirus_201_FD_109709 | JGI IMG/M metagenome (GOLD analysis project Ga0154020, IMG submission 109709) | Active sludge microbial communities from wastewater, Klosterneuburg, Austria - Klosneuvirus_20160825_MG | ecosystem: Engineered > WWTP > Aerobic digester > Activated sludge | place... | reverse complement strand
TATCCGGCGGCGTGAGATCCCCACCCGGTACACGCCGCGCCAGACACCACAGGATCATCTTGGCAAGCCGACCTCGGATGCTTGCCAGGCTTCCAGAAGCTCATCCCGCGGCCCCGCCCCGTCAAGCGGTCTGATCGCGATGCCCAACCTGCGCGCCGCGTGATAGGCTGAGGCGGCCAAAAGACCGGGCTCTTTGCCGTAGGCGAGCCGGTAGCGTGCAATGAAACCTTCCATGCGGTCATCACCATTCCAGCCCTCCGCAAGGAGTGCTTGCACCAGAACGGTGCTTGCACGGCTGTACTTGCTCGCCGCGTCGTCGGCGGCCGGCTTCAGTCCAAGGACTACGACGACATCAGCCGGCTCGTCTGGTGAGCCAGTCAACTCCTGGACCAGTCCGGTGGCTTCCGCCGGAAGCGGAAGAACCTGCACGTCGACGCCGCCCAGATGCCCGTCAGAGGTTTCGTTTGGGTGCCCGTCCCGCTCGTCGGAAGCCAGTAGGAATCCTCGGACAGCCTCCGCAAGGTCTTGCTCAACATTCTCACCGACGACGAGAATTGCTGCGGTGAACGAATGCGCTGCCGCAATTCCAGACAGAGCGATCCAGAGTACCGCCGCGAGGGCCGGGATCGTCCTGCGAGCAGAGAAGGCGGTGCAACGGGTGCATTCCGAAGCGCGTCGTTTCGAACCACTCATTCTGATGCCCGAACAGAAGTCACGATTTCGGAAAGCTGCGCCTTTTCAACAAAACCCGGGACCAACTGATCGCCCACGACAAAGGATGGCGTCCCGTTGAATCCGAGCGCCTCAGCCAGACGCATCGAGGTTGCAATGTGCTCGTCGATCTCAGGCGCCTGCATGTCTGCCTTGAGTCTGTCCAAGTCCAAGCCGATTTCGCCGGCGACACGCAGCACCGTGTCGGCTTCTACCTTGCCACGCATGCCCATCAGAGCGTTGTGGAGCTCAGCATACTTGCCCTGCTTTCGGGATGCGAGTGCGGCGCGTGCGGCAAAGGCAGATCCCTCGCTGAGGATTGGCCATTCGCGCATCACCAATCGGATGTTGCCGTCTTCGGCCAGAAGAGCGTCGACTTCCGGCATGGCGCGCTTGCAGTAGGGGCAGTTGTAGTCAAAGAACTCGACCACCGTGATATCGCCCTCCAGATTGCCTAGAACCGGTGCGTTGGGGTCACGTTCCAATGTGTCCCGCTCGTTGGCCAATACTGCGGTTGCGGTGGCTGCCTGTGCTTCCGCTTGCCGTTCTTCGAGGGCCTGGAGCGCCTCGAGGATCAGTTCGGGGTTTTCGCGCAGGGCCTCTGCCACGAGAGCTTTGATGCGTTCATCCGAGACCTCCTGCGCGAAGGACGGTAAAGCAACTTGGAAACTGAAGACACTGGCTAGCAGCAGGGATTTCATTCGCATCGGGCGGACCTTTCATTTCGTACATTCTTTGAGAGTTGATGCTTCCTCAAGTGACTAGAGGGGCAAGTCCAAACTTGGACCAATAGCCTATTGTTCGGGCCAGGCATCATGGCGCGAGGGCCTCGGTGGCGCTGCGCTCTGCTTGCGTGGCGCGGATGCCGTCGGGCCAAGTCGATTTGATGTAATCCAGAACAGCTTCGATATCCTCGTCCGTCAGACGGTCGCCGAAAGCCGGCATGCCGGAGGTGAAGGCAACGCCCATTTCGTCAAGGACCGCTTGCCCGCCGCGTTTGATGTAGTCGCGCAGCATGATGTCGCCGTGATGCCAGGTGTGGCCGTTCGCGTCATGCGGCGGGGCGGGATAGGTCCCGTCCTCATTCGCCGACCGCCAGTCGGGATGTCCTTCTAGATCGGCGCCGTGGCACGACGCGCATTCCGCCCGATAGATGGCGCGACCTTGTTCGAGATCCGGGCTATTGTGGAAGAACGCGTGCGCTTGTGGCGCCCACAGCAGAGAGAAGGCCGCGGACGCGACGACTGCGGGCCCTCTGAATTTTCCAGCTCTTGGCTTGGTGACCTTCATGTCCGGCTCACGGTGATCGGTGTCACTCCATCCGGCGGGAGAATCCGTTCGGACAGTTGAGCCAGATCCTCCCGAATTCGGGCCCGCTGCGCAGTAGGATAGGCATCTTCGGGCGGCAGGCCGCCGTGTTGGGCAAAGAGCATGATGTCGCGCGCGATCGGTGCCGCCGCCGTTGAGCCGCCGCCGCCATGCTCCACTACAACAGTCACGGCATATCGAGGCGCATCAAAGGGTGCGAAGGCCACGAACAGCCCATGGTCCCGCCTGTTCCATGGGAGTTCGTCCTGCGATCGGACACCGGCGGCGCGCTCGGCCGCTGTGATCGAAAACACCTGGCTCGTTCCGGTCTTCCCGGCCATGGCTTTGGTCACATCCGCGATCCGTGACCCGTATGCGGTGCCGCGCTCGTGGTTCGACACCTCGAACATCCCTTGTCGCACGATCGCAAGCGCTTCTGCCGAAAGTCCAAGTGAGGCAGGCGCAGGTTCACCCGGGCTGGCCCCACCAAGCGGGCGCACGAGACGCGGGAGGACTGCCGTTCCTGAGGCCAGGCGCGCGGTCATCGTGGCTAGCTGAATTGGCGAGGTCAACGTGAAGCCCTGGCCAATGGACGCGTTGATCGTGTCGCCAATCAACCAATCCTGACCGTAGCGCTCTTGCTTCCAGGCGCGCGAGGGATTGTTGCCGTGAACCATTCCCGACAGTGGAAGGTCGTATTTCTGGCCCAGTCCAAGACGGTCATTCATCGCAAAGATGCCGTCGATCCCGATCCGTTGCGCAACTTCGTAGAAGTAGACGTCGCAGGACTGCCGCAACGCACCGACCATGTCGACCCGCCCATGGCCGCCGCTTTTCCAGCAATGGAACCTGCGACCAGAGATTTCCACGTACCCGTTGCAGGTCACGGTTTCTGCTGGATCCATGACCCCGCTTTCCAGAGCCGCGAGCGCATTCGACATCTTGATCGTGGACCCCGGCGGATAGGCCCCTTGAACGGTCTTGTCGGCAAGAGGGCGAAACTCGCTGTCGCGCAGTCCGCTGTAGTCCTTGCTCGAGATCCCCCGCACGAAGAGGTTCGGGTCGAATGCAGGGGCAGACGTGCAGCCGAGGAGATCACCGTTCGTGACATCCATTACGATTGCCGCCGCGCTTTGTCCTTCGAGGCGCACACGCATGAAGTTCTGCAAATGATGATCCAGTGTGATCTGCATGTCCGAGCCGGGGGTCGGCGGATCAAGTGCCAGCTCGCGCATGGTCCTGCCGCTGGCGTTGACCTCCACCCGCTGAGCTCCCGGCTCACCGCGCAGCGCGCGCTCGTGGATCCGCTCAAGCGCCGTCTTGCCGATCTGGTAGTCCGGCGAGCGCAAAAGCGGATCGGGCTCCCCGTCCTTGGTTGCGAGATCGCTGTCGCTAACGGGTCCCACATAGCCGACCTGATGGGCAAAGTCCGGCCCGAAGGGATAGACCCGGGACAGCACCATCTCCGGGTGGACACCCGGAAGAGCCGGGGTGTTCAAGGCGATGATTGACAACTCTTCCCAGGTGACCCTGTCCTTAACGGTCACCGGGACAAAGCCCCGAACGCGGTCAAGTTGCTCCCGAATCCGGTCGATATCCTCGCTCGTCAGACCAAGAAGCCGCTGCAGTTTCGCAAGGACGTCATCGACGTCCCGGGCCTCCTCGTTCACGAGCGTGATCCGGTAGGTGTGCTCGTTGTCCGCGACGATCTTGCCCGCGCGGTCAAAGATGCGGCCCCGGTCGGGGCGCACCAGCCGCAAATTAATCCGGTTTTCCTCGGCCAGAAGGTAATACTCCTCAGCATCGCGTACACCCAGTTGCCACATCCGGAAACCAAGCACACCGACCACCGAGGTCATCATGCCGCCCAGCAACAGCGACCGACGCGTCGTTACCCGTGCGGCCTTGGCAAGATCCCGTTCAGATCGGCGCATGCTTGGCCCTCTCGTCCTGAGACTCCGGTATGCGTCTGCCGCCGATGGTTTTCAGGTAAGCGGCAAGTCGCAGTCCCAGGACCAAGACCACCAGTCCGACGAACCAATACTGCAGGGGGTTAGGCTCGGGCGTCGCCCGGTGAAAGCTGAGGAAGTGCATGAACAGGAAGTAGGCGACATGCGCTACAGACAGCCACCAGAGCGGCAGGACACCCATTTGCAGAAACTTCCAGCCGGAAACGCCCAGGCGGCGCATTGCGACATCGCTTGAGGTTGAGGCCAGGAGGATCGCGAGGAGCAAGGCGGCGATCCCGATTGCGTTGGCCAGACCAAAGCCATGTTGAAACATGACATAGCTGAGGAGTTCGGGATTCCATTCGAAGCCGAAGAGCCGCATCAGGTCCCATTCGACCCAGCCGACAAGAATGATTCCAGCATGCGCAAGCGCCAGAAGGCAGCCGTAGATCCCCGACTCGCGGCGGTAGGTCAGCACCAACACTGCGGGTCTGAGGAGCCGGGCCAGAGGCCCCAGGCCCATCGAAAGCGCAACCAGCACCAGCGAGGCGTCGGCAAGTGCCCGGTTCCAGCGGTGCATCGGACTCCACTCGCCATGGATGGCCGCAAAAATCAGAACGAGGCCAGCAGAGAGGAGGGCCATCAGCCCGTGCCGCAGAAGCACATTCCGGCTCAGCCGTCGGAACATTGGGTCATGGACCGTGACTGTCTTCATTTCACGTCACCCCGATCAAGGCCCCGCGGTCCCTGCACGTTCCTGTTGCCAGTGCGGACAGCGCGAAACCGGCGCCACGTTGTCAACGCGGCGATGCCCATGATGAAGAGCCCGGCAGTCGCAAGCCACGGCCGGAGCGGATCAAACCAGGCAAGAAGCGCGGGTCCACCGAAGACCAGCATGAGCACCTTGTTGCAGGTTGGGCAGGCGATTCCGAGAAAGCTGGCAAGCCCACCCGTCCCGGAAGCGCGCAAGTTGCACTGAGGGACCCACATCGCCGCTGTCACACCTCCGAGGAAGGCCGTCAGAACGGTCGCGACGAACTCCCAAGGCCCGACTGGAGTCATCCGGACAAAAAGGGGGTTCGCCCATACGGCAGTGACCGTGCCGAGGACCACAAACAGGGTGGTGCCAACAGCCAGGCCGCGCAGGTTGCGGCGAAGGCTGTCATCATTCAGAAAAGTTGCCGGACTTGGGTTATTGCGCATCAAACTCGACCTCAGCAAATTCTTCACCAAAGCCCACACTGACGACCCAACGACCGGCCATCGGCAGCTTCACGTCGGCGCGCCAGACGCCTGCCTCGACCAGCTGAAGCGGCGGCGCTATGCTGTCCATGTGCATGTCTACCATCGCAAAGTTCACATCTGGCCGCATGTCGGCAGCTACGCCGGCGTCGGTATCGGGCATGAACTGGATTTCCAGCCGAACGTCACGACCACCGAGCGCATAGACTTGGACGTCCATCCGTCCGTCCGAAAGCGCTTCGGACACTTTGGCTGTCACCGATGGATCAGCGGAGATCGTGTCGCGCGGATCGAGGGTCCAGACGGTCGTCCAGATGAAGACACCGACGAAGACGGCAACGCCCAAGGCCAGAATGAGGGCAAGCGCTCTAGTTCCCATTTCCCATATCCATCTGTGAATGATCCATTCCAGCCATCGGGGTCTCGGTCGGCGTCGGTGCGGGCGCAGGAATGTCGCCCGTGCCTTCGGGGTCGAGGAGATAGGTGGCAATGGCCTCGCGGTCAGCATCGCTCAAAAAGGACGTGCCCTCAGCCACGACCTCGGCCATGCTTCCGCCGAAAGCATCCCCGTTGGGCAGAATTCCGGACTGAAGCGCGTAAGCCAGGTTCGCAACGCCCCAACCTTTTGCGAGGAGAACGTCGCTCAGAATTGGCGGTGCTTTGCTGCCCCCTGGAAGGCTGTCGTTCCCGGCAAAGCGGGCGCCATCATCGAGTCCCCCTGCCAAGGTCCGGCCCGTGTGACAGGCAGCGCAATGTGCAGCCCCCTCGACCAGTTGCCGTCCGCGGTTCCACGGGGAAGACGTGCCCATAAGTGCGTCCGTATCAGGCGTATCAAGGTAGGCCGCGCGCCAGAGCTTCAGTCCCGATCTGAAACTGAAGGGAAAGCCGACGTCGTGGGGTGGGGCTGCATCGCCAACAGCCGGGACGGTGCGGAACGCCTCCCAGAGGTCGGCAATGTCCTGATCGGTAAAACCGGCGTAGAAAGAGTAGGTGAAAACCGGGTAGTAGGGGTCGCCGTCGGGCGACACCCCTTGGCGCACCGCCTTGGCGAAATCCTGGACGGTCCAGCGCCCGATCCCGGCCTCCCTATGCGGGGTGATGTTCGGTGGCACGAAGGTGCCGAAGGGAGTGTCAAGAGGCGTACCTCCCGCGAGCGCCAATCCTTTGGCGGCCGAATTGGTATGACAGGACACGCAGCCACTTGCGCGCGCGAGATAGGCCCCACGTTCGGCATCGCCGGAAGGGAAGCTCGCGGGCTCGACCTCCCCGATCGGCCACAGTGCCAACACTCCGGCACCTATACCTGCCACGATGGCTGGGAAGACAAAGGAAAGCCGGATCAAACCTCGCATGGTCAGTTCCGGCCCGCACGAAACTGCGCATGACAGGAAGAGCAGGTCGCGCTGATCCGGTTGAAGAGGTCGTCGGCCGCCAGTGTCGTCAGATCGAGCTCCAAAACTGTCGGGTCGGATGTCCCTCGTGTCACCGCGATCTTTTCCGGAGCCGCTCCGTATCCCATCAATTCCGCGACCGTGAAGCCCTGCGCTGGTTGCGATGTTCCGGTCATGTCCATGCCCGAGTGATCCATGTCAGCCATCTCGGTAGCTGGCGAACTCGCGGGCTCGAGGCCGTTCGGGGCAGCTTCAGCCAAGGCATCAGCATAGGCCTTCAGCTCTTCGGAGAGGGCCGCGAACTCCTGCCAATCGGCCCAGATTTCCGGCTTGGCATAGGTGACGCCTTCAAGGCTGTTTTCAGGGAAGAGCGACAGCATCGTCCCGCCCGCATGACTTGCAATGACGCTGGCGCCTTCAGACACAATGAAGGTGTCGTAGGGCACGGTGCCCTGCATCATCGGTGCCAATTCGGCGATGGTGTCGCGCATTGCCGTCATTCCGTTCATTCGGTCCAGGACGACGCCCGTCGCCCCCGTATGTGCCAGCGCCACTGCCGCGACGGCGGAAGCGGCAAGCGCGATCGCGCCCGTCCATTGAGATTTCATCTGCCTGACTGCCCTTGGTTTTTTGTTGTTGTTCATTGGCTGCGCCCTGCCGGTCAGGCGGGTCGCACCTTGGGACGACTTCTGGAGTCAGGCTGAGAAAGGGTCGAACCTGAGCCAGTCTTTCAAACCGGCTCTTCTGGTCATCGAACAATCGTTCGGCCTGACTGTCAGGTCAGGGTTCGCGGGGGAGGAAGTGTGATGGCCGGACCGCCAAAACGGAGTTGCGACTGCTCAGCATCGGGCTGAAGCACAGCCGGAACGGCCTTGGGCTGTATCGATGCCAGAGCATCCGGCAAAACGAACGCTGTGCAAGTGACGCCGGGATGGCAGGCAGGCGTTACCGAAGATTGCTGTTCGGGGGTATAGGCAGCCTCGACGGTGGAGCTGGAATGATGCTCGTTGCCAGACGCTGCTTCAGCAGATTGTCCCAACACCAAGCCTATGACCAGAACGACAGTCAGAAGCCACATCGACGCGAAACGCAACAACCTGCGTACAAGCGGGTTTTGCGGGAGGGCCAATGGGGTTACTGTCGCTCTCATCTGTTCAGATCAGCTTGACTTTCGTTCCGACCGGCGTGCGATCGAACACTTCTTCGATGTGCTCGTTGTAAAGCCCGATACAGCCGTTCGACGAGCGGCGACCGATCTTGCGCGTATCGTGGGTACCATGAATCCGGTAGTACTGCCACGAGAGATACAGGGCGCGGGTGCCAAGCGGATTTGTTGGATCGCCTCCTGGCACAAAGGCTGGCCATTCCGGGTTGCGCTCCCGCATCGAGGGTGTCGGAGCCCAGCTCGGGTTTTCCCGCTTCTCGACGACCTCGGTATATCCCCGCCGGGTCAATTCATCCGACAGCGGAACCGAAGTGGGGTAGAGAAACATCTGACCATCGCTCGTCCAGTGCTGGAGAACCTTGGCCGTGGTGTCAGAGATGATAACCCCCACCCCAAGCGAGTCGAAGTGGTACTGCCACTCATGGGTGCGGAACGCCGAGATGTTGTTTCGGACGGGCCCTTGGTTATCCTCGGTTGCGAAGGCTGCCCGACCCGTCAAGAAAGGCGCGGCAAGGGCTCCGGCAACGAAAAGTCGTCGACTGAATCGCATGGTCTGCTCCTCTTTTTGTAACCCTTGCCGGCTTCCAACGTGGGAAGGTCAAATCGCTTCCCGTCTCTCATTGGTCACAAAGAGGTGAAGCCGTGGCGCTTTCGCCGATTTTGTTGGGAAATTCTCTGCTCACTTCGATGTGAACACCTCTCCCATGCACCAAGAGCGCTATTCTGCGCCCATGCGTAAGTTTGCGAACATCTTGTGCGGTTTGTGCTTGCTCGTCGCCCTTCTCTGGGCGGCGCTTCCCGAACACGCATCCCACGGCGCGCATGCCGATCATACTCAAACCGCAGCCGTAGACCAGGACGCCCTTTGCAGCGACGGATCAGGCCATGCCTCATGCCAGCTTGTCGCAACTGCCTCCTTGTCATTTTTCGAGGTGGCACCGTATGCCAAGTCTGCGCGGTTCGTGATTACGCCGGTCTCTGCCTCAAGCCGCGCCTTTGCCCCCGGACGCCCACCTCCGCGAACCTTCCTCTGAGTGAACCCTCGTCCTTCACGTTCCTCTCAGGAGTTCGCATGATTTTCCGTCGATCCTTTCTCACCGGCGCAGCCGCTGCAGCCCTCTCGATGCCAACTGTCCTTCGCGCCCATACCGAAGAACCCTTTGTCCTGGCCGACGAATTTCAACCTCGCGAGGTCCGAGTCCGAGAGCAACATACCCCCGGTCAGATCCTGGTCTTCCCGCGAAGTTTCTTTCTCTATTATGTTTTCGATTCCGAGCGGGCCGTCAGGTACGGTGTTGGCGTCGGCAAGGCCGGTCTGGCATTCAAGGGATCGGCAATCATCGAACGCAAGGCAGAATGGCCGTCATGGCGCCCGACAAACGACATGATCCGCCGGAATCCCGATCGCTATGCCCAGTTTGCCGAGGGGGTGCCAGGCGGACCTGGCAACCCTCTAGGTGCCCGCGCCCTCTACCTTTACCGCGACGGGCGCGACACCTACTACCGGATTCATGGCACGACAGAGCCCTGGTCGATTGGACAATCAGTGTCGAACGGCTGCATCAGGATGCTGAACGACCATGTGATCCAACTCTACGAGCAGGTACCCGTCGGAACACCGGTGACAGTCCTGTGACGATCCGGCGTCGTGATCTCTTTGTAGTGGGGGGCATCATAGCATTGATCTATGGACTGAGGGCCCTGCCTTGGGACCGGCTTGGCGGACGCGGGCTTTCCTATGTCGACATTGAGAGTGTGCCGCCTTTTCGTCGACTGGAGCTAGCCGCTCAGACCTCCACGGCAAACATTGCACTCGTCGGTCTCGATGGGCCACTACCTGATGCGGGAGCACGCAGGGCGCGCATGGAGACCATGCGCACCGACCCATGCCCGGCCTTATTTGGGAACAGCGCCTCTAACTCTGAAGTTCCCATCGCCTACTTCAGCGAGTTTCGCTGCCCCTTCTGCCGTGCTCTCGAGCGAGATCTTGAAAGCCTGCTGGCCGAGGACCCAGCCACATTCCGGCTCGTGCAACACGAACTTCCGATCTTCGGGCCGCCGTCTGAACTGGCCGCAAGGGCATCCGTTGCCGCCGCACGCCAGGGCAAGCAACAGGAGCTTCGCCGCCGCTTCATGCGGACACCGATGGTTGCCGAAGAGGCCTCGGTACGGCGTGTTGCGGAGACCCTTGATCTGGATGTCGAGCAGCTCTTAATCGACATGTCCTCCGCCGGGGTTCAGGCTGAGCTCGACCGAACGCGCGCACTTGCCGATCTGTTCGGGTTCATCGGCACCCCAGGTCTGGTGATCGGACGGACCGTGCTCAGCGGTGCGGTTCCCCTTTCCCTCCTCCGACAGATTGCGGAAGGAGAGAAGGCCGAACCATTTCCGGCCTGTTGATGCGATGAACACACCAACGCATATGCTGATCGGGGCTGCTGTCTTTGCGCGGCCCGTCGTGCCGTCCACACTGGTGGCGGCCATGCTGGGCGGCCTCGCCCCTGATGTTCCAATGTTTGCGCTGGTGCTTTGGTCGACCCGCCTGGCTGGAATTCCCCAGCATGAAGTCTTCGGAAGCCTCTTCTACTCGGACTCATGGCAGGCCGTCTTTGCCGTTGATCACAGCTTTTTCGTCTGGGGCCTGCTTCTTGCTCTTGGACAATGGCGACGTTACCTCATTCTGACCGCCTTTGCAGGAGCCGGCTTTTTGCATGCGGCCACCGACTTCGTCACCCATCATGACGATGCCCGCCGCCAATTCTGGCCCGTGTCGGACTGGGTCTTCCGCAGTCCGGTCAGCTACTGGGACCCGAACTATTACGGTGGTATCATCGGCGTGGTGGAACTTGGGCTGGTTCTGTTCGCCACTGCCTTCCTCTGCTGGCGGCACCGAAAACTCTGGCAGCGCGTCGTGATCGTCATTTTGGCCGCTGTGATCGTCGTACCCGTGATAGTTACAGGTGGCTTCCACGGACTTCACGGCATGGGCTGAAAGAGCGCACCGCAGCGTGCTTCAAGTTCCCGCTCGGCATGGCTTGCATGGCCATTCAGGATTGATCGCGCCTCACCTAGCAACTTACTGAAAAGCACGCTTGGTCTTGCTAGGCGCTCAATGTCGCCTTAGTTCGATCTGTATCGCCGCAGGAGTTGTGCATTGATCGCTACAATAATGGTCGATGCCGACATGAATACGGCGCCGACTGCAGGTGTCATCAGGAAGCCGGTGCCGAACGTGATGCCAGCAGCCATTGGAATGGCAAATGCGTTGTATCCGGTCGCCCAGATCAGGTTCTGCACCATCTTCGAATACGTCGCTCGGGACAGGCCAAGAATGGCCTCCACATCCCGTGGGTCAGAACGCACCAGGACCACGTCGGCGGATTCCACGGCGACATCCGTGCCCGCACCAATGGCAATTCCAAGATCGGCTTCGACGAGCGCCGGCGCGTCGTTCACCCCGTCTCCAACCATTGCAACCTTCAGACCCCGGGCGCGAAGTTCTTTCACGTGGGCCGCCTTCTGCTCCGGGAGGACCTGTGCGAAATATTCATCGAGGCCGAGTTCTGCAGCGACCGATTTCGCGACCCCCTCCGCGTCTCCCGTCATCATGATGGACCTGACACCCCTATCCTTGAGACGTGCCACGACATCACGCGATTGCGCGCGCACGATGTCTGCCAAAGCCAGCAACGCATAGGGCTGGCCGCCGACCTCCAGCACCACGACGGTCTTGCCTGCCTCCTCCAGCAGGGCGAGGCGCGGGTCGGTCACGGGTCGGCCTTGCCGCCGAAGATGACCAGGGCTGACGATGCCGACCTCCCGCCCGTCCACACGTGCCGTAACCCCCGCACCCGTGATGCTCTGCAAGCCTTCCGGGGCCGGAAAGTCTATGCCACGGGCTTTTGCGGCGGCGACAATCCCGGTAGCGATCGGATGCTGCGACTGGCTTTCAACCGAAGCCGCAACACGCAAAGCGGTCGTCTCGTCGCCACCTTGCAGCAAAACCAGATCGCTGACGCCGAACCTGCCTTCGGTCAGGGTGCCGGTCTTGTCGAAGACCACGGCATTCAGATCCCGCGCACGCTCAAAGGCTGCACGGTCGCGGATCAGCAGTCCGTTGCGCGCCGCCAGCGACGTCGAGACGGCCACGACAAGCGGCACGGCAAGGCCGAGCGCATGCGGACACGCGATGACCATGACTGTCACCATCCGCTCAAGCGCAAAGGTGGCCCCCGCCCCGACCGCATACCAGTAACCGAACGATCCGAGGCCGACGGTGATGGCAATCCAGGTCAGGACAGTTGCGGCGCGCGAGGCCAGATCCTGTGTGCGCGAGCGGCTTTCCTGTGCTGCTTTCACCATGGCGATGACCTGCGACAGGTAGGTTGCCTCGCCCGTCGCCTTCACCTCGATGGTGACGGCACCTTCGCCATTTACCGCACCGCCGATGACAGCCTCGCCGGCAGACCGCGCGACAGGTTTCGATTCCCCGGTCAGCATGGCCTCGTTGAAGGATGATGTGCCTTCGATGATCTTTCCATCGACCGGCACCTTGGCACCGGGGCGGATCACGACCCGGTCGCCGGCGATTAAGGCCGCGACGGGCACGTCCTCCGTTCCACCGTCCGCGGTCACCCGCAGTGCGGTATCGGGCAGCAGGCGTACCAGTTCCTCCAAAGCGCGAGAAGCGCCGAGGATGGACCGCATCTCAAGCCAATGCCCCAAAAGCATGATCGTGACGAGCGTGGCCAGTTCCCAATAGAACGGCTCTCCGCCGGGCAGTCCCAGTGTGACGGCAGCCGAGTAGAAATAGGCTGTCGAGATGGCAAGCGCGACCAGCGTCATCATTCCTGGACGGCCAGCGCGGATTTCAGGACCGGCGCCCTTAAGGAAGGGCCATCCTGCCCAGAAGTAGATCACAGATGACAGGCTCAGTGCGATCCACTCTTCACCGGCAAGCAAGCGTGCCATGCCTTGCCCGACAAAATCGCGGACCATTGGGGACAGGACCAAAACCGGGATCGTGAGAGCCAACGCCAACCAGAAGCGCCTGCGGTAGTCGTCGACCATGCCAGCGTGCCCGGCCTTGTGGCTCGAATGCCCGCCAGCACCGGACCGGAGTTCGCTCTTGTTCGACTTCGCCGCGTGCCCAACTTGATGGTCGTGGTGGTTTGCGTGTCCATTCTCAGCCGTCATGGCAATAATCCCTAGACCGATGCGGCCAGACGGTCGCTGTGTGTCAGGTCGGACGGCAGGATGGCCGGGAGCGGGCCACCCTGCCGCCACTGAAGCGCCTTACAACCCGCGAGCCGCGAGCCAGGCCTTCATCTCGGCGATCTCGGCCTCCTGAGCCGCGATCACCTCTTCCGAGAGCTTTCTGATTTCCGGGTCCGTGCCATGCTTCAGCTGGATTCGCGCCATCGCGACCGCAGCTTCATGGTGCGGAATCATGCCTCGCACGAAGTCCACGTCAGCGTCCCCGGTATAAGGCACCATCATGTCCGCCATCATCTGGTCCATTGCCGCCGCGTAGGCCTGCACAGCCGGATTGTCGGCCAACTCTGCCGGAATCATGGAAGCATGGCTCATCATGCCCATATCCCCCATGCCCATGCCACCCATGTTGGAGTGATCCATGCCCTCCATGGTTTGCTGGGCAAATGCGATCCCGCCGACAACAGCAACTGCCGCAATAGACAGCGCGAGAGTACGTTTGTTCATTCAGATTTTCCTTCGATGATTATGTTTTGTCAGGCAGGCGCGTAGCCGACCTCGGTCAGCGCCGCGACCAACCGGTCGCGAGAAGCCGCTGATTTCACTTCGACCTTGTGCGAGGCCGGATCCGCGCTCACCTCGGCGGAGGGGTCTACCGCCTGGATCGCCTTGGTGACGCTGCGCGCGCAGCCGCCGCAGGTCATGTTCTCGATATGGAACTGCATGAGTGTCTCCTTTGGACAGTCGCCTCATGCACCTCGATATGGGCCTTCCCACCGTTGTAAGGTCAAGGGAACAAATCCGTGAACAGACAAATTGAAATCAGGGCTTGACCTTACCATCATGGGAAGCCCTATCTCAATCAGCGGAGTACCTCGACACTGGAGTGCCGCTATGAACATACAAACCCTTCATAACGCCACGGCGGATCTCGGCAAGATCGTGATCGACGTCGAAGGCATGACCTGCGCATCCTGTGTCGGGCGCGTTGAGCGCGCTCTTCAGGCGGTCCCCGGGGTCAAAACTGCAGCCGTCAACCTCGCGACGGAACGGGCAGAAGTCATCGGATCGGACCTGGACCGATCGGCTCTGGTCAAGGCAATCGAGGACGCGGGCTATGATGTGCCAACGCGTCCGATAGATATCGTCATCGAGGGTATGACCTGCGCCTCCTGTGTGGCACGGGTGGAGCGGGCCTTGAAGACGGTACCCGGCGTGACCGTAGCCAATGTCAATCTGGCCACGGAACGCGCCACGGTCACCGGAACGGCGGACCTTGCCGCCCTGATCGGCGCAATCGCGGATGCGGGGTACGAAGCGCGGGCAGCGGCCGAAACCGCCATCATGTCAGAAGAGTCCGCCGCGAAGAAAACGGCCGAGGAAGCCGCATTGAGGCGCGATGTGCTTTTTGCTGCGGCTCTGACGCTGCCGGTGTTTGTCCTCGAGATGGGATCACATCTGTTCTTGTGGGTCCACATGGCGGTGATGAACAGCATTGGCATGCAGAACAGCTGGTACATTCAGTTCGCCTTGACGACCGTAGTCCTTCTTGGTCCTGGCCTCAGGTTTTACCGCAAGGGGTTTCCGGCCCTGGCGCGTCTGGCGCCTGACATGAACAGCCTGGTCGCGGTCGGAACGTTGGCTGCCTTCGGCTATTCCCTGGTGGCAACCTTTGCGCCCGACGTCCTGCCCCCAGGCACCCAGAATGTCTATTTCGAGGCGGCGGCAGTCATCGTCACATTGATCCTCCTTGGTCGTCTGCTTGAAGCCCGCGCAAAGGGCCGTACATCCGAGGCGATCAAGCGGCTGGTCGGGCTTCAGGCCAAGACTGCGCGTGTCCTCCGTAACGGCGGGCTTATCGAAGTTCCGGTCGCAGAAGTCCGCCCCGGTGATGTCGTCGAGGTCCGCCCCGGCGAGCGGGTGCCGGTCGACGGCGAGGTGACGGAAGGCACAAGCTGGATCGACGAAAGCATGATCTCTGGCGAGCCCGTGCCGGTCGAGAAGGCACCGGGCAGCACAGTGACCGGCGGCACAGTAAACCAGACCGGCGCGTTCAGTTTCCGGGCGACGGCAGTGGGTGAGGCCACGATGCTGGCTCAGATCATCCGCATGGTCGAAGCCGCGCAAGGCGGAAAGCTGCCGATTCAGGCGCTGGTCGACCGCGTGACGATGTGGTTCGTTCCCGTGGTTATGGCGCTTGCCGTGCTGACCTTCGCCGTCTGGCTGATCTTCGGGCCTGATCCGGCCCTGACCTTCGGCCTGGTCAACGCCGTCGCCGTCCTCATCATTGCCTGCCCCTGCGCCATGGGTCTGGCCACGCCAACGTCGATCATGGTCGGCACCGGGCGTGGTGCCGAGATGGGCGTGCTCTTCCGCAAGGGCGAGGCCCTGCAGGCCTTGCAGAGCGTCAAGGTGGTCGCGTTCGACAAGACCGGTACTCTGACCGAAGGCAAGCCGCGCCTGACCGACACGGCGCTGGCCCCGGGCTTCGACCGCGCCGCAGTGCTGGCCGTGGTGGCGGCTGTCGAAGCGAAGTCCGAGCATCCGATCGCCCGCGCAATCGTCACGGCGGCCGAAGCCGAGGGGCTGATCCTTCCAGAGGTCACTGCCTTCGATTCCGTCACCGGTTTCGGTGTCACGGCGGCGGTGGGCGGACATCGGATCGACGTCGGCGCCGACCGCTACATGGTCAAACTCGGCCTCGATGTGTCGATCTTCGGCGACACTGCGACCCGGCTCGGCGACGAGGGCAAGTCACCGCTCTATGCCGCCATCGACGGCAAGCTTGCTGCAATCATCGCCGTTGCGGACCCGATCAAGGAAACTACGCCGCAGGCGATCCAGGCATTGCACCGGCTGGGGCTGAAGGTTGCCATGATCACCGGCGACAATGGCCGCACGGCGAACGCCATCGCCCGCCAGCTTGGCATCGACGAAGTGGTTGCCGAGGTGCTGCCCGACGGCAAAGTCGCTGCGGTGAAACGTCTGAAGGCACTGGGCGCGCTGGCCTATGTCGGCGACGGGATCAACGATGCGCCCGCCCTGGCCGAAGCGGATGTGGGCCTTGCCGTCGGAACTGGCACCGACATTGCCATCGAAGCGGCGGACGTCGTACTGATGTCGGGCAGGCTGACTGCCGTCTCGGATGCCATCGCGCTTTCCAAGGCCACGATGCGAAACATCCGCCAGAACCTGTTCTGGGCCTTCATCTACAACGCCCTGCTGATCCCGGTTGCCGCAGGCGCGCTCTGGCCAGCCTTCGGTATCCTGCTGTCGCCGATCTTTGCCGCCGCTGCGATGGCGCTGTCGTCGGTTTTCGTTCTTGGCAATGCGCTGCGACTGCGGCGCTTCGCACCTTCAATCGCCGCGTAAGGAGGCCCCGAGATGAACATCGGTGAAGCTTCAAAATCTTCGGGCGTTTCCGCCAAGATGATTCGCTACTATGAGTCGATCGGGCTCATCCCGGCAGCAGGAAGGACGGTTGCAGGATATCGCGTCTACACGATGACCGATGTTCAGCTACTGCGCTTCATCCGAAGGGCGCGGGACTTGGGTTTTTCCGTCGAGAAGATCGAGGAGTTACTGGCGCTCTGGCAGGATCGTTCGCGGCAGAGTGCCGACGTGAAACAGATTGCGCTTGAGCAGATCGCCGGTCTTGAAGTTCGAATTCGTGAAATGCAGGCAATGATGGACACGCTTCGTCATCTGGCAGATGCGTGCTGCGGCGATCACCGCCCGGACTGTCCGATCCTTGCCGACCTCGTGAATGGCCCCGATCATGGCAGCGGAGCACGCGAGGAAGATCAACAATCCGCGCCCCGCTCCGGCAAGGCTGCCGGACTTCAAGCGCATTGACATTCTCCGGCGTGCGCATGATTGTGATTTTGTTTGGTGTTCATGGGATGCAGAATCCCCGAACTCAATCGGGAATGAGGAAGGGCGGACCCAGTTGCGGCGCCCGTTACCTCAGCCGCCCCCGCGACTGTATGCGGTAGTGTCCCTTCGATATGCCACTGGGCAACTGCCCGGGAAGGCGAAGGGTTGCAGTGACCGTGAGCCAGGAGACCGGCCAGACAGGAGACTTAACCCCAATCCCGTCGGGTGTGACGGGCGGAGAAACATCATGTCTGCCACCACTCTTTCCACCTCGTCCCTACAGCACGCAGGTCTGGTTCGGCCCATCCTGACCAGTGCTGTTCTTGGAGCGTTTCTCATCTTTGCGGCAGGTTTCGCCTCTTCAGATGCGCTGCATGCCGCAACACATGATACCCGCCACGCCACCGGCTTTCCCTGCCACTGACAGATCGGGTTAGCTGACATGACGAAGTCCCTGCTGTCCGGCGGGGTGATTGCTGGTGCCGTTACGGGCCTAGCGGTTGCCTTTTTGCAGTTTTTTCTGATCCAGCCACTAATCGTCGAAGCCGAGCGATACGAGACCGGCGAACTTGTCCTGATGGGGGTGGCGCAAGATGACCGCTCGGCGTCGAATGGCGATCCTGTCCTGCCTGCGCACGATGCCCACGAGGCGGATGATGAGTTTTCTGTCGTCGTGCGAAGCGGCTTGACAGTCCTGACTTTGGTTTTGACCTGGTCAGGCTTTGCCCTTGTTGCGGGAGCTGCTCTTGCAACACACCGTGCCCTGTGGGGTCCAACCAGCATTTCTGTGCCCGCGCTCGCTCTTTCCGGCTTCGCTGCTTTCGCCCTGTCACCCAGCTTGGGACTGCCACCGGAGTTGCCAGGCATGCAGGCCGCTGATCTGTCGGACAGGCAAATCTGGTGGGTCATGACGGCGGCGGCGACGGTGGCAGGGCTTTTCCTCGCAAGTGGGGTCAAGTCCTGGCCCGGGCGTTTCGGAGCGCTTGCTCTGATAGTAGCCCCCTACCTTCTCGGGGCACCGCAGCCACCCGCTTCCGTCCCGGTCATTCCTCCGGACCTGGCCGCGCTCTACAGTGCGCGGGCACTCGGTCTGAGCCTGATCGGCTGGCTTGCTCTCGCTTCCCTTCTCTTCCGATTGATGCCGGAAGACGGGCGGGAGCAACCTATTGCGGTCGCGGAAGCTGTTAAAGACCTTTGACAGAGCAGTCGGAACAACTCACCCGATCCGTTTTGGCGGTCACCCGATCATCTCCCTTCACATCCTGAACCGTCCAATGGATGTCGAGGAGAACTTTTTCCGGGTGGCCGACACCCCACGCCTTTGAAGAGGTGTCAGTTCGTAGCGCGCCACATCCGATACCGCCCCTGCCCTGTTACCTCGCGGACTAAACCACGCTCCTCCATCCAGGCGAGGTTGCGCTGGACGGCGGCTCGGCTGGCGCCGGTCAGCACCGCGGCCATAGGGGCGGAGGCGAGGGGCCATTCACTTAGCACGGCGCGCAATGCCGGGGGGGTTCTGCCAGAGAGCCGGGCCATCTCGGCCTCTGCCCGCTCTGTCCAAGCCTCGATATCGTCCAGGTGCCGCATCGCGGTCCGGCTTGCCGTCTCCATCCCGACGAGCCATCGCACCAGTCGGTCAGCGGCTGTACCACTGGCGCGCAGCCCCCCTGCCCCGCCCATGGCGAGAGGGGCAAATATCGCTCCCCTGCCCTCGCTGGCCGCGATCCGCGCGGCCGTGACAGGCGCTTCCATCCGGTCTCCGTGCTGCCCGAGACCCGCCAAGCTCCACATGTGAAAGCCCATGCAGGCACGGCTGATCGGGTGCAGATCGGCAGCTTGCGCCATCAAGTCCAGCCAACCGACCGCGCGATCCGCAAAGGGCTCCGCCTCATCCGCCAAGTTC
>Ga0154020_10003535_pt1 | contig 18768 bp, 17 predicted proteins | sample Klosneuvirus_201_FD_109709 | JGI IMG/M metagenome (GOLD analysis project Ga0154020, IMG submission 109709) | Active sludge microbial communities from wastewater, Klosterneuburg, Austria - Klosneuvirus_20160825_MG | ecosystem: Engineered > WWTP > Aerobic digester > Activated sludge | place... | reverse complement strand
GAGCGGGGGGGCACGGAACTAGACAGTCCTCCTCTCAGCGGCGGCGGCGAGCGGTGAGCAGGCCGCCAAGAGCCAGCAGAGCGGCGGCGCCGGGCGCGGGGAATGTGATCACGCGGAAGCGGTCGCCGGGGTTGCTGGCGGTCGCCTCGAAGTGCAGCGTGAAGACGCCGATGAGGGTCGCCGACTCTGTGGCCTCAAAGCCGTACGCGTTGACGTTGGTCCCGGGGTAGCTGACTCCGGGGCGACCCAGCAGGCTGTGGGTGTTGAAGAGCGGGAGGTCCTGGTAGATGATGCCGAGGATCGGCTCGGTGAAGGAGACGTCCGCGGTGGTGGTGGCCGTCTGGGCCGGGTCGAAGAGCACCATGTGGCTGCTGATCTCCGTGCCCGCCGGGAGGACGACAAAGGTGTTGGTGTAGTAGCTGAAGAGGCTGAGCGGGCTGGTGAGCACAAAGTCCTGAACCTCATCGAAGCCCTGGACGACGTTCGCCTGATTGTTGTTCGGAAGCCCGATGGTGGAGGGTGGGCTGGCGTGGAAGATGCCGCCGTTGCTGATCGATGTGATTCCCGCGTGAGCGGCGGCGGTGACGGCCACAACAACGGCGCAGGCAGCGAAGCTCGAACGGGTCATGTTTTCTCTCTCCTGCCCTTTCGGGCGCGTTCTCGACTGATGGCCGTCCCCCGAGGCGCGTGCCCGCGTCGACGGCTAACCGTGTGCTGATTCTCGCGCCGTCCCAGGAAAAAGGCAACCCTGAATGGCGACGAAAGCCTGAAGAATCACCCAGTTGGGGGGCGTTCCGACGTTATCGGACAGTGGCGCCCGCATGAGTTCGCTTTCGCGGCCCGGCGGTGCAGGACCCAAAAACACAAGACCCCACACGCCTGCAAGCTCGGTGGGGATCTGGTACGGCGCGCGATGCTGTGGAAACCGGACGAATGGGCAGAGCCGGACTTGAACCGGCGACACCCGCATTTTCAATGCGGTGCTCTACCAACTGAGCTACCTGCCCTCGTGAGCGCACTCACGCCGGGTCGGACCCGGGGTGGAAGCGTAGCCGCGTGGGGCGGGGGGTCAAACGCCGCTGCGCCGCGAGACCCCGCCGCTCCACCCCGAGGCTCGACCTTGCTCGGGCCAGCCCTCGACCGCTGGGATGCCACGCCGCGAAGTGAGACCGGTAGGATGGGCGGCATGAGGGCAGGTGGAGACCGAACTGCGGCGTTGCGGGTGGAGGCGCTTCGGGTGCGGGTTGCGCTGTCGCCGGGTCTGTGGGGCGTGGACCATCGAGAGGTCGTGCGGGGCGTGAGCTTCGAAGTCAGCCGCGGAAGAACGCTCGGGCTGGTTGGTCGGTCTGGCTGCGGGAAGACGACGCTGGCGCGGGCCTTGCTCGGGCTGGTTCCAGCGACGGGTAACGTGTGGGTCGGGGGGCAGGACCTCTTTCGGCTGCGCGGTGGGCCCAGACGTCGGGCGGCTCGGGGAGTGCAGGCGGTCTTTCAGGACCCCGGGGGCTCGCTGAACCCGTCGATGCGCGTCGATGAGGCGGTCGCAGAGCCGCTCGCGGTGCACGGCTGGGGTGGCACCAGCGCGGAGCGCCTGGGGCGTGCGCGGGGCATGCTGGAGCGATGCGGGATCGAGGGCGCCCTCGCGGGCAGGCTGCCCCGGGAACTCTCGGGGGGGCAGCGCCAGCGAGTGGCGATCGCCCGGGCACTGATGACCGGGCCGGACGTGCTCATCTGCGATGAGCCCACCAGCGCCCTGGACGCCTCGGTGCAGGCACAGATCGTGAACCTGCTGATGGACCTGCAGAAGGAGCGAGGCATGGCGGTGCTGCTCATCACGCACGACCTGGGCTTGGTCGCGCACATGGCGGACGAGGTCGGCGTGATGGACGAGGGCGAGCTTGTGGAACGAGGACGAGTCACAGATGTGCTGGAAAACGCGCGGCACCCGGCGACGAAGTTGCTGCTCGGCGAGGCGTCCGCGCCCGTGGCCCCCTAGGCTCCGTCATGGCAGACACCGGACTTCGCTTTGACATCCGTTTCCAGCACGGCTCGGGAAATGCGGCTCTGGTCGCGCTCCACCAGCTCGACGACGCGGGCAAGCCCTCGGAGGCCGTGCTCGCCACCGTGTGCATGCACCTCATCGGCGACAGCGAGGTCGACGCGACGGTGATCGTCCAGAAGGAGGAACTGGCCAATCAGGGGGGCATCAACGACCTGCTGCTGAGGCTCAACTCCCTGATGCACGGGCGTGGAAAGCGGACGCTGCGCCACGCGGAGCTCTTCGTGCAGACCACCCCGCCCGCCGGGCCCGACCGCCAGATCGCGGGCCTGCACGTGCTGTCGAACGTCTCGACGCCCACGAGCCACAGGCTGTGGCTCCGCGAGGCGGAATCTCAGGGCGCGACCGACGGGCCGGTGGTGGCACTGGTGGACGTGGTGCTGACGAACCAGTACATGGCAACGCTGCTGCTGGTGCCGTTTGACTCGAGGCTCAACTCGGAGGCGGCGCTGCGATCGCTGATCCAGTGGGTGATCGACGCGGTGCCTTTCCTCACGGAGCGGAAGAGCGTGATGCAGGAGATGAGCATCAAGGCCCACCCGTGCCGGTACCTGGGCGGGGCGGACATCCGCCAGCAGGACCCCGAGCAGAAGTTGCCAGACGCGTGGCCGGGGGCCTGAGGGCCCGCTGCGTATGTGGCGTCGCCAGATCACGCCGCCGGGCGGCTGGAGCACCGCGCCATCAGCTTGTCGTAGCGATCACGAAGATCGGCATCGCGGAGCACCTTCCAGGCTTTGCTGATCTCCGCAAAGCGAACGGCGGCCTCGGGCGAGGGGTTGCGGTCCGGGTGCAGTTGCTGGGCACCGGCATGAAACGCCCGGCGGAGGTCCTCGTACGTGGCGGTCGCCTCCACGCCAAGAATCGCGTAAAGGTCCTCGACCTCGATGCGGGCGGTGACCGGCGGACTGGCCTGAGCCTGGGGCGGCTCGGGCGCGGCGTCCTGGAAGCCGGAGGCGTCCTGGGTGGACACGAAACCAAAGCGGCCGAGCTGCACGAGCGCCGCGGCGATCCCGGGACGCACGTTTACCCACTGAAGGCCCATCTCGTTCGCGCGGAGCAGTCCGCCCCTGCGTATCCACACCACGCGGGCCGTCACGCGCACGCTCTGGCCTTCGTTGGTGACGGCGACGGTCGCTGTCGTGCCCTTCGAGAGAGGGGCCGCCCCCGAGAACCGCACACGCATGCCGGATGCCGAGATGTCCACGACCTCTCCCAGCGGGCAGGAGAGGCCGCAGACGCCGAACCGCTCCGTCGCTCGGGGGCGGTGTGCCTTCGGGGCGGAGTTTCCCCACGCGGAGAACATCCGGGTGAGTTCGGCCCGACGCGCGGGGGTCTGAGGGTTCGCGGGGCGTGAGGCACGTCCGGGCCCGCGGGTCCTTATGCCTATCCGGGTTGTGCCGCGGGAGTCAGGTCCGAGATCGTGCGGGGTGTCCGCAGGGAGGACTCCGCCCAGAGCGCGAGGTTGAGCATCGGCCAGGCCAGGCGCCAGAGCTCCGCGGGGTGGGCGGCGACGGTCTCGATGGCGGCGCGCGAGAACCACGAGCGCACGAACTCCGACGTGCGGAGCGCGGGCGCCAGCGGCGCCATCCACTCCTGGAAGGGGAGCGGGAAGGAGGACTTGGGGCGGGACATGATCTGGGGGGGCACGACATCGGCGAACGCCCGCCGCAGAGCGATCTTGGACCCCGCCGGCCCCGATACGCGCGCGTCGAACTTCGCCCGCAGGGGGAGCGCGTTTGCGAGCGCCACGACTTCCACGTCCGCGAAGGGCGTGCGCCCTTCGACACCCGCGAGCATCATGGCGGTGTCGAGGCGCTGCAGCAGGCCCGTGAGGTTCGTTCGCTGCACCACGCGCAGCGTTGCCTGGAGCGGGTCGGCGTCCTCTCCGAACGCTTCGGCGAACAAGCCGCGGTAGTGCGAGGTGAGCGACGCGTCCGAGTGCGTGGCGGCGAGGGCTTCGGGGAGTAGCACCTCGGGCTTGGCGGCGGTGGGAACCCACGCCGCTTCGGCAAGCAGGAACGCCGCAGCGTCGGCGCCACCGGACTCGAAGTACGCGGCGGCGGATCGCATCGGCGCTTCATAGCCGGCGAAGAGCTCGTCCGCGCCCTCGCCGCTGAGCGCCACGATGTGCCCCTCGGCCCGCAGGAGCCGCGCCACCGCGTTGATCGCGACCTCGTTGGGCGTTGAGAGGGGCACGCCCATGTCCGCGATCATCGCGGGCCAGCGCTCCGCAAAGGTCTCTCTCGTCACGATGGCTTCGTGGTGCGTCCAGCCCCGCGCACGGGCGAGCCCCGCCGCGAACGAGAGGTCCGAGTCCGTCGCATCGCTCGCAGCGCCCGCGGCGTAGGTCCGCAGCGTGCCAGCCGCCTCCGCAGCGACCGAGCAGACGATGGTGCTGTCCAGCCCGCCGCTGAGCAGCGAGCACGTGGGCACATCGCTGCGCAGGTGCGCGAGGATCGAACGCCGGACGCACTCGCGCGTGGCCCCCGGGATGTCCTGCTCCCGGGGCGTGGCGCCCGAGACGTCGGGCGTGAAGCGGCCCGTCCGTCTGGTGGCACGCGGGTCACGAACATCCAGCGAGAGCCAGTAGCCGGGGAGGAGCGTGCGGATGCCCTCGAAGAGCGTGCGCTCGCCGAGCGTCGTGCGGATGGTGGTGAGATAGGCGCTCACCGTCACCGCGTCCGGGCGGGGCTCCAGGAGCCCCAGCGAGAGGAGCGAGGGTGGCTCGCTCGCGAAGGCCAGCACGCCCTCCGATTCGGCCCAGTAGAGGGGCTTCATGCCCAGCGGGTCTCGGGCGAGCAGCAGCGTCTGCGTGGCAGGGTCGAAGAACGCGAGGGCGAACATGCCCCGCATGCGGGAGAGAGCCCGCGGGCCCCAGTGGATGAGCGCGGCGAGGATCGTCTCGGTGTCGGAGCGCGTGCGGAACGACCAACCGTGGGCCGCGAGGTCCCGGCGGAGGTCCGAGTCGTTGTAGAGTTCACCGTTGTAGACCAGCACGCCACGCCCCAGGGGGTCGGTCATGGGCTGGTCTGCGGCGTGAGAGATATCAAGGACCGCGAGCCGGCGGTGGCCCAGAGCCACGCCTGGGGCGGCCCAGCGGCCCTCGGAGTCCGGCCCGCGACGCCGGAGGAGGCGCAGCGCGGGTGCGAGAGCGGTCGCGGACTGGATGGCTGGGCCGGCGAGCCCGACGATGCCGCACATGCCCGTGTATCGGCGAGTGCGGGGCGGCGTCGAGAAAGAGGGCCGGGCCAGTAGGTTCTGCGCCCCGGGGCGCTACCCTGCGGGGCGTGTTTGTCGATCAGGCCATCATCTCTGTGCGTGCGGGCAAGGGAGGAAACGGGTGCGTTTCCTTCCGGCGCGAGAAGTTCGAGTCCAAGGGCGGGCCTAACGGCGGGAACGGCGGGGACGGCGGAAACGTCGTTCTAGTCGCCGATGAGGGCATGAGCACCCTCTATGACTTCCGCCACCAGCGCCACTGGGAGGCCGAGAACGGCGAGGACGGCGGGCGGAAGCAGTGCAGCGGGAAGGCGGGTGATGACCTCACCATCCGGCTGCCCCCCGGGACGCTGATCTATGACGCCAACTCGGGAGCGATCATCCACGACCTCAAGGCCGGCGATCAGGTGGTGGTCGCCAAGGGCGGGCACGGGGGCTGGGGCAACGAGCACTTCAAGCGCTCGGACAATCAGGCCCCGAAGAACGCCGAGCCGGGCGAACCGGGGCAGGAGTTCTCGCTGAGGCTGGAGCTGAAACTCATCGCCGAGGTGGGGATCGTGGGCAAGCCCAACGCCGGGAAGTCGACGCTGCTGGCGGCTCTTACGAAGGCGACGCCCCGCATCGCGAACTATCCGTTCACGACGCTCTCGCCCCAGCTTGGCGTCGCAGAGGTAGATGGCTCGCGGCGCATCATCTTCGCCGACATCCCCGGGCTCATCGAGGGAGCGTCGGAGGGCGCTGGGCTCGGGCACGAGTTCCTGCGGCACATCGAACGCACCCGCGTCATCGTCCACCTGGTGGACCTGCGCCCCGAGGACGAGTCCGACCCCGCGGAGAACTACGAGGTCGTGCGTGGCGAACTGCGCGGATACTCCGAAGAACTCGCGGACAAGCCCGAGCTGATCGTCGTGAACAAGGCGGACCTGTTCGAGGACGAGAAGTCGCTGAAGGACGCGATCAACGCCTTCTGCCGGCGTCTGGACCTGCGGCGGAAGGACGTGCACGTGATCTCTGGCGCGGCCCGGCTGGGGCTGGCGGAACTGCTCGAAGTGCTGTGGGGCTCGCTGCACCCGCAGGGCAAGGCGGTCGAGGGCTGGAAGGCCTGAGGTCCGCTCGAAGGCCCCGGGTTCGCTGAATCACGGGTGGCTCAGGCGGGCCGAAGCTCCGGGGAATCCGCGAGCCCGCGCAGAGCCGCGACACGGGCCTCGGTGGGCGGGTGCGTCGCGAAGAGCCTGAGCACGCTGTTGCCAGTGAGGGGCTCGACGATGAACAGGTTGTTCTGCGCGGGGTTGGGGTTGTCCATGGGGATGCGCTGCGAGTATGCCTCCAGCCTCTGGAGCGCGGAGATCAGCCCGTGGGGCGTCCCGGCGATGACGGCGCCGTCGTGATCCGCGACGAACCCGCGGCTGCGGCTGATCATGGCCTTGATGAGCGCCGCGCCGACGACGGCGATCAGCAGGCCCGCGAGCCCGATGAGCGGGTTGCCGTCGCGCCGGTCGCCCCCGCCGAAGAACATGCTCATCTGCGCCAGGTACGCGAGCACGCCCGAGACAGTCGCCGCGATGCAGGAGATCAGCGTGTCGCGGTTCTTGATGTGCGCGAGCTCGTGCGCCACAACGCCCCGCAGCTCGTCGTAGGAGAGCACGCGGAGCGCACCCTGCGTGACGGCGACCGCGGCGTTGGCCGGCGAGCGGCCCGTCGCGAACGCGTTGGGCGCGTCCTGCGGGCAGATGCACACCTTGGGCATGGGCAGGCCCGCGCGCTGGCGCAGTTCGTCCACCAGGTGGTAGAGCTCGCCCGCTGCGCCGGGTGTGCCGGCGGTCACGACCTGGGCACGCATCGCCGCGAGCGCGATCTTGTCGGAGAAGAACCACGCGACAATGTTCGAGACGCCTCCCAGCACGAGCGCGAAGGCGAGGCCGACCCTGCCAAACTGGGCGCCGACAAGCAGGAAGAGGCCCATGAGGCCCCCCAGCAGCAGCACGGTCTTCAGATTGTTCACAAAGCGGGTCATCGTGCCCTCCTGGCGGTGGCCGCCGGGCCCAGCCCGGCGGAAGTCGTCGTTGGGAACCTGTGCGAACAGCTTGCCAACGCGGGCCAGCATGCCGCAGACCATACGTCGAAATGCCGAGTTTCGTTCGGTGGCATGGCGCAGGTTATTGGAACCAAACGGTTTGGCGATTCTGGACGGTCTGTAGGGGTCGTGCCGGTTGGGGGGGACTTGGGCGGGGCGTTTGGTGTGGAAGTGCGGCCTTCCGTTGGCATTCGCACCTGGCTGTGGTACAGATTCTGGCAGCCCATGGGCCCAAGACCGATCGCCTAGACGGGGGATGTTGCCGAACCGGCACAGGGTTTCGTGGGGCGGTACCATCCGCCTCAGCGGAGCAGGGTTGGCGACGCTCTTGGGCACACGGATGGCGGGATGCGACGTGCCGAACTGTCCTGATGCGTGAAACGGCACAGGCAGGAGAACAGAAGAGTGGCCCCGGTTCCAACCAAAGACAAGAAGCGTCGCGGCAAGCGCTTGCCATCCGGAAGGCAGTATGCCGTCGTCGCGGCATGGACGGTCGCCGCGATCACGACGGCGTGGACCGCGATCGTTGCAAAGGAAGCCGGGCGTCGGCCTCCGGTGCTCGCCGAGGTGCGCATGCCGCAGACTCCGGTTGCCCGGGTGCAGACGCGCAGCGCTGTTGTGACACCCGCGACGTGGGCGGTGGGTGCGCCGGACCCCGAGCCCGTGGTTGAGGTTGTCGTCGAGGAGTACCCCGCCGAGGTCGCCGCGTTCGCGGGCGACCCGGTGGTGCGCTGGTTCAACGGCAGGCCGGTGCGGCCCGCGCGAGAGCTCACGATGGTCGTGACCGCGTATTCCCCGGACGAGCGGAGCTGCGGCGAGTCCGCGGACGGCATCACCGCGACGCTGCACTCCGTTGAGACCAATGACTTCTGCCTTGTCGCCGCCGATCCGGTCCTGCTCCGCTACGGCAGCATGCTCACGATCCCTGGGTACGACGAGGGTCGCATCGTGCCCGTGCTGGACTGCGGCGGGGCGATCAAGGGCCACAGGCTGGACGTGCTCTATCCGACCCACGAGAGGGCCCGCGAGTGGGGCCGGCGGAAGCTGAAGGTCGTGGTGTGGGAGTACGCCGACGGCCTGCCCGCGGAGAATCCCCGCCGCGAGCGGTAGGGGGTCCACGCAACTCACGCCCGGCGCGAGCGACACCCGATAGCAAAGGCCCATGACACGCGCGACGATTCACGTGGCGGGCGGCGGGGCTCCGCACGCCGTACGCTCGGCTATGGACCTGCCCGAAGGCCAGCACGCCCACCCGTTCCGCGGGAAGCGGGTGTACATGATCGGTATCGGTGGCTCGGGGATGTCCGGGCTCGCCAGGCTCCTGCGTGCCCGGGGTGCAGTGATCGCGGGCTCCGACCGAGAGCCCTCGGACCTCACCGCGTCCCTCGCGGAGTCCGGGATCGGCGTGACCTTCGACCAGGAGCGGGGCGACCTGCCGGCGTGCGACCTGGTGGTGACCTCTGCGGCGGTGGGTCCGGAGCACCCGCAGGTGCTGGCGGCGCTGGCGCGGGGCGTGGACGTCTGGCTCTATGCCCGCGCGCTCGGGGAGACCATGCGGGGCGCTCAGGGCGTGGCGGTCGCCGGCACGCACGGCAAGTCCACGACCACGACCATGCTCGGGTGCGCCCTCACCGACAGCGGCCTTGACCCCACGGTCATTGTCGGCGCGACCTCCGGCCAGCTCGGGAACGGGTGCCTGGGGGCGGAAGCGCCAGCCGCGGGGTTCCGCATCGGCACGGGGGCCGTGGTCGTCGAGGCCTGCGAGTACAACCGTTCGTTCCATGCGCTCCGGCCCCGCGTCGCGTGCATCACGAACGTCGAGGCCGACCATCTGGATTGCTATGGCACCTTCGACGGGGTGATCGAGTCCTTTCGACAGTTCGCGGCGCTCTTGCCACCAGCGACCGAGGGCGGGCTGCTCGTCATCGGGCATGAGAACGCCCAGCGCGGCGTGGTGACCGCCGGGCTGGCGTGCGAGGTGCGCACGGTCGGGTTCTCGCCCGACGCGGACTGGTGTGTGAGGTACGACCCCGCCACGCGCGAGGTTGGCCTCCTCAGCGAGGGGCGCGAGCGCGCGGCGTGGAGGCTCCGCGTGCCGGGCGCGCACAACGCGCTGAACTCCGCGACGGCGTGGATCATGGCGGGGGCGCTGGGGGCCTCGGGCGAGCGGGCCGCGGCGTCACTCGCGGAGTTCCGTGGTGCGGACCGGCGGATGCAGCTCCTGGGCGAGGTCGAGGCACCCGGCGGGGTCGTGCGGGTCATCGACGACTATGGGCACCACCCCACCGAGGTGGAGGTGACGCTGCGGGCGCTGCGTGAGGCGGAGAAGCCTCAGGCGAGGGGCGGGCGGCTGATCTGCGTCTTTCAGCCCCATCAGCACAGCCGCACAAGGCACCTGCTCGACCAGTTCGCGCTCAGTTTCGGCGAGGCGGACGTGGTGCTGGTTCCCCCGATCTACTTCGTGCGGGACAGCGAGCGAGAGCGGGACCTGGTGTCGTCGGAAGACCTGGTGGCCAGGCTGCGCGAGAAGGGCGTGGAGGCGCAGGCCTTCGCCGGGTTTGAGCAGATCGTGGAGCGGCTCTCGGGCACGGTGCGGGGCGGGGACGTGGTGGTGGTGATGGGCGCCGGGCCGGTGTGGAAGGTCGGACGGGGCTTGCTCGCCGCGGGCACGCGGCAGGGGTGACCAGTGGGAGTGCTGCCTCGGGTGCCGGTGACGGAGCGGGCGCCGATCCAGACGTGGTTCGGCGTCGGCGGGGGCGCGGACCGGCTCGCGCGCCCGCAGACGCCCGAGCAGGTGCGAGAGTGCCTGGAGCTGGACCCCCATGCGAAGGTGCTGGGTGACGGCGCGAACCTGTTGGTGTGCGACGAGGGAGTCGCGGAACTGGTGATCGACCTCAAGAATCCGGGGTTCAGGGGCTGGGAGATCGACGACTCCGGCGGCGAGGTGCGCGCGAAAGCCGGTGCGGACCTGGCCAAGCTGATCGGTGAGTGCGTCAGGCGGGGCCTTGGTGGCCTGGAGGCGCTTGCCGGGGTGCCCGCGACGCTGGGCGGGGCGGTGATGATGAACGCGGGGGGCACGTTCGGCGAGATCGGCCAGTTCGTGACCGCGGTGCACGCCATGGACCGACAGGGGCGGTTGGTGACGCTCGCGCGAGATGCGATCGACTTCGGATATCGCCGGAGCGGGCTCTGCGGGCTCGTCATCCTGGGCGTTGACCTGAAACTCAAGCACGAGGACCGCGCGGTTCTGAGGCAGCGGCACCTTGGGGTCATGGAGCGCAAGCGTGGGAGTCAACCCCTGAGGGCCAACTCGGCCGGGTGCTGCTTCAAGAACCCGACGCTGGCGCACGAGGTCCGAGACCTGGGCGAGCACGGCGAACCCGGGAAGCGGGTCTCGGCGGGCCTGCTCATCGATCGCGCGGGGCTGAAGGGCCTTCGCGTGGGCGGGGCGGTTGTGAGTGATCGCCACGCGAACTTCCTTGTGCCCGACGAGGGCGCGACCGCGTCGGACGTCATTTCGCTCATGCGCGAGGTTGAGCGGCGGGTGAAGGAGCGGTTCGGCGTGGTGCTGGAGCGTGAGGTGGTGGTCTGGGAGCGGAGGGCGGAGCGATGATCGGGGCGAGCGAATGAAAAAGGTCGTGCTGGTCATGGGTGGCGGGCCCGACGCCGAGCGAGAGGTGAGCCTGCTGAGCAGCCGGGGCGTGGCGGATGCCCTGGTCGCCGGCGGCACCTACGACGTGAACTACGTGGTGGTTGATCGGCCCGGCGCCGGCGAGCTCGCCGCGATGCGGGGAGACGTCGTGTTCCCGGTGCTTCATGGGCCTTTCGGCGAGGGCGGCGGGATGCAGGACCTGTTGGCGAAGGGCGGGCGGCCATTCGTGGGCTGCGGGCCGATCGCCGCCCGGACCGCGATGGACAAGGTGGCGTCAAAGCTCGCCGCGGCGTCGCTGGGCGTGCGGACAGCGGCGGCGCACGTGCTGAACGAGGCAGACGCCGCATGCCCGTTGCCGCTGCCGGTGGTGGTGAAGCCGGTTCACGAGGGCTCGTCGGTGGGCGTTCACATCTGCCGTGACGAGGCGCAGTGGGGGTCGGCGCGCGCGGCTGTCTCCGAGGAGCGCCGCGCTGGACTTCGCCGGGCATACATGGTGGAAGCGGCGGTGCTGGGCGGGAGCGAGATCACGGTGGGTGTGGTCGACGGCACGGCGCTGCCGATCATCCGGATCGTCCCCTCTGTGGAGTTCTACGACTACGAGGCGAAGTACAACCGCGACGACACTCGCTATGAAGTGAATCCGGCGCTGCCCGCGGGCGTGGTCGGGGAGGTGCAGGCCGCTGCGGAGTCGCTGGCGCGGGCGATCGGAGTGAGGCACCTGTGCCGGGTGGACTTCTTGTTGGATGGTGACGCGCGGCCCTGGTTCTTGGAGGTCAACACGATGCCGGGGTTCACGTCGCACTCGCTCCTGCCCATGGCGGCGAAGGCGGTAGGGCTGGAGTTCCCGGCGCTGGCGGAGCGGCTGGTGGGCCTGGCGATCCGCGACGGGGCCACGTGAACCCGGGTGAACCCACGTGAACCCACGTGAACCCACGTGCACCCACGTGAATCATGGAGTGGGCGGCGGCGTTGGGACGAAGATAGGGCGTTGGGCGGGAGGCCGCCCCGGTGTGCCATGGAGTCGTCCGGTTCGCGGTGGGTCGCGAAGGGCGGAACGTGGGTTGATTGACGGGAGTGGCAATGGGTCAGAAAACTGCGGGCGGCTTTGGCTGGCAGGAGTTCGCGAAGGCGCTCTCGGGTTTCTGCGTGATTGTGCTCTTCGGCGTCATGCTGGTGGGCGCAACGCTGGGCATGAAGCCCCTGGAGCGCCGGGCCACCGTCCTCACCGACGCCGAGGTTCACGTGGCGATCCGCTGGCCAGCCCTGCGCGCGGGCCAGGAAGGGACGTGGCTCCCTCAGGCGGATCAGGAACTGCTCATGGACCTGGCAACGGATGCCCTCGGCCCGTCGCCGGACCGGTTCAGCGCCGCGCCGCTGGGTGCCGTCTCGGCCACGCTCGGGGCCACGGGCTGGTTCGACGGCCAGCCCACCGTTCGCAGGACGGGCCCCGGGTCGTTCATCGTCGAGGGCGAGTGGCGCATTCCCGCGGCGGTGGTGCGCTGGATGGACAAGGACTACCTGGTCAGTTGGGATGCACGCCGCATGCCCCCGGTCTATGACCATGACCGGGCGAGGCTGCCCGTGATCCTGGGCAGCCGGGTGGGGCCCCCGACGCCGAGCGGCGGGGCGGGCTCGGACTCGTGGGCGGGCGAGGGGATCGGCGCCGCGCTGGAGGTCATCGAGGTGGTGTCCGCGCAGAAGTGGGCCGGGCAGGTCCGGGCGGTGGACATCTCGACCTACGCCGATGACGGCATCCTGAGGCTCGTGACGACCGACGGCGGACGGATCGTCTGGGGAGGCAGACCCAGGAAGCCCCGGCTTGGTGAGGTGACCACGCAGCAGAAGCTGGTGCACCTGGCCCAGTTGTACCACGATCACAAGCGCATCGACGCGGGCTATCCCCTGATCTATATCAACACCCAGCGGGTGCAGTTTGATTCCTCGGCGTCCGCGGGTGAGAATCGGCCTGCGCCATGAACAGCGACGGGCCCGGTTCGGGACTTGACACCGGCCCTGAAACGGGGCAAGACACAGGACCTGCAGGGGGGCGCGACCCGTGGGCGCACCGTCGGGGAGAGCCCCGGACGTTTGCGATGGCGTGGGTGTGCTTCCTGTTCGCCGCAGCGGTGCTCTCGCTGAGCCTTGGCGGCGCGCTCGGGCTGGTGTCCACGGACGTGTACCGCGGGTCCGCGCGGGTGATGCTGGATGTCGTCGGCGTGGGGCTGGGCGTCCTGTGGCCCATGCTCCGGCTCAGCCAGGAGACGCCCGCGCTGGTGCGGCGGGCGATGGTGCAGGACGCGCTTGTCGTGCTCGGAACGCTCCAGGTGGTGGCCCTGCCCCAGATGTTGCCCTGGATGGGCGCTTGGCCGTCGGAGCCGGTGCTCGCGCTCGGGGCGGCGTATGCCGCGTGGGCGATAGTTGTGTCCGGTGTGCTCGGGGTGTGGTGGTCTCGGCCCGGAGCACCGGCGTGGCTGGTGATGGCGGGGCTGGTGGGCATGCAGTGCGTGGGTCCGGTGGTCACGCTCCTTTCCGGGGAGTGGAGCCGCGGACCTGACCGCGCGTGGTGGGGGGCGGTGGCGCTCACGGCCTCTCCCCTCACGATGGCTCGGGAGTTGCTGGCGGATCGGACGTACCTTGGTGCGGCGGCGGCGGTGGACGGCGCGCACTGGGCCACGATCGGGGCGGTGGGCCTGATGGGCGGGGTGCTGTGGGCCCTCGCGTGGCAACGGCGCTGAGCCGGTTCGACGCGGGACCGGATGGGACTGAACGGGGCGGAACGGCGCCACCCCGACATCTATGATGGACGGCCCGCACGGGACACCCCGGACGGTGCGTGAGGATCGCTGATGGAACTCGTCACAAAGACCGAGAAAGAAACCATCGAGGCCCGGCTGGCCGGACTGGTTGGCAACAGGGTGAACATCTCCAACCGCATCGCGGAGGCGCGGGCGCTGGGTGATCTCAAGGAGAACGGCGACTACCACGCCGCCCGAGAGCAGCAGGGGATGGAAGAGGCCGAGATCCGGCGGCTTGAGGAGCGGCTGAAGAACATCAGCGTCATCGATGAGAACATGGCCAGGGCGGTCGCCAACGTCGTGTTCATCGGGTGCACGGTGAAGCTCCGCGAGCATGGGACCGACGACGAGGACCTGTACAAGCTGGTGGGCGAGGCCTCGCCCAGGCCCCCGCTGGACTACATCGAAGTGACGGCGACGAGCCCGATGGGTGAGGCGCTGCTCAAGGCGCGCGTCGGGGAAGAGGTCCGTGTAAACGCCCCGCGGGGGGTGAAGCGATTCACGATCGTCGAGATCGTGTCGTAGAAGCCCCGGACGGGCCCGGTCAGAACGCACGTGCATGAGCCGCGCGGTGCCCGTACACTGAGGCATGAGCGCTCCGCAAGTCAGGGTCTGCGTCGTGGGATCGCTGAACATGGACCTCGTGGTCCGGTGTCCGCGATTGCCCGCGCCGGGCGAGACGATTCTGGGTGGCGCGTACCGGACCTATCCGGGCGGGAAGGGCGCGAATCAGGCGGTCGCCGCGGCGAGATACGGGGCGAAGGTCTCCATCGTCGGCGCGGTGGGGGACGACACGCACGGGCCGAAGTTGAGGCAGACGCTCGAGGCGGACGGCGTGGACTGCGCCCACCTGCTCACGCGCGCCGGACAGTCCACCGGGCTCGGCCTTATCACGGTGGCCGACGGCGGGGAGAACACGATCGTGGTGGCGTCGGGCGCGAACGCGACCCTGACCGAGGCGGATATCGACGCCGCGGGCGAGGCGGTGCGGGGGGCCGACGTGCTGCTGATGCAGCTCGAGGTGCCGCACCAGGCGAACATCGCGGCGGCGGCGATGGCCAAGAAGGCAGGCCGCGTGGTGGTGCTCAACGCGGCACCGGCCAGGCCCGTGCCCGGCCCGCTCCTGGAACTGGTGGACCTGCTGATCGTGAACCGGGCCGAGGCGGCGAGGCTTCTCTCCATCGACCTGCACACGGACCCCGCGAGGCTGCAGGTGAGGCTGCCCGAGCTGGGGCCGGTGGCGGTGGTGATGACGCTGGGAGCGATGGGGTGCATCATCAGCCACCGGGGCCGACCCAGGCGGATGAACTCGCCGGGCGTAGAGGCGCTGGACTCCACCGGCGCGGGCGATGCGTTCACGGGAGTGCTGGCGGTGGAATGGGTGGACGTCTGCCGGGCCGCCGCCCGCAGCGGTGACGAGTCCCGCCGGATGGAGCAGGCCCTCCGACTGGCCTCCGCCGCGGGGGCACTGGCGGCGACCAAGCACGGGGCGATTCCGTCCCTCCCGGCGCGGTCGCAGGTCGAGGAACTGGCGGCCAAGGCGGTATAGGGGCGTTGAAACCGGCGGCACGCCCCGCCCAAGAACGTGGGGCACCCCGACGGGTGCTGTGCCCAAGGAGCGATCTATGACTCGTGTGCGAGTACTGGCGTGGGCGGGCGTGCCTCTGATCCTGGCCGGGTGCGCCTACACCTCGCCTCCCATGTTCAAGGGCGTGCAGTCCGCGACCGTCAAGGCGTCGGCGGCCTCGCCCTCGCTGGACATCGAGACCGCCAACGGCGCCATCACCGTCGGGCCCGGCACGGGAGACTCGGTGGTCGTGGTCGGGACCATCCGCGCCTCCTCGCAGGAGAGACTTGACGGCGTGGCCATCACCACCGAACAGGGTGACGACGGCGTGATCCGCGTTCGGGTCACCTGGCCGGGCGGGACGCGGCAGTCCAGTGAGGGCTGCGCGCTGGACGTTCAGGCCCCGTCCCTGGGCGGCGTTCGCTGCGCCACCTCCAATGGTTCCATCACGGTCTCGGGCGCGACGGGTGACGCGGACCTGCGGACCTCCAACGGGGCGGTGAGAGCCGCGGGGTGTGCACAGGGCGTCGTCGTCGACACCAGCAACGGCTCCATCTTCGTGGAAGGGGCAAAGACCGCCCGGGCGGTGACGAGCAACGGAAAGATCGAGGTGCGGCTGGCGATGGATGCGACCGGCCCGGTCATCGCGGACTCCAGCAACGGGTCCATCAAGCTCGCGGTTGGGGGAGCGTTCACGGGCAAGGTGGTCTGTGCGACCAGCAACGGCGCGGTGCGGAACTCCACGGGCCGTGGGGGCGGGGCAACGTCGAAGTCCAAGGCCGCCTTCGACTTCGGGGACGGGGAGCCCAGCAGCCTCGACACGAGCAATGGCAGCATCACGGTCGAGGGGCTGGGATCGAAGTGACGTTGTCGGGAGCGCGGGGCGGCTGTCGGGCTCGGGCTGTATGATGCGGCCATTCCGGCGTGGGGCCGGATCGAGCACGGAAGCCGGATGGACCAGCCGCGGGCGATCGCACATTACTTGATCGAGCGTGAGCTCGGCCGCGGGGCCATGGGGGTGGTCTTTCTCGCGACCGACACACGCCTCGGACGCCCCGTGGCCATCAAGTCGCTCCCCATCGACCTCGCGTCAGATCCGTCACGACGGGATCGGTTCGAGGCGGAGGCCCGGACGCTCGCGGCGATCAACCACCCGAACATCGGCTCGATCTTCGGGCTGGAGTCCCAGGACGGGAGCACGTACATCGTGCTGGAGTTCGTGGAGGGGCCGACGCTGACGGATCGGGTGCGCGAGGGCCCCCTGCCTCTCGCGGAGGCGATGGACATCTGCCGCCAGGTGGCGCTGGGGATCGACGCGGCCCACCAGCGGGGCATCATCCACCGCGACCTGAAGCCGGACAACATCAAGATCAGGCCCGACGGGCTCGTGAAGGTCCTGGACTTTGGGATTGCGATGGCGGGGGAGGTGATGCGCGAGGCCGCGTCCTCGGCGGCGACGCTCGTGGTGCCCCAGAATCTCACCACCCGGACAGGCTTCATCGTCGGGACCCCGGGCTACATGAGCCCCGAGCAGGCGCGGGGCAAGCCCGTGAACTGGTCGACCGATCTCTGGGCGCTCGGGTGCGTGCTCTACGAGTGCCTCACCGGGCAGGTCGCGTTCGGGGGCGAGAGCCTTGCCGACGCCCTCGCATCCACCCTGCTCACCGAGCCCGACCTCGGACGGCTACCGGCCAGAACGCCGGCCCGTGTCCTCGACCTGCTCCGGCACGCCTTTGCGAAGGACTTCGCGAAGCGCAAGAGCACGCTCGGCGAGGCGGCGGGGGAACTCGCGGCGGCAACTCAGGAACTCGCGGGCGGCCCATCACGCATCAGCGTGTCCTTCGTTGATGACGGGGACTGGCCGGCGAACCCGGGGAACCTGCCCCCACGCGCGTCACAGGAAGAGTGGCGCGAGCCAGAGGTCGCCTCCGCCATGCGCATGCGGGCGGCCTCCAGGCTCGTCACCATCGCAGGGCCCGAAGGGTCGGGGCGGTCCTCCGTGGCTATTGCGGCGGCGGCACGCACCGCGGAGGCTTCTCCCGCGGGGGTCTGGAGGGTCCGGCTTCCGGCAACGAACATGCCCGGCCTGCCCGCGCTCGTCGCGGCGTTTGAGCTGTCCGCGAAGGGGCCGGCGGCCTCGCCCCAGGAGGCGCTCGCCAGGAGAATCGCCGCTCGCCACGTCACGCTTGTGCTCGACGGGTGCCACCACGCCCCGACCGCGTGCGCCACCCTCGCCCACGACCTGCTGTTTGCCTGCCCGAACGTGCGGATCGTCGCGTGCGGCCGGTCGGAGCTGGGCATCGAGGGCGAGGCGGTGCTGAACGTGGGCTCGGTCTTGGAGTCGCTCGGGCCCGCGGACGCCGCGGAAAAGCTCCTCACGCTCTCGCTCCAATCGGCCCCGGGCATGAGCCTCTCCGCCGACGCGCCTGGTGCCGCGATGACGCTGGTGCGGCGCCTGCGGGGCTGGCCCCTCGCGATGGAGATTGTCGCTGGAATGGCCGCCCAGATCCCGCTCCCCATCATCGCCGAGCAGCTCGAGGCCCGCGGGCGGCTCGAGGGAGCGGCCGACCCCGAAGGGCAGACGCCCGAGCAGGTGCACCGCTCGCTCCTGCAGTGGGTTCTGGAGATGCTGCCCCCGGCGGAACTGGCGGTCATTCTGCAGGCGTCACCCTTCATAGCGCCCTTCGGCGTGCGAGCGCTCGCGGCGGCCGGCGGCGCGCGGGACTCCATCCCCCGCCCGGACTCCGACGACCCCGCCGGCGGCTCGGTCACCGCGCGCGAGGCGCGGCTCATGACGCTGCTCCCCAGGCTCGCGGCGCGCCGGCTCATCCATGTCGAGGGCTCCACATCAGACCCACTGAGCGTGAGGCTGCTGCTGCCGGACCCTGTGCGCGTGATGGTGGGGGAGCGGCTGGCGGAGATCCCCGCCTCCGCGGGCGCGGTGCGGGCGGCCAGAGAAGCGTTCTATCTCGCGATGCTGGAGTGCGCGAGGCCCCGCCTGGCCGGCGCTGGCGCCGCCGCGTGGCTTGCGGTGATCGAGGCCAACTACGCGAACATCGCGAAGCTCGCGTCGGAGCCGGGGGCCGAGGGTTCACCAGCCGCGGTGCTGCGCGGGTTGCTCGATGAGTTCCGCGCGGTGCGAGGGTTCTGAGCGAGCGGGTTCGCACAGGGCCAGGCCTAGAAGTCCCGTCTCACAAAGACCCAGCTGGCGACGCCAAGCACGAGGGCCTCGAAGCCGAGCGAGGTGCCAAGCACCCACCAGACGCTCCGCTGGCGGAACTCAGTCTGGATGCGCTGGGCGAGCTTCTGCTGGTCGGCGCGAGAGAGCCGCATCCAGCTCGGCACGTTGTTGTCCTGTTCTTCCTCGGCGTTGTCGAGGTTCATGTCCTCCACGAGCACTCGCTCGAG
>Ga0154020_10003534_pt1 | contig 18779 bp, 12 predicted proteins | sample Klosneuvirus_201_FD_109709 | JGI IMG/M metagenome (GOLD analysis project Ga0154020, IMG submission 109709) | Active sludge microbial communities from wastewater, Klosterneuburg, Austria - Klosneuvirus_20160825_MG | ecosystem: Engineered > WWTP > Aerobic digester > Activated sludge | place... | reverse complement strand
TCGAAGTACCGGTTCTCGTCGAAAACCCCGGTGTCCAGCAGTTCGTACTCGGGCAGTTCGCGTGACCGCCCGCGGTTCTTCTCCACCAGATCCAGGTAGGGGAAGGCCGGCTGCGGATACTTGTACAGATACTTCATGTACGAGTGAGTGGGGGTCGAGTCGACGTAGAAGTAGTACTCCTTCACGTCCTCGCCGTGGTTGCCCTCCCCGTTGGTGAGCCCGAACATCCGCTCCTTGAGGATCGGGTCTTTCTCGTTCCACAGGGCGAGCGCGAAGCACAACCGCTGCTTGTCGTCGCTGATGCCGGCGATGCCGTCCTCGCCCCAGCGGTAGGTCCGCGATCGCGCGTGGTCGTGGGGGAAGTAGTCCCAGGCGCTGCCGTCCGCGCTGTAGTCCTCGCGCACCGTGCCCCACTGGCGTTCGCTCAGGTACGGCCCCCACTTCTTCCACGGAATCCCCTGCTCGCGCGCATCGTTGAGCCGCTTCTGTTCCGCGACGTCGATGATGTCTTTCACCATGGAAGTTCCTGCTTTCTGTGAAGGGTGGGGCCCGCCCTGCCCATTCAGCCGCGTCTCCGTCGCTGGGCCGTGGTGGCGGTGCCGAGGCCGAGCTGCACGGGAAGGTGCAGCCGGTTGCCCCACGCCCTCTCGTCGTGCTCCTCGAGGGGGAAGACGAGATGGAGGAAGTCCTGGCGGACCTTGTAACCACGCCGCCCGAGGGCCATGGCCATGGCGAGGGTGACCTCGTAGTTGTCGCCCGGCCAGCCGCTGTCCAGGTAGAACTTGGACGGGTGCTTCGGCTCGGCGAGGACGCGGTCGATCAGGTCGTCCTTGTGGGAGAACGTGCTGGACATGCAGGCGGCGTAACCGAAGACCTCCGGGTGCTCCCAGGCCATGTAGAAGGAGACGACGCCGCCGAGAGACGAGCCGATGACCCCCGTCTCGTTGGCCGAGGTGAGGACCCGGACGCGGCGCTCGATCGCGGGCTTGACCTCCTCGATCAGGGCTTTGGTGTACGCCTCGTAGCCTGGTTTCGTGTACTCGCCCATCCGGTCGCCCGAATGGACGCCCACGATCACCACGCGGTCCACCGCGTTCATGGCGTCGAGGAGCCGCACCGCTTCACCGACGCCCCAATCCTGGCCGAGGAAGGCCTCGTCGGGGAAGAAGAGGTTCTTGCCGTCCTGCATGTAGAGGACCGGGAAGCGGCGGAGCGGATTCTCGTGGTAGCCGGGCGGGAGATACACGCGGATCATGTGCTTCCGGCCGAGGATGGAGGAGTCGCGTTCGATCAGGGGGGAGTAGGAGCCGGTCTCGGAACCGTCGAAGTGCGGGTAGACCTCCGCCACGTCGTCGGAGGTCAGGGTCAGGAGCATGTTGGCGCCCACCGACCATTGCGCCTCGCCCTCGGCCTTTTGCAGCACGGGCTTGAAGTAGAGGAAGGGCTTCTTTGCCTCGAGGGAGAAGGTGGAAGTCGCGCCGTCCTCGGAGACGGCGTCGGCCGGGACGTCCTGGTCCCAATCGAGCTCGGTGCGCAGAACGATGCGCCCGACGCCCTCGGGGTAGTGCACGCGGAGCGTCCGGCGGAGAAGGGTCTGAGTTTGATACATGGAACGCTCTTTCCGGACCGGGCACCGGATCGGCCCGGCCCGACTAACCGCCTCGATGTTAGCCCTTCACGCGCTCGACCGGGCATCGCAAGCGACCCGCGCGGATGATCCAACGGAATCATCGCCTCGGGGTGACATGGTGTTCCCATTCCCATAAGATCCGGCCTCGCCCATTCCGTCGCATATTCGAGGAGACGAACTCATGAAGCGCGCCCTGTTCCCTGTCCTATGCGGCCTTGTCGTCGCCGTCTCGACCGGCTGCGACAAGAAGGAAGCCCCGCCCGCCGCGCCTCCCGAGGTCTACGTGGCGAACGTGGTCCAGAAAGACGTCCCCGTCTACCTGGAACTCGTCGGCCAGACGAGGGGCTCCCAGGACGTCGAGATCCGGGCCCGCGTCGAGGGGTACCTTGACAAGGTCGCCTTCACCGAAGGGTCCTACGTCCGCGTCGGTGAGCTCCTCTACCAGATCGACCCCAAGCCCCTGGAGGCCACTCTCGCGAACGCGAAGGCGAACCTGGCCACCGCCCAGGCCCGGTTCGACAAGACCGTTACCGACGTGAACCGCCTGACCCCGCTGGCCAAGCAGCAGGCGGTCAGCCAGCAGGAACTCGACAATGCGCTCTCGGCGCGGGACGCCGCCAAAGCCATGCTCGACGCCCAGAAAGCCGCGGTCGACACCGTGGTCCTCGATCTCGGCTACACGAAGATCACCGCACCCCTCGACGGTATGGTGGGCACGACCATGGTCAAGGCGGGGAACCTGGTGGGCCGCGGCGAGAGCACACTCCTCACCACCATCTCCCAGACCGACCCGATCCTCTTCCGCGCCGGCATCTCGGAGGCCGAGTACCTCCGGGTCGCGAAGCGGATCCAGGAAACCGGGGTCCGGGTCGGGCAGCAGGCGGTGGTCGAGCTGCTCCTCGCCGACGGCGCCGCCCACCCGCAGAAGGGCCGCATCGACGTGGTCGAGCGGGCGATCGACCCGACCACGGGTACCCTGGCCGTGCAGTTCAAGTTTCCCAACCCGCAGAGGGTGGTGAGGCCGGGCCAGTACGGCCGCGCGCGCTTCGTGCTCGAGACCCGGACGGGCGCTCTCCTGGTCCCGCAGCGGGCGGTGACCGAGCTGCAGAACCTCTACAGCGTGGCCGTGGTCGGCGCGGGCGACAAGGTGGAGTTCCGCAACGTGAAGGTCGGCCCCCGGGTCGACGACCTCTGGGTGATCGAGGAGGGTCTGAAGCCGGGCGAGAAGGTCGTGGTCGAGGGACTGCAGAAGGTCCGAGACGGCGCCACGGTCTCTCCGAAGCCCGCGGCGACCGCCGCCAAGGACGCAGCGAAGCCTTCGACCGAGGCCAAGTAGATGGCCCGCTTCTTCGTCAATCGCCCCATCGTGGCGATGGTCATCTCCATCATCACGGTGATCGTCGGTCTGGTGGCCATGTCCGGCCTCCCCATCGCCCAGTATCCCGAAGTCGTGCCCCCGATGGTCCAGATCACCACCACCTTCGTGGGCGCCTCCGCCACCGACGTCGAAGCTTCGGTGGCGACGCCGATCGAGCAGAAGCTGAACGGCGTCGAGAAGGGCATCTACTACAAGTCCACCAACGCCAACGACGGCACCCTGACCCTGAAGGTGTCGTTCGAGGTGGGATCCAACCTCGACATGGACAACGTCCTCGCCCAGAACCGGGTATCCGAGGCGACCCCGATGCTGCCGCAGTCCGTGAAGAACTACGGCGTCGCGGTCAAGAAGTCGCTGCCCTTCCCCCTGCTGATCCTCTCGATCAAGTCGCCGAAGGGAACCTACGACAACAACTTCCTCTCGAACTATTCGACCATCAACATCAACGACGCCATCGCCCGCATTCCCGGGGTCGGCCAGGTCAACCTCGTCGGCGGAAGCGACTACGCCATGCGGGTCTGGCTGCGGCCCGACCGGATCGCCAAGCTCGCGATCACGGTTCCGGACATCGTGAACGCGATCAACCAGCAGAACCAGATCTCTCCCGCCGGCCAGATCGGCGGGCCGCCCGCGGTGCCCGGGACCGAGTACACCTATACGGTCAAGACCAAGGGACGCCTGCTCGACGAGAAGGAGTTCGGCGACATCGTCGTCCGCTCAAACCCCGACGGCTCGCAGGTCTTCCTCAAGGACGTGGCCCGCCTCGAACTCGGGACGATGCTCTACAACGCGATCGGCCGCCACGACTCCGGCCCCGCCGCGGTCATCACCGTCTACCAGATCCCCGGCACCAACGCCCTGCAGGTGGCCGATCAGATCAAGAAGACCATGGACGACTTGAGCCAGCGCTTCCCCCGTGACATGGAGTACCTGGTCTCCCTCGACACCACGCTGCCGGTCGCGGAGGGCATTACCGAGATCGTCCATACCCTGTTCGAGGCCGTGGTCCTGGTCATCATCGTGGTCTTCGTCTTCCTCCAGAACTGGCGCGCGACCCTGATCCCGCTGGTGACCGTGCCGGTGTCGTTGATCGGCGCCTTCATCTTCTTCCCGCTGCTCGGCTTCTCGATCAACGTCCTGTCCCTGCTCGGCCTGGTGCTCGCGATCGGCATCGTCGTCGACGACGCGATCGTCGTGGTCGAGGCGGTCATGCACCACCTCGAACACGGCATGCAGCCCAAGGAAGCCACCTTGAAGGCCATGGAGGAGGTCACCGGGCCCGTGATCGCGATCGGCCTCGTCCTCTCCGCGGTGTTCATCCCCGTGGGCTTCATGGGCGGCATCACCGGGATGTTCTACCAGCAGTTCGCGATCACCATCGCTCTCTCCGTCCTGCTCTCGGTCATCAACGCGCTCACCCTCAGCCCGGCGCTTTCGGCCCTGCTCCTGAAGGCGCCCACGGGCAAGAAGACGCTGCTGACCCCCTTCTACAACTGGTTCAACAAGGTCTTCGGCCGCGGCACCGACGCCTACGTCTCTTTCTCGGGCATCCTGATCCGGAAGACCGCCCGGAGCATGATCTTCATCGCGATCCTGTGCGTGGGCATCGTCGTGCTCGGGCGGAACATCCCCGCGGGCTTCATCCCCGAGGAAGACCAGGGCTACCTGATCTCCCAGGTGAACCTGCCCGACGCTTCCTCGCTCGAGCGGACGGACATGGTGATGAAGAAGGCCGAAGCCATCATCAAGGCCAACGCGGGCGTCGAGGGCTACAACACGGTCACGGGCTTCAGCCTGGTCACGGGCGCTTACGCCTCGAACCAGGGCACTTTCTTCATCCAGCTCAAGGAGTGGGCCCACCGCACCACCCCGGAGACTCACGCGAGCGGCGTCGCCGCGGCGCTCAACCGCGAATTCGCCCGCCAGATCCCCGAGGCCACGGCCGTGGTCTTCGGCCCGCCCGCGATCCCGGGCCTCGGCACGGGCGCCGGTTTCACCATGCAGCTCCAGGACCGCAGCGGCGGTTCGCCGGAGTTCCTGGCCGCGCAGGCCCAGCGCTTCCTGGAAGCCGCGAGGAAGCGCCCCGAGATCGGCCGCGCCTCCACCCTCTACCGCGCGAGCGTGCCCCAGGTGTTCGCCGACATCGACCGCAGCAAGGTGCTGAAAGTCGGCGCCACGGTCAGCGACGTGAACACCACGCTCGGGTCGCTGCTCGGCAGTTCCTATGTCAACGACTTCAACCGCTTCGGACGCGTGTACAAGGTCTACGTCCAGGCCGAGCCCGAGTACAGGCGGGACCCGAAGCAGCTGGGGCTGTTCTTCGTGAGGAGCGCCAAGGGCGAGATGATCCCCCTCGACACGCTCACCACCACCAACCAGACCTCCGGCCCGGAGTTCACCAACCGCTTCAACCTGTACCGCTCCGCCGAGATCACCGGAGTGCCCGCGCCCGGCTACTCGTCGGCCCAGGCCCTGACCGCCCTCGAAGAAGTCGCGAAGGAGGTCCTGCCCCCGGAGATGGGCTACGAGTGGGCGGACATGTCGTACCAGGAGAAGAGGGCTCCCGGTGTGGCCGGGGTGTTCTCCATCGCCATCCTCCTCGTCTTCCTGATCCTGGCCGCGCAGTACGAGAGCTGGGCGCTGCCCTTCAGCGTGCTCCTCGGCACGCCCTTCGCGGTGTTCGGCGCCTACTTCGGTTTGTGGGCGGCCCGCCAGTTCTCGGAGAGCTACGTGAACAACGTGTTCGCGCAGATCGCCCTCATCATGCTCATCGGCCTCGCCGCGAAGAACGCGATCCTGATCGTCGAGTTCGCGAAGATGCAGATGGACCAGGCCGGCATGGGTCTCGTCGAGGCGGCGCTGCACTCGGCCAAGCTCCGCTTCCGGCCGATCCTGATGACCGCCTTCGCCTTCATCCTGGGGGTCACGCCCCTTCTGACCGCGTCGGGCGCGGGCGCCGAGTCGCGCAAGGTGATCGGCATGGCGGTGTGCGCCGGCATGCTCATCGCCACCATCCTCGGGGTGTGCCTGGTTCCGATGCTGTTCGTGGTGGTCGAGAGGCTGACCGGCGGAGACAAGAAGCACGGAGGGCCACCGACCGCAGGAACCGCTCCTGCCGGCCATGGGGGAGGGCACTGAGATGACTCGATTGAACCTCACTCGTTCGCCACTCGTCGCGATCGCCCTCGTTACCACCCTCGCGAGCGGCTGCAGAGTCGGCCCCGACTATGCCCGGCCCCAGACCCCGGCGCCGCCCGCTCACCGGTTCTTCGACGGCCAGGCGGAGGCCCAGTCGATCGCGGACAGTCCCTGGTGGGTGGTCATCAAGGACCCCACGCTCCAGGCCCTGATCCACGAGGCGATCCTCAACAACCTCGACCTCCGGACCGCCACCGCCCGCGTGGCCGAGGCCCGGGCCCAATACGGGATCGCGCGTTCGTTCCTCTTCCCCGAGGTCGGTGTCGCCGCCGGCTACACGGCGCAGCAGGTCTCGAGGCTTTCCGAGCCCCCGCAGGGCACGGCGGCGGGAAAGACCTACCAGAACTACAGCGCCGGCTTCCCGATTTCGTGGGAGATCGACCTCTTCGGCCGGATCCGCCGGGGCAAGGAGGCGTCCTTCGCCTTGTACCTCGCCACCGAGGAGGGACGCCGCGCGGCCCTCATCACCCTCGTGGCGGACGTGGGCTCCACGTACCTCCTCCTCCGCGAGCTCGACCTCCAGCTCGAGGTCGCCCGCCGCACCGTGCAGACGAACGAAGAGACGGTGGTGTACTACCAGAAGCGCCTGGAGGGCGGCGTATCGAACCGGCTCGAGGTCGACCGCGCCGTCGCCAACCGTTCCCGCACCGCGGTGGTGATCCCGCAGCTCGAGCAGCAGATCGGGGTCGCCGAAAATGCCTTGTGCCTCCTCCTCGGCCGCCCGCCGGGGCCCATCGAGCGGAGCGGAGTCCTGACCGAAGAGAACGTGGCCCCGTCGGTTCCGGTTGGCCTGCCCGCCGCCCTGCTCGAGCGCCGTCCGGACGTGCTCGCGGCCGAGCAGCAGCTGATCGCCGCGAACGCCCAGATCGGCGTGGCCAAATCCCTCTACTTCCCGACGATCTCGCTGACCGGTCTGCTCGGCACGATCAGCGGCGAGTTCTCGAACCTGCTCAAGGCCAACTCGAACGTCTGGCAGGTGAGCCCGAGCCTCTTCTCTCCGATCTACCAGGGCGGCCGGATCCGGCGGAACTACGACGCGGCCCAGGCCCGTTTCGACCAGGCCGCCGCCCAGTATCAGAAAACCGCCCTGAACTCCTATCGCGAGGTGGCGAACGCCCTGATCACGGTCAAGAAGCTCGCGGAGGCCCGGAAGGAACTCGAGAGCGGCGTCACCTCACTGCGCAACGCGTCGGCCCTGTCGCGATCGCGCTACGACGCGGGGCTCGCGAGCTATCTCGAGATCCTGAACGCGGATCAGCAGCTCTTCGACCAGGAACTGCAGCTCGCCCAGGTGCGAGGCGAGGAACTGCGAGCCTTCGTCGAGCTGTATCGCGCTCTCGGCGGGGGCTGGCAGGTTGAACCGGCGCCCGCCCCATCCCCGACACCCGCAACGCCGTAGACAGACGAAATATCGTCTCCGGGACGACCCTCCGTCTTTCCCCCCGGCCGCCCACCAAGCGGGCGGAGACCCATGGGGCCGGCTTTGTCAAGTTGAATCAACGAGTTAGCTGGTGCGGCCGCGTCGACGCCGCCCCCGGCACGAATCGAGCAACAGGGGCGAGGGGGAAACCTTGCGAGGAGAGTTTTCACACATGACTTCACCGGGCGAAATTCGACAGGATCTGGCCCGTACGACGCTGGCGGTGATTTGCCTCGTGCTCTTGATCGTGGGGTCCTTGTGGGTCCTCCGCCCCTTCCTCGCGGCCACGATCTGGGCGACCATGCTCGTCGTTGCGACGTGGCCGATCCTGGAATCCGTGGAGGCCCGCCTTGGTCATCGACGCGCGCCCGCGGTGGCGCTCATGACCGTGGGCCTGGTGTTCCTTCTCGTGCTCCCGCTCTGGCTCGCGTTCGATACCATCTCCGGCCACCGGGGCGAAGTGAGCGAGATGGCGAAGCGCCTTGCGGATTCGGGCTTGCCCAAGGCCCCCGAATGGGTGGCCAAAGTGCCGTTTGTCGGGACGAGGCTCGCGGCCACGCTGGACGAATGGGCGGCCGCCGGTCCGGCCGGCCTCGAGGCGAGCCTTCGGCCCTACGCGTCCGATGCCGCGAGGTGGGCGGTGAGCGGGGCGGGGAGCCTTGGGGGCACTCTGGTCCAGCTCGTGCTGGTCGTCCTTCTTTCCACCGTGATGTACTCGAGTGGCGAGGCGGGAGCGCGGGGCATGCGTCGTTTTGGACGGCGCCTGGCCGGGCAACGGGGCGAGGACTCGATCATCCTGGCCGGAAAGGCCATTCGGGGCGTCGCTCTCGGTGTCGGTGTGACCGCCGTCGTCCAGACCGTGCTCGGGGGGATTGGTCTCGCGGTGGCCGGGGTTCCGTTCGCCTCCGTCCTGTCGGCGGTCATGCTGATCCTGTGCATCGCCCAGATCGGGCCAAGCCTCATTCTCTTTCCTTCCGTCGCGTGGATGTACTGGATGGGCGACGACGGCTGGGCGACTTTCCTGCTGGTGTGGAGTGTCATCGTGGCCGCCCTGGACAATGTCCTGCGGCCGGTGCTGATCAAGAAAGGGGCGGACCTTCCCCTGCTGCTGATCTTCGGCGGCGTGGTCGGTGGCCTGCTCGGATTCGGCCTGATCGGAATCTTCGTCGGGCCGGTGATCCTGGCGGTTTCATACACCCTGGTCGGGCACTGGGTCGACGAAATCGACGAGGTCGAGGGAGCGGGCGATACCGTCACGAGCGACACACCCACCGCGACCCAGGCGGTCGAGGTCAAGAAGTGAAGTTGGAGCCGCGATAGCCAAAGGAGCGTCAGACATGCCTTCCCATGCCACCCGGATCGAACACGACCTGCTCGGACAAAAAGCGGTCCCCGCCGATGCCTACTACGGCGTCCAGACCGCCCGCGCCCTCGAGAACTTCCACATCTCCGGGGTGCCCCTGCGCCTCTATCCGAACCTGATCAAGGCCCTCGCCATGGTCAAGCTCGCGGCCGCGCGCGCCAACTTCGATTGCGGCCAGTTCTCAAAGGAGATCCTCGTCGGGATGGAGAAGGCCTGCCAGGAAATCATCGAGGGGAAGCTCCACGACGAGTTCCGCCTCGACGTGTTCCAGGGGGGCGCCGGCACCTCCACGAACATGAACGCGAACGAGGTCATCGCGAACCGCGCGCTCGAGTTGATGGGCCACCAGAAGGGCGAGTACCAGTTCTGCAGCCCGCACGACCACGCCAACTGCTCCCAGTCCACCAACGACGCCTATCCCACCTCGCTCCACGTGGGCATGGCCCTCGGCAACGTGGAACTCGTGGCCGCGGTGAAGGAGCTGATCTCCGCGTTCCGGGCCAAGGGCAAGGAGTTCTCGAAGATCCTGAAGATGGGACGCACCCAGCTCCAGGACGCGGTGCCCATGACCATGGGCCAGGAATTCGAGGCCTTTGCGGAGACTCTCGCGGGCGAGGTCCGCACCCTCGAGTCGATCCAGAGCGTGCTCTGCGAAACCAACATGGGCGCCACCGCCATCGGCACCGGTCTCAACGCCCCCGAAGGCTACGCGCAGAAGTGCACCGATCACCTCGCGAAGATCACGGGCTTTCCGATCCACCTCGCCCCCAACCTCATCGAGGCCACCCAGGACACCCAGGCCTTCGTCCTCTACTCCTCCTGCATGAAGAGCCTCGCCATCAAGCTCTCCAAGGTCTGCAACGATCTGCGCCTCCTTTCCTCGGGTCCCCGCTGCGGCTTCCGTGAGATCAACCTCCCCGCGAAGCAGCCGGGCTCTTCGATCATGCCGGGCAAGGTGAACCCGGTCATTCCCGAAGTCGTGAACATGGTGTGCTTCCGGGTCATCGGCTCGGATCTCACCGTCTCGATGGCGGCGGAGGGCGGGCAGCTCCAGCTCAACGTCTTCGAGCCGGTGATCGCGGCCTGCATCTTCGAGGCCCAGACCCTCTTCATCAACGCCGCGCGCACCCTGCGCGTCCACTGCGTGGAGGGAATCACCGCGAACGAGGACATCGTCCGCCACTACGTCGAGTACAGCATCGGCACGGTCACGGCCTTGAATCCGGTCATCGGTTACGAACGTGCCACCGAGCTCGCGGCGGAGGCGATGAAGACGGGACGGGGCATCATGGAACTCATTCGCGAGAAGAAGATCCTCACCGAGGAGCAGATCGCGAAGGTGCTCGATCCTCAGGCCATGACCGGGCAGGGACGGCCGAGATGAAGAAGCGGGCTGCCCTGGCGGCCCTTGGCCTCGGGCTCGCCCTCGCGGGCATGGCGGGCGGGGGCCAGACGCCGGCATCTGCGCCGCCGGACTCCGGGCGGCCCTTCGAGGGGACCTGGTCGGCTTCGGGCCGGCGTCAGACCATCCCCACCGAGACCGGGGGATCGGCCGCCATCGTCGAAGTCTCCGGCGCCATTTCGCTCACCGTCGGAGAAGGGCTGAGCCGGGGTTTCCGCGGCGAGCTCATCGGCTTCGACGATGGACAGGGTCTGAGCGTCGGCCGCAGCGTCTGGACCGACGAGCGGGGCGACCGGCTGTTCAGCCGGATCAAGGGCGAGTCGCTGCAGACGGGGAAGCGGTTCGTCGGCGCCATCACGGGAGGCACCGGACGGTACGCCGGCCTCGAAGGCGAGTACTCCTTCACCTGGCAGTACGTCGTGTCCGCCGAGGAGGGACTGATCCAGGGGCGGACGGTGGGCCTCTCCGGCCGCGTGCGCCGGTCGGGAGCGCCGCAATGAGCGAAGCGGTCGCGGGAAGTCGCCGGAGGCTCTTCGCCCAGGCCGGGGTCGTCGCCGTGGCCCTCGCTCTCTGGTTCTCGCCGGTCCCCGAGGGCCTCGTGCCCGCGGCGTGGCGCCTGTTCGCCCTCTTCGTCGCGGCGATCCTGGCCGTGGTGATCGATGCCTTTCCGATCCTGACTTCGTCCGTGCTGGCTCTCGCCGCCGCGGTTCTCACGGGAACCCTCGCTCCCGCGAAGGCCTACTCGGGCTTCGCGAACGCCACCATCCTCCTGATCGTCATCGCCTTCCTGGTCGCTCGCGCGGTGGTCAAGTGCGGCCTCGGCGAGCGCCTCGGGCAGATGGTGGTGAGCGCTTTCGGGAAATCGACGCTCGGGCTCGGGTACAGCATCTTTCTCGTCGACGGTGTGATCGCCCCCGCGTTTCCCAGCAACACCGCCCGCTCCGGAGTGCTCTACCCCCTGGCCCTTTCGGTCGCCGAGGCGGCGGGAGTGAAGCCCGATGCTCCGGGCCGGAAACGCGTGGGCCAGTTCCTCATGTTCGCGGGGATGGCGAGCCTCACCCTCTCCTCCGGGCTGTGGTTCACCGCCATGGCCGCGAACCCCCTGGGCGCCGAGATCGCCCGCGGTCACGGGCTGGAGATCGGGTTCGGCTCCTGGCTCGTCGCCTCGAGCGTGCCCACTCTCGTGGCCATGGCCCTTCTGCCGTTCTTCCTCTACAAGGTGATCGGTCCCGAGATCAGGGAGACCCCGGACGCGCCGCGCGCCGCGCGAGCGGCCCTTGTGGCCATGGGGCCTCTGCGCAAACACGAGAAGATCGTGGCCGTCACCTTCCTGGGCATGGTGGCGCTTTGGGGAGCGGCCGCGACCCTCGGTCTGGACTCGACCGGGGTGGCCTTCCTTGGGCTCGGCGTGCTGCTCGCGACCGGGGTGCTGACCCTTGGCGACATCGCGAAAGAGGGCGACGTGCTCGCCACCTTCATCTGGTTCGCGGTGCTGTTCACCTTGAGCGGCCAGCTCAACGAGCTCGGTTTCATGGGCTACCTCGGCGAGCGGATGGCGGGAGCGCTCGGCGGCTTCTCGCCCGCGCTTGCCGGGCTCTTCCTGCTCCTCGCCTACGTCCTGCTGCACTACCTGTTCGTCAGCCAGACCGCCCACCTGCTGGCGCTGTTCGGGGTGTTCCTCGACGTCGGGGTGAAGCTCGGGGTCAAGGCCGCGCCCTTCGCCTTCCTCCTTCTGTTCGCCACGAATTTCTTCTCCGCCAACACGCCGCAGGGGTCGTCGGCCAACCTGCTCTTCGCGGGCAGCGGCTATCTCTCGCAGGGCGAGCTGTATCGGCTCGGCGCCCTCACCACCGCGTTCAACCTCGTCGTGTATCTGGTGGTGGGAACGCCGTGGCTTCTCTTTCTGAACCGGTGAATCGTCAGTTTCATTTCCAAGGGGTGTATCCATGAAAAGCGTGCTTCAACGTTCTCTGCCGTTCCTCTTCACCGGAGTCCTGCTGGCCGCGCCTTCGTACGCGGCCGACAAGCTTCCGAACATCGTCGTGCTCGCCACCGGCGGCACCATCGCGGGCGCCGCGGCGAGCGACGTCCAGGCCGGTTACACCTCCGGCCAGGTCGGCGTGGACCAGCTCCTGGCCGCGGTTCCCCAGGCCAGGAAACTCGCGGTCCTGTCCGGCGAGCAGGTCGCGAACATCGGCTCGCAGGACATGAACGATGAGGTCTGGCTGAAGCTGGCGCGTCGGGTCAACGAGGTCCTGGCCAAGCCCGAGGTCGACGGCATCGTCATCACCCACGGCACCGACACCATCGAGGAAACGGGCTACTTCCTGAACCTCGTGGTCAAGTCGAAGAAGCCGGTGGTGCTGACCGCGGCCATGCGGCCCTCGACCGCCCTGTCCGCCGACGGTCCGCTGAACTTCTTCAACGCGGTCGCGGTGGCCGCGAACAAGGACGCGGCCGGCAAGGGCGTCCTGGTCGTGGTCAACGACTGGATCCACGGCGCTTCCTCTCTCACCAAGACCAGCACCACCGCGGTGCAGACCTTCATGTCGCCGCTGCGGGGGCTCGTCGGCACCGTGGCCTACGGAGAAATCGAGTTCTTCCACGGCGCGGTGGGCAAGAACACGGTGGACTCCGAATTCTCGCTCGACGGCGTGACCTCTCTTCCGCGGGTCGACATCATCATGGCCCACGAGAACATGGACGGGAAGATGATCGACGCCGCGGTCGCCGCGGGAGCGAAAGGAATCGTGATCGCGGGCGTGGGCAACGGAAACATGACCAAGGAGGGTCTGGACGCCCTGGCCGCCAACGCCAAAAAGGGCATCATCTGCGTCCGCAGCTCGCGCGTGGTCACCGGCCGGGTCGGACGCAACGTGGAGGTCGATGACGATAAGCTCGCGTTGATCGCCTCGGACGACCTGAATCCGCAGAAGGCGCGGGTGTTGCTGCGGCTCGCTCTTCTGAAGCCGCGCCCGCTCGCCGAGATTCAACGCCTGTTCCAGGAGTACTGAAACCGTCTATCGCCGCACCAAGCAATCACAATCAAAGGAGATATCGAAAATGCGTATCCGCACATTTGCCACAGCCGCCGCGATGAGCCTCATCGGCCTCACGGCTTTCGCACAGGACGTCAAGGTGGACTTCGACAAGAGCGCTGATTTCAGCTCTCTCAAGACGTTCTCCACCAAGCTCGGCACGAGCTGGAACAACCAGATCGGCGAAAAGCGGGTCATCGACGAAGTCGAGGCGACTCTCGCTGAGAAGGGGTGGAAGAAGGTCGACGCCAATCCCGACGCCATCGTGGTCGTCCACGGAGCCACCTCGACCAAGCGATCGCTGAACACCTTCTACTCCGGCGGCGGATACGGCGGCTACGGCTACCGCGGCTGGGGCGGCGGGATGGGGATGGGCAGCGCCACCACCACCGAGTCCGAGTACACGGTGGGCACGCTGGTCGTGGACATCTTCAACGCCAAGAGCAAGGCGCTCGTTTTCCGCGGCACCGCAAGCGACGAACTCTCGGACAAGACGGACAAGAACGTCAAGAAGCTCGACAAGGCGACCACCAAGATGTTCAAGGACTTCCCCCCGGGAGCGGAAAAGAAGAAGTAACCGTCCGGGTCAGGGTGGCCGGGCCCTCGGAAGGGCCCGGTCGCCCCCTCGGCCCGCGACGACATACCGGCCGGCCCCTCTAGGGGCGCCGTCTTAGGAGGGTTCCATGAGCTGGTTCGTCACGTCGCTCCGCGAGAACCCGGAACTCGCGATCTTCCTCACCCTCGCCATCGGCTTCGTGATCGGACGGATCCGCCTCTTCGGTTTCAGCCTCGGGAACGTGGTGGGCACCCTCCTCGCCGGCGTGGTGGTGGGCCAGATCGGGGTCGAGGTGGATCCACTGGTGAAAGTGGTCTTCTTCGACCTGTTTCTGTTCGCGACGGGATACAAGGTCGGGCCCCAGTTCTTTCGGGCCCTTAAGACGAGCGCCCTCTCCCAGGCCCTGCTCACCCTCGTGCTGTGCCTCACCAGCCTCCTCGTCGCGGTCGGCGCATCCAGGTTGATGGGCTACGACTCCGGGACGGCGGCCGGGCTGATGGCGGGCGCTTTCACCGAATCCACGGTCATCGGCACCGCGGGCAACACCATCGCCCGCCTCGACATCCCGGAGGCGGAGAAGGAGCGCCTCCTCAACAACATCCCGGTGGCCTACGCGGTCAGCTACCTCGTGGGCACGGGCTTCGTGGTGTGGTTCCTCTCGACCCTCGCCCCGCGGCTGATGCGCGTGGACCTTCGCGCGGAAAGCCGGAGGCTCGAGGCACAGGCTTCGGGCGCATCGAAGACCGACACCGGAACGCGCTCCGCGTATCGCGAGTGGGATGCCCGCGCGTACCGTCTCCCCGCGGCGTTCTTCGGGCAAACCGTGGCGGAGGTCGAGAAGTCTTTCGCGCCCGCCCGGGTGTTCGTGCAGCGGATCCGCCGGGGAGAAGACATCCTCGAGGTCACGCTCGACCGGGTCCTTCTGGAGGGCGACGTCGTCATCATCGGCGCGCGCCGCGACGTCCTGCTTGACGTGGGATCGCCCTTCGAGGAAGAGGTCGAGGACCGGGAGTTGCTCGACTTTCCCATGGCCGCGTTGAACGTGGTGGTGACGAAGCGAGAGGTGGCCGAGAGGAGCCTCGCCGACATCGCCCACGAGCACGGAAGAGGCGTCGCGTTGCTGAAGCTCGTCCGCGGCGGCGAGGAGATCCCGTTCTCGCCGAGCCTCGTCATCAACCGGGGAGATTCCCTCTGGCTAACCGGCGCTTCGACCGACGTGGAGCGGACGGGGAAGGCCCTCGGATACGTGGAGCGGCCGTCAAGCGAAACCGACATCGTGTTCGTGGGCTTCGGGATTCTCTTTGGAGGCCTGGTGGGAGCCCTTTCCGTCATGGTCGGCGGCATCCCCCTGAGCCTGACCGCGAGCGGAGGAGCGCTCATCATGGGCCTCGTCTTCGGCTGGCTCCGCTCCGTCCGCCCCACTTTCGGCCGCATCCCCGAACCCGCGCTGTGGGTCTTCGACACCGTGGGCCTGGCCGTCTTCATCGGCGTGGTGGGCCTGAACGCGGGCCCGAGCTTCGTGGCCGGGCTGCAGTCGAGCGGTCCGAGCCTGGTGCTGGTGGCGTTTTTCGTGGCCGTGATTCCGCACTCCGTCGCCCTTCTCTTTGGACGCTACGTGCTGAAGATGAACCCCGTCATCCTGCTCGGCGCCTGCGCGGGGGCGGGCACCCAGACCGCGGCCCTTCGCGCCATTCAGGACGAGGCGGGCAGCAAGCTCCCGGTGCTCGGCTACACCGTGCCTTACGCGATCGGCAACATCCTGCTGACCGCGTGGGGCCCGGTGATCGTGCTGCTCACGAGGTGACGGTTTGGGGCCAGTCACGAAGCGGGCTGCACGCGCCTGGCGGGGCCTTGCGCTGGTTCTGTCGGCGGCGGTCCTTTCCTCGCCGGCGCGCGCCCAGACCGCCAAAGAGACCAACCAGCAGACCCAGTTCTGGACGAGCGTCAACACCACCTCGCGGCTCTCGGACCGGTGGGGAGCGGTCCTGGACGTTCACATGCGGAGGAACAACTTCATCAAGGATCCGAGCTTCTACCTCCTGCGTTTCGGGGCGCACTACTGGCTCGGGAAGGACCTGGCCGTGACCCTCGGGTACGCGCGCAACCGGGTCGCGCCCGCTCAGCCCGATTGGGGCACCTGGACCCACGAGAACCGCATCTATCAGCAGGTCCAGTACTCCAACCTGCTGGGGAGGATCCGCATCCTCCACCGGGTGCGGAACGAACAGCGCTGGCAGGAGAAGGTGGAGAACGACGTCCTCACCGGCAGGAGCAGGTTCTCCGACCGGTTGCGCTACCTCGCGAGCGCCAACATCCCCCTGTCCGAGAAGGAATCGATGCCCTCGCTGGTCGTCTCCGACGAGGTCCTCCTGCAGTTCGGCTCCGAAATAGTGCTGAACACTTTCGACCAGAACCGGCTCTTCGTCGGGATCAAGCAGAAGCTGCCGAAGGACTGGAGCTTCGATCTCGGGTACATGCTCGTCTACCAGCAGAAGGCCACGGGATACCAGTACGACCTGAACCACACGCTGAGGTGGTTCTTCTACTTCAATCCGGATTTCACCAGGCGCAAGGGCCGTCACGATCCCGCGGGGGGGCAGGACTAGCCCCGCCAAGGCCAGAAACAAAGGAGCAAGCGAAATGAAAAAAGAACACGGTCCTTCAAAGCAGGGAAGCACCCCTCTCTCCGCGGACGAGTTGCGCAAGCTCCACGCCTGGTGGAGCGCCTGCAACTACCTGGCCGTCGGGATGATCTACCTCCAGGACAACCCGCTGCTGCGCGACAAGCTTAAGGTCGAGCACGTCAAGCACCGCCTCCTCGGGCACTGGGGGGCGAGTCCGGCGCTCTCCTTCGTGTGGACTCACCTGAACCGCGTGATCAAACGCGATGATCTCGACATGATCTTCGTGGCCGGACCGGGACATGGCGCGCCGGGGGTGCTCGGCCCCGCCTATCTCGAAGGCACCTACTCCGAGGTCTATCCCGACAAGAGCGCGGACGCGGAAGGGATGCAGAAGTTCTTCAAGCAGTTCTCCTTCCCCGGTCACATCGGCAGCCACGTGACCCCCGAGACCCCGGGCTCCATCCACGAGGGCGGGGAACTGGGCTACAGCCTGGCCCACGCCTACGGCATGGCCTTCGACAACCCCGACACCATCGTCGCCTGCGTGGTCGGAGACGGCGAGGCCGAGACCGGACCCCTCGCTACCGCATGGCATTCGAACAAGTTCCTCAATCCCGCCCGGGACGGGGCGGTGCTGCCCATCCTGAACCTGAACGGCTACAAGATCGCCAACCCCACCATCCTCGCCCGCATCTCTCACGAGGAACTCGAGGCGTTGTTTCGGGGCTACGGGTACACGCCGTACTTCGTGGAGGGCGACGATCCGAAGTCGATGCACCAGGCCATGGCCGCGACCCTGGACCGCGCGATCTCCGGGATCCGCGCCATCCAGAAACGGGTGCGCGCTTCCGGCAAGACCGAGCGGCCGCGCTGGCCGATGATCGTTTTGCGCTCGCCCAAGGGCTGGACCGGACCGAAGGCGATCAAGGGCCACAAGGCCGAAGGCTCCTGGCGCTCCCATCAGGTGCCTTTCTCGGACGTCCGCGAGAACCCTCAGAGCCTGAAGATGCTCGAGACCTGGCTCAAAAGCTACGAACCGGAGAAGCTCTTCGACAAGAGCGGCCGGCTCATCCCCGAACTTCGCGATCTCGCTCCCGCCGGCGCACGGCGGATGAGCGCCAATCCGCACGCGAACGGAGGAGTGCTGCGCAAGGATCTGAAGCTCCCCGACTTCCGGAAGTACGCGGTCAAGGTTCCGAAGGCCGGAGCGATCCGCTACGAGAACACCCGGCCTCTCGGCGAGTTCCTCCGCGACGTGATGCGCGACAACCTGACCAGTTTCCGCGTGTTCGGCCCCGACGAGACCGCCTCCAACCGCCTGCAGGCGATCTACGCCGTCTCGAAGAAGGTCTGGATGGCCGACCTCCTGCCCGAGGACGCGGACGGCGGCGAACTATCTCGCGACGGGCGAGTCATGGAGATGCTCTCCGAGCACACCCTGCTCGGATGGCTCGAGGGGTACCTCCTCACCGGCCGGCACGGCTTCTTCCACACCTACGAGGCCTTCGCCCACGTCATCGACTCGATGTTCAACCAGCACGCCAAGTGGCTCGACATCTCGAAGAACCACGTGCCCTGGCGCGCCCCCGTCGCCTCGGAGACCATCCTGCTCTCCTCCACGGTCTGGCGCCAGGACCACAACGGCTTCTCCCATCAGGATCCGGGCTTCATCGACGTGGTGACCAACAAGAGCCCGACCGTCGCCCGCATCTACCTGCCGCCGGACGCCAACTGCCTGCTCGCGGTGGCCGACCACTGCCTGCGCTCGGTCGACTGCATCAACGTGATCGTGGCCGACAAGCAGAAGCACATGCAGTTCACCACCATCGACGAGGCCATGGTCCACTGCGCCAAGGGCATCGGCATCTGGCGCCGGGCCAGCAACGACGAAGGGGTCGAGCCCGACCTGGTCATGGCCTCCTGCGGGGACGTGCCGACGGTGGAGGCCCTGGCCGCCACCGCGATCCTCCGCGAGCGATTGCCCGAGCTGAAGGTCCGCTTCATCAACGTGGTGGACCTCTACAAGATGCAGCCGGCGAGCGAGCACCCGCACGGCCTCACCGATCGCGAGTTCGACAGCCTCTTCACCACCGACAAGCCGGTGATCTTCAACTTCCACGGCTACCCGTGGCTGATCCACAAGCTCGCCTACCGGTTCAAGAACCACGAC
>Ga0154020_10003533_pt1 | contig 18779 bp, 22 predicted proteins | sample Klosneuvirus_201_FD_109709 | JGI IMG/M metagenome (GOLD analysis project Ga0154020, IMG submission 109709) | Active sludge microbial communities from wastewater, Klosterneuburg, Austria - Klosneuvirus_20160825_MG | ecosystem: Engineered > WWTP > Aerobic digester > Activated sludge | place... | reverse complement strand
CGGCGCGCACCCCGGGCTCCGTATCGAGGGCGTCGAAGGTGAGCTTGAGCTCGTCGTAGACGTCGAATGTGAGGGCGTTCAAGCGGTCCGGGCGGTCGAGCGTGAGAGTGGCGACGCTCGTCGCTTCGTCGAGGTGGTAGCGAAAGCTCCGTGGCTGGATCATTCTGCGGCTCCGGTCTGGGTGGTTCCGGGAATCTCCGGCGAGAGCGCCGCCGTGGCCTCGATCTCGACCAGAGCACCGGGCTCGAGCAACGCCGCGACCTCGACCAGCGCCATCGCCGGGAAGTGGCGGCCCATGATGCGGCGGTAGGCCGCGCCGACGCCGGCGAGGTCGTTCTCGTAGAGACTGCGATCGGTGACGTAGATCGTCAGGCGGCAGACGTCGTCGACCCGCCCGCCGGCGCCTTCGATTACCGTCCGGATGTTGGCGAGCGCACGCTCGAACTGCGCGGCGAAGCCCCCCGGAACGATGCGCTGGCCGCCGTCCCAGCCGACCTGCCCGGCGACGAACAGAAGCCGCGCGCCCGCCGGCGCGAGCACTCCGTGACTGAAGCCCCGCGGCACGCCCAGGCTCTCGGGATTGATCAGCGAGAGACGCGGGCTCATCCGAGAAATCCTCCGCCGTCGATGCCGATCGTCTGCCCGTTCACGCCGCGCGCGCGCTCGTCGCAGAGAGTGAGGGCGAGGAAGGCGACCTCCTCGGCGGTGATCAGCCGACGCTGCGGGTTGGCGGCGACCAGCTTCTCGCGCGCGGTCTCGGCGGCGACGCCGGCACGCGCCACGATGCGCTCGACCGACTGATCGGTCATCGGCGTGTCGACGTAGCCGGGGCAGAGCGCGTTGACGGTGATTCCCTTGTCGGCGAGCTCGGCGGCGAGCGACCGGGTCAGACCGACGAGCGCATGCTTGGTCGAAGCGTAGGCCGAGATATAGGGCGCTCCGGTGCGGCCGGCGATCGAGGCGATGTTGACGATCCGCCCCCAGCACCGCGCGACCATGCCGGGCACGAACGCCTGCGCGCAGAGGAAGGGGCCGGTCGCATTCACCGTGAAGAGCCGGTTCCACTCTTCGAGACCCACTCGCGAGAGCGGCGCCGAGCTGGCGATGCCGGCGTTCGCGATCAGAATGTCGACCGCACCGAAACGCGCCTCGGCGGCCGCGCGCAGGCGGCTGATCGCCGCCGGATCGGCGATGTCGCACGGCACGGCCTCGGCAAGTCCGCCGCTGCCGCGGATCTCCTCCGCCACAGTCTCGATCTCGTCCGCGCTGCGCGCCGACACGATCACCCGGGCGCCGGCCGCGGCGAGAAGCCGCGCGGTCGCGGCGCCGATGCCTCGGCCGCCGCCAGTGACCAGCGCCACCTTGCCGGCGAGCGCGATCTCGACCTTCCCGCCTGCCTCGCCCGCCATGCCTCTAGCCCCGCGCCTTCAGCTGATCGCGGATCTCGGCCAGCAGCTTCACCTCCGCCGAGACCTCGGGCGGCGGCGCGGGTGCCGGTGCCTCCTTGCGCTTGGCTGCGTTCACCGCCTTGACGATGAGGAAGACGCAGAAGGCCAGGATCAGGAAGTCGAGGGTGGCCTGGAGCAGACTCCCGTAGCTCAGCAAGACCGGCTCCTCGGCGGTGCCACCGATGGTCAGAGCGAGTTTCGAGAAATCGACGCCACCGAGGAAGAGCCCGAGCACGGGCATCAGGACATTGTCCACCAGCGACGCGACGATCTTGCCGAACGCCCCGCCGATGATCACGCCGACCGCGAGATCGATCACGTTGCCGCGCTGGATGAAAGCCTTGAACTCCGACGTCATTCCCATAGAGGGCTCCTTGTTCGGTTCGATTCTCGTGCCGGCTATCCACTGCCGGCGGATCGGTTCCTGCGCTCTGCGAGCAAGAGGACTCGTCAGCCTAGTTCCGCCTGCACCGCTTCGGCAAGGATGGCGCCGAGCTCGGCGACGAGCACCCTGCCTTCCTCGGCCGAGGCCGCCGCGGGGTCGCCGCAGTAGGCCATTTCCAGGCCTGCTTCGACAAACGTCCTTTCGCCTCGCCCCGCGGCCTCGACCAGCGAGACGGGAAGCGAGGGCAGCCGGAGCCGCGCCGCATCGTCGACCAGGTCCGGCCGGGTGGCGAGCAGGATCGACGACTCATAGCGTCCCGCATGGCAGGCGCCGGAGCGGAACTCCTCCCCCAGCCGTTCGGCAAGCCGCCGTCGCGTCAAATCGGGAAACGCCACACGCAGGCGTCCGGAATTCCGCAGCTCTTCCACCGCCTTGCGCAGTGCTGCGACCTGTGCCGGATCGAAATGCGCATTGGCGAGCGCCAGCACCGCAATGCCGCGCGCCGCGACCGCGCTCGCGAGGTCGACGACCAGAGCCGTGAGCGTCTCGGGCCGGATCGAGAGCGTCCCTGGGTGGGCGTTGGCGAACGGTGCCGGAGCGTACGCCAGCGACGGCAACACGACCGCAGAGAGACCCTCTTTACCGAGCTTTTCCGCTCCCGCTCGCGCCATCGCCTCGGCAATCCAGACATCGGTGCCGACGGGCAGGTGCGGTCCATGCGCCTCGACCGCACCGAGCGGCAGGACGGCGACCACCGGGCCTGCGTCGAAGGCCGCCCCGAGTTTAGTGAAACTCTGCTCCTGCCAATTCATGTTCGCGCGATGCTACCAGCCGGACTTGCCCTGTCGCCGCTCACGGGATGCCGTAACGCTTGCGCTTCTCCCAGAGTCCCTTGCGGCTGATGCCGAGCATCGCCGCCGCCTTGCCTTGATGGCCGCGACTCGCGGCGAGGGCAGACAGAATCGCGCCGCGCTCCGCCTCCACCAACGTCGCAGCGGCCGGAGATCCCGCGTCCGCCGGCGGCGGCGGGTCGAGCAGGAGCCCGTCAGCGTGGAGCATCGCCCGCTCGAGGAGATTGCGCAGCTGCCGGAGATTTCCCGGCCACGGGTAGTGGGTCATCCAGCTCCAGGCGTGCGGCTGAACGGTGAGCCCCGGGCGGGAGAAGCGCTCGCCCAGGTCGAAGAGTATCGCCGCGACGATTCCGCGGAGCTCCGGAGTGCGCTCGCGCAGCGGCGGCAGGACGAAAGTCAGAACCTCCAGGCGGTAGTAGAGGTCGGAGCGGAAGACGCCCTGGGCGACCCGCTCCGGCAGGTCGTGCGCGCCGATCGCCACGAAACGGACATCGGCCGCGACCTCGGAGCCGCCGAGCGGGGTGTAGCGGCTTTCGGCGAGAAGGCGCAGGAGCTTCGGCTGACTCGCGAGCGGCAACTCCTCGACATGGTCGAGGATCAGCGTGCCGCCCTCGGCACGCGCCACCCGCCCTTCCTGGCCGCGATCGGCGCCGGTGAAGGCTCCGGGGCGAAAACCGAAGAGCTCGCTCTCGAGCAGCGACGAGGGAATGGCTGCCGGATCGAGCTCGACGAGCGGCCGGGAGAGTCGCGGCCCCAGAGTGTGGAGGAGGCGCGCCAGCGCGGATCGGCCGGTGCCGGGCTCGCCGAGGAGCAGCACGGGCGAAGCGGAAGCAGCGACCTGATGCAGGGAGGTCGGGCTCCCGGGGGAGCCTGGCAAGCTGGCGAAGTACGACTCCATCGCCGGCTGGCCGAAACCCATCGGACTAGCTCCCGGGCTCCGGAGTCTCCGGTCCGCGGGCAGCGCCCGCGGTGCCGGGGAGGTCCGCGGGAGCGAAGTCCGGAGTCACATCCGGAGCGTCGCGCCAGAGGCGTTCGAGCCCGTAGTAGTCGCGGCGCTCCTCGAGCAGCGAGTGGACGAGGAAATCACCGTAGTCGAGCAGCACCCACTGCGCGCCGGTGTAACCCTCGACATGCAGCGGACGCACGCCGATCTCGAGCAAGCTCTCTTCGACCGCGTTCGCGATCGCCTGCACCTGGCGCTCGTTGCCGGCGCTCGCGATGACGAAGTAGTCGGCGAACGAGGTGACCGGCTCGAGATGGCGCACGCGCACATTCTCGGCCTTGGTGTCGTGTGCCGCGGCGACCGCGGCGCGGACGCGAGTCCGGATGTCCTCGGCGGAGGCGACGGCGGCCGGAGTAGTCCGGGAATGGCGAGAGGTCAGGGTCATCGATAGAGGCGATACTTGGACAGGTATCGTACCACCCGCGGCGCGAGCCAGCCGTCGGGGACGGTCTCGCCGTCGGCGAGGCAGCGGCGGATCTCGGTCGAAGAGACCGCGAGCGGCGCGTTCTCGACGAAATCCACGCGACCGGCGGCGACGGCGGCGGCGAGCTCCGGCGCGAGCGGCGAGTCCGAGCTGTCGAGACGGAAGCCCGGCCGAATCAGCACCGCGAGCCGCGCAAGCTGCAGAATCTCGCGCCAGCGCACCCAGCTCGCAAGCTCGAGAAAGGAGTCGGCGCCGAGGATCAGAAAGTGCTCCGTCGCCGGCTCGGCAAGATTGAACGACTCCAGAGTCTCCACCGTGTAGGCCGGGCGGTCGAGCGTCAGCTCGTGCGTCGAGACGACGACATCGGGGTAGTCGAGGAGTGCCAGCTCGACCATGGCGTAGCGCGCCAGCGCCGGAGCGAAGCTCTGTCGGCGCTTGTGCGGCGGGCTCGCGGTAGGCAGGTAGACGACGCGGTCGAGGCCGAGCTTTCGCTGCGCTTCGAGCACCGGCTCGATGTGACCCTGATGGATGGGATCGAAGCTGCCGCCGAACAGGCCGACCTTCAAGGCTGCGCCTCGAGCCGTGATGCTTCGAGCCGCAGCGCTTCGAGACGCTGCGCCAGCAGCGCAACGAGGGGTTTCAGGCCCTGGCCGGTCGCCGCGCTGATGAGCATCAACGGCAGCTTGCGGGCGGCGGCGGCGGCTTCGAGCTCCTCGCGGCGCTCCTCGCGCATCGCGTCGAGCTTGCTGCCGACGAGAATCCGCTCGCGCTCGAGCAGCTCGGGACTGAACGCTCCGAGCTCGTGCTCGATCGTGGAGAGGTCCTCGAGCGCCGAGCCCTCGGCCGACAAATCAACCAGGTGCAGCAGGATCCGGCAGCGCTCGACATGCTTCAGAAACTGAACTCCCAGGCCGGCACCCTGCGCCGCACCGGCGATCAGGCCGGGCAGATCGGCGATCACGAACGGGCGCGACAGCGGTCCTTCGGCGACCACGCCGAGGTTCGGGATCAACGTCGTGAACGGGTAGTCGGCGATCTTCGGCCGCGCCGCCGAGACGACGCTGATCAGGGTCGACTTGCCGGCGTTGGGCAGGCCGACGAGGCCGACGTCGGCGAGCAGCTTGAGCTCGAGCCGCAGCCGCTTCTCCTCGCCCTCGGTGCCGGGATCGGCGCGGCGCGGCGCGCGGTTCGTCGGCGTGGCGAAGTTCTGGTTGCCCTTGCCGCCCTTGCCGCGCCGGGCCACCTCGAGCCGCTGGCCGTCGGTCAGCAGCTCGCCCAGGAGCTCGCCGGTGTCGTCGTCCAGGACCACGGTGCCCATGGGCACCTGGATGACGAGATCCTCGCCCGATTTGCCGGTGCGGTTGCTGCCCAGGCCGTGCTGGCCGCGCTCGGCGGCGTAGATCGACTGGAAGCGCAGGTGGTAGAGAGTGTTCAGGCCCTCGTTGGCGACCAGGAAGACCGAGCCGCCGTCGCCGCCGTCACCGCCCGAGGGGCCGCCGTGCGGGACGAACTTCTCGCGCCGGAACGCGACGCACCCGTTCCCACCGCGGCCAGCGCGCACCGGAATGACCGATTCGTCGAGAAAGACCACGGGAGAGAGGGGTGCCGTCGAGCCGGCGAAAGATCGCCGGCAGGGTTTCCGGCGGAGTTATTCGGCAGGAAGGATGTGCACGAACATGCCACGCTGGCCGCGGTTCTGGAACTGAACCGTGCCGTCGCTCGTCGCGAACAGCGTGTCATCCTTGCCCAACCCTACATTGTTGCCCGGGTTGTACCGGGTCCCGCGCTGGCGAACCAGAATCGACCCGCTCGTCACCTTCTCGCCGCCATACTTCTTCACGCCGAGCCGCTGGGCGTTCGAATCGCGGCCGTTCCGCGTGGATCCTTGACCTTTCTTATGTGCCATTGAAGGAAGCTCCTGAAGGGGTTGGGCTCAGATGACGATGTTCTGGACGCGGACCTTGAGGTAGTCCTGGCGGTGTCCGCCCTGGCGCTTGTAGCCCTTGCGCCGGACCTTCTTGAAGATGCGCACCTTGGGACCACGGGTATCGTGGAGAAGCTCCGCCTCCACCCGCGCGCCGGGAATCACCGGATTCCCCACCCGGGTGCCACCCTCGCCGTAAACCAAGAGGACGCGATCGAACACGATCTTCTCGCGCTCTTTACCCTCGATCGGGAGCAGCTCGACGTCGAGCACGTCTCCCGCCTGCACACGGTACTGCTTTCCACCGGTTTCGATCACAGCAAACATGACGACACACCTCTTTCGCCGCACTGGTTGCGGGCCGCAAAGCTTACCTGTCGAGAAGCGGCGGCGTCAACCGGGCCCTCCGCCCCGCCCGTCCCACCCGTCCCACCCGTCCCACCAGCCCCTCCCGCCCCTTCCGGAACCCCGGCCAAGGAAGGAAGCCCGGCTGTTAGGCTCGAGCCGTGCTCACCCGCGCCTTCGAGCTCGCTACTGCCGCTGCCCTGGCCGCTCGCGGGCTCGAAGCCGGCACGATCCGGACCGCCGGGGGCTGGGACATCAAGTGCTGGCGCGGCGGCACTCCGGACGGCGAGCCGTGGCTCCTGCTGCACGGGCTCGGCGCGACCGCTGCCACCTATCTCCCTTTGCTGCCGCAGTTGCAGACCGACTGCAGCTTACTCTTGCCGGAGCTTTCGACGCTCGGTGGCACCCGCGGTCCGGAGCCGGCCCTGGCGATCCCGCAGGCGACCCGCGCCCTGGCCGAGCTCATCGAGAAGTTGTTCCCCGGCCAGGCAGTGACGGTCTGCGGTATCAGCCTGGGCGGCTGGATCGCGGTGCGGCTGGCCCTCGCCCGCCCCGACCTCGTCGCCCGGCTTCTTCTGGTCGTTCCCGGCGGCTATCGCGAGCAGGATTGGGACCGCATCGGCAGGATGGTCCGCGTCGAGACCTATCGCGACAGCGCCGCCATCTGGCAGGCGCTCTTCGCCCGCCCGCCGCTGCTGCTCCGGCTCGGACGCCCTCTCCTCTACCTCGCCTACCGCTCGTCCGCCGTGCGCGCGGCGCTCGGCACCCTGGAGGAGGCGGACGCCTTCGGCGATGCCGAGCTCGCGACCCTGAAGATGCCGGTCGGCCTCGTCTGGGGGGCCGAGGATCGGCTCTTCCTGCGCGCAGCCGGGGAGCGGATGTCGCGGGCAATCGCCGGCGCGCACTTCGTGGCCATCGAGCGCGCCGGGCACGGTGTGCAGTGGGAGAGGCCGCGGGCGTTTCTCGACGCCGTGCGCGCCTTCCGCCACGACTGCCCCTTGTCCTGACCGCGGCAAGAGGAGCAAGATCCCCCAATCGGCGCCCGCGACAAGGCTCCGGAAAAGAAATCGCGGAAGGAAAGACTCATGTCCCATCCCGACTTCCTGATCTGCCTCAACTGCGAATCACCCTGCTACGTCTTCGAGTGGGGCGACGAGGGCTGCGAAGAGGCGCTCTGCCAGGTCTGCGGCAACGACGAGCCCGACCAGTTCGCCACCGAAGACGACTTCGACGCCATCGTCATCGACCACGGCGGCGGCGGCGGCGGCAAACACTAGTTACCGAGCTGCAGGGCGCTTCATCCACGCTCGTCGCCGAAGCCGACGCCGACGGCGCGGGCGGTGGCGACGAGCTCGCCCTTGGGATCGACGAGCTTCTGGCCGGCGGTCGCTTCGTCCAGGGAGACTTCCGACACCTCCCCCGCGCGCAGGCAGACCATGGTGTCGAAGCGGCCCCCCACCGCCGCTTCCGCGGCGCGGCGGCCGAGGCGGGTGGCGAGGATGCGGTCGAACGGCACAGGCGAACCGCCGCGCTGCAGGTGGCCGAGGACAGTGACGCGGATCTCGTGCTCGATGTGCGGCGCGAGCTCCCGCGCCAGCCGGTCGCCGGCGCCACCGAGACGCGGATGGCCGTCCCCAGCGTCGGCGTCGCGCCAGGAGGGCTGGCCGCCAATGGGTACGGCACCCTCGGCGACGACCACCAGCGAGTAAGACTGACCGCGCGCCGCGCGCTCCTCGATCTTGGCTTCGACCGCGTGAATGCGGTACGGAATCTCCGGAATCAGGATCACGTCGGCCGCGCCGGCGAGACCGGCATGGAGCGCGATCCAGCCCGCATCACGTCCCATCACTTCGAGGATCATCACGCGATGGTGGCTCTCGGCCGTGTCGCGCAGGCGATCGAGTGCGTCGCTTGCCGCCTCGATGGCGGTCCAGAAGCCGAAGGTGTAGTCGGTCGCCGCGAGGTCGTTGTCGATCGTCTTCGGAACTCCGACGATGCCCAGCCCGAGCTCGCCGAAGTGACGGGCGATGCGCAGCGTTCCGTCGCCGCCGATGACGATCAGCGCGTCGAGCTCCGCCTCGCGGGCATTGCGCACCACCTCGGCCGAGCGATCGATCCGGGCCGCACCGGTGGCCGAGTGCTCCGGGAGCATCGCGAACGGGTTGCAGCGATTGGTCGTCCCGAGCACCGTTCCGCCCTTGCCGACGAGATCCCGCACTTGCGAGCTGGTGAACTTGCGGTAGCGCCGCTCGAGCAGCCCCTCGAAGCCATCGAGGATACCCAGCGTCTCGATGCCGCCGAGACGGTCGGCCGTTCGCACAACGGCGCGGATGACTGCGTTCAATCCCGGTGCGTCGCCCCCGCCGGTGAGCACGCCGATCCTGCGAATGCGGTTCATGCCCGGCATTCTAGCGGCAGGCTCATGCGGCGCTGCCGGGCTGCGCCACGGCGAGCGGGAGCGCGACCCGGAAGAGCGAACCCTTGCCGACCTCGCTCTCGAAGGTGAGCTCGCCGCCGTGCGCACGCACGACGCGCTCGGCGATCGCGAGACCCAGCCCCGACCCGCCCTTGCGGGTCGAGAAGAAGAGCTCGAAGACCCGCTCGCGAATCTCCTCCGGAATGCCGGCGCCGTTGTCTTCGACTTCGAGCAGGACCCGCGGCCCTTCGCGTCGCGCCCGCAGCACGACGCGCGGTGGCCGACCGGTGCCTTCGCTCGCCGCCAGAGCGTTCTGCAGCAGGTTGATCAGAAGCTGCTGCAGCTGCTCGTCGTCGACCCTGACGGCTGCGCCCGGCGACTCATCGGCGACTTCGAAGATCGCCCCGCGCAGGGCGAACTCGCGCGCTACCACGTCGCGCGCGCGCTCGAGGAGCTCCGCCGCGGCAACGGTCCGCAGGCGCAGCGCCCGCGGGCGCGCGTAGCTCAGGAAATCGCTCACCAGACGTTCGAGCCGTGCGATCTCCGAGCGCGTGATCGAGAGGAGCTTCCGCTGTCCCGTCGCGGCCTGCGGGCTCGCGAGGTCCTCCTCGAGCATCTGCATGTTGAGGCTGAGCGAATTGAGCGGGTTGCGGATCTCGTGCGCGAGGCCGGCCGCCAGCGTCCCCAGGTAGGCGAGACGTTCGGCTTCGGCGGCCTGAGCCTCGAGCCGCTGCCCGCGGCGGACCAGCGCCGAGATCAGCAGGAAGGCCATGACGACGATTGCCACGGTGAGTCCGCCGATCCAGGTCGTCTGGCGGATGAGCTCGTGGCGCAGCTCGCCGATCCGCCGGTCCATTTCGAGTGGACTGATGCCGATGCGCAGCGAGCCGAATTCGCCGATAGGTACGGTGACGTCGAGTGTGTCGACCGCATCTGGCGGCAGGCGTACAGAGCGGGAGTCCTGGCGTTCCAGGGTCCGGTTCTCCACTCGCGGCGCTCCTGCCGGCAGCTCGCGTTCCGGACGCGCGCTGCCGGCGGACGGCGCCGTCGCCGCGATCTCGGTCTCGCGGCGCTCCTTCATCACCAGAACGCCATCGCGGTCGGTGATCTCCACCGTCTGCACGATCTGACGCTGACGCAGGACCGAATCGATGTAGGTCTGGGTCTCGCGCTCGAGCGCCACGGCGGTGAACAGGTCGCCGCCGGTGCTCTCGGCGCTGCCGGCGATCCGGCCGGCAAGATCCTGCGCCTCGCGCCGGGTCTCGAGGAGCACCCTATCGAGCTCGCGCCGGGAGAGAGTCTGAAAAATCAGCCAGGAGAAGAGGGCGAAGTCGCTGACGATGAACAGCCCGAGGAGGGCGAAGATGACCCAGTTGCGCCGGGACGGGGGCCTTCGGGGCCTCGGAAACACGCCGCGAGCATAGCACCGGCGATCTCTCTCCATGCTAAGTCTCAGAAATGCAAGCCTTTGGAAGCGATCCCTACATCTGCGTCATCTTGCCTAAGATTTTTGGCCGACCGGAAATATCCCGAAAAATCTCAGTGTTGAACACTATGAACACGACCCCCCCCGGCCAGAGCGGCAGGGGATCTTCCATGAAAGGAGAAGGACGATGACCACTGGACTGATTCGTTTCAACCCGGAGGCCGACCTCTTCCGCGGGCGGATGGACCGGCTCTTCAACCAGATGCTGAACACACCGTGGGCTCCGCTGCCGACGGAGGACGTGGCCAACCGCGGCTTTCTGCCCGCGGTCGACATCCGCGAGACGCCCGAGCAGTTGACCATCGTGGCCGAGCTGCCGGGCCTCGACAAGAAGGACGTCGCCATCACGATCGAGAACCAGGTGCTGACGATCGCTGGCGAGCGCAGCTTCGAGAAGGAGACCAAGGACGAAATCTGCCATCGCATCGAACGCAGCTACGGCAGCTTCTCCCGCTCTTTCACCCTGCCGACCAACCTCAAGACCGACAAGGTCGAGGCGAAGTTCGACAACGGTGTCCTCACCGTCCTGGTGCCGAAGGCGGAAGAGACCAAGCCGCGCAAGGTGACGATCGGCTGAAGTCGCTGCACAGCGAGCCGTCATCGAGCGGGAGCCCGTCGGGCTCCCGCTTTTCTTTTGCCGGGGAGTTCTCTACGATCCTTCGTCAATGATCCCTGGTCGCGCGTCGCAGGATCCGCCGGGCGCCGCACCCCGAGCGGCTCGACTCTCGTTTCGCTCTCTCCGCAGCTTCGCCATGGTCAGCAGCCTCGCTGCCGCCGCGCTGGCCTGCGGCGGCGGCACGGCGGGCACCCCATCACCGCCGCCGCCGACGGTCGCGGTCGGCGCGACGATCTCCGACCTCTCCGGCGTCAACGAGCTGCTCGCCGCCGACATCCAGTTCACGACCGACATTCTCGACCAGCTCTTCGTGCAGCTGCTCTCCGAGCAGGCCGACTTCACCGAACATCCGCCGACCTTCGCCCCCGAGCTGGCGCTCGGCTATGACTGGTCGGAGGATCACCGCGGGCTGACTTTTCACCTGCGCGAAGACGCCGTGTGGAGCGACGGCGTACCGATCACCGCCGAAGACGTGCGCTGGACCTGGCAGGCGCAGACCTCGCCCGAGATCGCCTGGACCTACGCCGACATGAAGGATGCGATCACCGACGTCGAAGTCGTCGATGCACATACCGTTCGCTTCCACTTCCGGGAGGCCTACAGCACGCAGCTGCTCGACGCGATCGAGGGCAAGATCCTGCCGAAGCACGCCTGGGAGCAGATTCCGTTCTCCGCCTGGCGACAGCGAGCCGACTGGTTTCGCGATCACCTGGTGACGAGCGGGCCTTTCGTGCTCGGCGCCTGGAGACCCGGCGAGGAGATCGTCCTCGAGCGCAACGAGCGCTATTTCGACCGCACGAAGCCGAAGCTCGACCGGGTGGTCTTCCGCATTGCGCCGGACGCCGCTGGCCACACCGAGCAATTGCTCGCTGGAACGCTCGACTTCGCCTGCGGCATCACCCCGGCGGACGCGTTGCGGATCGCGCCGCGTCAGGACCTGCGCGTCGTCGCCTTCGACAACCGTCAATACGACTTCGTGTGCTGGAACACGCTGCGGCCGCCGTTCGACGATGCGGACATCCGCCGCGCGCTGACTCTGGCGATCGACCGTCAGGCACTGGTGGACACCCTGTTCAAGACCTACGCCCGCGTGGCGTCATCGCCCATCCCGTCGACCTTCTGGGCTCACGACCCGAATCTCCGGCCTCTGCCCTACGATCCCGCCGAGGCGCGGCGGATCCTGGCGATGAAGGGATTCAGCGACAGCGACGGCGACGGCATCGTCGAACGCCAGGGTCGCCCCTTCTCTTTCGAGCTCACGACGAACTCGTCGAACCGCAACCGCAGCGCCGCCGTGGTGATGATCCAGGAGCAGCTGCGCAAGGTCGGCATCGCGGCGACGGCGCGCACGATCGAGATCCACGCTTTAAGCGACGCCAACCGCAAGCACGACTTCGACGCCACCATTTCGGGCTGGGCGATCGACACGACGCTCGACCTCACACCCTATTTCCATTCGAGCGAGAGTGCAGGCGGCTACAACATCGGCAGCTACCAGAGCCTCGAGGCCGATCGTCTGCTCGAGGCCGCCCGTCGCGCGGAGACGCCACAGGCCGCGCTTCCGGACCTTCTGCGCCTGCAACAGGTCCTCCACGCCGATCAGCCCTTCACCTTCCTCTGGGAACCGCAACGACTGTGCGGCGTGCGCGCCGACCTCATCGACGTGCAGCCGAACGCCATCTCGGCCTATTTCAATCTCCCCGATTGGCAGCGCCGGGCGCGGCCCGACCGCCGGTGATCCGCGCGCTCGTCACCCGCCTCACGGCGGCGCTGCTCGCGTGCTGGATCGTCCTCACCGCGGTTTTCTTCCTGCTGCGACTCCTTCCGGGCGAGCCTGGCGCCGTGTTCGAGGATCCGCGCGTGCCGCAGGAGCATCGCGCGCGCCTGCGTGCGGTCTACGGCCTCGACCGGACGCTGCCCGAACAGTATCTGCGCTGGATCGGCGGCGTGGCGCGCGGCGAATGGGGCTACTCGCTCAGCCAGCACCGCCCGGTCGGCCAGATCCTGCGCGAATCGGCGCCGAAGACGCTGCTGCTCTCCTCCGCCGCCCTGGTGCTCGAGCTCGGCCTGGGCCTCGCCCTGGGAGTGGCCGCCGCCTCCCGGGCCGGCACGTTCGCCGATCGCGCGATGCGCGTTCTGTCGATCACTCTCTGGTCGCTGCCGACGTTCTGGTTCGGCCTGATGCTGCTCGCCGCCTTCGCCGTCGCCTGGCCTCTCTTTCCACCCGGCGCGATGCGCTCGGTCGATGCCGACGGCTTCGGCCTGGGCCGCCGCGCTGTCGATCTCCTCTGGCACCTCGCCCTGCCCGCAGCGGCGATCGGGCTGCCGGCCGCCGCCGCCACCGCCCGCTTCGTGCGCTCGACGGTACTCGAGCGACTGGCCGAACCGTTCGTCCAGTCGGCGCGGGCGCGCGGCCTCTCGCCCCATCGGGTGCTGTGGTCGCACGCGCTGCGCGCCGGCCTCTCGCCGCTCGCCCAGCTCGCCGGCCTTTCGCTCGCGGCGCTCCTGTCGGGCACGATCGCCGTCGAAGTGGTCTTCGCCTGGCCCGGCATCGGACGCACCACCTTCGACGCCCTGGTCGCGCGCGACTATCCGCTGCTGCTCGCCGGCACAGCGCTCTCCGCGGCCTTCGTGCTCGCCGGGAGCTTTCTCGCTGAAGCGCTGCAGGCATGGCTCGATCCCCGGCTGCGTGATGCCTGAGCCCGCATCGACCCTGCGCCGGAGGAGCCCGCGGACGGTTCGTTCCGGCGTCGCACTGCTCGGCCTCATCGTCGGGGCGATCGTCTTCCTGCCGATCGTCTGGCCGCGTTCTCCGGATCGCCAACTCGACCCGGCCGTCGCCGGCCTCGCTCCGCCGGGAAGCCGGTTCGAGGTCGTCCACCTGGCCGATGGCCGGAGCCTCGCCGCGACGGCGATCGAGGTCACCGAAGAGGAGTTCGTCCTCCTGGGCCAGCCGCGCCCGACGCGGGTGGCGATCGACGACCTCGCCGCAGCCGAGCCCGGCCACAGCGCCCTGTCCGCGCAGCGCTTCCCGCTCGGCAGCGACGAGTTCGGACGCGACGTCGCGGCGCGACTCCTCGCCGGCGGCCGCGTGTCACTCGCCGTTGCCGGATGGACCGTGCTGCTGATCTGTCTGGTGGCGCTGCCTCTGGGCGCGGCGACCGGCAGCGCTCCGCCGGCGGTCGATCGGGCGGTGCTACGCGTGCTCGAAGCCCTGCAGGCGTTCCCACGCCTTTTCCTGCTTCTCGGCCTCGCGGCGATCGTGCGACCAGGCGTGGTCTCGGTCGTGCTCATTCTCGGTCTGACCGGCTGGATCCCGATGGCCCGCCTCGTGCGCGCGGAAGTCCGCGCGCTGCGCGACCGCGACTTCGTTCTCGCGGCCCGCGCCGCCGGTGCCGGGCGGGTGCGGATCGTTCTCCGCCACCTGCTGCCCAACGCCCTGGCGCCGGCGCTCGTCGAAGCCTCCCTCGCCGCCGCCGCCGCGATCGTCAGCGAAGCGGCGCTCTCCTTTCTCGGCTTCGGCCTGCAGCCGCCGGCGGCGAGCTGGGGCAACATGATCGCCGACGGTCGCTCGACGCTCTCGATCGCCTGGTGGGTCGCCTTCTTCCCCGGCGCGGCGCTGGCGCTCACCGCTATCGCCTTCAATCTCATCGGCGAGGGCCTGCGCGATGCGCTCGACCCGCGCACCGTGAGCCCGACTCCCGCCAGCATCCCGCCGAACGCCGCAGCGCCGGCCGTATGGCCCGGCGCATGATGCTGGTCGGCGACTTCGACTTCTCGCTGCCCGACAGCGCGATCGCTCAAGAAGCGGCGCCGCGCGGAGCCAGCCGGCTACTCCGCCTGGACGCCGACGGGCCGGCGCGGCACGCCGGAATCGTCGACCTGCCCGAGATTCTCCACCCCGGCGATCTGGTGGTCTTCAACGACACGAAGGTGATTCCGGCGCGGCTCTTCGCGCGGCGAATCCCTGCCGGCGGTGGGCCGGCGGACGCCGGCAGCCTCGTCGAGCTGCTGCTGGTCGAAAAGGTCGGACCGCGGCGATGGCATTGCCTGGCGCGGCCCGGGCGCAAGGCCCGGATCGGCGTGCGCCTGCTCCTCGGCACCGAGATCGAAGCGGTCGTCGTCGGCAAGGAGGAGGACGGGCGGCACACCGTCGAGCTCTCGCAGGAGATCGAGCCGCATCTCGACGCGCTCGGGCATGTGCCCCTGCCGCCCTACATCGCACGCGCCGATCGACCCGAGGACCGCGCGCGCTACCAGACCGTCTGGGCTCGTGAACCCGGAGCGATCGCCGCTCCCACGGCCGGCCTGCATTTCTCGGAGGAGCTCCTGCAGCAGCTCGACCGGCGCGGCGTCGAACGCGCATTCATCACCCTGCACGTCGGCATCGGCACTTTCAAGCCGGTGACCGCCGAGCTCGTTCACGAGCACCGCATGGAGCGCGAGCGCTTCGAGATCCCGCCGGCGAGCGCCGAAGCGATCGCCCGCGCCCGCCACGAAGGTCGGCGCATCGTCGCCGTCGGCACCACCGTGGTGCGCACGCTCGAGAGCGCGGCGCTCGACTCGGGTTTCGTCGCCGCCGGGTCCGGTTCGACGGCGATCTTCATCAACCCGGGCTTCCGCTTCCAGGTTGTCGACCTCCTGCTCACCAACTTCCACTTGCCGCGCTCGACCCTGCTCATGCTGGTCTCGGCCTTCGCCGGCCGCGAACGGGTGCTCGCCGCCTACGCCGAGGCGATCTCCCTGGGCTACCGCTTCTACTCCTATGGCGACGCCATGCTGGCCGAGCGCCACCCCTCACTCTGAGGAGTACAATCGACGCACTTCATCCGATCGAAAGGGGAGCTCACGATGAAAACCTCGTCTCGTGAATGGCGTTGCGCATTTCTCGTCCTGATTCTGGCCGGAGGCCTGGGTGTGCTGGCCGGCCCGGCCGCGGCGCAGCCGTTCGGCGCCTGGCTGACGCTCAACGGATCCTCCGGGACGTATGTCGAGATCCCTCATTCCTCGAGCCTGAACCCCACCAGCGGTTTCACCTTCGAGGCCTGGGTGGCGATCACTGACTCTGGCGGCTGCTCGTCGATCGCCGGCAAGAAGTGGACCGAGACCTGGTGGATCGGCGTCTGCGGCACGACGCTGCGCAGCTATCTGCGCGGCTCCGGCTCGCTGCGCGACGGCGGCACGCTTCCGCCGGGCAAGTGGACACACATTGCGGTGACCTGGGACGGCGCGAGCCGCCGCCACTACATCAACGGCGAGCTGATCTCGACTTTCGACGATCCGATTCCGCCGACCACGAACACCAGCCCGGTCGATATCGGCAGCGACGTCGCTTACCGCCACACTCCGATCGGCGCCATCGACGAGGTCCGTCTGTGGAACCTGGCGCGCACGACGCAGCAGTTGCGCGACGCCATCAACGAGCCGATCCTCGCCGATACGACGGGCCTGGTCGCGACCTGGGGCCTGAACGCCAACGCCAATGACGTCACCGGCGCGCACAATGGCAGCGGCGTCGGCAGTCCCGGCTACCTCACTTTCCCGGTCGCGCCGTTCTGCGTACCCTCCGCCCACTCTCTCTGCCTCGCCGACCGCTTCGCGGTCTCGGTCGAGTGGCGCAACTACTCTGCCGTAACCGGCGTCGGGACCACCGCCCCCTGCGGCACGGACGAGTCCGGTCTCTTCTGGTTCTTCAACTCGCAGAACTGGGAGCTCTTGGCCAAAGTCGTCGACGGTTGCGGCCTCAACAACCGCTGGTGGTTCTACTCCGCCGCCACCACCGACGTCTTCTACCGCCTGGAGGTCTTCGACATCGTCGGGGGAGCCAACAAGATCTACTTCAACTATCTGGGCGATCCGGCGAAGGCGAACAACGACAGCGACGCCTTCGCGACCTGTCCCTAGACCCACCCCTAGACCGGTGCCGTCGGGCGAGCCGCATGGGCGATGCGGCTCGCCACCACCGCGGCGCCGAAGCCGTTGTCGATGTTGACCACGGCGACGCCGGGGGCGCAGGAGTTGAGCATCGTCAGCAGCGGCGCGAGGCCGGCGAACGCGGCACCGTAGCCGACGCTCGTCGGCACGGCGACCACCGGCGCGGCGACCAGACCCGCAGCGAGCGCCGCGAGGGCGCCGTCCATACCGGCTACAGCGATGACCACCTGCGCCCGGCGCAGATCGGGCAGACGGTCGAGCAGGCGGTGGAGGCCCGCCACGCCGACATCGGTATAGCGCACGACGCGGTGACCGAAGTGCTCGAGGCAGACCGCCGCCTCCTCCGCTACCGGCAGATCCGAGGTCCCCGCGGCGAGCAGGGCGATCTCGCCCTCCGCTCGCTGAGCCTCGCCGCCCAGCGTCACGATGCGGGCGCGCTCATGGTGCATCGCCCCGGGGAACTCCGCTGCCAACCGGTCACCGACCTCCGCTGCGAGCCGGGTGACGAGAAAGCGGCCGTGCGCCTCGGCGAAGCGTCGGCAGATCGGAACGAGGTCTTCCCAACGCTTCCCCGCTCCGTAGACCACTTCGGGGTGGCCCGTGCGGAGCTCGCGATGCAGGTCGAGCTTGGCAAACTCGAGATCGGCGAACGGCAGCTCGGCGAGCCGGGAGAGTGCCTCCGCGGGGCTCATCGTGCCCGCCGCGACCTCGGCGAGCAGGCTCTTCAACCGGTCGGGATTCATCGTCCGGAGGGCAGATCGGCGCCGCCGCGGCGATAGCCCGCGGGATCGAACGTCGCGCGCTCGAAGCCGAGCGCGAGGAGATCGGGAAGCAGCGCCGCCCAGAGCGTCTCGAGCCGGGCGACTTCGTCATGCCCCACTTCCACCCGCGCCCCGGCCGCGTCGTGGCGCACGCGGACGATGCGAAAGCCCCGCTCGAGCAAGAGGCCCTCGGCGCGCTCTACCCGGCGGAGCTTGCCCAGGGTGACCGGCTGGCCGTGGGGAATCCGCGACGACAGGCAGGCGTTCGCCGGCTTGTCCCAGACCGTGAGGCCCAGGCTACGGGCGATCGCCCGCACATCGTCTTTCGTCGCGCCGTGGGCGAGAAGCGGGCTTTCGACGCCCTGTTCGCGCACCGCGCGCAGTCCGGGTCGGTCGGGGCCGGGGTCGGAGGCGTTGGTGCCGTCGCAGACGCGGCGGAAGCCGCGCTCCCCGGCGAGCCGCACCATCGTGCCCATCCGCATTCCCTGGCAAACGTAGCAGCGCCAGGCGGGGTTGGCCACGTACTCGGGGTCGTCGAGCTCGGAGTAGGTCACCACTTCGTGGGCGATGCCGATCTCGGCGGCGAGGGATCGCGCCTGGTCGAGCTCGACTCCGGACAGCGTCTCCGCCGCCGCGGTGACCGCCAGTGCCCGCGATCCGAGGGCTCGCTGAGCGAGGGCCGCGACGACCGCGGAATCGACGCCGCCCGAGAACGCGACGAGGACGGGTCCACCAGCGGCGAGATCCTGCTCGAGCGCGCGGCGAAGAGGAAGTGTTCTTTCCGGCATCGGCCCGAGTGTAGCAACCTCGCCGCTCGCCGCCGCACCGGTCAGAGCCGACTCTCCACGGAAGAGGGCGGCACGGAGAAGGGCGGCGCCGCGGCCGGCGGCACCGCGCTCGCGAGCTTCGACAGCAGCACAGCGGGATCGCTCGCCACCTTGAGCAGCGCGCGATGGTTCGCCGTCACGAAGCCCTCCTCGGACGTCCGGTCGAGGAAGGCGAGCAGGGGATCGAAGAATCCGCCGACGGAGAGCAGCCCGCAAGGTTTGTGCTGGAGACCGAGCTGCATCCAGGTCCAGGCCTCGAAGAGCTCCTCGAGCGTCCCCAGTCCGCCGGGAAGGGCGACGAACGCATCGGAAAGCTCCGCCATCTTCGCCTTGCGCTCGTGCATCGAGTCGACGAGGTG
>Ga0154020_10003532_pt1 | contig 18783 bp, 13 predicted proteins | sample Klosneuvirus_201_FD_109709 | JGI IMG/M metagenome (GOLD analysis project Ga0154020, IMG submission 109709) | Active sludge microbial communities from wastewater, Klosterneuburg, Austria - Klosneuvirus_20160825_MG | ecosystem: Engineered > WWTP > Aerobic digester > Activated sludge | place... | reverse complement strand
TGGAGATCGGACGCGAGGCCGTGCTCGGCGGGCGCAAGGCCCAGCGCTTTGCTACTTTGGGCACCGAGCGTTCCTTCACCGACTACGTCTTCGGGCGCGCTAGCGACAACGACGCGCTGCTCCCCTACGACGCCGCGATGCGCACCCTGCGGCCCACCGACGATCGCCGCCTCGACGCCCAGAGCCCCGGCTAGTCCTCAAGCCGGTCCCCGTCCCGGGCCCTTACTCTGCGACCGGGTAGTCCGTGTACCCCTTCGCGCCGGGGGTGTACGCGGTGGAGAAGTCCAACGCATTCATGGCCTGCCCGCGCTCGAGCCGCTTCACGAAGTCGGGGGTGGCCAGCACGGGTCGCCCAAACGCGATGAGGTCCGCCTGTCCGGCCGCGAGCGCCGCCTCCGCTGAGGCCCGATCGAAGCCTCCGCACAGGATCATCGTGCGCGGCCAAGCGGCCCGGAGCGAGGCCTTCAGCGCGGCGGGAACCGGCGGAGCGCCCATGCTGGAGTGATCGACGACGTGGATATACTGCACGCCGGTCGGCCCGAGCGCGGAGACCAGCGCCAGATAGGTCTCATCGACCCCCTCATAGGGCTTCATGTCGCCGTTGGCCCCGTGGGGCGAGAGCCGAATGCCCACGTGCGCTCCCCCGATCGCCTGGGCGACGGCGCTGGCCACCTCGACCACGAAGCGGATGCGGTTCTCGATCGAGCCGCCATAGCGGTCGGTGCGCTGGTTGCTGCCCGGATTGAGGAACTGCTCGAGCAAGTATCCGTTGGCCGCGTGCAGCTCGACACCATCGGCGCCCGCCGCGATCGCGGTCCGGCCAGCGTGGACGAACTCGGCCACCACGCGCCCGAGATCGTCGGCGGTCATCGCCCGCGGGACAGGGTGCGGCTGCGCGCCCTCCTGATCCGTGTGCATTTTCCCTCCGGCCGCGACCGCGCTGGGCGCGATCACCTCGCCCCCCGGCGGCAGATTGAGCGGATGCGCCACGCGACCGGTGTGCATGAGCTGGATGAACAGCTTCGCGCCGCCGCCGTGGACTGCCTGCGCGACCTTGCTCCAGCCCGCTTGCTGCTCGGGCGAATAGCAGCCCGGGATGCGAGGGTACCCGAGGCCATCCTTGGACGGCGAAGTCCCTTCGGTGATCACGAGGCCCACCGCCGAGCGCTGAGCGTAGTACGTCGCCATCAGGTCGCTTGGGACATTGCCGATCGCGCGGCTGCGCGTCATCGGCGCCATGACCAGGCGGTTTTGCAGCGTGAGGCCACCGAGCTGGGTGGGGGCAAAGAGTGAAGTCATCGGGATCTACCTCGGGGTTGCGGGGTGTCGGAAAACGGACTATGGTCCGCTTACGCACGCCGGGGACCTTTGGCAAGCCGGCGGCTCGCGAAAGCCGATGACACGCGCTGACACGGCGGCGGCGGGCTCTGACACGCCTTCGCTGTGTCAGTGAGCGCTCTCCGTCAGGCGCTGGAGTGGGCACGACCTCTGCATTTGGTGAGCGCGGAGGTTCCCATGACCCGATTTTTCTCGTTTGCTGTGCTCGCTCTACTCTCTGCCCCAACGGTCCTGCATGCCGATCCGGAGGACGGTCCGCGCTGCCCTCAAGCCGTCCCCGCGGCGCTCGTCCCGGCCGCCGATCAGCGCCTGCGCTTTGGGCTCGCTGCTACCGGCGCGCAGATCTACGTCTGCAATGTCAACGCTGCCGGCGCCTACGCTTGGCTGTTCGTCGCGCCCCAGGCCAACCTGTGGAACGACGAGCGGATGGTAGGAACGCACTTCATCGGCCCGACTTGGCAGGGCAACGATGGCAGCGCGGTTCGCGGCGCGCGGGTGGCCGGCGCGACCGTCGACGCTACCGCGATTCCCTGGCTCCTCCTGCGCTCGGCGGGCAACGTGGGCGCCGGCAGGTTCTCGGACATCAGCACGATCCAGCGGCTCAACACCACCGGAGGCCTCGCGCCCGCGGCGGAGCTGTGCAGCGCGGCGACCGTCGGGACCATCGCGCAGGTTCCCTACACCGCGGACTACTTCTTCTACGACACCCATACGCCTGGGCGTCATCCCAACCCTCAGTGCAACTGAACGGCTGAATGCCGCCATTCCTGGGCCAAACCTGTCGCTCCGGCCGGCCCTCGGAGCACATCGAATACGCCTCCGGTGCGCGTCACGCTTGGCCCATGAATTAGTTTAGGCCTCTTTGCCCTCGCCACAGTCCGATTGGCGGTGCGGCTCTCTAGGACTTGCGCACCGGCTTGGGTAGCGCGCCCGCGGGCGTCCCAACTTTGGTCCTCGAGGTCGAGCTGTCGGCCGTGCGGGACCGATCAGGCCTTGCGCCGCCTGGGCTGGCGACTCGCCACGGCTAGCGCCAGGATGAGCGCCGGCCAGGCACCCCGGTCTGCGCGGGTGCCGGAACAACCGCAGGAATCCGACGGGCTCGAGGCACCGCCGTCGACACCGAGCGGGACGGCTGCCGAGTCGCGAGCCCACCCGTCGAAGGGCTCGGCGTCCACCTCGGTGATGTGTGCGTCGATCATCGCGGCTGCAGCGTCCGGGATCGCAGGCACGTCCGGCGTCGCTCCCGCTCGGTCTTCCCTGCCGGCATCCAAGTCTTCGACGAAGCCGCCGTCGATGCTCGCGTCTTCGTGTTCGGCCCCGGCGTCGGGCCCCTCGGGCACCGTCGCGCTCAGCTCGAGGTGCTCCATGAGGTGGCCGAAGTCCGGCGGGAGTACGTCCTCCAGCGGGAGGCCCAGACCGGTCTGGACCCAGCCTTTGGCGAGTACCAGCGCCCTCCAGGAGCGCCGGTAGATGAGCCGGATCCGCACCGACACGGGCCCAGCCGAGGGTGCGAGGAACTCATAGCGGCTGCGGTCGGACGCCAAGGCCGCGATCCGAGTATCGAAGGTGATCCCTGCTGCGTCGGTGAAGAAGGTCGGACCGTTGCCGGCCGAGTCATGGTTGACCTTGGCGAACAGCCTCCCGGGCAGGCCCGCGAAGTCTCCGGTGGCCGGATCTCCCACGCCTCCCAACTCATGCACTTCGGGACCGCTCAAGAGCGCCAGGGAACGCGGGCCTTGTCGGGCCTCTACCAGCAGGATGACGTTTCGGATCGTAACGCCGGTCGGCACGGAGTGCCCCGTGCGGTCGTTGTAGACTTGCACGTCGACGCTGAGCCCGCCCGGGTGCGCGGCGACCGTCGCGCTCAGGCTCAAGGCGTTCTCCAGAAAGGGAGGGGATGTTCCTCGGATGTCGTGGGTCCGCACGTCGGTCGGTGGCCGAGTGAATGTCCCGCCCAAGAACTCGCAGGCCTGCTGCGAGCCCAGGGCGGGCATGTGGCAGCCGGCGCAGGTCTGGTAGAGCGGGGAGCGCTCGTCGGCGTAGGGCGAGGCGAGCCACTCGAGGTACGTAGGCTCCGAGATGACGCCGTCTGGCTCCTCGAAGTCACCATCTAGGTCTGGATCGTTCTTGTCTTGATGGCAGAGCCCGCAGACCACCGCGCTCAGCTGCGGGTTATAGGCTGGCCGCATCCGACCAGGGTCGCGGAAGTTCGTATCGCCGAGGATCCCGTACTGGATCTGGGCGCCCGGCCGAGGGCGAGAGAGGCGGGCGACGCCCGGATAGAAACCGGGATAGTTCGGCTTGGTCTCGTCCACTTCGGCGATCTTGTGGCAGACCTCGCAGGAGACGCCGTGAGCGACCGCTGCGCTCGGGCTCCCGCTGATCGGCTCCAGCGGTGAGTACGGCGCCTCGATCCAGCGAAGGGGTTGATGGCAGCTGGCGCACTCCGACGCCGGCGCGCGCGTCGCCAGCGCCGAGTCCCGGGTGTAGACAAAACCGCCGAGACCTCCGGGCGTCCCGCTTCCGTCATAGGTGTCGTAGACCCAGGTGTTCGTTCCTGCCCGCGCCATCGGGGAGCTGTCCCAAGCGTTGAGCTGCCCGTAGTGGCAGAAGCGGGCGCAGGCTCCGGGAGAGAGCAGGCGATAGGCGGGGTCGGCGTCGTCGACGATCGGCTCCAGCCTGATCTCCAGGCGACTGAGGCCCGTGCTGGTCGTGGCGCTGCCGTTGAAGTATCCCTGGCGCGCCGCGACGATGACGGACCCAGGCAGAGTGACCTGGCTCAGGGTGAACTCACCCACGCTGGAGGTGAGCGTCTCCTCCGTGCTCGCCTGAAGGCTCACCCGCGCCGCGGCTACCGGCGCCCCGCTCGACGCGTCGACGACGCGACCGCCGACCTCCGCTCGCGCGGGCGTCGCGGCCCCGAGCAACGCCAGCGCCAGAGCCCCTCCCCAAGAGCGCACAGGAACAACTAAACGAGCATTGGGTCGATGAGACCTTGCGCTAGGTCAAGGTCTGCTCGGCGTGGGAGCGTATCCTCCCTCTATGTCGGGGCGCTGGTGCTTCGGGCACCGCTGGCCCCCACTCCTGCTGCTGTACTCTTGGTCTTGCGCCAGCCCGCCGGCGTCCCCTGGGGACGCCACCCCCGCGGCGGACGCAGGTGCTCCCGACTCGGGCCCGAGCGGCACCCCCTCGCCTTGCGAGAGTGACTGGCCCCTCGGCCAGGCCGGCTGGGAGCGCGTCTGCGCCAAGGCCCCGGGGACGCACTTCTTGTCGGTGTGGGGCTCGAGCCCCACCGACGTCTATCTCGTCGGCGGTCGCCCCGGGCAGACCGTCATCTGGCACTTTGATGGTCGAGCGCTACGGCCGCTGGAGGTCGAGGGGGATCAACGCGCTTGGTGGGTGTTCGGGCTAGATCGAGACCACGTCTTCGTCGGCGGTGAAGGCGGGCTGCTCCTCTACCGCGAGCGGGGCGGGCCCTTTCGGCCGCTCGGCAGCGGGACGACGAGCACGATCTACGGAGTTTGGGCCAAGGACCCGAGCGAGCTCTACTTCGTCACCGGTGAGTTCTCGGGCGGCGGCTCGCGCGGCCACCTCCACCGCTGGACGCCCGCGGGGAGCAGCACGGTCTCAGCGCCCGCCATCGACGCGGTCGCCGACGCCGCGTTCTTCAAGGTGTGGGGTGTCGGCGACCAGCTGTGGGTGGTCGGCGAGCGCGGGACCCTTCTACACTTCGACGGTCACGCTTGGACGCGTCCTAGCGCGCCTGTCACCACGCAGCCGCTCCTGACGGTGAGCGGCTGGAGCGCGGAGCACGTCATCGCTGTCGGTGGCCGAGGGCGGGGGCTGCTCGTCCAGGCATCGGACGCCGGGTTTCGCGGGGCGAACCTGCCGATGGAGACCCCGGGCCTCATGGGCGTGCACTCCACCAGCACCGCGCCTCCGTTGGTCAGCGGCGAGAATGGCTTTCTGGCGACCGTCGTCGGCGACCAGCTCTTGAGCGAAGGGCGCCACACTTACGAGCCGCTCCACGCGGTGTGGCAAGACGCGATGGGGGGCGCCTGGGCGGTGGGCGGCAACTTCATGGCCCCGACCAGCGCGCCCTTCGGGGTCGTCCTTCGCCGCGCCCCCCAGCGCTGCCCACCCGGCGCCGTCACCGCGCCTGGCTATCATCACCTCGATCTCCAGGGCGCCTCTGGGCGCCGCCGACCCGACGGCACCTTCCCGATGTTCGACGAGGCCCGCGGCACGATCTCGCCGGAGCTCCAGCACGGGGAGCACTACCTCCACGGACCGGGGGCCTTCGTAGAGTTCAGCATCCCGCTGTGCGCCGACCTCGGCCCCCAGGTCCTGTTCCGCCTCCCCAACAACGACGAGCCTGGGTCCCGCGCGCTGCACCAGCTCTTCGTCGTGCGCCGGGGCGCAGCGCACCTCGTGGCTGAGGCGATCGACGACGCGCCCGGCAGCTCAGGCTACATCCCCTTCGACCGCTCGAGCCTGCCGCCCGATGAGCTGCGGGCGATCGCCGAGGTACCCACCGATCCGAGCGGCTCGGAGCGGGGCTGGAGCGAGGTCGTGGGCGCCGGAGCGTTCGCGACGGCCCCGAGAGATCTGCTGGCCGGGCCAAGCGACGTCCTCTTGTTCCGCACGACGAATCTCGACACGCCGAAGTACGGTCTGATGGTCTGGTTCCCCCAACGCGGGCTTGAGTATCAGTCCTTTCTGGAGGTCTTCGTCCCCGCCGAGCCCGGCGGCGCGGCCGTCGACGGAGTCGCTCCTCCGCCCGCTGGCCCCTGTCGCACGTCCTCTACGGGCCAATACTTGGGCCTCGACAGCTCCGCGTCGGGGCAGGTCGTCAGAGGGCCCCAGGGCAGTCAGATGCTCACCCTGACGGTGCTGGCCGCAGGGATCTCGCCCGGGGCTCCCGACGACCCGCTCTCTCCAACGAACCCCGTGCTCAGGGCCGTCCTCGCGCTGGACCGCCCTCGCGGCCTAGGGGGGCGAGCGCTGAGCGCCGCGGAGTGGCGACGAGGAATGGAGCCCACCGGCGATCACTACACGCTCTCGCTACAGACCTCGGTCTCCCCCGACGCGATCCCGGCCGCGGGGCTCGACGGCGCCAAGGTCTTCGCGACCCTCACGCTCGTCGACGTCACCGGCTCGACGATCTGCGGCGAGGCAAGCTTCGAGGCTCACGAATGAGGATCTCAGCTCTCACCTCCTTGCTCGCGCTGGCTGGCTGCTCAGCACCGACGGTGGAGTCCGAGTTCGCCGAGCTGATCGCGCCCATCCTGCAGAGCCGGTGCGCGGCAGCCACCTGCCACGGGGTAGCGGCCGCGGAGGACCGCCGCGGCCTCGATCTACATCCAGACAAGTACCTGACCTTCGAGCTGGATAGTCAGGGAGGCCTGCGTGACCTCGACGCCGCCCTGCGCTCCGTGAAGGCGAAGGTGGACTCCACAGAAGACGTCGAGTTCTCCTCGCTGCTCAGGAAGCCCTTGCCCTTGGCTCAAGGAGGGCTCCTCCATTTCCAGAAGAACGTGTTCGATTCGCGCGCGGACCCGGAGTGGCGAGCGCTCCGGGCCTGGGCCGGTCGGGTCCAGGACGGCAGCGAGCACGCCGAGGTGCCACCGCTCAACGAGCTCGAACAACGCTTCGCGGAGGTCGTCTATCCGACCCTGGTCAGGAAAGGGTGCACGGTCGCGACCTGCCACGGCGAGCTCAACTTCGGCGGCGCGGTGCTGAAGCCCCCCGCGATTCCGGGGACGACTCGCCTCCCCCGAGCCACGCTCCGCGCCAACTATCAAGAGGCGCTTCGCAACCTGGCGCCGGTAGGTGATCCGCTGCATTCCAGGCTCTTCGCCAAGTTCCTACCTCTCGAGGCCGGCGGATTGCCGCACAAGGGGGGCAACGACGTCTTCATGGCGATCGCCGCCGAAGATAAGCGAGACCCGCGCCTAGACCCCGAGCTCCGCCAGCTCTTGGACTGGGCCAGCGCGGTGCAAGCCCAGGCCCTCTCCGAAGTGGGCTCCGTGGCCCCGACCTCCTCGGTGACTCCCTCGATCATCTATGTGGGGGGGCCGCTCGCGCCCGCCGGTCCGTTCTCTCAAGCGCCCTTCACCCCCGGGACCGACCTCTATCGCTTGGATGCACCATGGGCCCCTGGCACCGCGGCGAACATTACGGCGGCCTACCACAGCTCGCCCGCAGACATTCGGGACCCGGCTATCAGCCACGACGGCCGTCGCGTCGTATTCTCGATGCGCAGGTCAGCGGACGACGCGGCCAACATCTACTCCCTCGGCGTCGACGGCGCGGACCTTCGACAACTCACCTTCGATCAGGCCGACCAAGCCGGTGGGTTCATCAACGCGAACACCTCGCCTGTCTACGGACCGACCGATGGGACGCACTATGAGCGGTCGCAGAGTAGAGAGCGCATCTACTTCGTATCTACCCGCGGCCGCGGCCTCACGGACCGATCGGACATCCAGGACTCCGATCTCTACGCCATCGACCTGGACGGAAGTCACCTGGAACGACTGACCTTCACCCCAGCGGCGGAGGTCTCTCCGACCTTCCTGGCCACCGGGGAGTTCTCAGGGACCGTCGTATACACGATCCAACGCGCCGTGACCGGGGGCTTTCGAGGAGCGCTCTTCCGCTTCCCGATCGACCACAACCCGGAGCACCACCTGCAGCCTGAGGCTCATCCCCACTTTGGAACGGTCGGGGTGAATCAGGTCTACTACGGCCTCCGAGAGCTCGTGAATGGGCGCGGCGTACTCACCCTGCTCGACGAGGGCAACCAGTGGAGGGGAGGGCAGCTGGCGATCCTGGACCGGCAGCTCGCGGTGGACACTCCCGCTGGGCTCGACCTCCCTACGACGGTGCCGGCCTTTCGGCACGCGCTGAGCGTGCTCACCCCCGGGGTGGGTCGCCGCGGCGAGAGCGCAGAAGGGCTCTGGCGCGACCCCGCTCCGCTCCCGGATGGCAGCTTCCTGGTGATCCACGCCGAAGGACCGCTCGATCTGGACGATCCAACGACCCCTCCCCGCGGGGCGCTCCTGCGGGTGCGGCTCGGCGAAGACCGTCAGCAGCTGCGCCCGCGGATCAGCCAGGTCGATCTGGTCTTGCCCAGCCAGCTGGAGGTCTCCCAGCCTGCAGTCGTCGCGCCGCGACCCTTCGAAGACGCGCTTCATCCCCGCGCGTTCGGGGACGGGGATGCGCCAGCGGTCCTCGTCCACAGCGGGACCCAGGTCGTCGAGGCGCTCCTGAGCAAGTTGCCTCCGCTGGGGGCCCGAGAGCTCCGGGTCGACCTGGCCGCGCTTAGGGTGCTCGCTCCGGTGACGCCGCTGCGTGTGACCCCGGTGCGCGCCCAGGACACGCGCTCTCATCGTCCGGGGGCGACGAGCGCCTCGCTGCTCGGTCGAGCCCCGCTGTACGCGGTCGCCGAGGTTCCGCTGGCCTCCGACGGGTCATGCGTGCTGGAGCTCCCGGCGCGGCACCCGCTGCGCTTGTCTACGCTGGACGCCGAGAAGATGGCCCGCGGTTCGCCACATCATCACTGGTCCGCGCCGCAGTCCGAGGAGCGGTTCCCCGTGGGGATCGCCACCTTCGCCTACGCCGCGCGCTGCGGAGGCTGTCATGGGGCCATGGACGGCAAGCCCGAGCACGTACTTATGCCGCCGGTCGACCTCATCACCCAGGCGTCGGTGTCGGCCTCGCGCTTCGCCGCGCAGGATCGCCGGCGCCCGCTGCCACCAGCCCGGGCGAGCCCGGTCTACGTGGACTTTCGGCGTGACCTAGGGCCCATACTATCCGAGAAGTGCGCTCGCGAAGGCTGCCACGCCGGCGGAGCTCCTGCGGCCCAACTATCCCTGACGGCTGAGCCAACTCAGGCCTACAATGACGCCTACGAGAGCCTGCTGCGGTCCTCCGACGGCGCTTTTCTCTACGTCGACGCCGTTGGCCAGCGCGCCAGGGCCTCGGCGCTGATGGAGCGGCTGCTCGGGCGCGAGCTCGAGGCGCAAGCCCCGCTGCACGGGACGTGTCCCCCCGCCGGGTCGCCTCCGCTCACCGCCGAGGAGCTGCTGACCTTCACCCGCTGGATCGAGCTGGGAGCGGCGTACGTTGGGCTCCCCGAGGTCCTGCCATGAGGCGGCTCCAACTCGCCGCGGCGATATCGGTCTGGCTCGGCTCGGCCTGTGGGGCGTCTGAGCCCTTCGCCTTGCGTCCGCTGCCCAGCCCCGATCGGGGCGAGTTTGGCCGGGTGGTGGGACCGATCCTGGAGGAGCGCTGCTCCGACGGCACCTGCCACGGCCGCCCGGAGCGCCCCTTCAACTTGTACGCCCGAGCGCGGCGGCGGATCTCGGGCATTCCCACCTTCAGCCGCGATCCGCTGATCGACGCCGAGGTCGACGCGAACTATTCCAGCACCCTCGGGCTCCTCGACGCCCCGGAGCCGGTCGACACGACCCTCCTCCACAAGGCGCTCTCGGTCGGGGGACCTGCGGCGCACGGAGGGGGCGCGGTGTTCAGCGGCGCCCACGATCCGCAGTGCGCGGCGCTCCTGCGCTGGATGAGCGGCGGAGCTGTACCATGAAGACGCTGACGCTCTTGAGTCTCCTGGCGCTGGCGGCCTGCTCGAGGGAGCTTCCCTTGCGCCGAAGCCTGAGCCCCGACCCAAACCCCCTCGGTCCTAGCGACCCCCTGTGGTCCAAGCCCGCGCATCGCGAGCGCCCTCGAGCGCTCTGCGTCGCTGCTTCGCTGGGCAAGGCCTGGGTCATGAACGGAGGAGTGGAGGATGACCCCGGCAGCAGCGTCGCCGTGGTCGACCTCGAGACCGAGCGCCTCGGTCAGAAGATCGAAGTAGGGCCGTCGCCATGGGGTTGCGCCCTCGACCCCGCCGAGCGGTTCCTGGTCGTGACGCTGCGCTACACCAACCGCGCGCTCGTCTTCGACACCGCGACCGACACCAAGGTGGCCGAGATCCCGGTCCCCTATTACACCGAGAACGTCCTCTGGGCCCGGACCGGGCGCCGGATCTTCTTCACCAACCGCTGGGCCGACTCCGTATTCTGGGTCGACGTGGAGACCGACCCCACGCTGCAGCTATCGTACTCCGACCGGCCGCTGGAGCCGCCCTATGGGATAGCGGTGGGAGACAACCCCGGGCCGTTGGCCTTGAGCGCGGACGGGTCCCGGCTGTTCGTCGGCCTCGTCGCCGGCGCCGCGCTGACCGTGCTCGACGCCAAGACCGGGGAGTACGTGGACGCAGACCGCGACCCGAGCACGACCTCCATCGGCGCTCCACCCGGGGTCTCGCGCGTCGAGCTCGGATCGCCCGTCGGGGGCGTGGCGACGGCCGGCAACTATCTGTTCGTCGCCGACGTGGGACGGGGGGTGGGCGCCAGGGCCTCCGTGGGGCGCGACCTGGACGGCGACGGCCGGCCTGGAGACGGGACCGCCAACGTCATGTTTCAAGACCTCCAGAACGAGATCGGGGTGATCGACTCTGCCAGCCTGAAGGAGCTCCACCGCTATACCTCCGACACCATCTGCTGCGGTGACTTTCGGGACGTCGATCCCGATCGGCCTGAGCGGGGGCAGCTCCTCCCGCTGCCCGACACCTGGCCGCCCGAGGTCGTCGAGGCCTTGCCCCCAAAGGATACTTGGATCGTGGGCGGGGCGCTGCCCGAGGCGATGGTCGTCGTCGACGGAAACCTCTGGGTCGCTTACTCCGGCTCGAACCAAGTCCAGTCTTTTCGCATCGGCGAGGACGGGCAACTCACCCCGCGGGAGGCCCCCGGCGCGCTCTTCAAAACGAGCTACAACCCCAAGGCGATGGCCTCCTACGCGGACCGGATCATCACCGTCGACCGCCTCGCCGAAGGACTCACCATCCTTCGCCCCGCCGAGGGGGGAAGCCGCTCCTTGGTCGTGGGCGACGTGCGCGATGGACCCTTCCCGGCGACGGACGCCGAGATCGGCGAAGGCATCAACGAGATGACCGCCGCCTTCACCATCGACGGCGACCAGACCTGCGTGCACTGTCATCGTGACAACGGCGCGGTCGCGCGGCCCGTGATGATGCCGCTGCAGCGGGACCTCCTCTGGGGCGCCCGAAACGTCCCGGCCCAGCGTGGTCTCTACGACACCCGGCCCTGGTTCTTTGAGTCGGCGATGGACGAGACCAACTTCTTCCCCGTCCTCAATGAGTTCGCGCGCAAGGAGAACTTCTGCTGTGAGCGCTCCGATCCGACGGTCTGGACGAAGTATCCGTCGGAGGATGTCTGCCGACGGGATAGTTCGGTGGCGGGCTGCGAGCAGGTCCTTCACTGCGAGGCCAGTCCCCCGCCCGAGTGCGCGGAGCGGCCCTACGCGAAGACTCGTTTCCTGCGCCGCTCGGCCTTCGTACGAGACGCGGCCCAGCGACTCTTCGGACGCGACACCAGCGTCGGGGACGCGCTCTACACCGAGGGCCCGGGGGGCGCGCACCTGCCCATCCCGCTCGACTTCGACGGTCTAACCAAGGCCATCGGCCTCTTCATGCTGCGTACGCCGCGCCTTCTCGCGAACCCCAACGCCACGCTCGACCCCGACACGCGAGAGCGGGGCCGGGCGGTGTTCGAGTCTCCCTCTACGGGGTGCGCCAACTGTCACCCCCTGCCGCTGTCCACGACCGCGACGCGCCCCGTCCGCTTCTCGCCCTTCGGCGCGCCCATCCGCTTTCCACCGGTGGTCTCGCCCAGCCGCGCTCCCTCCGGCGGCGACGCCTCCTTGGTTACACCGGGCTTCATCGGCACCTTCCCCTCCACGATCCAGGGCCCGGCCGGCTTGTCCTTCGGCGCCACCCCGCTCCGGGGGATCTGGGACCGTCCCTCGACGCGGCTCCTCCACGACGGCAGGGCTCGATCGTTGCGTGAGGTCCTCAGCACGCCGGGGCACGAGGGCCTGGAGCCCGGCGAGGTGGGGAGGAACGAGCGGGACGGAGTCTTCGATACCCACGGGGGAACGAGCCACTTGAGTAAGTACGAGATCGAGGAGCTGATGTTCTTCCTGAGGACGCTGTGAGGCCCCCATGCTGAAGTCTTGGTTCACGCTCGCCCCCGTGGTGTTGGCCGCGCTCTCCCTCCCCGCAGAGGGTAGGCCTGAGCGCGCGATCGCCCCAGACCTGGAGCTCAAGAGGCTCGATGGCAAAGGGGCTCTTCGCGTCTCGGACTTCCGCGGGCGGGTCCTGGTCCTCGACTTCTGGGCGACCTGGTGCGAGCCCTGCAAACGCTCCCTCCCCAAGCACGTCGAGCTTGCGGAACGCTACGGGAGTGAGTTGGCACTGATCGCCCTCAGCGTCGATGAGAAGCTGACGACCGCCAAGAGCTACGTCGAGCGCCACCAGCTTCCGCTCTCTTTCGCCCATGACTCCAGCGGCGGGGTAGCCCGAGCCTTCAAGGTCGAAAGTATGCCCTATGCCCTCGTCATCGACCGAGAGGGCCGGATCGCCGAGCGGGTCGTTGGGGAGCCCTATCCCGCCCTGCTGGCCGCCGTCGGGCGCGTGATCGCCGAGCCTCGCGCCGAGCCCCCCAAGCAGACCGGGACCGCGACGCGCGCGTCGACAGCACCGCAGCCTGGAGCGGCTCCCGGCTGTGCCGGCGCGGTGGAGCGCCAAGCGACGCTGATGGGCACCCTGGTGCAGGTGCGGGTCTGTCCCCGGTCGCTCCACGACCGCCCGGCCGACCTCGACGAGGCCGTCGACCGGGTCTTCTCGGAGTTTGGCAGGCTCGAGGCCTTGTGGAGCACCTGGGTCCCCACCAGCGAGATCTCCCGCCTCAATCAAGCGGCGGGCGGCGCCCCCCTGACGGTCTCCGAGGACACCTTCGACGTACTCTCTCGGGCCGTCGAGGGCAGCCGGCGGTCGGGAGGGGTGTTCGACGTTACGTTTGGACCGCTGGGCGAACTATGGCAGTTCGACACCCCACCCGGCGCGCACGAGCCGACGCGTCTGGCGCGGATCCCTGAGGAGGGCGAGATCCAGAAACGCAGGGCCCTGGTCGGATCGCGCGAGCTGTTGCTCGATCGGGAGCGGCGCACCGCGCAGCTGGCTCGGTCGGGGATGCGGGTGCACCTCGGGGGGATCGGCAAAGGCGCGGCGGTGGATCGGGCGGTGCGCCTCCTCTCGGTGGGCGGCTTTCGGGACTTCTTCGTCAAAGCCGGGGGGGATCTGTATTGCGCAGGAGCCAACGGACCCCGGCCCTGGAGGGTGGGGGTCGCTCATCCCAGACGGGCTGATGCGCTCCTCGGATCCCTGACGATCCGTGACGCCGCCTTCTCTACGAGCGGGGACTACGAGCGCTTCGCGATCATCGACGGACGTCGCTACCACCACATCATCGACCTGCGGACCGGGTACCCCGCCAAGGCCAGCCAGAGCGCCACGGTGTTGGCGCAGACCGCAGTCGAGGCCGAGGTGTTGACGAAGACGGCCTTCATCCTGGGCGGGGTAGATGGCCTCCGGGCCGTCGAGTCCGCTGGGGCAAAGGCCCTTATCATCGACGCTGAGGGCAAGAGCTGGACGAGCCCGGGCCTCTCGCTGGAGCCGGTGACCCCATGAGTTTGCTGCTGCGCCTGCTCTGCCTCGGGTGGGCCTTCTCGGCGGCCGGGTGTGCCTCCGTGGCGCCCTGGGAGCGGGGCGCCTTGGCCGACCGCTGGATGCAGGTCGAGCCCTGCGTCGGGCGAGCCGCGCTCCGCGATCACGCCCTGGCCGCGCGGGAGGGGGCCCAGGGCGGCAACGGTGACGCAGGCGGTGGGTGCGGATGTGACTAAGCGCCCGGGCATCGGCGGCCACGCACCTTGGCCCGTTCTCGGCGGGGTGACCCCGCGCGCGGGCGCGATCGCTCCGCTCAACGCGTCGGGGTGGGCCGCGGTGGTCTCGCTGCTTCTCTGCACGATCGCCAGGGGAGCCGCCGCCCAGGTCGAGAGCGTCTCGGTCAGCGGTATGGTGTACTCCGACGACGACAGGGTCACCGTGGTGGCGCCTGCGGTCCAAGGCCGCGTACGCGTCGATGACCTCACCCTGAGCGCGCGGGTCGCCGTGGACGTCGTCTCCGCGGCCTCGGTGGACCTGGTCAGCGCCGCGTCGCCCCAGGGCTACCGGGAGGTCCGCGGAGGGGGCGGCGCCGGTCTGAACCTTCGGTTGGCTCCCGGCCATGAGATCTCTGCCAGCTACGGGAGCTCGATCGAACGGGACTTCACGCAGCACTCCCTCCGACTCGGACACCAGATCGACCTCTTCGATCGGCTCTCGACCTTCTCGCTGAGCTACAGCTACGCGCACTCGGACGTATTTCGAGCCAAGGACTCCAGCTTCGCGGCGCTTCGCGAGGCGCACGAGCTGAGCGCCGGCTGGACCCAGGTGCTCACGCCAACGACGATGCTCGACGGCTGGTTCGGGGGCGGTCTCACGGTCGGCTTTCAAGCGAGCCCCTACCGGATGGTGCCGCTATACCAGCCCGGGGCGCTGAGCGCGGCGACCGTGGTCCGCGAGGCCGTCCCCGACACCCGCGCGCTCGCGGTGCTGGGGGGGCGGCTGAGGACGCGCCTCGTCCCCGGGACTCACTTGGTCGGCAGCTATAAGGCCTATCTGGATAGTTGGGGTCTGAGCGCCCATACCTTCACCGCGCGCCTCTCGCACGAGCTGGTCGAGGATACGCTCGTGCTCGCCGCCTCGGGCCGCGCGTATCTTCAAGGTGCTGCGCGCTTCTTTCGTAGAGCCTACGACAGCTATCCGTCCGTGCCGACCCTGAGGACCGCGGACAAGGAGCTCGGGCCCATGTGGACGGCGATGGGAGGCCTTGAGCTCGAGTGGAGGATCGAGCTCACCAGCGCGGAGACCTTGCGGGTCGGCGTCGCGGCGGACGTCCTTCACCTCGCGTATCCGGAGCACCCGAGGCTGACGGGCCGCACTGCTCTGATCACCACGGTCGATCTCACTCTGGAGCGATAGAACGATGAGGCACCCCGGCAAGCAGAGCAGCGTCTTCACCCTCTTCCTGGTGGTCGCCTGCGGCAGCGGTCCGTCGCCGCAGCAGGACGCGGGGCCCTCGGACCTCGGAGAGTCGAACCTCCCGGCCTGCGCCGAGCCCGGCGCGCTCTTTCCCATCGACGCTCGCGGAGAAGCGCATCCGCTCAGCGCGCCTCCGGAGGTCCCCGTCATCCTCGGCTTCCAGGGCTTCCTCTTCGTCCAGCTCGCGCTGCGGTCGCCCTACGAGGTGTCAGGCGCTGTCCCCTTGAGGACGAGGCTCCACGTCGGCTCCATCGATCGACAGACCAGCCACCCGGACCTGGCCAGCCTGCCGGTCGCCGGGGAGGCCTTTGACACTCGAGACATCACCGTCTTCTTCAACGACTTCGCTCTGGGCGACCTCGTGGGGCGGCCCGTGACTATCGAGCTCTATGCCACGATGAAGGCTTGCCTGATTGAGCTGCACGCGGACGCAACGCTCGTCGATGGCACTGACACCGACGCCGGGGTGCTCGATCGATGAGCGCAGCGGACGCTCGTGTTACTTACCTGTGACTCGCCTCGGTAGCGCCGGGAGGTCCTCCTCGCGCATTGAAGAGCGTCCCAATCTGTCACCGCCCGTGCACGGCCCGCGCGGTGCATTCGCTGGGTTCCGGGGAGGCCTCCAGGAGCGCGACGAACGGTCGCGGCATTGGCTTCGAGCGCGCACCGCTGCCCTCCAAAGGTTCGCGCCAAGAAGCTCGGCCGAGCTCGAGCTAACTAAGACGGCACTGGGGCGGCTGGAGCGGCCCTGGATCCGAAGCCGAGAAACTTCGCCGATACCTTCAAGAAGGGGCTCTGATGCGGAGACGCCCGCGCCGCTCAAGCCTGACCTGGCCACCGGGCAGAGTCGGACGGATTCGTGTTCAGGAGCCCTGAGCTTGCCCGGGGGCAAGGCACCGCGGAGCCCGGGGCTGCTATCGGCTTCCCGAAATGCACGACACCATCGATGCGCGCGCGCTGTATCGGCTGCCCTGGAACCTCTCTGACAACGGCATCTCTTGGCTGGAGCCGACCGCTCAGTGCAACCTGTCTTGCGACGGCTGTTATCGGGAGAATCGAGTCCTCCACAAGAGCTTCGAAGAGACTTGTCGGGAACTCGATGTGTTTGCCAAGCACCGCAAGAGCGACGCGCTCTCGATTGCCGGCGGAGACCCTTTGCTGTACCCCCACTTGCAGGTGACTATCCGGGAGGCGAAGCGGCGGGGCTACAAGCCCGTCATCAATACCAATGGCCACGCGATCACCAGGGAACTTCTCGAGCGGTTGAAGGACGCGGGCTTGGCCGGCATAACCTTCCACGTCGACAGTCGCCAGGGCCGGCCGGGAAAGTGGCGCGATAAGGACGAGCTTGAGCTGTGCGAGCTGCGAGAGGAGTTGGCGGAGCTGGCGCATGAAGTGGGGCTTGGATGCGCCTTCAACGCCACCGTCTATCCGGACACCCTCGACATGGTGGTCCCGCTCGCGCGCTGGGCCGAGGATCACATCGATCGAGTCAGCGTCATGGTCTTCATTCTATACCGAGACGTCGTCACCAAAGGCTTTCGCTATTTCAACGGTGACCAGGAGGTACCGCTGCTGGCGGGCCCGGAGGGCCGCTCTGGTGCGCCCCTGCCGCGCCAGAGCGCGGAGCGCCCAGTCTACAACTATGACGTCGAGCGAGGCTTCGCCAACAAGGTAACCGCCGACTCGGTCGTGTGGCGCTTGAAGGCCGCATTCCCTGACTTCGAGCCGTCCGCCTATCTCAACGGCACTGAGGATCCCAGGAGCGTCAAGTGGCTACTCACGAGCCGCATTGGTCGCCGTGGAAAGATCCATGGGTACGTCGGTCCCAAGTTCCAGGAGTTGGTGCAGTCCGTACACCACCTGTTCACCGATCGGTACTTGGCCTACTCCCCTCCCTCCGTCACATCCTCCGGGAAGCTCACGCTGGGGTTGTCGCTCTTTGACGCGGGGGTGCGCAAGGCGGCGGGCGCCTTCCTTCGTGACTCAGCGTCCTCGCCCTTGAAGGCCTTGCTGGAGCCGCTGCACTTCCAAAGCATACTCATCATCCAGCCCATCGACATGTTGCCCAGCGGGCGGATGAATATGTGTGACGGTTGCCCCGACATGACCGTGCACGGGGATGAGCTGGTGTGGTCGTGCCGGCTCGATGAGCAGGTCCGCTACGGACGAAACCTGTGGGCTAAGCCGGAGGCTCAGGCGGTTCCTCAAGCCTGTCCTGCGAGCGATGGCCTCGTATCATTTGCGAGCAGCGGTCCTGAGCCGCGCCCGAGTAGATAGAGGAGAACATGAGTATTGCCAGTGCTTTCGCCAGCCACCACCAAACCTGCGACGATGCCTATGCCGAAGCTGAGCTCGCCGCGTCGGAGGGGCGCTGGCCCGATGCAGTCGCCGCTTTTGAGCGATTTCGCGCCTTGACGGAGCGTCACCTCGCTGTGGAGGAGGAGCGCCTGTTTCCAGCGTTCGAATCGGTGACAGGTATCGTCTCTGGGCCTACGCGGGTAATGCGCATCGAGCACCGCCAGCTACGAGCGCTCTTTGACCAGATGGCAGACGCAGCAAGGAATCGGAGCCCGGACGACTTCGGCGGCGCTGGTGAAACGATGTTGATGATGATGCAGCAGCATAACCTCAAGGAAGAGAACGTGCTCTACCCGATGTGCGAACGGGCGCTTCAATCGGACCCTAAGCTGGCGCTGGAGCTGACGGCTGCGCTCCAAGGCCCGCCGTAGCCTCATCCGGCCGGCGGTGAGGGTGTTGGTGCTCACTCCGGGGTTGGAGGGCCGGAGCCCAATCGTGAACGCTCAGTCCGCTCGGCCCTGACGGGCGTAGCGGTGCCAGCCCACGCGGAACAGCTTCACCGCGTTGGTCGTGGGATCGCGCAAGTGCTCGAGGCCCAGGTTCGCGATAGAGACGGCGGTCTCCGCCGCCTCCACCCGGCGCATTCCGCGCGCCGACAGCAGGACGTTCGCCAGATAGGCCAGCTCCTCCATCCGCGCCGCCTGCAGCTCCGGGGACAGCGCCGCGATCGCGTCCTTGAGCGGCGTCGATGCGCCGGTCCCGATCGCGCGAGGCGCCGGCGGGAGGACGTCCGCTGAGCGGAGCAGCTCCACCAGCGAGCCCTCGGTGGACACCGGCGTATCTCGCACCGCCCGGAAGTAGGCGCGGGTGATCGGATCGTCGCCCGTCGCCGCGATCAGCTCCTCCAGCGGCGTCTGCTCCGCGTGCTTCAGGAAAGCCGCCGCCGCGGCCGGGGACACATAGCCCTCCGCCGCGCGGCGATCTTCGCGATCCGCCGCCACGTCCGAGGCGAGCATCTCCGCCGACGGCAGGACCTCGTGCAGGCCGTCGGTCTCCTCGATCAGGCGGGAGGAGGCGTCGCAGCA
>Ga0154020_10003531_pt1 | contig 18786 bp, 6 predicted proteins | sample Klosneuvirus_201_FD_109709 | JGI IMG/M metagenome (GOLD analysis project Ga0154020, IMG submission 109709) | Active sludge microbial communities from wastewater, Klosterneuburg, Austria - Klosneuvirus_20160825_MG | ecosystem: Engineered > WWTP > Aerobic digester > Activated sludge | place... | reverse complement strand
GCCATTTTGGAACAAAAAAACCTGTTTGTTCAATTATGTTTTTAAATGCTAACCTTTCTTCCTCAATCTATCTTTCCAACAACAATGATCCGGAAAGTGGACTCCCGTTAACACCTGCAGAACATCGTAATTTTATGGAAGGAAAATGGAAATCAGGTAAGCAACTCACCTATGGTGAAAATGGAATGAATTCCGGAAATAATGCCTCATTTATATACCCTGAAAATTCCGATCCTAAATTTACAGGTAATTCATGGGTTGAAAACTCCACACCGGGAGAACGAAGTGTTTTGGGAAATCTCAAATATGCAACCCTCAATTCTAAAAAATATCTTGAATTGGATTTTGCAATCAGTGCTTTTGATAGCAGCTTGGGAAATCCGTATCAATTTTTAGAAAGTGCTTCTCAAAAAATAAAAACCGAATGGATGAACCAAACTTTGTCCAAAGGAAATCAAATGATCACACAAGAAATTTGGATAAAAAATCCGATTGTTTCAGGTGAACCAATAATTCACGAGGATTTCAATAAATTTAATCGAATCGAAATAATAAACCAACTTGGCCAAATCGTAAAAACGGTAAATCCAAAGGTGGAAAACCGGTTGATAATTTCAGAACCCGGTATTTATTATCTCATATTAAATTCAGATAATCAACATATTACAAAAAAAATAATCATTATTTAAAAAAGAATATTTAATTTAGCACATTTATGATACACAATCTACCAAAAGCAAATTTATTTACCGTAGTAAAAAGGAATTTTATTCATTTTATTGCATTTTTCATGTTAAGTTTTGGTCTGACTAGTCAGATTCAAGCTTCGCACATGATGGGGGCAGATATTGCCTACAAATGCAGAGGAAATAATAAGATTGAATTTACAGTAAAAGTTTATCGCGATTGCAGGGGTATTCCTTTTAATAGTCCAAGCATGCAAATTAGATGCGTAAAAGGCTCCTCTACCACAGTAACTCCTAGTTACAACCGTACGAGTATCAGAGACATCACTCCTACTTGTGCCAGTGGAGGTAAAAAATGTGATCCTCAAAACACAACAATAGGAAGTCAAGATCCAGCTGTGGAAGAACATACATTTACATATACATATGACTTTTCAACAATGCGTGCTAATGGATGCTGCAGAGTTCAAGTAGGTGTAGGTCAATGTTGCAGAAACGGTGCCATCACCACCGGTGGTTCAGGAAATGATTTCTGGACATATTGCGAGATTGATATTTGTACTAAAAAATGTAATTCATCACCATCCTTAACTTCTGAACCAATTGCAATTTTATGTTGCAACCAACCATACTACTACAATAATGGTGCTTCTGATACAAGTGATTTTGATTCATTATCTTATGAGTTTGCTGACCCATTAACAGGTTGGTCAACAAAAACAAATTGGAGTGGTTCATTTAATTCACAAAATCCGTTTTCTGTATATTGGCCATCCGGTTACAATAAAGCAAATGGTCCAAAACCAGATGCAAATCCTCCAATCGGAACCTACCTAGATCCAGAAACAGGTGATATCGTTTTCACACCTACAGATTGTAATGAAACAACCATTGCATCAATACGAGTATATGAGTGGCGAAAGGATTCATCAGGAAAATATGTAAATATTGGCTTTACGCATCGTGATATTCAATTTATAGTAAAATCATGTCCTGGAAACAATCCCCCGGTATTAAATGGACCATATAAACATGATGTTTGTGCAGGAACGCAGATATGCTTTACAATAACATCAGACGATAAACAATTCATACCACCGCCACCGGCAAAAGCTAACCCACCTGATACTGTTAGATTAACTTGGAACAGAGGTATTCCGGGTGGAACTTTTACAATAGTTGACCCTAAAGCCAGATTGCAGAGTGGTAAATTCTGCTGGACTCCAAAGAAAAATCAAGCAAGTGATCTTCCTTATACTTTTACTGTAACTGCCAGAGACAACTCTTGTCCTTTGAATGCAGTAACGGTTAAATCGTATTCGGTTAAAGTAAAACAAATTGCAGAAGCTGAAAGAAATATCGATACATTAATATGCGGTATTTATACAGTTACGAGCGAGCCATTTCAAAATTTCAAGGGGTCTCCCTCCTATTTCTGGGAAGTCTCCGATTCAACAAATAAACCGTTGGACAACTCCTATTACTTCTTTAAGCCGAAAAAAGGAATTCGTTCAACTCAAAAACATGACACTATTCAATTTAGAAAAGGTGGCAAATACATTATTCACCACAGAATAAACAATGCCCCATTAAATTGTCCGTCAGATTACTTTGACACTTTAGTAGTTCCTCCATTGCTTGCTGTGGATTTGGCCCTCGGACCCGATAGTTTTGTATGTGCCGGAACAACTTTAAGACTTGGTGCTAAAACAAGTAATGGTTTACCATCATTCAAATACAAGTGGTTAACTCCCAATTTCAATCCAAATGACACATTAACCTATTTGGATGTTTATATGAGTACACATGACACTACATTTAGAGTTGAAATTACCGACGCAAATAAGTGTGTGGCATTTGACACTATCAATATTTTCTTAAAACCAAATCCTATAGTAGATATGGGGCCCGATCTACGAATTTGTTGGAACGGAAGCGTTACTTTACGACCAAACTCAAAGAATGCATATTGGATTGACCCTGTAATAGGAGATACTCTTCAACAAGGCGATACCTTGTGGTGGACATGGAAATACTATGGTGCTGATTTCAGTACCGATACATTTGCAACATTTAACCAAGAAGGTCTTTATACAGTTACAGTTAGGGATAGCCTAGGCTGTACATGGACAGACACTATGACACTGCATGTTAATGATACATTATACCCAAATGCAGGCCCTGACCAAACCAAATGTTTTAACGATACTTTAAATTTAACAGCAACCGGACTTGATGCTACTAAAACCTATCAAACAGGCAGTTATTATTGGTATCGAGGATTACCTAAGACCTCATCATTTAGTAGTAACGCCAAACTGAGCTTTAGAGTTCAAAAATCGGACCCTTATTTACTTGAATTACAAATAAAAGAGGACACCACACTTTGTATTCGATTCGACACAACCTATATTACTGTTAATCCTTTACCTACCCTCACCATGGCGGCACCTCAAAAATATTGTTGCGATTATGGTAATATTGCGTTGGGTAGTTCTCTATTCGCCAATCCAACTGGGGGAGATTGGACATGCAGACAAAATCCGTCTCTTGTAAACGGTAATGTTTTCCTAACCCCTCAAGCATGTGACCCTAAAAAAGCCGGATTATTTACTTTAATATATACATACAGAGATCCAGGAACCACTTGTGTTAACAGAGATAGTACCAGATTTACGATAAATCCGTTACCCGCACTTCAATTAAAAGGTGGATATTACTGCCAAGATAAAATTGAGGCAGCACTTAAACCACATATTGTTGCACCAATAAATCTAAATTCCATGACTCAGGCAAGTTGGAGATTGTTAAAATCTGTACCTAAACCGGGTAGTGGTATGAATACAATTAATGAAATAGTGTATGATGCGGATCCTAGTTTAAATTACGATTTCCGTTTGAAAGTAGACAAGGGAACCATTGATTTAGGTACACTTGCCAAAGACTCAATTATCCTTGAACTTACTGTTCAGGATGGAGCGGGTTGCTTCAATAAAGACACTATGGTTATTTTCATTTGGAAAATACCTGTTATTACCTTTGGTCCTTTCCCTGATCTTTGTATTAACAGAGGTAAGGTAAATTTGGTTGGATTAACAAATACAACACCAAACGATGGTTGCTGGAGTGTTATCAATAAACCCGGGTATAAAGATTCGAGCTTCCTTATGCCGGGTATGACACATTGCGATACCTTAAATACATTATTGCTAAGCCCTCAAACTGGTCCTGGACTATATTGGATGAGGTACACGCATACATCAAGTGGTTGTCCGGTAATGAAAGATACCATGCTAAGAATTAACCCTTTACCTAATGTTAATATAAGTATTAGTCCTAATCCAAACGCAAATAAATATTGCGAAATAGATGGAGATGTAACCTTAAATGCCAGTCCTGCCGGTGGAACTTGGACAAGTTCAGTAAACGGAGTAATTGGTGGTGGCAAATTTAGACCAACTGTTGTTCAAGCGGCTGATCGCGACAAATGGATAACTCTAACTTATACTTATGTCCATCCAACAACAAAGTGCGATACATTTAAAAGCTTGCAGGTATTTGTGCAAAGCAAACCTGTAATTGACATCATTCGTGCAAACGTTGATACTTGTAGAACTAATGTAATGGATATTAAACTTGTTGCCGACTATAAATTTACAAGCAAAATCAGTTGGGTACACAGTGCAGATCCAACTAGAGCAAGTTTTGAAGGTAATCAACAACTTAGTAATAATAACCCGGTTACTTACACCATTAGACCAAGAAGCGATAGTTCAACTTTTATTTTAATAACTGCATTTACAGAAGCTGAAGGTGTTTGTCCATTTGCGGATGATAATATGACAATCAATATTAATCCTGTGCCTCATGCAAGTATTTTGATAGATGATCCAAATGGATGTTTACCTCATACTGCAACGTTTTCAACAACGGTTTTAAATGGTATTAATCCTGCAATATCAACATACAATTGGGATTTTGATGATGGATCATTTGATGTAACCAAAGACCCAACACATACATTTAATACGGTAAAATCCTTTGCTGTTAAACTTAAAATAACCAGTGAAAAAGGATGTGATACCACAATAGGTCCAATGCCAATTGATGTTTATCCAATACCGGTGGCTGATTTTACACCAAACCCTAACAATAGCACAACTGCTGCATTACCAAGATTTAAATTTAATAATGATAGCAAAGTATTACCTGATTTAGGAAGCAAGTTAGTTAGTCATAGTTGGGATTTTGGAGATTTAAATGTTGATACAGATACATCAACAATGTTGCATCCGGAGTATTATTACACAAGCGATACAGGAACTTATTTCGTAAGGTTGATAGTTGAATCTAATTATGGATGTAGAGATACAATAATAAAGCCTGTGATAATTGGACCGGATATATTGGTATTTATACCCAACGTATTTAGTCCTGATGGAGCCGGACCATTCCTCAATGATAAATTTACAGTATTTGCCAGCGGATATACTACTTATCAAATACTAATTTTTAACAGATGGGGTGAAAGATTGTACCAATCAAATAAATTAGAAGAACCATGGGATGGTTACTATAATGGTGAACTTTGTCAGATGGATGCCTACGTTTACCAAGTAAATATAACAAGTTTCAGTGGTGAATTATACAAATACAACGGAACAGTTATTCTATTAAGATAATTTTTTTTAAACGGGGAAGGATAATCCTTCCCCGTTTTATTTTTTTATAAAATGAAGCATTTTCAAAGACATATTGCAATATGGCTTTTTCTATTTTATGGAGTTAGCTCCTATGCTTCGCATGTGCTTGGAGGAGAAATAACCTATAAGCACATTAAAGAAAACAAATACAAGGTCACATTATTGGTTTACCGTGATTGCAATGGCTGTAAAATCAATAGTCATGGAGGTGGCAATAGTTCTGAAGATTGCTCCGAAATTGAATATCTATATGTAAGAGGTACCGATAATAGTAGCTCAAAAGAGACCAAATTTACTCTAAACAGAGAAAGTATACAGGACATTACTCCAATTTGTTCTCAAGAAATTTCGGCTTGTAATAAAAACTCAACTTCCATTTTTGGTATTGAGATTCAAAAATTTACAGCCAACATTGATTTAGATAATTCAAAAATCATTGGGTTTTGCAACTATAATCTTTATGTTTCATTTGCCGAAAGAAACGCAAATATTACAACCGGCCAAGCATCACAAAATTTTTGCTTGGATGCAATGATTAATATTTGCCATAATGGATTCAACAATTCCCCCGAGTTTCTATCTACACCTGAGTTTATTATTAATAGCAACAAAACACAATATAAATCTTACCTCTGCCAAAATTCTGACAACGATTCATTAGTATACAAATTAGCTCCGGCATGGATGGGATTTGAAAAAGAAGCAAGTTACGGAAGTGGGTTCACCTACACCAATCCACTATCAATATATTGCAGTGGAGCTCCATGCACTCCCGACAAAACTAAAGAACCTCCCATTGGTTTCTATCTTAATCCATTAAATGGTGAAACAGTATTTTTACCAACACAAGATGGTGAAAGAGCTGTGATAGTTGTGGTGGTTGAAAAGTATCGAAAAATATCAGGATCATGGGTTTTGCTTGGTTATATTAAAAGGGATTTGCAGGTTTTTATAAAAGCCGGTGAAGGAAATTTTTCACCTAAAATTCTTGGAAATACTACATTAACAGTGTGTGAAGGCGAATTACTAGAGTTAAATATCGAGAGTATAGACGAAAAAAATAGTCTAACTAAAGTTCAGGATACTGTTTTTTACACACATAACACAGATATAAATGGAGGTACCTTTGTTCAAAACGCTCAATCACAGGCTCCATTTCACTATGCATCCTTTAAGTGGACACCAAAGTTGGGTGAAGCAAAAAGCACACCCTACTATTTAAAGGTAAATGTAAGAGATAATAATTGTCCTTTAAATGCTATCAGTTATAAAACATTTGATATTCAAGTACTTCCTAAGAACGATATCAAATTAAATTACACTCCTTTAGGTTGCGGAAATTTTGAGATAAATGCTTCAAGTATTCCTCAAAATTCGCAATTAAAAATTCATTTATTATCTGTAAACCGGGTTGACACTCTCTTCAAATCGAGTAATATAAAAGATACCATTAGTTTTATTTCGCCCGGAATCTATATATTGGAAGGTGTGCTCACCAATGAAGTGGGCTGTAGTTCCATTTTTATCGACACCATCAGACAGGCTTCCATGCCTGGATCAAGGATATTAGGAGATTCAATTGTTTGTTTGGACCAGCATTATGATTTTATGGTACAAAGTAGTCTTTCTTTAAAATCACAAGTTAGTTGGTTTATTGATTCAACATATATTGGTTCCGGAGCATTTGTTAATACATCATTCAACAAAAACTCATTATTATTGGCCAATGTTGAACTAATTTCAGGCAAATGGTATTGCCTAAGTAAAGTAATTAAAAGCATTCAAGTTACATTACCCCCTACCATCACTGGGCCAAATGAAATAAAAGCTTGTTATAACTCAGGATCCTTTGATTTGAGTCAGGTTTCGATTTCACCCTTAAATGGAGTTTGGAATTCATTTTCCGATAAATTTAATAATGGAATAATAAACACCAATAGTACTTATCCATTTTTAAACGACACAACAGAAGTTTTTTATGAAGTAAATAGTTTGTGTAAAGCAACAAAAAGCATTCAATTTATTTTTATGGCCCTGCCTGAATTTGAACTGAGTGATATCTCAATATGCGAAATGAAATTTTTTGTTCAACTAATGCATTTGGTCAAAAAACCGTATAACCTCACAGATTACACCTATGATTGGGGCTTAGAATTCAATTCGCATTATATTAAGGATGACAACAACCGGAAAGTCATTTACCCTTCAGATCTTGGTTTTGGAAAACATCAATATTTTTCAAGGATAACCGGAAAAAATGGTTGTTTAAATTACGACACAGCATATATTGAGATTACGCCAGCCGTTAAAATTGACGTTACAAATCCGATTGCCTTTTGTCAGGGTTCAGGCCAAATAGAGGTTACAAAAGCATTGGGGATTACTCCCCAACAAGGAAGTTGGTCATTTTACGATTTTCCTTTATTTAATGGAAATAATACAATGCTTACAGATACCTGTGGTGAATTTGAAGCAACCTATATTTATGATCAATACGGATGTTATGATGCATTAAAAATAAGGATTTCAATTCTTTGTAAACCTGAAATTAAGCTAGACTTACCCACTAAGATTTGTGAGTCAGAACTTCCTTTATCCTTAAGTGCCACTCCTACCGGTGGAGTTTGGATTGGGCCTCACATTAATGGAAATACTTTTTCACCAACACAATTTTTGACCACCAAAAATTACACGATTGAATATTATATAAATCAACTCCATTGTAGATTTATGGAACCACATACTATAAGTGTAATTCCAAATCCTAAAATCCAAGTATTTCCAAACAAACTATTATTTTGTGAAGGAGAAAATATATTTTTTACCGGTAACATTTTAAACGCTGACACAATGGAGATGCTATACAACTCTAATAAGATCAGAAGTGGATTTGTCGGTAATAGAACATTTAACAATGAATTTTTATTCAAGTCAGAATTTATTAAAAATAATAATCAACAGGCTATTTCTATAAACGCAAGAAACAACGAAGGATGTTATTCAAACGAAAGCTATTTGATAACTGTATTTGGCAAACCGGTAATTTCCGGCTTAAATGATACTTTTGTTTGTTTTGGGGAAGACGCTTCTCTCAAACCTAATATCTTTTCATTCGATAAAAGTACTTTAAATTATAAATGGCTGGATAACCAAAGATTAATTTCCAGTTCTAAAAATTTAAGTACAAACCAATTCCCTGTAGGTGTCTATCCAATCAGATTTGAAGTAAGCAACGATTATTGTATGGCCTCAAAAGGTATTAGCCTTGAAATCAAACCAACTCCCTTTGTAAAATTTAATGTAATCCCTTCAGAACTAACTTCTATTGTGGAACCGGAGTTTCATTTTATAAATCAATCGGAGCCCAACTTACAATGGAAATGGGATTTTGGCACAAACTTAGGTCCGCGATATTCAACCTCTAAAGATCCAATTTACAAATACAGAGACACCGGCGCTTATGAAGTTACATTAACCGGCACCAATCAATTTGGATGTTCCTCCATTGCAAGTAAAACATTGTATGTGAAGCCTGATATTTTGATCTTTATTCCTAATGCATTTAGTCCGGATGGAAAAAATGAGGAAAAAAACAATGTTTTTGGAGTAAGCCTTGATAATTACCAAACGTATTCAATTGAAATTTTCGATCGTTGGGGACAAAAAGTATATAAGTCAAACAATCCTGCCGAAACTTGGGATGGAACCTCCAAGGATATAAAATGCACCCCGGATGTGTATTTCTATTATATTAAAGTAAGTAGTTTTACCTTCAAAGATTATACTTATCGCGGCACTATTACCCTCATCAGGTAATAATCTTTATCTAGTAAATCCATTACAATTAGTCTTAAGTAACCGGTGGTTGAATAAACTGCCTTAAAACTTTTGGAAAGCTAACGGATTATTTTTTTCGTCGAAATAAATGACGAATACATGGGAAACATTTTTCATACTATTTGTTTCCTGTGTGCCAAAACTATAATATTGCGCCCTAATGTTAGAAAAGATTTTAGAGGGGTGCGAAAACCTATTTCGCAAGTTTGGCATTAAAAGCTTAAGCATGGATGATATAGCCAGAGAGCTTGGTATGAGCAAAAAAACAATCTATCAATATGTTAGCGATAAGAATGATCTTGTAAAGAAAACATTCAATCATATCTTAACATGCAATAAAACTAAATGTCAAGGAATTAGAAATGAAACCATGAATCCAGTAGAGGAGATCATGAAAATAACGAAAGAAATGTCCAATCAAATGAAAGGAACAAATCCGTCTATTTTTTATGATTTACGAAAATATCATCCTGAAGCCTGGCAACTATTTAGAAATTTCAATCATGACTTTGTCTATATTCAAATTAAGTCCAATTTGGAATTAGGCCAGTCGCAAGGATATTATAGAGCTGAACTAAATGCTGAAATTATCGCTAAACTATATATTTCGCTAATTCATACCATCACAAATCCTGATTTTTATAATGAAGGTGACTATGAATTTAATTCCACTTATCAGGAAATGATTCATTATCATTTTCATGGAATCTGCACAAATAAAGGTCTTAAAATCTTATCCAAAAATGACTAACAAATTAATCATGTTATACAGCCGTAAAATCCTACTCACATTTTTATCCGTCTTTTTAGCATCCCACTTATTTGGGCAAGCTAAAAAATTATCACTTCAAGAATCTGTTGACTATGCCTTGCAAAACCATCCTGACATCCAGAATAAAAAACTGGGAGAAAAGTATGCCGATGCACAGGTAGATGAAACCCGATCCATTGGTATTCCTCAATTAAATGCCAATGTGCAATTTGTAAACAATATCGAAAGACAGGTATTTGTTTTTCCTAACCCTGCCACGGGAAAAAATGAGCCAATTAGGATTGGAAACAAATATTCAACAGTTGGAACCCTTTCAGCCAGTTGGCTTGCTTTGGATGCCACCTACTTCGTTGGATTAAAAGCGGCAGAAGGTTTTACCGAACTTTCTCGTTTACAAACCAACATGACCTCCAGAGATGTGATTGTTAATGTAACCAAAGCCTATTATCTGGTTTTAATTACATCTGAAAATGTTAGTCTTTTAGAACAAAACATTAAAACGCTTGAAGCAATTCTGTCACAAACTGAAGGTTATTATAAAAATGGCTTTGCCGAAAAATTAGATGTGGACAGACTAAACCTCACCCTCTCAAATTTAAACATTCAGCTTGAAGGCTTAAAAGATCAAAAAGGAATTACAGAGCAATTATTAAAACTTAATATTGGCATGTCGGTAGATACAGAAATTGAATTATCCGACAATTTAGAATCCTTATATAAAAGTTCCATTGAAGGTTATGCCCAAAGTTTTAATCCTAAGGAAAGAATAGAATACAAATTGATGAACAGTCAATTACAACTCACAGCGCTCGATAAAAAACGCTTTGAACTAGCCAAATATCCTAATCTCGCATTTTTTGCCAATTACCAACAAAATAATTTCGGAGAAGAAATTGATTTTAGTAAGTGGTATGGCAACTCCTTTTGGGGATTTAGAGTTGGAATTCCAATATTTTCAGGTTTTAATAATAAAGCTCAGTTAAAAAAACGCAGCATTAATATGGATCAAACTGTTAATTCAATGAACATGTTTGAAAATGCGGCCAAACTAGAAGCAAATCAAGCAATCATAAGGTATGATAGAAGTGTAAAAACGATTGAATTGCAAAAAAAGAATCTTGAGCTGGCAAATGAAATACTCAGAATTAGCTCGGTAAAATTAAAAGAAGGTATAGGTTCAAGTCTTGAGATAACCAATGCCCAACAAGAAGTAAAAACATCACAAACCAATTATTTAAATGCAGTTTACGATTTGCTTAACGCTCAAATTGAACTTAAAAAAGCTTTCGGAAAAATTTAATCATAAAAAAACAACTCAAAAAAACATAACAACCAATGAAAAACATTAAACCACTCATTCTACTCCTTTTAATTACTTCGATTGTTGCATCCTGTGGTAATTCAGACAATAGTCCCTTGGGTAAAAAAAAGGAAGAGTTAACCAAATTAAAGGAAGAAAGAAAAAAACTAAATGATAAAATCATTAAATTGGAAGGAGAAATAGCAATATTAGACTCCAATTCAGAAGCCAATTCAAAAGCGAAACTTGTAGCGGTAAGTTCAATTTCGGCTCAGCCATTTACTAATTATATTGAAATAATGGGTAAAATAGATGCCGATCAAAATACAAATGTGAGTTGTGAAATAGCCGGTACACTTCAAAGAATTAGTGTAGTAGCAGGACAAACAGTTTCCATCGGGCAAACACTAGGAGAAATTGACAATACAGTTTCATCCGTTGCATTGAATGAACTTAAAAACCAGTTAAGTTTTGCAAAAACTCTTTACGAAAAACAAAAAAGTTTATGGGAACAGAAAATTGGATCAGAAGTACAATACCTTACTGCCAAAAACAACTACGAGAGTCTTCAAAATAGATTAGTAACAATGAATCAGCAATTGGGTATGTCAAGAATAAAGTCACCTATATCTGGTGTAGTAGATGAGGTTTATGTAAAAACCGGACAAACCGTTATGCCTGGAATGCCTTGTTTTAGAATTGTAAATTCAAACAAATTAAAGGTAAAAGCTGAAGTTGCCGAATCCTTTTCAGGTAAAATTAAAATAGGAAATAGGGTCAAATTATTTTTCCCTGATTTAAATAGAGAAATAGAAGCTGAGGTGAATTTTGTATCTAAAGTAATAGATCCAATAAATCGAGCCTTCAAAATTGAAATACCCCTACCCTCCTTGGTTGATTATAAACCCAATATGATGGCGCGCTTAAAGATCGTAGATTATACCAATTTAAAATCTTACATAGTTCCTGTAAACACAATTCGCAGTGTAGGTGAGGATAGATATATTATGATTGCAGTTGAGAAATCTGGAGAAAAAAGGGCAAAAAAACAAAAAGTTGGGGTTGGTGTAACATATAACGGAAGTACCGAAATATTAACAGGATTAACTGAAGGTGATCAAATCATCGTAACCGGATTTCAAGATTTGGAAGATGGGGATCAAATTAAATATTAATTGCAATTATTGCAATTTAAATTACTGAATTATAAATAGTTAAGCAGTTTAATATTTTAACAAAATCTAATATGCAAGATAAAAAACAAGGACCAAAAGGCTTTTTTGCCAGTAGTTGGTCTATCGATAATAAAACCAGTATTTTTATAATGACCATAATTTTAACCGTAGTGGGAATTATGTCATATATAAGTTTACCAAAGGAAAAATTTCCTGATATCGTGATTCCAACAATCATGATTAATACTATTTATCCGGGGTCAGCACCTGCGGATATTGAAAATTTGGTTACCAAACCAATAGAAAAACAGATAAAATCAATATCTGGTGTAAAAAAACTAACGAGTAATTCTGTCCAGGATTTTTCGATGGTGATGGTAGAATTTAACACAGATGTAGATGTTACCGAAGCTAAACGAAAAGTAAAGGATGCCGTAGATAAGGCAAGAACCGATTTACCATCTGATCTTCCTAAGGAGCCTTCTGTTATGGAATTAGATTTTAGCGAAATGCCAATTTTGTTCGTTAATATTTCGGGGGATTACGATTTAAATCAATTAAAAAAGTATGCCGAGATGGCTGAAGATAAGATTGAAGGTTTAACTGAAATTACCAGGGTAGACTTGGTTGGAGCATTAGACCGTGAAATTCAGATAGATGTAGACATGTACAAAATGGAAGCCGCCAATATCACGTTGAGGGATATTGAAAGCGCCGTTGCATATGAAAACATGCGAATTTCGGGTGGTAATATTAAAATGGACAATATGCAAAGAACCCTGAGTATATCGGGAGAATTTGAACATATCGACCAAATTAAAAACTTGATGATACGCGGAATGTCAGGCTCTGCTGTTTATTTAAGAGATATTGCTACAGTTAAAGACGATTTTAAAGAACAAGAAAGTTTTGCGAGGTTAGATCATAAAAATGTACTAACACTTAATATTATCAAGCGAAGCGGCGAAAACTTGATTGAGGCCAGCGACAAAAGTAGAGCCATTGTTGAAGATCTAATAAAGACCAAATTTCCAAAAGATCTTAAGGTCGTTTTAACCGGAGATCAGAGTACTGATACACGTTTAACACTACACGACTTAATCAACACCATCATCATAGGCTTTATCCTTGTAACTCTGATTTTGATGTTCTTTATGGGAGCCACCAACGCCATATTTGTTGCAATGTCAGTTCCATTATCTTGCTTTATTGCATTTATGGTATTTCCGGCAATTGGGTTTAGTTTAAATATGATTGTGTTATTTTCATTTTTACTTGCCTTGGGTATTGTAGTGGATGATGCCATTGTAGTGGTTGAAAACACACACCGAATATTTGATAATGGAAAAGTTCCTATAGTAACTGCTGCAAAAAATGCTGCCGGTGAAGTATTTCTTCCTGTACTATCAGGTACATTAACCACTTTAGCCCCATTTGTACCACTTGCATTTTGGCAGGGAATTATAGGAAAATTCATGTTTTTCTTACCAATTACTCTTATTGTTACCCTTCTTGCTTCCTTATTGGTTGCTTATGTAATCAATCCTGTATTTGCTGTTCAGTTTATGAAACCTCACGTGGATCCTAACGATCCCGATGTTAAGAGAAAAAGTAAACGAAGCACAAAAAGAGTTTCAGTTATTTTTGGAGTAGTTGCACTTATATTTTATGTGACAGGTAATTTTGGAGGTGGAAACTTTGTTTTAACCTTACTTGGATTGTTTTTATTAAACAAATATTTCTTAAATGAAATTATTAATAAATTTCAAACTAAAACTTGGCCAAGAGTGCAGGATCGTTATGCAAGAATTTTGACATGGTGCTTAACCGGCAAAAGACCTATTGGCTTATTGGCAGGTACGTTTGCCTTATTGATATTCTCGTTTGTATTACTTGCCATAAGAAAACCCAATGTAGTATTTTTTCCCTCAGGAGAACCACATTTTGCCTACACTTATATAACCTTGCCGGTTGGAACCGATCAAACATATACCGACCAAGTAACCAAGGAAGTAGAAAAAAGAATATACAAAGTACTTGGAAATAATAATCCAATTGTTGAATCAGTGATTTCGAATGTGGCAGTTGGAGCAACCGACCCTCAGGACAATGATCGTAGTGTTGCTAGCAACAAGTCAAAAGTATCGGTATCGTTTGTTGAATTTGAAAAACGAGAGGGCAAATCAACATTAGAGGTTTTAAATAAGATTAGAGATGCAGTTAAGGGAATTCCGGGTGCAGAAATTACTGTTGGACAAGAAGCAAGTGGTCCTCCTACAGCCAAACCAATCAGCATTGAAATTTCGGGTGATGATTTTGAAGAATTGATAGCTACAAGTGGCAGGCTTAAGAGATATTTGGACAGCATAAATATTGGTGGAGTTGAGGAATTGAAAAGTGATCTTGTAAATATTAAACCTGAAATTGTTATTGATATTGACCGTGAAAGAGCAAATCACGAAGGAATAAGTACTGCACAAATCGGGTCCGAAATAAGAACTGCAGTTTATGGTAAAGAAATTTCCAAATTTAAGGACGATAACGATGATTACCCTATTCAATTGCGCTATAATGTTGGACAACGATCTAATATTAACCAGCTTATGAATTTAAAAATTTCTTATAGAGATATGAATATGGGCGGACTTATCAGACAGGTTCCACTAAGTTCTGTTGCCGACATTCATTACAGTAATACTTATGGCGGAATAAAAAGGAAAAACCAAAAAAGACTTGTTACACTTTCGTCTAATGTACTAAGTGATTACAATGCCAATGAGGTTGTGGCTTTGGTAACAGATGCTGTAAATGGCTTTAATAAATCGGAGGCAATCACAATTAAAATGGGTGGTGAACAAGAAGAACAAAAGGAAACCGGCGCTTTTTTGGGTACAGCCATGTTAATTTCCATTGGACTTATCATTTTAATTTTAGTTATACAATTTAACTCCATCAGCAAACCATTGATTATTCTTTCTGAAATCTTATTCAGTATTATCGGGGTATTTCTTGGATTTGCGATATTTAAAATGGAATTTTCAATTGTAATGACAGGTATTGGAATTGTGGCACTGGCAGGAATTGTAGTGAGGAATGGTATATTACTTGTAGAATTTACCGACCATCTTATTGAAACCGGAATGGCACCCTACGAAGCAATAATTGAAGCCGGTAGAATTAGAATGACCCCGGTAATTCTTACTGCATCTGCTACCATTTTAGGTTTAATACCTTTGGCGGTTGGGTTAAATATAGATTTCGTCACACTTTTTACCCATTTTAATCCACATATTTTCTTTGGAGGAGATAGCGTTGCATTTTGGGGACCATTGAGTTGGACAATGATATTTGGACTCGGTTTTTCAACATTTTTAACATTGATATTGGTTCCGGCCATGTATTTGATTACGGTTAAACTAAAAGAAAGAGCCGGAAGATTTTCAAAAAGAATTTCGGCATAGATTGAATATAAAAATCAGAAATAAACGAAAAGTTTCAAATATTTAAACTGAGTTAAAAGACTCCAATCATTAAAAAATCCCGGTGTTCATTGAATACCGGGATTTTTATTTAGGGTCTGCTGAAAATCACCTATAACTTTGTTCAGTCGGGTTTAGTAGGTAAATTAATCTACTTTTTTATACATAAGTTTCTTACCATAAACCGCTTTAAACTTGCTTTAAAAATTAGAAGTATGTGACTTTGGTAATATATTCAGATTTTGGACTTGCATATAATTATTGAACCTTTTAGCGGACCTTATATAGTAAAAAACTAAACTTTAAATAATTGGGGTTACCGGTTAGATAATCAATGACTTTATTGTGAAATTTTAATGTTAAAAAATCAAGGTTATTGCTTTAATTTGTTCTAACAATAAAATGATTTATTTTTAAAAAATGAGCCAATAAGACACTCATTTTTAAGATAATCGAATTTTACATTAACAATTAAAATAATTTAAAAATGAAATCAATTATTACATTTACAATTCTTATGTTCAGTGCTTGCTGGGGTTTCACCCAAAATGTAAATTTTGAACATGTTGCTGCATTTGGAAATAAAACGGAAGACGAGGGTCGATCATTAATTCAAGATAAGTCTGGAAACACATACAGTACCGGATTTTTCACCGGAAGGGTAGATTTTGATCACGGCAAGGATACATTTTATCTTTCCTCTTTTGGCAAAAAAGATGTGTTTGTAGTAAAACAGGACTCTAAAGGCGAGTTTGTTTGGGCCGTTCAAATGGGTGGAAGCTTGGATGATCAAGCTAATGGAATTGGAATAGACAGCTCTGACAATTTATACATTACCGGGTATTTTCAGGGAAATGCAGATTTTGATCCTGATACATCATCCAATATTTTAACATCTAATGGGCGTTCCGACATTTTTATTTGTAAATTAGATGCCAATGGTATGCATATTTGGGCTAATAACTTTGGGGGCCAAAGTGATGATGCCGGAAATTCAATCTCTGTAAATGTTACCGGGACTGTTTATGTTACCGGTTACTTTATGGATACAATTTCTATAACTACAGGTAGTTTTAAAGCAAGACTTATTTCAAATGGTGATAAAGATGTATTTGTATTAAGAGCCAATCAAAAAGGGGAATATGACTGGCTTGTTCAAATGGGAGGAAGCACAGAAGATATTGGAAACGGTATTACAATGGATAAATCAGAGTATCCTCATATTACAGGGAGCTTTACAGGAAAGGCGGACTTTGATCCTGGAACAAAAGTACTAACTTTAGGAGCAGCGGGGGATGCGGACGTGTTTGTAGTACAATTAGATCCTAAGGGAAATTTGGTTTGGGCCGGAACCTTTAGCGGACGAAACTATGAAAGTGGTCATGCAATTGTTTTAGATGGTTCCGGACTTGTATATGTTACAGGCCCCTTTAATGGCACTACTGATTTTGATCCGCATATAAAAGGCACTGCTAATTTAACCTCGGCCGGAAAATCTGATGTTTTTATTACGGTTTTAAAGTCTAATGGCGATTATGCTATGGCACAGAAAATTGGAGGAAGAGAAGATGATATTAGCTATAGTATTGAAGTGGACGCCTCATCTAATATTTATACTTGCGGATTTTTTGGTGATGCTGTTGATTTTGATCCGGGAACTTCTACCTACACATTAACCTCTGCAGGTGATGGAGATATTTTTATTAGCAAATTAAGTTCAAGTGGCAGTTTTGTCTGGGCTAAAAACATGGGAGGAAGTGACTTTGATTGTGGTTTTGACATTTGTTTAAATACCTCCCAAAAAGTATTTAGCACCGGCTGTTTTAATGATAGAGCAGATTTTGATCCGACAAAAGGTACTTATTATGTTACCTCCAACGGTGATAAAGATGTATTTGTACTTACCATGGATGTTTGCAAGGCTACATCATCCACAATAATTGCTTCTAATTGTTTTAATTATACATTTAATGGAGTTACCTATGATGTAAGTGGCAACTACACCACTGTTTTAACTAATGCCAATGGGTGTGATAGCAATGTTACACTTAAGCTTACCATAAACACAACAACTTTTAAATATATTGACACAGTAGCGTGTAAAAGTTTTACTTTAAATGGAATAACTTATACAAGTTCAGGTACTTACAATCAACTGCTTACAAATAAAAATGGATGCGACAGTATACTTGTGCTAATTATCACATTTGGAGAAACCGCATATTCATTTAACGCCATTGCATGTAATGAATACAATTTAAATGGAATAAAATATACTTCAAGCGGCACTTATAAACAAACTATTAAAAACAGATCTGGTTGCGATAGTACAATAACTATAAAATTAACTATCAAGAAAGCTAGTAACGGTGTGGCTAATGTAAAAGCTTGTGAAAGCTATACAACACTTGGCACAACGTTTACAATTTCAGGAACTTACTTCCTATTGACCAAAAACTCTCAAGACTGTGACAGCAACCTCACACTAAACTTAACAATCAATAAAAAAACTAGTCGTTTGTTACAAGAATCCGTTTGTGAGTCTTATGCATTAAATGGAAAAATATATGACAAAACGGGGATTTATACCCAAGTTATTCCTAATAAAAAGGGTTGCGACAGCACCATTACATTAGACTTATCAGTAAATAAAAGCTCTTCACAACTTACTGAAACCGGTTGTAAAAGTTATAGGCTTAATTCACAAGTGTATACCACTAGTGGAATCTATCAACAAACCATACCCAATTACAAAGGTTGCGATAGTGCGATCACATTAAATCTTACCATAAACAATGTAAATGCTCAAGTAGTTCAAAACGGTTCTATTTTAT
>Ga0154020_10003530_pt1 | contig 18787 bp, 13 predicted proteins | sample Klosneuvirus_201_FD_109709 | JGI IMG/M metagenome (GOLD analysis project Ga0154020, IMG submission 109709) | Active sludge microbial communities from wastewater, Klosterneuburg, Austria - Klosneuvirus_20160825_MG | ecosystem: Engineered > WWTP > Aerobic digester > Activated sludge | place... | reverse complement strand
TGGCGTGTATCGCGTACGCGGCGACGTGATCGACGTGTTTCCGGCAGAGAACGCCGAGAGCGCGGTGCGCATCACGCTGTTCGACGACGAGCTGGAATCGCTGACCCTGTTCGATCCGCTGACCGGGCACACGCGGCAGAAGCTGGGCCGCTTCACGGTCTTTCCGTCGAGCCATTACGTGACGCCGCGCGCCACGGTGCTCAAGGCGGTCGAGGCGATCAAGGAGGAGCTGCGCCAGCGCATCGAGTTCTTCCAGGCGAATCAGAAACTGGTCGAGTGCCAGCGCATCGAGCAACGCACCCGCTTCGACCTCGAAATGCTCGATCAATTGGGTTTCTGCAAGGGCATCGAAAACTATTCGCGGCACCTCTCAGGGCGCCAGCCCGGCGAGCCGCCGCCGACGCTCTATGACTACCTGCCGAATGACGCGATCATGTTCGTCGATGAATCGCACGTGACGATTCCTCAAGTGGGGGGCATGTACAAGGGCGATCGCTCGCGCAAGGAAAACCTGGTCGACTACGGCTTCCGCCTGCCTTCGGCGCTGGACAACCGGCCGCTGAAGTTCGAGGAATTCGAGAAGCTGATGCCGCAGACGGTGTTCGTGTCGGCGACGCCTTCCGACTACGAGGAAAAGCACCAGGGCCAGGTGGTCGAGCAGCTGGTGCGGCCGACCGGGCTGGTCGATCCGGTGGTCGAGGTGCGGCCGGCCAGCACCCAGGTCGATGACCTTCTCGCCGAATGCAAGAAGCGCATCGCCGCCGGCGAACGGGTGCTGGTGACGACGCTGACCAAGCGCCTCGCCGAACAGCTCACCGAGTACATGGGCGACAACGGTATCAAGGTGCGCTACCTGCATTCCGACATCGACACCGTCGAGCGGGTCGAGATCATCCGCGACCTGCGTCTGGGCGAATTCGACGTGCTGGTCGGCATCAACCTGCTGCGCGAAGGCCTGGACATTCCCGAGGTGTCGCTGGTGGCCATCCTCGACGCCGACAAGGAAGGTTTTCTGCGTTCGACGCGCTCGCTGATCCAGACCATGGGTCGGGCGGCGCGGCATCTGAACGGCACGGCCATACTCTATGCCGATCGGATCACCGATTCGATGCAGCGGGCGATGGGCGAAACCGCGCGCCGCCGCGCCAAACAGCTCGCGCACAACGAGGCCATGGGCATTACTCCGATAGGCGTCAGGAAGCGCATCAAGGACATGATCGACGGCGTATATGATTCGGAAACCGCAGTGCGCGACCTCAAGGCCGCTCAGGAAGCGGCGCGCTACGAGGTGATGAGCGAGAAAGACTTGTCGCGCGAGATCAGGCGTCTGGAGAAAGCCATGCAGGAGCATGCGAAGAACCTGGAATTCGAAGAGGCGGCGGCGGCCCGCGACGAGCTGTTCCGCATCCAGCGTCTGGCGTTCGGCGGTGAAGCACATGATGCACCCGGGGATGCAGCGTAGTGAGGCATAAGGTTCTTTTCGTGTGTACGGGAAACATCTGCCGTTCGCCCACGGCCGAGGGGGTGGCGCGCGGCCTGGCGGCGAAGCAGGGCGTGGATCACCTGTTCGAGTTCGATTCGGCCGGCACCCACGGCTACCATGTCGGCAATCCACCTGACCCGCGCACCGTCGCGGCGGCCAAGCAGCGCGGCTATGATCTGTCGTCCCTGCGCGCGCGGCGGGTGACGGAGTTTGATTTTGTTCGCTTCGACCATGTGCTGGCGATGGATCGCGAACATCTGGAGTTGCTGCAGCGCGCATGTCCGCGGCCGCACCACAAGAAGCTGGGACTGTTCCTCGAGTACCGCCAGGCCTTCGACCAGGACGAGGTCCCCGACCCGTACTACGGCGGCGCACAGGGCTTCGAGCAGGTGCTCGATCTGGTCGAGGATGCTGCGGCCCATCTCATACGGACACTGAGCGCCAGATAGACAAAGGGCGTCTTGCCGCAAGGCAAGACGCCCTTTTTCAGTTGCGGATGGCGAAGATCAGTTGTTCTTGGTTTCCACCATTTGCAGCGGCTCGTTGACGATCACCGGTGCCGGTTTCGGCTTGCGGCCCAGCGGCTGCGCCGGCGCGAAGGTGTCCGAGGCAGGTGCGGCATGGCTGGTTTCGATCATGACCAGTCCGGCCTGCTGCAGTGATCCTGACAGATCCACCGGGGCGGGTTTCGGCGCCGGCGGAACAATGATCGGATCGGCCACTGGCGCCGCGGCTTGCGTCAGTGCCGCGACAATCTGCGGCGCGGGTTCGGCGGCCACCACCGGGGCCGGCACGGCGACCGGCAGCGGTGCCGGTTCGGCAACCGCTACGGCAGAGGTGACGATCGGTGCTGACTGTACGACGATCTCTTGTGCTACCGGCTCGGCTGCAGCGACAGGCATGGTGACGGCCTCGACGACGGGTGCCGCCTGGAGGACCGGAATGGGCTCGAAGGCTTGCACGGGTGCGGGCTGTTGAACTGCGGCTTCGGTAGCGGCCGGGGCAAACTCGCCGGCCTGGGCGGCGACGAATCCGGCTGCCGCGACTTCCGTTGCGTTGCTTTCCTCGCCGCGACCACGGCCACGACCACGACCGCGACTTCTGCGTCCGCTGCGGGCTTCACCATCATGGCCTGCATCCTGACCGCCGGCGTTACCGGAAGAAGTCGGCGCTGGCGACACGGCGCCTTGTATCGCGTTGGCATCGCCACGGGGAGCGCGCGGCTCTCTGGGTTCCCTGGGTTCCTTCGGTTCGCGCGGCGGACGCGGTTCACGCGCTTCCCTGGGTTCGCGAGATTCCTTCGGGTCGCGCGGCTCGTTGCGGCCATCGCGCGGGCGACGGTTGCCACCGTCGCCTTGCACTTCGTCACGCTTGCCTTGCGGGCGGGGCGCTTGATCGCTTCTTTCCTTGCGTTCGCTGCCGTCGCGATTGCCGCGACCGTTGCGGTCACGACCACCGCGACCACCTTCACGGTTGCCATCGCGGCCGCGATCACGTCCACCGTCACGGCGCGGCTGACGGTCGGCTTTCTCGGCGGGAGCAGCCGGCGCTGGCGCCTGCGTGCTTCCGCTGAAAAAGGACATGATCTTGCTGAAGAAGCCGCCATTACTGGCGGGAACAGCCTGGGCGACGGGCGTTGCGGCTTTCGGCTCGACGATCGGCGCCGGCTGGTCGGGGGTGATGCCCCTGACTGCGGCTTCGATCTTGGCCGGCTTGGCATCGGCCGCCGACGGCGGCTGGTAGGCTTCTTCAACCGGCTTCTCCGCCATCTGGTAGCTGGCGAGGACGACACCCTCGGCATTCAACTGGTCATGACGCAGGCGGATGATTTCATGCGCTGGCGTTTCGAGGTGGCGATTGGGCACGATCACCAGGTTGACGCGGTGGCGCATCTCGATGCGGGAGATGTCGACGCGCTTTTCGTTGAGCAGGAAGGTGCCGACATCCACCGGCACCTGGCAATGCAGGGCGCCGGTGTTTTCCTTCATGGCTTCCTCTTCGAGGATGCGCAGGATGTGCAGCGCGGCAGACTCGGTGCTGCGGATGTGGCCGGTGCCGGTGCAGCGCGGGCAGGTGATGTAGCTGGTTTCGGCGAGCGCCGGACGCAGGCGCTGGCGCGAGAGCTCCAGCAGGCCGAAGCGGCTGATCTTGCCGGTCTGGACGCGGGCACGGTCGAAGTGCAGCGCGTCGCGCAGGCGGTTCTCGACTTCGCGCTGGTTCTTGGTCGACTCCATGTCGATGAAGTCGATCACGATCAGGCCGCCGAGGTCGCGCAGGCGCAACTGGCGGGCGATTTCGTCGGCGGCTTCGCAGTTGGTGCGCAAGGCCGTTTCCTCGATGTCGCTGCCCTTGGTGGCGCGACCCGAGTTCACGTCGACCGAGACCAGCGCTTCGGTATGGTCGATCACGATGGCGCCGCCGGAAGGCAGCGTGACCTGGCGCGAGTATGCCGATTCGATCTGGTGTTCGATCTGGAAGCGCGAGAACAGCGGCACGTCATCGTGATAGCGCTTGACCCGATTGACCGTGCCCGGCATCACATGCGCCATGAACTGCTGCGCCTGCTCGAAAATGTCGTCGGTGTCGATCAGGATTTCGCCGATCTCGGCGTGGAAGTAATCGCGGATGGCGCGGATGACCAGGCTGGATTCCTGATAGATCAGGAAGGCGCCGTTCTGTGCCTTGGCTGCGCCGTCGATGGCGGTCCACAGTTGTTGCAGGTAGTTGAGGTCCCACTGCAGTTCTTCCAGCGAGCGGCCGATGCCGGCAGTGCGGGCGATCAGGCTGGTGCCATTGGGAACCACAAGCTGGTCCATGACTTCGCGCAGTTCCTGCCGGTCATCGCCTTCGATGCGGCGCGAAACGCCGCCGCCACGGGGATTGTTGGGCATCAGCACCAGATAGCGGCCGGCCAGCGAGACATAGGTGGTCAACGCCGCGCCTTTGTTGCCTCGCTCGTCCTTTTCAACCTGGACGATGAGTTCCTGGCCGTTGCTGAGCACGTCCTGGATGCGCGCCTTGCCGGCGTCTACGCCGGACTTGAAGTAGTTGCGGGAAATTTCCTTGAACGGCAGGAAGCCATGGCGCTCGGCACCATAGTCCACGAAGGCGGCTTCGAGGCTGGGCTCGATGCGGGTGATGACAGCCTTGTAGATGTTGCTCTTGCGTTGTTCCTTGTTGGCTGATTCGATGTCGAGGTCAATCAGTTTCTGACCATCAACGATCGCGACGCGGAGTTCCTCAGCCTGCGTCGCATTGAAAAGCATGCGTTTCATGTGTGCTCCCGCGCGCATTCACTGCAGGAGGGCACGACAAGTCGCACATCGCGGGCGTCAAGACGCGGGCGGTGTGCCTCGGGTTTGCGTTTGGTTCGGCGGGTTCATGGTGCCTATGGTTGTTCGTGGCAAACGGGGTTGATGACTTGTCTTCGGTAAGGCGGGCGCTGACCAGTGATCAGCGTCCGGCAATCTGTGCCCAAATCCGTGCGTGTGATGCGCGCAATAAAGTAGTATCGAAGTAGTATCGCTCTTTCGGGCGAGCGAAACACCCTGTGGTCGGCTGGTCGCGTTACCGGTCGGAGTTGTGAAGTCCGGCGGCTGTCTTCTGCTGCTTTCGCGCCCTTGTTGCCTCCATGCATCTGATCGCTGACAAGCGACGCTGCGCTGGCGGTAACAACACCCCGGAAACCGTGCCACCGACGCCACTTCGGGCCGCCGGGCACACCGTCGCGGGACGGCTAACCAAGACATCAGTATATTGCAAATGAAGGACTTAAGCAAAGATTCGGTTACATGGCTTGAAGTCGGCGAGGAGTCCGAGGGGCAGCGCATCGACAACTTCCTGTTGCGCATCGCCAAGGGCGTGCCGAAGAGCCATATTTACCGCATCCTGCACAGTGGCGAGGTGCGGGTGAACAAGGGCCGGGTGCAGGCCGAGTATCGCCTGCAGCTCGGCGACAAGTTGCGGGTGCCACCCATGCGCACCGCCGAGCGTCCGTCCCAAGCTGCTGTTCCGGCAAGGGATTTTGAAATCGCCTTCGAGGATGAGGCATTCATCGTGGTGGACAAGCCGGCCGGCGTGGCGGTGCACGGCGGCAGCGGGGTTTCCTTCGGGGTCATCGAGCAGTTGCGCCGCGCGCGGCCGCTGGCCAAGTTCCTCGAACTGGCGCACCGCCTCGACCGCGATACCTCGGGCCTGCTGATCGTGGCCAAGAAACGCATGGCGCTGACCAGGCTCCACGACCAGTTTCGCGACGGAATCATCAACAAGCGCTATCTGGCGCTGGTCAAGGGACGCTGGCGCAACGAATTGCAGCATGTGCGCCTGCCTCTTTACAAGTACCTGACGGCGGAAGGCGAGCGGCGCGTCAGCGTCAATGCGGAGGGCAAGGCCGCGCATTCCGTCGTGCGGCTGGTGGCGCGCTGGGAAAACTTCAGTCTGGTCGAGGTCGAATTGAAGACCGGGCGCACCCACCAGATTCGCGTACACCTGTCGCACCTGGGGTTCCCGATTGCCGGCGACGACAAATACGGCGATTTTCCGCTGAACAAGGCCTTGCAGAAGACCGGGCTCGGCCGCATGTTCCTCCATGCGGCGAAGCTTGCGCTGCCGCATCCGCTCTCCGGGGCGACGCTGGAACTTGAATCGCCGCTCCCGGCGGAATTGCGCAGATTTACCGACAAGCTGGATAGAAACGAGAAACGGGATTATGGGCAAGCGCTTTGAACTGATTGTCTTCGACTGGGACGGCACCCTGATGGATTCGACCGGCGCCATCGTCGCCAGCATCCAGGCGGCGGCGCGGGATCTCGGCATCGAGCCGCCTTCCGACGAGCGCGCGCACCACATCATCGGCCTCGGCCTGATCGACGCCCTGCGTCATGCCATGCCCGACTTGCCTTCCGAGCGCTATCAGGACGTCGCGCTGCGCTATCGGCAGCACTACATGTCGCGCGACAACGATTTGCTGCTGTTCGAGGGCGCCGAGGCGCTGATCGACGAACTGGCTGCGGCTGGCCATTACCTCGCGGTAGCGACCGGCAAGACGCGCAAGGGTCTGGATCGCGCCTTCGAGGTCAGCGGCCTGGGCCCGCGTTTTCACGCCTCGCGCTGTGCCGACGAATGTCATTCCAAGCCGCATCCGCAAATGCTGGAGGAACTGATGGACGAATTCGGCGTGGAGCCTGAAGCTACGCTGATGATCGGCGATACCACCCATGATCTGCTGATGGCCAGGAATGCAGGCGTGGCGGCGCTGGGCGTGGCTTATGGCGCCCATCCGCGCGATTCGCTGGAGGCTGAATCCCCTCTTTACTGCGCGGCCAATGTGGCGCAGCTGGCGGCATGGCTGCGGGAACGGGCTTGAAGCAGCGACTGATCTGCGCCAGCGATGAACTGCTTGAAGGTGGGCACGGCGTGCGCTTCACTGTGAATCGCCATGGCGTCGACGAACCGGCGTTTGCCGTGCGCTTTCGCGGGCGAGTGCATGCCTATCTGAACCGTTGCGCCCATGTGCCGGTCGAACTGGACTGGCAGCAGGGTGAGTTCTTCGATCATTCCGGCTTATACTTGATTTGCGCTACGCATGGCGCGCTGTATGCCCCGGAATCCGGGCGTTGCCTGGGTGGTCGCTGCAATGGCAAAGGGCTCGCGGCGATGTCCGTGACCGAGAGTGACGGAAGTATATTTTTGATTGAGGAAGGCGGGGACAGTGTTGGACAGCAACGATAGTCAGTGGGAACGCAAGGTTCTGGAAAAGCTCGCGCTCGAAGCCTTGGCCGAGCAGCGGCGCGGTCGTCGCTGGGGCATCTTCTTCAAGTTGCTGGGGTTTGGCTATCTGGCGGTCATTCTGGGCCTGGTGGTGGATTGGGGGCAGACAGACAAGCTGGCCGAAGGCTCCAAGTTCACCGCGCTGGTCAACCTGAATGGCGTCATCAGGGCCAAGGGCGATGCCAATGCCGAGCATGTCATCAGCGGCCTGCAGGCGGCGTTCGAGGACAAGCACACCGCGGGGGTGATTCTGCGCATCAACAGTCCGGGCGGCAGCCCTGTGCAGTCCGGCATCATCAACGACGAGATGCGGCGATTGCGCGCCAAGTATCCGGCGATTCCGCTGCACGTGGTGGTGGAAGACGTGTGTGCTTCCGGCGGCTACTACGTTGCGGCGGCGGCGGACAGGATATTCGTGGACAAGGCCAGCATTGTCGGCTCGATCGGCGTGCTGATGGACGGCTTCGGCTTTACCGGCACCATGGACAAGCTCGGCGTCGAACGGCGGCTGCTGACTGCCGGCGAGAGCAAGGGTTTTCTCGACCCATTTTCGCCGCAGAACGAGCAGCACAAGGATCATGCGAAGAAGATGCTGAATGAGATCCACCAGCAGTTCATCGACGTGGTCAGACAGGGGCGCGGCAAGCGACTGAAGGAAACGCCCGAGATGTTTTCCGGCCTGATGTGGAGCGGCGCCAAGAGCATCGAACTGGGCCTGGCCGACGGCTTCGGCACGGTGGACAGCGTTGCGCGCGATGTCTTCAAGGCCAGCGACGTGCGCGATTTCAGCGTCAAGCAGAACTTCGCCGAGAAATTCGCCAAGCAGTTCGGTGCGGACATGGCCGAAGGCATGGCGAATGTCCTGACGCGCTTTACGCTACGTTAACGGCGCCGACCGCCATGTCGGCCAGCAGCAGTTCCTGGGCGCAGATGCGGGCGCGTCGCGTCTGCTTGACGCGGTATTCGCCGGCGTCGTTCATTTCCCACGCCTGACTGTTGTCCGCGAGGTAGGACTTCAGCCCTTCCTTGAGTACGCGCTGCTTGAGCTTGGGTTCCAGAACCGGGAAGCTGATTTCAATGCGGCGGAAGAAATTCCGCTCCATCCAGTCGGCGCTGGAAAGATAGATGTTCTGTTTGCCATTGGCATTGAAATAGAAGATGCGGTGATGCTCGAGGAAACGTCCGACCACCGAGCGCACCCGGATGTTTTCCGACAGGCCCTTGACGCCCGGACGTAGCGAGCAGACGCCGCGCACGATCAGATCGACGGTGACGCCGGCTGCACTGGCTTCATACAGGGCTTCTATGATCTCCGGCTCCAGCAGCGAATTCATCTTGGCGATGATGCGCGCCGGCTTGCCGTCCCTGGCCGCGTCCATCTCGGCGCGAATCGCGGCGAGCATTTTCGGGTGCAGCGAGAATGGCGCCTGCCACAAATGCTTCAGTGCGGTGGCCTTGCCCAGCCCGGTCAACTGCTTGAAAACCTCGTTGACGTCCTCGGCGATTTCCGGATTGGAGGTCAGCAGGCCGAAGTCGGTATAGAAGCGCGTGGTGCGCGGATGGTAATTGCCGGTACCGAGGTGTATGTAGCGGCGATAGCCGTGATCCTCGCGGCGCAATACCATCAGCATCTTGGCGTGGGTCTTGTAGCCGACCACGCCGTAGACCACATGGGCGCCGACTTCCTCCAGGCGCGCGGCGATGGACAGATTGGCTTCTTCCTCGAAGCGCGCCATCAGTTCCACCACCACGGTGACTTCCTTACCCTTTTCCGCGGCGCGCAGCAGATGTTCCATCAACACCGAGTCGGTGCCGGTGCGATACACGGTCATCTTGATCGCCACCACCTGCGGGTCGTCCGCTGCCTGCTGCAGCAGCTGGATCACCGGACTGAAGGACTGGAAGGGGTGATGCATCAGGATGTCATTCTTGCGGATGCTGGAAAAAATGTCGTAGCGCTTGGCCAATACCTTGGGCAGGCCCGGCTGAAAGGGGGGGTACATCAGATCGGGGCGGTCAACCTGGTCGGGAACCGACATCAGGCGCACCAGGTTGACGATGCCCGGCACGCGATAGAGGTCGCTACGCTCTAGCCCGAACTGCTGCAGCAGAAAGTCGGTCATGACCTCGGAGCAGTTGTCGGCGACTTCCAGGCGCACGGCATCGCCGAAGTGGCGCTGCGGCAGTTCGCCCTGCAGCGCAATGCGCAGGTTTTTCACTTCTTCGTCATCGACAAACAGATCCGAATTCCGGGTGACGCGGAACTGGTAGCAGCCGAGCACGTTCATCCCGGAAAACAGTTCATTGACATACTCATGCAGCACCGACGACAGGAACACGAAACCGTAGTCGACGCCGCTGAGTTTCTTCGGCAGCCGGATCACGCGCGGCAGGGCGCGCGGCGCCTGAACGATGGCGGCGCCGGAACTGCGGCCGAAGGCATCGGTGCCTTCCAGTTCCACGGCAAAATTCAGGCTCTTGTTGAGCACGCGCGGAAACGGATGCGAGGGATCGAGTCCGATCGGGGTCAGCACCGGCATCACTTCATTGACGAAGAACTCATGCATCCATGCGCGCTGGTCTTCGGTCCACAGGCTGCGACGGAAGAAGACGATGTCTTCCCTGGCCAGCGAAGGAAGTATCACGTCGTTCAACAGCGCGTACTGCTCGGCGATCAGTTCATGCGCCTGATCCGTAACCCGGCGGAAGACGTCGACGGGAAGCATGCCGTCGGCGCCGGCGGCATGGCTACCCAGCTTGATCTGTTCCTTGAGACCGGCGACGCGGATTTCGAAGAACTCGTCTAGATTGGAGGACACAATGCACAGGAAGCGCAACCTTTCCAGCAACGGCACGCTGACGTCGGCGGCCTGGGCAAGGACGCGCCGGTTGAAGGCGAGCAGGGACAGTTCGCGATTGAGGAAGTGTTCGTTGGGAATACGGCGCAAGGTGGGCATGAGGGTCTTAAAATGACTCGAATTGAATAATTATGTGTCAGTTTTGTTGCAGCAGCATGACGCGGGCCAAACTTCGGGCAGAAGGTAGAATTGTCGCATGGCCTACGAACTGATTGCCGCAGTGGATCTCGGCTCCAACAGCTTCCGCCTGCAGGTGGGGCGGATTGTGGCCAACCAGATCTATCCTCTGGATGGTCTCAAGGAGTCGGTCAGGCTCGCCGCGGGCCTGACTCTCGACAAGCGCCTTGACGCTGCGTCCCAGCAGCGGGGCGTCGAGGCGCTGTCGCGCTTCGCCGAGCGTCTGCGCGACTTTGATCAGGGCGCCGTGCGGGCGGTGGCGACCAACACCCTGCGCGTGGCAAAGAATGCCGAGCAGTTTCTTGAAAAGGCCGAGGCCGCCCTGGGTTTCCCCATCGAAGTGATTGCCGGGCGTGAAGAAGCGCGCCTGATCTATCTCGGCGTTGCCCACACCCTGGCCAATCCGCAAACGCGCCAGCTGGTCGTCGATATCGGTGGCGGTTCGACCGAAATCGTCATCGGCCAGAGCATTGATCCGATTCGGCTTGAATCGCTCTACATGGGCTGTGTCAGCTTCAGCCTGCGCTTCTTTCCGGACGGGCGTGTCGACAAGCGCTCATTCAAGGATGCCGAATTGGCGGCGCGAAGGGAGTTGCAGGCCATTGTGCACGACTATCGCGAGACGGGATGGGACGAGGCCATCGGATCTTCGGGCACGGCGAAGGCGATCGTCGATTTGCTGGAGCTGAACGGCTTTTCCGATCACGGCCTTACCCGCGAGGGGCTGGAGAAGTTGCGCGGCGAACTGCTGCATGCCGGCGACGCCTCGCGCATGAAACTGCAGGGCTTGCGCGCCGACCGCATTCCGGTATTGCCCGGAGGTCTGGCAATCATGTCCGCGGTATTCAAGGAGTTCGGGCTGGAGCGCATGGCATTTTCAGAGGGTGCGCTGCGTCTCGGCGTGCTCTACGACCAGTTGGGGCGCTATCACCACGATGATCTGCGTGAAGCGACCGTGAATCGTTTCATGCAGCGCTATGACGTGGATCGGCGGCAGGCGGCGCGCGTTGCCCATACAGCGCTTGGCTTGCTCAATCAACTGGTTCCCGAGAGCCATGTGGCGGGACATCCGGATGCGCAGTTTCTGGTCTGGGCGGCGCGATTGCATGAAGTTGGCATTTCCGTCGCGCATTCGAGCTATCACAAGCATAGCGCCTACATCCTGGCCAATGCCGACATGCCGGGATTTTCGCGGCGTGATCAAGCGCGCCTGTCACGGCTGGTGCTCGCACACCGCGGCAAGCTGGAGCGAGCCCAGCCCTTGCGTGGCGAAGCGCCGGAATGGACGCTGATTTTCTGCCTGCGAACGGCGGTCCTGCTGCATAGATCGCGCGACGACCAGCCGCCGCCGCCGCGATCCGCCGGGTTCACCCGCAGCGGCTTCCAGCTGACGCTGGGTGCAGACGGGCTGAATGTCTTGCCGCTCACCACGGCGGCGCTGGAGGACGAGGCGCAGCAATGGGCCGGCATCGGCGGCGAACTCCGGCTTCATCGCGACGCCTGATATTCCGGGCCCGAGGCGTGGCTATCCCGCCAGGGGATACCGTCCCCGCGCCGGCGCGCGGGACATATAATCAAGCCTCCCTCAAACCGCCAATCCAAGCAACAGCCTGATGTCTGACGCGCGCATTGAAACGATCGTTGGCGAAGGCGGGCGCCTCGTCAAGCTTTCCGGACGGTGGACGCTTGCGACCACTTCGCAGCGCGCGGCGCCGTTGGCGGATGAATTGAGCCGCGCGGCCGCCCCTGAAACCAGTTGGGATTGCCTGGACGTCGAAGCGATTGACAGTGCCGGCGCAATATTGCTTTGGCGTGCCTGGGGCCGGGTCTTGCCTGGCCAATTGTCGATCAAACCGGAGCATCGGCGCATCTTCGAGCGCATCGATACCGCCGATCATGAGCCACGTGCGGCCGTGGTGCCGATTTCGCCGCTGCACGGCGCGATGGTAATTGGCGCGGCGGTGATCGGCATCGGTCGCCATCTGGTCGACTTCGTCGCCCTGGTAGGGCAGTTCGGAATGAATCTGGCGCACGTGTTGCGATACCCCGCCGACCTGCCGCAACGGGAGATATCCGCCAATCTGTACAAGAGCGGAGTGCGCGCGATGCCGGTGACCGCCCTGGTCGGTTTTCTCATCGGCGTCGTACTGTCTTACCTGTCGGCCCTGCAGCTCAAGCAGTTCGGCGCGGACATCTTTATCGTCAATATCATCGGTCTCGGGCTGGTGCGGGAACTCGGTCCGGTGCTGGTGGCAATTCTGGTCGCCGGGCGCTCCGGTTCGGCGATGACGGCGCAACTGGGCGTGATGCGCGTGACCGAGGAAATCGACGCGCTGGCGACCATGGGCGTGCCTCGCGGCTTGCGCCTGGTGTTTCCCAAAGTGGTAGCCCTGACCATCGTCATGCCCCTGCTGGTCCTCTGGAGCACGGCGATCGCGCTGATCGGCGGCATGGTCTCGGCCCAGTTGCAGCTCGATATTTCGTATGGATTTTTCTTCCAGACCTTGCCGCGCGTGGTGCCGGCGGCCAATCTCTGGATCGGCCTGGCCAAGGGTGCTGTGTTCGGCATGTTCGTGGCGCTGGTGGCCTGCCATTTCGGCCTCCGGGTGCGGCCCAACACCGAGAGCCTTTCGGCCAACACCACAGCGTCGGTCGTCTCGGCGATCACCCTGGTGATCCTGATCGATGCCGTGTTTGCCATCGCCACGCGCGGCATCGGGTTGCCGATATGAGTTTCCCGGTGATCCGCGTTCGCGACCTGTGCACCCGGTTCGGGGATGTCTGGATTCACCGCGGGCTCGACCTGGATATCCAGCGCGGCGAACTGGTTTCGCTGGTGGGCGGTTCCGGCAGCGGCAAGACCACGTTGCTGCGAATGATCATCGGCCTACTGACGCCGACCAGTGGCGACATCGAGGTTTTCGGCGAGCCTTTGTTCGGCGGCGGCGTGGCGCGCGAGCGCGCGTTGCGCCAGCGCTTCGGCGTGCTGTTCCAGCACGGGGCGCTGTTTTCCGCCTTCAACGTATTCGACAACATCGCTTTCCCCCTGCGCGAACTCAAGTGCTACGACGAGGGCACGATTCGCGATCTGGTGATGCTCAAGCTGTCGATGGTCGAACTGCTGCCGCGCCATGGCAAGCTGATGCCGGCCGAGCTTTCCGGCGGCATGGTCAAGCGTGTTGCGCTGGCGCGCGCGCTGGCGCTGGAGCCGGAACTGCTGCTGCTCGATGAGCCGACCGCCGGGCTCGATCCCGATCGTTCCGACAGCTTCGTGCACCTGATCCGCATGCTGGGCGAGGAACTCGGCCTGACGGTCATGCTGGTCACGCATGATCTCGATACGCTGGCGGCACTCTCGACGCGGGTCGCGGTGCTGGCCGAACACAAAATCCTGGCCTACGGCACCACCGACGAAATCATGCATGCCGATCATCCCTTCATTCGCAACTTCTTCCTTTCCGAGCGTAGTGTGCGGGCCCTGCAGGATGCGGGGCACGCCGTCACGCCGCACTGAGGGCGCCCAACATGGAAAACCGATCCCACGCACTGGCCGCCGGCATCTTCACCCTCCTGCTCGGCATCGCCGCAGCCATCGCACTCTGGTGGCTGGGGCAGAGCCGCGATTCCTCGGCGACCTACATCCTGGAAACGCGCGGCAACGTGACCGGGCTCAACGTCCAGGCACAGGTGCGCTATCGCGGCATTCGTGCCGGCAAGGTTGATGCCATCGAACAGGATGAAGCCGACCCGAGGGTGATTCTGGTGCGCATCAACCTCGACAATCGCTTCAAGCTAACTCGGGGAAGTACCGCCGAACTGGGTTATCAGGGCGTCACCGGCCTTGCCTATGTGCAGATCGAGGATGACGGTTCTTCGACGGAGCCGTTGACGGGGAAGGACGGAGCGGTGCCGCGCATTACGCTGCGGGCCACGGTATTCGACACGCTGGGCGAAAAGGCCGGCGTCATCGTCGATCAGATCAGCACGTCGTCGCAGCGCATGAGCAAGCTGCTGGACGAGAAAAACATCCAGAATCTAACGCGCGCGCTGGAGAATGTGGCGGCCGCTTCCGAAGGCCTGCGCGAGATGCCCGCCATCCTGGCATCGCTGCGCGAGGCGCTGTCCGAGAGCAACTTGCGCAGCATGCGGCAGATTCTGACGCATCTCGAAAAGACGGCGGGGGATAGCGCGCCGCTGACCGCCGAAATGCGCGAACTGGTGAAGTCGATGAGCGCACTTTCACGCCGCTTCGAGAATCTGGCCGGTAGCGCCGGCGATGAGTTGACCAGCGACACCTTGCCCCGGGCCAATGCCCTGATGCGCGAACTGGAGGCCAACTCGCGTCAGTTATCGCGTGTTCTTGAGGGCCTTGAAGGCAATCCGCAGATGTTGATTTTCGGTCGTGGTAGGGCGGTGCCGGGTCCCGGCGAGGCCGGTTTTTCGGCGCCGACCAAACAGGGAGAAGGACGATGATGAAGCGCGGAGCAATGGTTCTGGCCGGCTTGCTGCTGGCTGCATGCGGGGGCAATGTGCGGACTGTCGAAGCCGTTCAGTACGACCTGGGCAATCTGAGCGGCTACTGGGCGGGATCGCGGATTCCGATTGCGGCTGTCGAAGTGCAGGCATCATCGTGGCTTTCGGGGCCGGCGATGCATTTCCGCCTGGCCTATGCTGAGCCTTTGCGGCGCCAAAACTATGCGGAAAGTCGCTGGGCGGCGCCCCCCGCCGAACTGCTGGAGCGCTTCCTGAAGCGCCGGATTGTCTTCGGTCAGCCCGATTTCAGCGGGCCCGGATGCCGGCTGCAACTGGTTCTGGACGAGCTTGAGCAGCGTTTCGATGGTCCCCAAAGCAGCCAGCAGGTGCTTGAAGTTCGCGCGCTGCTGACCGGTCTGCGGGGCGCCGAGATAGTGTCGAGACGGGCATTCCTGATCCAGAAACCGGCGCCGTCAGCCACTGCCGGTGGGGGCGTGGCCGCAACTCGCGACGCCGTGCAGGCGCTTGCCGATGACCTCCGCGCCTGGCTGGATGAAACTGTCCGCGAGAAGCCTGCTATTGTTGAGCGTTGCCGCACTTGAAGAGGGAAACCCCATGAGTCATCCCTACGCTATCGGTCTGGACAAGAATCCGGCCAACTACGTTCCGCTGACGCCGCTGACCTTCATCGAGCGCTCGGCCTACATCTATCCCGAGCGCTTGGCGTCAATCCATGGCCAGCGCCGTTACACCTGGCGCCAGGCCTATGAACGCAGCCGGCGGCTGGCATCCGCGCTGGCCGCGAGAAAAGTCGGCGCTGGCGATACGGTGGCTGTGATGCTGAACAACACGCCGGAAATGTTCGAGTGCCATTTCGGCGTGCCGATGTGCGGTGCCGTGCTCAACACCATGAACACGCGCCTCGATGCCGAAACCATTGCCTTCATGCTCAACCATGGCGAGGCGAAGGTATTGATCACGGATCGCGAGTACTCGGTCATGGTGAAGAAGGCCCTGGCGGAACTGGGGCGCGAGATACTCGTAATCGATGTCGATGATCCGGAGTACACCGGCCCCGGCGAGCGGGTCGGCAGCATCGACTATGAGTCGCTCCTGGCGGGCGGTCATCCGGACTACGCCTGGCAGCCGCCGGCCGACGAATGGGATGCAATCTCGCTCAACTACACTTCGGGCACCACCGGCAACCCCAAGGGCGTGGTCTATCACCATCGCGGCGCCTACCTCAATGCGCTGTCCAACATCGTCTCCTGGGGCATGCCGCCGCAATCGGTGTATCTGTGGACGCTGCCGATGTTCCACTGCAACGGCTGGTGTTTCCCGTGGACCGTGGCGGCCAATTCCGGCACCAACGTCTGCCTGCGCCGCGTCGATGCGAAGCTGATCCTCGACGCCATCCGCGAGCACAAGGTCAGCCACTACTGCGGCGCGCCCATCGTGCATTCGATGCTGATCAGTGCGCCGGCCGCATGGCGCGAGGGGATCAACCACAAGGTCTCTGCCCTGGTGGCAGCCGCGCCGCCACCGGCGGCCGTAATCGAAGGCATGGGCAAGATCGGATTCAACATCACCCACGTTTATGGCCTGACCGAAACCTACGGCCCCGCGGCCGTCTGTGCCAAGCATGACGAATGGCTGGAGCTGCCGCTGGACGAGCAGGTGCGCATGAACGGCCGCCAGGGCGTGCGCTACCACTGCCAGGAAGGTGTCACCGTGATGGACCCGGAAACCATGCAGCCGGTGCCCTGGGACGACCAGACCATGGGCGAGATCATGTTTCGCGGCAACATCGTGATGAAGGGCTACCTGAAGAACCCGAAGGCGACGGAAGAAGCTTTCCACGGCGGCTGGTACCACACCGGCGACCTGGCCGTGATGCAGCCCGACGGCTACATCAAGATCAAGGATCGCAGCAAGGACGTCATCATTTCCGGCGGCGAAAATATCTCTTCGATCGAGGTGGAGGACACGCTGTATCGGCATCCGGCGGTGATGGGCGCGGCCGTGGTCGCCACGCCCGATGCGAAATGGGGCGAAGTGCCCTGCGCCTTCATCGAACTGCGCGAAGGTGTCAGCGTCACGGCGGAAGAGCTGACCGAGTTCTGCCGCGAGCGCATGGCACGCTTCAAGGTGCCCAAGCACTTCATTTTCGAGGCTTTGCCGAAAACCTCCACCGGCAAGATCCAGAAATTCGTGCTGCGCGAGAAGGCCAAGTCGGCCGCGTCGTTCGAATAGGCGGCAGAGGATGAAAACCTGGCTGCCACGCGTTGTTGGCGTATTGCTGGCCCTGCTGAGTCTGGCGGTGATTGTCATCGTGATCTGGTGGCGGGTCGTCGCGCCGGTGACCGAAGGCGGGATTGCGGTCGCGGGTCTTGCGGGAGAAGTCAGCATCGAGCGCGACGAAGCCGGCATTCCGACCGTGCGTGGCGCGAATCGTGATGCCGTGCTGTTCGGGCTGGGTTTCGTCCATGCGCAGGATCGTCTGTGGCAGCTCGAAACGCATCGCCGCATCGGTGCCGGCCGGCTGTCCGAGGCCTTTGGTCCGGGTGCGCTGGACAACGACAAGTTCCTGCGCGCGCTTGGCGTGCGCCGCGCGGCTGCGGCGCAGTGGGAGCAACTCGGCGGTGATGCGCGCGCCGCAGTGCTGGCCTACACGGCTGGCATCAATGCCTTCGTCGTCGGCCATATGCGGGCGCGGCCTCCCGAATTCCTCATCCTCGGCCTCCATCCCGAACCCTGGACGCCGGAAGACACCCTGGCCTGGGGCATCATGATGGCCTGGGACCTGGGCGGCAACTGGACCAACGAACTGTTGCGCATGCGTCTCGCACTGACGCTGCCGGTGGGGCGCATCAATGAGTTGTTGCCGCCCTATCCGGGCGAAAAGCCGCTGGCCACGCGAGACTACGCCGCGTTGTATCGCGAGCTGAAAGTCAGTGGCGAACTGGGCAAGCAGGCTTTGCTCGACGCGCCCGAATCCGGTGTCGAGGGTGTCGGTTCCAACAACTGGGTGGTCGCCGGCTCGCATACCGTGTCGGGCAAGCCCTTGCTCGCCAACGATCCGCACCTCAAGCTGACCGCGCCCGCGCTGTGGTATTTCGCGCGTCTCGAAGCGCCCGGCCTCAAGGTGGCCGGTGCCACCATGCCCGGCTTGCCGATGGTGGTGCTGGGGCAGAACGAGCGCATCGCCTGGGGCTTCACCAACACCAACCCGGATGTGCAGGATGTCTATCTGGAACAGATCAAGCCCGACGACGCGTCGCGCTATCGCACGCCGGACGGCTGGGCGGCGTTCCAGTCCTTCGCCGAGACCATACGCGTCAAGGGGCAGGCGGACGTCAAGCTGACGGTGCGCGCCACGCGCCACGGCCCGGTGATTTCGGATGCCGGCACAGCAGTCGTCGCCGGCCTCGGCGGTGCGGCCAGCGGACCTGCGTACGCGCTGGCGCTGCGCTGGACCGCGCTTGACGCCGACGCCGGCAGCATCGATGCCGGGCTGGCGCTCAGCGGCGCCGGATCGGTGGCGGAATTCATCCGCGGCGCCGAAAAGTACAAGGCGCCGATGCAGAACATGGTGGTGGCCGATGTCGATGGCGGCATCGGCTTCATCGCCGCCGGCCGCGTGCCGCTGCGCCGCAAGGACAACGACCTGCGCGGCCTCGTCCCCGCGCCCGGCTGGGAGGCGCGCTACGACTGGGTCGGTTTCCTCGACCCGGGCAAGACGCCGCGCGAGATCGATCCGCCGCGCGGCTGGATTGCCACCGCCAATCACCGTATCACCAGCGCCGACTTTTCCAATTTCATTACCAGCGAATGGGCCGTGCCGTATCGCCAGCAGCGCATCGAAGCCCTGCTCAAGGCGCGGCCGAAGCACGACAAGGAAAGCCTGCGCCAGATCCAGACCGACGTCGTGTCGCTGGCCGCGCAGCGCCTGCTGCCCTGGTTGCGGCAGGCCAAACCGACGCATGCGCTGGGCGCGCCAGCCATGCAGCGGCTGGCGGTCTTTGAC
>Ga0154020_10003526_pt1 | contig 18796 bp, 17 predicted proteins | sample Klosneuvirus_201_FD_109709 | JGI IMG/M metagenome (GOLD analysis project Ga0154020, IMG submission 109709) | Active sludge microbial communities from wastewater, Klosterneuburg, Austria - Klosneuvirus_20160825_MG | ecosystem: Engineered > WWTP > Aerobic digester > Activated sludge | place... | reverse complement strand
TCGCACTCAACCGCCCGTCGTGGTGGTCGTCCAAGACCCAAGGCGAGCTCGAGGCGTTCGTGTGCATGAAGTGCGGTCTCGTCGAATGGTGGGTCAAGGATCCCGAGTCGCTGCGTCCGCACGAGGACTACCTGACGATCCTCGATGGCGAGCCCGATCCGAACGGGCCCTACCGGTGACGCCACGCGACCGCGCGGGATCGAGCGGTGACGACGAGGACGGTCGGCGCGACGACGATCGACACACCCGAATCGACGAACGGCACGACATCGTTCAGCTGACCGAGATCGTCGACCGCCACGGATTCGTGCACGCGCGCCTGTCGTGGAACGGCGATGTGCTCGTCGAGCTCGTCGTCGCGGGCGCGATCATACGTGGTGCGATCATCGACGATCCGTTGCTCGGCCGCGCGCACGAGATCGTCGCCCCCGACGGTTTTGCCATCGATGCGAGCGTGGCGACTGCGATGTCGGCGAAATCGAGCTCGCGCGTGCTGACCACGATCTCGACGATCGACTGGGCGCGCCCGACCGAGATCCCCGCGATCGCAGCCCCCGGCGCGCTGCCGCCCGGTGCGGGCGGTGCGATCATGAACGCGCTCGCGATCCTCGCGCAGCGCGCTGGAGTCACCGAGCTGCGCTACGCGGGGCCGTACCCGACGCACGCGTTGTTCTCCACGCTCGCGCGATCGTTTCGAACCGCGACGACCGAGGACGAATTCACGTCGGCATTCGCGGATCGCGCGGCCCGCGTCGCTCGTGATCCGATGGACGCGGTGTTCGTTCCCGCGCCGCACGAGCGCATCGCGATCGTGCGCGATCACGACGCGCACAGAACCGAAGCGCGCGGCGGACTCGACGCGCGCGACGGGAACGTGCGTGGAGACGAGGGCATCGACCGCGACGTGCGTGGCATCGAGCACGACGACGTCGATCTCGAGGTGCGCGGCATCGTCGAGATCCGCGACGGCATCGAACGCGCGACGATCGATAGCGTCACCTACGTGCACGGCGATGGGGTCGCTCGCCTCGTCGTCACGAACGATGTCGGCGAGATCAAACCGCACGCCGACGATGCCCGCACCGCAAACGATGCCCCCACCGCAAACGATGCCCGCACCATCGACGCCCGCACCGCAAACGATGCCCGCACCTTGGTACGCGCCGAGGTTTGGTTCGCCGACGAGCTCTATGCCCGTGTCGCCACCCTCGACGCACGCGGCGAGCTGCTCGATGGGCCGCATCCGATCCGCGCGTGCGACAGCGACATCATCGGCAACGCTTTTCCGCCCGATATGGCCGCCGCGCTCGCCGAGCTGATCGCGGACCTCGTGCCCGCACCCCTCGCGACGGCCGCGAGCGACGTCGTGACCGTCCGCACGCTGCGCTGGGCGGACCTCGGTGCTCGAGCCGCGGCGCGCGTGGGCGACGAGCTTCACGTGCACGCAGCGCTGTGGCGCGTATCGCGATTCGGGATGGCGCGGTTGGCGATGGCCCTCGTCGAGGCACTCGTGCCGGTCGTGACGCCGCTCGCGGCCGCGCGCTATGCGGAGGGACGCAGTGAATATTTTCGAGCGTGGTACGTAGCGCTCCCGAAGAGATGTGTGATGTCGAGCTGATGTCGACTCGCGCGAAGAGCTGATGCAGGATGGGACCCATGACCAAGCTCGCTTCGATCGTATTGGTATTGGGTTCTCTCTGTGGTGTGGCTGCGGCGGACGCGATGTTCGCGGACAACAACCAGACCGCGACGGTGGACTGCGCGAAGGACGCGTCGGTGAACATCAGTGGCAACGAGGCCACGATCACGCTGACCGGCACGTGCGAGAACGTGCTGATCGCTGGCAACAAGGCGAAGCTCACGGGCTCCGCGAAGAACGTGATCGTGGCGGGCAACGACAACACCGTCGATCTCGATGTGGTCGACAAGCTGCTCGTGTCCGGCAACGCCAACACCGTGAGCTACAAGAAGTCGTCGGACCCGAAGAAGAAGACGAAGGTCTCGAATTCCGGCAACAAGAACAAAGTGTCGCTGAAGAAGTAGCGATTAGACCGAGGCCGTGACGTCGCCGCCCGAGGCTGCGAACGCGGCTTGATCGATCTCGAAGGTCCAGCGGCCGCGCTTCGTCGGTTCGTCGAGCGCGACCTTGAGCATCTCCAGGTAGTCGAGGCGGGGCACTTCGTAGGCGCCGAACCGCTCGAGATGATCGGTGTGCACTTGGCAATCGACGAGCCCGATGTGCCATGCGTCGAGTTGGCGAATGCAGGCCGTGTAGGCGATCTTGGAGGCGTCGGGCGCGCGCGCGAACATCGATTCGCCGAAGAACGCCGCGCCGAGCGAGACGCCGTACAGACCGCCGACGAGCTGATCGCCGTCCCACGCTTCGATCGAGTGGGCGAAGCCGAGCTCGTGCAGCTTCGTGTACGCCTCGACCATCTCGGGGATCAGCCACGTGCCGGTCTGGCCGGGGCGCGGCGCCGCGGCGCAGCCCGCGAGAACGGCGGCGAAGGCGGTGTCCATCTTCAGCTCGTACGGGCGGCGGCGGATCGCTTTGCGTAGAGACCGCTGGACGATCAGATCGCGCGTCGTCATCACCATGCGCGGATCCGGCGAGTGCCACAGGATCGGCAGGTTCTCCGCGTACCAGGGGAAGATGCCCTTGGTGTACCCGAGCAAGAGTCGCTCGGGTTTCAGATCGCCGCCGAGCGCCAGCAATCCATCCTCGGCGAGGTGGACCGGCGGAAACACGAGGCGGTCATCGAGCCGGAACACCGGCATCTGCGCAGCATAGCGCGACTCGCGCGGTGCAAACGGCGCGTGGCCGACTAGCGACGGCGGCGGCGCAAGAGAATCGCGATCGCCGGGAGCATCAGCGCAGCCCAGCTCGAGCTACCGCCGCTGGAGGAGCAGCCGCCCGCGACCTCGGGCGACTCGTCGTGGAGGTCGTCGCTCTCGGCGCTCTCGCCTTCGTCGCCGTTCGGCGTGATCTTCACGGCGATATTGAGCGTGCCGTACTGATCCTGGCCGTCGGTGAGGACGAACTGCGTGAACACGGGCGTCTCTTCGGTGACCATCGGCGCTTCGAACTCGATGTCGACGTTTCCGATCGCGCCGACGGGAATCGCGGCCGTGAGCGGACCGACTTCGCTCGGCGATGTCCAGCTCGACGAATCGAACAGCTGGCTCGTGCCGCCACCCTCGACCATCACGCGCGCGGCTTGGGGGATCGGAACGTTGCCCGTGTTCTGCAGCGAGATCGAGAACACACCGTGCGTGCCTGGCGCGACCTTGTCGGGACCGTCGACCGACACGATCTCGGAACCGAGCATGCGCGGCTCGCCTGGTTGCTGCGGCATCTGCGGTTGCGATGCCTGCGCGCCCACACACGTCGGCCCCACCGCGAAGCCCGTCGCCGGCGACGACTTCAAGCGCGCTTCGGTTTGCGGACCGTACGCGCCGTCCTCGGAGATGCGGTCGTTCGGATGGTTGCGATTCCACAGCCGCTGGAACGCGAGGACGTCCTTGCCTCGGATATCGGGCGACGCGAGGTAATCGAAGTGGACCGGATCGCCGGGCACCGAGTGCGACCAACCCTGGTTCGCCATCGCGGTGATGCGCGACGAGTAGTTCGCGATGTCGAGTGCGCGACCACTCTGGTGGTTCGACCGACCCGGCGTGGCTGCCGCGGTGATGCCGCAGCGACCCTGCTGGTACCAACGATAGAGGAGGTACTGCTGCGCGACGGTGCGGAAGCCGCTGTTGACCTGGATCGTGTTGTTCTGGGTGACCTTGGCGAGCGCCGTCTTCGCGGCCGCGCTCATGTACGGAAGCACCGCGGTGCTCGTGAACGTCAGGTTCCCGCCGGCGGTGAACTTCGTCAGGCTCGCCGGATTCATGCAGCCGATCTCTTCGGCGATCTGCTTCGACAGACCGACGACCACCGACGTCGAGCAGCCCGACGTCACGTACGTCGAGACGTTGACCTCGGACTGCGCCGTTCCGTAGATCGGATCCTCGGGCTCCGCGCAACCCACTGCGAGCAGGCCTACCAGTAGGTACTGCACACGAGCGATTGCAGTGGGAATGTGGAGACCGTCCAACCGAGCAGAAGCGTTGTTCCGGGTCATCGTGGTCGTCCCGAAGAGCAACTCGCGGGCCGAACGCGATTGCAGACCTCTGCGTGCGCGAGTCGTGCAGTCGACTGCGCGATGGCCGTATCGGCATGCGCGAGCGGCGCAGATCGATCGAGCGATTCGTAGGATGCATCGCATGGATCACAAGCCCACTCGCCATGGCGCCGCTGCGCGCCGGTGAGTCGATCACTCAGCGCGTGGGGGACCCGGCCCCGAGTCCGGCCGCCAGCGAGGCCATTCGCGAGTGGGGTAGCCTTGGTGCGTGCGGTTGTTGTTCACGGGTAGCGGTTGGCTTCCGATCGTCGACATGATCGCCGCGCGCTTGCCCGCGGGCTCCACGCTCGTGCGCTGGGATCGCGCAGTGCCACTCGTCGAGGCGATCGCGGACATCGACGTGCTGTTGCCCTCGAACGCGACGATCACCCCCGAGGTGATCCACGCCGCCACGAAGCTGCGCCTCGTGCAGCAACCGGCCGCGGGCACCGAGCAGATCCATCGACCGGCTCTCGTGGAGCGCGGCATCCCGCTGTGCAATGCGCCCGGCACGAACCATGTGGCCGTCGCGGAGTGCGCGCTGTTCTTGTTGCTGTCGCTCGCACGGCGCGCCCCGGTAGCCACGCAAATGTTGCGCGAGCGCGTGGTCGGCGAGCCGCTCGGCATCGAGCTCTCGGGACGAACGCTCGGCATCATCGGTATGGGCCGCGCAGGAACTGCACTCGCGGATCGAGCCACCGCACTCGGCATGCACGTGCGCGCGTTGCGCCGCGGTGCGAGCGAGGCCGACCGTGCCGCGTTCTTCGCCGCGTGCGATGCGATCAGCATTCACTGTCCGCTCACGCCCGAGACCCGCGGCCTTGTCGACGCGCGTGCGTTCACCGCGATGCGCGACGGCGCGATGTTGATCAACGTCGCGCGTGGCGGGGTGATCGATCGCGCCGCGCTCGTCGCTGCGCTCGCCGGCGGCCGCCTCGGTGGCGTGGGTCTCGACGTGCACTGGAGCGAGCCACCGGATCCCGACGACGCGCTGTATCGCGATCCGCGCGTCGTCGCGTTGCCGCACGTCGCGGGCTCGACGGTGGAGGCGTTCACACGGATCGCGGATGTCGTCGTCGACAACATCGCGCGCCTCGAGCGCGGCGAGCCACTCTTGCACCGCGTGCTCTAGAAGCCGACGCGAGAGCCGTAGATCACGAGCGAGCGGAAGTCCGCTTTCAGCGCGAACGTCCGCATCGACACCCGCGCTTCGATCGGAACGACCGGGACATCGAGCTCGATCGTCGTCGGCTCCGGTGCGGATACGTCCGCCGGCGTGCCTTTGAACGACGTGCACCGCGGTGGACGAAGCTCGCCGTCGACGATCGGGAACGTGGACAGCCGCAGGTTGTACGGACTCGCTGTACCGACCGGCTGCGACGCGGTCACGATCTCGTCTTGTTTGCCACCCGCCGTGCGATGGAGCTGGAGCTGGTCGGGGCCGGCGAGAACGAAGTTGTCGCACCCGAACCCGTCGGGATTGTCGGCGAGCGCACCCGTCATCGCGCGAATCCCCGAGCTGTAGTCGGCGTCCGTCCCGTTCGTCGGCGCGACCGCGCGGATCTGCACCTCGATCGTCGGGCCGACGATCGCCGCGGGCATCGCGAGCGCGAGGGCCACACCGGGATCGCTACCCGTCTGGCGAAGACACTCTGTTCCATCGAGCCCGACGCCGAACGACCAGTCTCCTCCGCGCCGCGTCCACTCGAGCAAATCGCTGCCCGTGCGCATGCTCGCAAAGAACACGATCTCGTCGACGGCGTAGCTCGGATTGGGATCGCAAACGTCGCCGACGCCATCGCGGTCGCCATCACTCTGATCCGCATTCGCGAGCGCGGGACAGTTGTCGCAACCGTCGGCGATCGTGTCGCTGTCCTCGTCGAGCGGCATCGCCGTGGGCGACCAGCACGTACCTGGCTGGACATCGCCCATCGTCGGAAACACGCGCGCATCGACGCCGACCGCATCGGAAGGCGATTCGGTACGGCCGTGAAGCCCGTACACGAGATCGCACCCCGCTAGCACTATCAGCCCGACGAGCACGCCTGTCTGCACGACAACATCATCTCATTTCCCTGCCCGCTCGCGCTTGCGACGGCGCGATGGCTTGCCGCATCGTAGCTCCCAGTCATGAGCTGGCTTGCTAGCTATCTGCGCTCGTCGGTAGGCGCGAAGCACGTGATGGCCGTGACCGGCCTGCTGATGTTTCTGTTCGCGATCGTCCACATGGTCGGTCACCTGCAGATGTTCGGCGGGCCGAGCATGTACAACGCGTACGCGAACTTCTTGCAGAACCTGTGGGAGGTGAAGTGGCCCGTACGCGCGGGCCTCCTCGCCGTGTTGCTCGTCCACGTGGTCGTCGCGATCGGCCTCGTCGCGCGCAACCGCAGTGCGCGTCCGATCGGCTACGCGAAGTACAAGCCGCGCACGTCGTCGGTTGCGGGCCGCACGATGGCGATCACCGGGCTCGTCGTGTTCGCGTTCCTCGCGTTTCACATCCTTCACTTCACGGCCGGTCAGATCCAGCCGCAGTACTTCCACCTCCCGCAGCACGGCGGCACGGATATGCGTGCCGGCGGCGCGTACGCGATGTTCGTACACGGCTTCCGCCAGCCGTGGGTGTACGGCATCTACCTCGCCGGCATCGCGTTGCTGTCCACGCACCTCGGTCACGGCGCTGCGAGCTGGATGCAGTCTCTCGGCTTGCGCCACCCGAAGTATCCCGCCGACAAGCTTGGACCCGCGATCGCGGTGTTCCTGTTCGTTGGCTATATGGTCCCGCCCACCGCGGTGCTGCTCGGAGCGATTCGATGACTTTGAAGCTCGACGCGCGATCGCCGTCCGGCGCGATCGAACAGAAGTGGCAACGCGCGAAGTTCGAGATGCGGCTCGTCAACCCCGCGAACAAGCGCAAGTACAAGGTGATCGTCGTCGGCAGCGGCCTCGCCGGCGGCGCCGCGGCGGCTACGCTCGCCGAGCTCGGCTACGACGTCGCGTGCTTCTGCTTTCAGGACTCGCCGCGACGCGCGCACTCGATCGCCGCGCAGGGCGGCATCAACGCCGCGAAGAACTACCAGAACGACGGCGATTCGATCTACCGCCTGTTCTACGACACGGTCAAAGGCGGCGACTTCCGCGCGCGCGAGTCGAACGTCTATCGCCTCGCGGAGGTCAGCGTCGACATCATCGACCAATGCGCAGCGATGGGCGTTCCGTTCGCGCGCGAGTACGGCGGCACGCTCTCGAATCGCAGCTTCGGTGGCGCGCAGGTCTCGCGCACGTTCTACGCACGCGGTCAGACGGGCCAGCAGCTGCTCCTCGGCGTGTACTCCGCGCTCGAGCGGCAGATCGGCGCGGGCAAGGTCACGATGTTCTCGCGCAGCGAGATGCTCGATGTCGTCCTCGATAACGGCCGCGCGGCCGGCATCGTCGTCCGCGACCTCGTGACCGGCGCGATCACCTCGCACGCGGCGCACGCCGTCGTGCTCGCCACCGGCGGCTACGGCAACGCGTTCTTCCTGTCGACGAACGCGAAGGGCTGCAACGTGACGTCGACGTATCGCGCGTACAAGCGTGGCGCCGGCTTCGCGAACCCGTGCTTCACGCAGATCCATCCGACGTGCATCCCGGTGTCGGGCGATTTTCAATCGAAGCTGACGCTGATGTCCGAGTCGCTGCGCAACGACGGACGCGTCTGGGTGCCGAAGACGAAGGACGACACCGCGAAGCACCCGGACCAGATCTCCGAGGACGATCGCGACTACTACCTCGAGCGCAAGTACCCCGCGTTCGGCAACCTCTCGCCGCGCGACATCGCATCGCGCGCCGCCAAAGAGCAATGCGACGATGGTCGTGGCGTCGGTCCCGGCGGTCGTGGCGTGTACCTGGACTTCCGCGACGCCATCAAGCGCGATGGCGAGGACAAGATCCGCGAGAAGTACGGCAACCTGTTCGACATGTACGAGCGGATCACGGGAGAGAACCCGTACCGCGTGCCGATGCGCATCTACCCCGCGGTCCACTACACGATGGGCGGACTCTGGGTCGATTACCACCTGCAGACCACGATCCCCGGTCTGTTCTGCCTCGGCGAAGCGAACTTCAGCGATCACGGTGCGAACCGCCTCGGCGCATCGGCGCTGATGCAGGGCCTCGCCGACGGCTACTTCATCATCCCGTACACGATCGGTAACTACCTCGCGGGCGTGCCGTCGAAGACGATCTCCGATCCCACGAGTGCAGCGTTCACCACCGTCGAGAGCGAAGTGCGCGCGAAGCTCGATCGCTTGATGAACGTGAAGGGCTCGCGCTCGATCGATTCGTTCCACAAAGAGCTCGGCCAGATCATGTGGGAGCAATGCGGCATGGCGCGCAGCAAGGAATCGCTGACGTCTGCACTCGAGAAGATTCCGAAGCTGCGCGAAGAGTTCTGGAGCAACGTCACCGTCCTCGGTGATCGCGACTCGTTCAATCAATCGCTCGAGAAGGCCGGCCGCGTTGCCGACTTCCTCGAGTTCGCAGAGCTCCTGTGCCAGGACGCGCTCAAGCGCGAAGAGTCGTGCGGCGGTCACTTCCGCGTCGAACATCAAGCCGACGGCGAAGCGAAGCGCGACGACCAGAACTTCTGTCACGCCGCTGTGTGGGAGTACACGGGCGAAGGATCGGAGCCGGTCCGCAACATCGAACCGCTCGTGTTCGAGAACGTGAAGCTCGCCACGCGGAGCTACAAATGAGCGAATCGCTAAACCTCACGCTTCACATCTGGCGCCAGCGCGACGGCAAGTCGCCCGGCAAGATGGTCACGTACAAGGTCACCGGCGTCTCCACGCACGCGTCGTTCCTCGAGATGCTCGACATCCTGAACGAACAGCTCATCGCGAAGGGCGAAGAGCCGGTCGCGTTCGATCACGACTGCCGCGAGGGCATCTGCGGCATGTGCTCCCTGATGATCGACGGTCGCCCGCACGGTGGACGCCACGCGACGACGACGTGCCAGCTCCACATGCGCCACTTCACGAACAACGCGGAGGTCTGGATCGAGCCGTGGCGCGCCGAGGCGTTCCCGGTGATCAAGGACCTCTGCGTCGATCGCACGCCGTTCGATCGCGTGATCGCCGCGGGTGGCTTCGTCACCTCGAACTCCGGCTCGGCTCCCGACGCGAACGACATCCCGGTCCCCAAGGATCACGCCGATCGCGCGATGGACGCTGCCGCCTGCATCGGGTGCGGCGCATGCGTGGCTGCGTGCCCGAACGGATCCGCGATGCTGTTCGTCGCCGCGAAGCTCGCACACCTGCACCACCTGCCCCAAGGCCAGCCCGAGCGCGCGCATCGCACGCACGCGATGGTCACCGCGATGGACGCCGCTGGCTTCGGCAACTGCTCGAACCACTACGAGTGCGAAGCCGCGTGTCCCAAGGAGATCAAGCGCGACGTGATCGCGATGCTCAATCGCGACTACGCGAAGTCGGCGTTCGTCGCTCGCGACCGCGAGACGAAGTCCGACGGCGCGGGTTGATCACGTTCTAGCCGAGGCTTGCCATCCTGTTCCGCGGGGCGTGACCGTTCGTTGCCGTACGGTGGTGGAATGCTCGTCAAGATCGCCGCGTGCGCCGCGCTGCTCGCTGCCTGCACTCACCACCGCCCGTTGAACCAAGCGTTCGACGATGTCGAGCCGGGTCGCTGGGTAAAGGTCGACACGACGAGTGGTACGCTATCCGCGATCACGGTCCAGACTTCGACGGGCATCGGCTACCAAGCCGAAGGCGGCGGCATGATCGATTCATCGGTGATCGTGCGTGTCACCGACGAGCGAACGCTCCGCGGTGCGGGCGAAGGCATCCTGATCGGCGGTGGCGCCGGGATCGTGGTCGGTGCCGGACTCGGCTTGGCCGACGGTGACGATCCCCCGTGTGCGGACAGCGAGTGGTGCATCTTCAACCTGACCGCCGGCCAGAAAGCGCTCGTCGGCGGGGTCCTGCTCGGTGGCCTCGGCGCGATCGTCGGCCTTGCCGTCGGCACGGTGATGGGGAGCGATGACGTCTACGAGAACGAGACCGTGTCGATCACCCCGGGCGGCCCACCCGGATCGGTCATGGGAGCCACGCTGACGTTCTGAGGCAGGTCACGACGTTCTGATCACGCCGCGCGGGCGAGCGCTGCGATCGGCGGCGCCTTCACGACGTAGTCGAAGTACGCGTTCGGATCGCCGGTGCGGCCGTCCATCGCCGCGCGCGCGACGTTGAACATCTCGCGCGCCGTCACGTAGTGCAGGCGATCACCGCGCCCGATCACCTGCTCGCGCAGCGCGGTGTGCAGCGCGTGACCGCCGGGGCCGAGCAACGATGCGGCCGTCTTCTCGAGCGAGCCGTGCGTGTGCACCTTGACGAAGATCCATTCAGGGCGTCCCTCGATGTGGATCGCTTGATCGAGCCAGGTCGCGACGCGCGACGCGGTCGGCGGATCGTCGCCGGTGAGCGCGCCGTTCTCGATGCGAAATCCGAGACCCTTGCGCGCGAGAGCGAGCGGCCCCGTGATCATCAGCAAGCGATCGTCGAACGTCTTTCCCACGCGTGCACGCTCGCCGTGCTCGTAGCAGCGCGCTCGGTTCAAGTCGCCCGTGGGCCAGTAGATCTGGTTGACCTTGTCGGGCTGACACGGATCGGGCGCGGACGGAAACGTGAGATCCACGTAGCAGCCGAGGCGATGCAGCATCGGCAACTCGTCGTCGACGCCGCACCATTTGCCGTCGGGGCGTCCGTTCGCGAGCGACCAGTTGCCGTGGATGAACGCCCACTGGTAGTTGCCGTTCGCATCGCGCGACAGGTGGCCGTGCTCCGCGAACGTGCGCAGGTGCGACTCGATGCGCGGCGCGAGCGAGTGCGACGTGTCGTTGTCGTGATGCAGGTGAAACTCGACCTCGCCGAAGCCCTGGCGCGCGAGCGTCGCGAGCTGATCGAGGAAGTGCGGGCGATACTCCTCACCCGGGAAGAACCAGCCGTGACGCGGTGGCCGACCGTCGCTGTCGCGAAACGACGCGAGCGTGGGGTAGCGGTCGGCCCACGTGTCGACGCGAGCGTTGCCCACGTCGTCGGGAGCGCCGCCCCACAGGGGCTCGTAGTGGTCGCACAACGCGAACAACACGTGGCGTGATCCGCGCAGTTGTGGCGTACGCGCACGGCGGATCAAATGGCGGGCGTAGTCCCGCAGCCAGTAGTGGAGGTTTTTTTTGCGAAGTCGGCTTAGCACGCGTGGTGCATGCGTCTCGGAGCAATTCCCGTGCTGGATTTCTACGGTCCGATTCTCTCGAAGGTGCTGTTCCCATCGTTCGAAGCTGCGCGCGGTCGGCCGACCGTGCCGCTGCTCCGCTATCTCGAGACCACGCAGCACTGGCCCCACGACGCGCTGGTGGATCTGCAGATGGGATTTCTGCGTCGCCTGATCCGTCACGCGTATCGCCACACCGCGTACTACCGGCAGATCCTCGACGAGCGCGGCCTGCACCCCGACCGCATCGATTCACTCGAGGCACTCGGCCGCTTGCCGATCCTCGATCGAGCGACGGTGGTGCAGACCCTCGACGCGCGCACCGCGAACGCACCGCCGAAAGTGATCATCACGAAGCAGACCAGCGGCACGACCGGCGAGCCCGTCGTCGTTCGCTACAACGCGGAGTCGCGACACTGGCGCGATGCCACGCGTTGGCGCGGGTACGGCTGGGGCGGCTATCGCATCGGCATGCGCGCGTATCACTACTGGGGACACGCGCTGCCGGCGAAGTCGCGCATCGCGCGTGCGAAGGTGATGCTCGATCGCGCGTTGAAGCGAGACTGCTATGTCGACTGCACGCCGCGCGGTGATGCAGCTCTGATGTCCGCGGTGAAGCAACTGCGAGCATTCAGGCCCGACGTGATGATCGCGTACGCGGCCGGAGCCTCGGCACTCGCACGCTTCGTCCTCGAGAAGGGGCTTCGCGATTGGGATGACATCCCCGTGCTCGTCGGTGCCGAGCGGTTGTGGCCCGCGGAGCGCGAGCAGATCCAGAAGGCGTTCGGCCCGGCGTTCGAGACGTACGGCTGTCGCGAGGTGATGCTGATCGCCTCGGAGTGCGAAGCCCACGACGGGATGCACGCGTCGATGGAGAACCTGATCGTCGAGATCATCGTCCGCGAACCGGACGGCTCGGTGCGCGCCGCGAAGCCCGGCGAGACTGGCGAGATCGCGATCACCGATCTGCACAACCTCGCGTGCCCGATGATCCGCTACGTGACCGGCGATCTCGCGGTCGCACGCGAGGCCGAGCGCTGCTCGTGTGGTCGCGAGCTCGATCGCCTCGGTCCGATCGAAGGCCGCGTCACGGAGACGCTGCGCGATGGCAACGGCGACGCGGTCAACGGTCTCGTGTTCAACATCCTGTTTTCGTCGCTCACCGATGACGTGCGCAAGTTCCAGATCGTGCAGCGCCTCGATGGCAGCGTCGTGATGAAGGTCGTCCCGAAGACCGGCGACACGTTGCCCTCGATCGCCTCCGGCATGATCAACGCGTTCGCCGAGAAGTACCTCCCTCGCGCACCTTTCGGCATCGAGTACGTGGAGGACATCCCTCTTTCGGGTGCCGGCAAGCGCAAAGTCGTCGTCGTCGAGCGCTGACGGGTTGCGACTGCCTGCCCGCGGCGTCCGTCCGGACCCGCATGCAGGTATCTTCGAACCCACCCATGCAGCTCGTCGCTCCTCCGATGACTCCGTTCCCGCTGACGATGCAGATCGGCATGAAGCGGTTCTACGGTCACGTGTTCCTCGGCCCTGGCCGGCTGTACTTCGTCTGCGGTCGCAAGGGTGGCGCGTGGGGTGCCGCGATCGGTCAGAGCCTCGGTGGGCTCGTCGGTGCGGCGATCGTCGCGGCTGCTACCCCGGGCGCCGGCAACGCGCCCACGAACATCGTCGACGAAGCGACGGTGATGCAGGCGATCTCTGCAAACGAGGGCAGCATGATCCTCGAGGCGAAGGACATCACGATGATCAAGCACACCATCTGGTGGCGCATGATCAAGTGGCACGGCAAGACGGTCGGCCTGCCGCAGGGAATGTCCAAGGACCTACGCCTCGCGATCGGTCAGTGGGCGAAGTATCACAACGTTCCGCACAAGGTCTAAGCGACCAACAGCGTCTCGATCAGCCGAAACGGCGGGAACGCCACCACCGGCCGGTTCTATCCCGCGCTAGAAGCCCATGCGGTCGCGCTCCATCTCCATGCGGCGCATGTCGTCTTCGTTGCGCTTCAGGCGATCCGCCTGTGACTCGAGCACGATCGTCACCGACGTATTCACGCGTGCGTCGATGCGGAAGTAGTCGATCCACTTCGTCCCGTCGTTGTAGTTCGCTCGATAGGCCGACGAGAGGGACTTGTTCAGCGCGTCGCTCATGCACGCGGCGAACTCCGGGCTGCCCGTGGCGACGATCGTGAACTGTCGATCCTCGGGGTTGGCGGTCACCGTGATCGTCGAGGTCGCGCCCTTCTCCGGCGTCGGTAGGCAGTCCGTCGCGTGGTTCATCGCATACGAGCGCAGGCTGTCCGGATCGAGCACGACGCGCGTTGGAATCACGATGCGCCGCTTCGCGTGTAGCTTCCACTCGCCAGCGCCGTGCTCCGCGAAGTGTCGCTTCGCTTCTTGGACGAGACAATCATCGACGAGCGCGTTCGCGGGCGACGAGGTCCCGCGCACCGTCATCGCCTCGCGCATGCTCGTGATCTCGACCGTCGCCTCGCGCGCGATCGCGCCCGGCCGTGGCGAGCACCCCGATGGATACCAGTCCGCGAGCTTCTTCTCGAGGAGCTTCTGCGGAGACGTGAACGACAGGTCGAGGCCGGTGAAGAACGACTTCGGACGTCCGATGTACGCGCCACCGCCGCGCTGGACGCCACTCGCGGCGCGAACGAAGCACTGCGCGAACGGATCGCTACTCTTCGTCGACACTCGCGCGCTCCCATGCTCGTCGCCGACGATGAACACGAGCAGGCTCTTCATCGGTGCGTACTTCCGCGCGCAGCGCAACGCGATCGCGTCCTTCGCTTCGAGGATCGCCTCGCGCACCGAGGACGCGGTCGGCAACGGGCTGTACCCCGGCTGGATCATCGCGAGCTCGTCGACAGTGAAGCCGTGCGAGTCGGCCCACGCCACGAGCGCGGGCGCGGTCATGTCGCGAACGTGCGCGTACTCGAAGCGAGCGTTGATCGCCTGCGCGAGCTCCTCTTCGCCGCTGTCCGTGATCAGCTGTCCGACCGCGCAGTGCACGCCGCGATCATCGATGAACCGAGGGCGGCGGCCCGCGAAGCCATCGTCCGTGCGACGAGGGAACACGCCGCGCTCGATGTAGCGCTCGAGATCCGCGAGCGATGCTGCACGTGCCTCGCGGCGCGACGGGCTCAGCGCCGACACGTCGCGATCGACGAGCAATGCGTGAACGAACGCGAGGTGCGCACGAACGCGCGCGACCTCGTCACCTGGCTCGGTGTGACCTGCCCAACTAACATCGCCGATCAGCGTGTTGATCGCGCGATCCGCGCGAGCCTCCACGAACCACAGAGCGACGACGGTGACCACGACAGCGAAGCGCATGGTCTATAGACGCTCGACCCGCGTGACATGTGCAGCTTTTTCGCCGAGGGGTATGCTGCCCGCGTGCGCGTCCCTCTCGTCGTAGTCACGGGCTTTCTCGGCAGCGGGAAGACGACGCTCGTCAACCGGATCCTCGCGCGCCGCGCGGCCCGCGGTGAGACCTCCAAGCTCGGCGTGATCGTCAACGAGCTCGGCGCGGTCGGCATCGACGGTGCGCTCCTCGGAGGCGAAAACGCTCGTCAGGTCGAGCTGCCCGGCGGTTGTGTCTGTTGCGTGCTCGGTGACGAGCTCGACCAAACGCTGCTCGATCTCGTCGCGAACACCCCGGCGCTGTCCGCGATCGTCCTCGAGACCACCGGAGTGGCGGAGCCGCTGCCGATCGCATGGGCGGTCCGTCGTGCTCCGGTCAGCGACGCCGTGCGCCTCGCCGCGGTGGTCACGCTCGTCGACGCCACTACGTTTGTCGCGAGCCGCAGCATCTCGGAGGCAGTGGACGCGCAGGTCGCGTACGCCGATGTCGTGCTCGTGACCAAGTCAGAGATCGCGACGGACCACGACACCAACGCCGCGATCGCTGCCGCCCACGAACTGGCGCCGCGCGCCCAGCTGCGCACCGGCACGACGGATACGCACGCTGCGTGGCTCGAAGATGTCCTCGCCGACCCATCCTTGGTGGACCTCGCCGAGCCCTCCCCCTCCGATCAGGCAGGCGCAAGTCGGCATGTTCACGACGAGAACTGTCGGCATCCCGACCATCCAACTGCACATGGAATCGACAGCGCCTGGATCCGTGTCGGAAACGTCGTCGACCTCGAAGAGCTGTCCGATCACCTCGGGGATCTCCCGGACAACTACGTGAGGATCAAGGGAATCCTCCGAGCGGTCGACGAGAGCACCGGGTCATCGGAGCCGCGCTGGTACGCCATTCACCGAGTCGGGCTGCGGGTGTCGTCGGAGCCCGTCGACCCGCCCGGCTTCGACAACCCCCATGAAGGTCGCCTCGTTGGGCTCGGGCCCGATGTTTCCGCGAATGTCCTGACGCAGGCGGTTACCTCTTCCCTGCGACTCTAGATCGCGCGGGCATCCGACTTGCTTGGATAGTCGTAGTCACCATGTTGACCGTCATGCCCCGCCTCACCCTGCTCGCCACGCTGGCCATTGCCAGCGCGTGCGGTGACAAGCCGGTGGGCGTGACCGTCGAAACTGACGCGGACTACAACCACACCGAGCTCGAGCAGGCCGTCGACAAGTTCGTCGCAGCCGGACGTACGCCCGAGGCCTACCAGCAGTTCGCGAAGACCGTGTTGTCCCTTCGCCAGGGTATGGACCACACGGTCGCGCGGGAGGCCGAGCTTCGCCTCGTCGTGCTCGCCCTCGGTCCCGTCGCCAGCGTCAAGACGCAGTCGATGCCCGAGCAAGTCGAGGCGCTCGCGCTCACCGTATGGCCGACGCTGCTCCAGCCGACGTTCGAAGAGGACGCCGTCCTGATCAAGCGCGATCCGAAAGCAGCGCTGCTCCAACCGTTGCCCGAGGAAGATGCGCGTGCGTACTTGCAGCGACTGTGCGGTGGTCCGCTCGCGGGCGAGTGCAAGCAGATCGTTCCCGAGCTGCAAGGTGCGCTCGTGCAAGCGCTCGCCACGCGTCGCGCGATGGAGCGCGTGCGCAACGCCGTCGCTGAATGTCAGGCGTGCAGCGCGGAGCCGGGATGGCACGACGCGATTCGCCAGTGGGAAGACCTCGATCGCTCGATGCACGGATCGCTGTTCGAGATCGAACGCCGTGGTGATCCGGACAACTGGCCGATCGCCGGCAATGCCTCCGAAGATGGAACCACGCTCGCGGATCCGACCGCGCTCTGGCGCGAAGCGGAGATCAACGCGATCGGCGAGGTCGTGATCAGCGGCCAGCGATACTTCGGCGAGCAGCGCATCGCGGCGCTTCGCGAGCTCCGCGGCGACAGCGATACGATCTCGCTGCACCTTCGCCCCGAGCTCACGCTCGCGCAGGTCAAAGGCATCCTCACGGACGCGCAGAAGGCCGGCGCCACCAAGGTCGCCGTCGTCGCGCGCGCGGCCGAGTATCCGTGGTCGCGCCGCATCTACTGGCTGTCCGATGGCGGCATCCGCGTCGGACTTCGGCCGTCGGATTCGCTCCAGCTGCTGCTGCACACGATCGATCACGTGGCCGGCCCCGGCGCCGTCGCCCGCGTCGACTGAGGCACGCGTGTCGTGATTCGCGGTCGAGCGAGCGTCGCGTCGCGCTCAACCTCGTGATTCATCCCGAGCGCGCATGGCGCCATCGTTGCTGTATCGCGCGCATGCGCATCGCTCTGGCCGTGTTGTTCGTCACCTCGACCTCGCATGCGGATCTACGCGCCGAGGTGCATCTCGGCGGTGGTCTCGAGGGCGGCATGATCACGGGCAAACCGCGTCCCGACGGCGTCGCGGAAGCCGGCCTCCTTGTCGAGGGCCTCTTGCCCGGGCGCAACTGGGGGTTCGGCGCGTCCGCCGAGGCGATCGGCCGGCTCGCGAATACCGGTGCGCGCGAGGAATCGAAGTTCGATGTCACCGTGCGCTACGCACGCCCCGATCGGCGATTTCGGTTCGGCGTCGGGGTCGGTGTGCGCGCGATGTTGCTCGATCAGGATGGCGCGAGCGAGATCGTGAACGGCTACGACTTCATCCACCTCGACGGGTCGATCGCGATCGCGAGCTGGTCCGTGACACCCGCGATGACCGTCGGCGTCGACTTCTATGTCGCCTGGACCATGGGCTGCTACAGCGACGTCGTCAGCGTGATGCCGAGCGGCGACGTGTTGCCGCCGCAGAAGCACGTGCGGTGCGGTGACACCATCACGACGACGTACACCGGTGGATTCGCGACGTCGGTGCGCTGGCGGTAAGCTCTTTGCCGCGTGATCCGTTCGCCCCACCGCTGGAAGTACCTCGGGTGGATCGCGTGCGCGGTGGTCCTGATCGTCGGACTGCGCAAGTTCGTCGACGGCGAAGATGGATGGCACCGCACGATCAACCAACCGAGCGCCGACGGCGCGTACTACTACGTCTATCTCCCATCGCTGTTTCTCGACGGTGATCTGGACTTCGACAACCAGTACACCGTCACGAAGAACTGGTACCGGCTCGGCAAGACGCCGATCGGTCGCGCCGGCAACGTGTTCGGCATCGGCCCGGCGATGTTCCAGGCGCCGGCGTTCCTGGTCGGTCACGCGATCGCGATCGCGAAGGACGAGCGACGCGATGGGTTCTCGACGTGGGAGACCGGCCTCGTTCTCTCGACGTCGCTGATGTTCACGCTCGGCGCGGTGCTGCTCGTCGCGCGAATCGTGCGCCGTCGCGTGGGTGATGGACCCGCGAGCGTCATCGGTCCGCTGCTCGCGATGGTCGCCGGCTCGCTCTGGTACTACTCGATCCGCCAACCGGGCTACGCGCATCCCTATGCCGCGTTCGCGACCGCGTGGTTGATCGAGCGGTGGGACGCGTCGTACGACGGCGACGGCCCGCGGCGTTGGACGACCTGGCTGCACCTCGGGATCGCGATGGGCGCTGCGATCCTCGCGCGACCGCAGCTCGTGCTGTGGGGCGTCGTCCTCGTCGCCGCGGTGATCGACGACATCCGCAGACGCGGTGGGGTGCCATGGACGTCGCTCGTCGCGCGATGGGCGATCGCGGGCGCTGCGATGCTCGTGGTGTTCTCGCCGCAGCTCGTCGCGTGGAAGCTGCTCTACGGCAGCTGGTACACGGTGCCGCAGGGCGAAGGCTTCATGCGCTGGGACGATCCCGCGTGGACCGAGACGCTGTTCTCGTCGAGAAATGGCTTGTTCCCGTGGGCGCCGCTGTATCTGCCGATGCTCGCCGGCCTCGCGTTCACCAGCGCACGCCGCCGGCTCGCATCTCTCTTGCTGCTCGGTCTGTTGCTTCAAGCGTTCGTCAACGGGGCGGTGTGGGACTGGTGGGCCGGCGGATCGTTCGGGGGCCGTCGCTTCGATTCGACGTT
>Ga0154020_10003524_pt1 | contig 18805 bp, 14 predicted proteins | sample Klosneuvirus_201_FD_109709 | JGI IMG/M metagenome (GOLD analysis project Ga0154020, IMG submission 109709) | Active sludge microbial communities from wastewater, Klosterneuburg, Austria - Klosneuvirus_20160825_MG | ecosystem: Engineered > WWTP > Aerobic digester > Activated sludge | place... | reverse complement strand
TACCGCCGCCGCGCCGCCCGAGGGCCAACTCGCGCCCATCGCCACGCCGGTGATGCTCGGCGGTTTTCCTCCTGCCATCGCCGATCACCTCGAGCGGGAGCTGGCCCAGCACGGCCTCATCGCTGTGGCCGGCGCCAGCACCAGCGCCAAGGGCAAGAGGAAGGACGGCCGCATCGAAGAGAACCGCCTCTCCTTGGCCGGTGGGCAGAAGGCCGGCCCCATCCTCCCCGCCTCGGCGATCTCGGTGATGCTGATGCGCGGTGACTTCGACGTCGCTGGAACGGGCACCGTCAGCTTCGTGGAAGACGGCCTGGTGTTGGCCTTTGGTCACCCCTTCTTCGGCTACGGAAACGTGGCCTTTCCCATGCACACTGCCGCGATCCTGAACACCCTGGCCAGCCTCTCGGGCAGCTACAAGATGTCGGCGGCCGGGCTCGAGGTCGGCTCGATCACCCACGACCGCTTGAGCGCGATCGGCGGCCGCCTCGGCCAGGCCGCGCCCATGATCCCCGCGACCGTACGGGTGCGCGGCGAGACCGCGGGGGCGCCGGCCATCGAGGCCAAGGTCGAGATCATCGACCATGACCTGTGGTTCCCGGTGATGCTCAGCAACGCCGTCAACGCCGCGGTGCACGGGCGCATCTCCGCCGAGGCGGGCGGCAGCGCCGAGCTGACGGTCCGCTACCAGGTGGGCGACAAGACCTTGGTGTTCAAGGACAGCTACAGCGTGCTCCCGCCCTTCACCCCCGGGGCCTTGGCCGCGCAAGACGTGGGGAATGTGGCTGGTTTTCTGGTGCGAAACGGCATCGCACGGCCCCAGCTGGGCCCGGTGGAGGTCGACATCCAGACCCGCTCCGGCATCGAGCTGGCCTGGCTCGAGGAGCTGAGCGCCGAGAAGACCGTGGTGCGTGCCGGCGAGAAGGTGAAGCTCCGGGCCCGGCTTCGTCCATACCGGGAGCAGCCGATCACCGTGCCCCTCGAGATCCAGATCCCCAAGGATGCGCGGGGCGAGGTCGACGTCTTCGTAGGCGGCTCCGCGGAGATGGACCAGCGCGACGACGTGGTTTGGGGCGACCGCTACCTCGAGGACATCGATGACCTCCTCGGCTACGTCGCCGACCGCCGCTCGGGCCGCGGGCTCTACGCCCGGGTCTACCTCAAGCGTCCAGGCCTGCGGATGGCGGCCGAGCTGATGTCCTCGCTGCCGCCCAGCCAACGCCTCGGCTTCGAAGAAGAGGCCGGCGGGCGCCACCGCCCCATCGTCGAAGCCTTCGGCCCCGAAGCGACCGCCCCGGTTCCCTCGGTGGTCGTCGGAGGCCTCACGATCAAGATCCTGGTCCAAGATCCCTGAGGACGCTTTTCTTCATGAATTACCGCGCCATCTCGCTCATCGCTATCCTCTTCGCCGCTGCTCAGACCGCGGGGGCCGAGCCCACGCTCGAGCTTCGGCTGTCGGGCCCCACCGAGATCTTCGCCGGGGACCCGGAGTCGACCGGCCTCGATCCCCGCGGCGTGATCACCGCCGGGCGCTCGGTCGCGCCGCTCAGCTCGGGCACCGACGCGCCGATCACCTGCCTGGTGACCACCGAACGCGGGATCTTCGCCGGGACCAACGGCGGGGGCTTGGTCCGCATCGACGCGCAGGGCAACGCCAAGCGGGTCATGGACGCCGAGAAGCTGATCGTCAGCGCGGTGGCCAAGACCAAGGCGGGCGTGCTGGCGGCGACCAGCCCCGAGGGCAACATCATGGCGGTGGAGGCCGACGGTAAGAAGGCGCCCTTCGCGGATCCCGCCGAGAAGTACATCTGGGCGCTCCTTCCCGAAGGTGACGCCGTCTATGCGGCGACCGGCGAGCCCGGCCACGTCCTCGAGCTCAACTCGGGCGGCCGCACCAAGGTGCTGTTCGACTCCGGTGAGACCCATATCCGCGCGCTCATTCGCCACCCCACCCGCGGCCTGATCGCGGGCGGTGGGCAGAAGGGCGTCGTCTACCAGCTCAAGCCGGGCGGAGGCGCCTTCGCCCTCTATGACTCCGGGATGGACGAGGTCACATCCTTCGCGATCGACCCGAAGAGCGGCGACCTCTACGCGGCCTTCATGAGCGAGTCGAAGCCCGGGTCAGTGCTCCCGGACAAGACGATCGGCGCGGTCGCCGGGGATCCGGCCGACACCAGCTCGCCGATCAAGGGCAGCGAGGTGGTGCGCATCAGCGCCACCGGCGGGGCCGAGACGGTCTGGACCTCTCGCCGGGAAGGCGCGCTCGGCCTGGTCTTCGACGAGAAGGCGCGGCAGCTGGTGATCGCCACGGGCGCCGGCCAAAAGGCCCGCGGCCGGGTGTACGCGGTCGATCTCTTGGACCGCGACCGGGTGCGGCTGGTCGCGCGGACCGAGCCCCGCATCGTCAGCGCGATCGCTCAGGATGGAGCGAGCCTCGTCCTCGGTACCGCCCCGCTCGGCCGCGTCCTGCGGCTCCTGCCGGGGCTGCGCAGCGAGTCGACCTACGTCTCCTTTGAGCAAGATCTCCAAGGGGTGGCCCAGATCGGTCGACTGTGGACCTTTGGGGAGACCCCCTCCGGCTCGAAGATTGAGATCTCGGTCCGCACCGGGAACACCAAGACGCACGACGACACTTGGTCGAGCTGGAGCGCGGCGGTGAGCTCGGCCGAGGGCGGCGAGGTGAAGGTGCCCGAGGGCCGCTATCTGCAGCTCCGGGCGGTCCTGCGCACCGGCGACGGGGGGAAGAGCCCGGTCCTTCGTTCGCTCCACGCCTCGATCCAGCGGCGCAACCTGGCCCCCACGATCGAGGAGATCTTCCTGCTTCGGCCGGGCCTCTACCTGCGCCCCATGCCGCCGGAGGAGGAGAAGGAGAAGACCGTCACCATCTCGCAGAGCTCCATCCAGCGTCTGCGGCGCGCCGGCAACGACGACGAACCCGAGGTGCGGGCCCGCCAAGGTCAGCTCCCGGGCTTGCTCACAGTGGCATGGAAGGCCTCCGACCCGAACAAGGATGATCTGCTCTACCGGGTCGAGCTGCGGCGCCTCGATCCCGAGGGGCCCTGGCAGGTCCTGGCGGAGGACACCGAGCACGCCTTTCACACCTTCGATGGCCGGTCCTTCGGCGACGGGCGCTACCAATTCCGGGTCAGCGTGAGCGATCGGCCCTCCAACGCGCAGGAGGAGGCGCTGTCTGATCAGAACGTCTCGGAGGCCCAGATCATCGACAATACGCCGCCCAAGATCAGCAAGCTGACCGCCTCCCTCGAGGCCGGAGGCCTGCGGATCGTGGCCGAAGCCGAGGACCAGCTGAGCGTGCTCGGCGAGGCTCGCTTCTCCTTGGACGGAGGCCCCTGGCTCACGCTCCCCGCGGCCGATCACCTCACCGACGGACGCCGCGAGCGCTTCGAAGCCCTCACCAAGCCCGACGGCACCCCGGGTCAGCCCAAGCTCGGCAAGGGCACGCATGCCATCGCCGTCCGCGTCGATGACGAAAAAGGGAACCTGGCGACGAGCGCCTCGACCTTCCAGGTGCCTTAGGCGGGGTGCTGTTCAAGTTCGGCCGGTAGGGCATCTGTTTCGCCGTAGTTGTTGGCGGCGTGGGCATTCTGTCTGGGTGGCACCAGGCGCGCTTTGCGCGCCAGCCACCTCGCGCGAGGACGCGCGGGGGGCGCTTCGAGCACGCCTCGCGCCCCACCACGACATTCCGCCCTTGCATCGCCAAGCAGACGAGTTGATCGCGATCCGTCCGAGGCCGACTTCCCGGTCCCCTGTTCACATTCACATTCCCCGGCCTGATTGCTGTCCCCCGTTCCCTGTTCCCTGTCTCCCCCTGCGCCCTTCGAATCGGAACCGGGAACCGGGCACGGGGAGCTGGGTACGAGAATCAGACCGGGGAATGTGAACAGAGGACCGGGAACTGCGAACGCTTCGAGGCGCGCTTTCTTTCGGCGTCGGGGCTAAGGACACGGCGCCGCGGCGGGGTCCCCCGCCAGCCTGAACCGCGGGGCCGGTCGGCGCAGATCCGTCAGCACCTTGGCGCGCTCGCGGGCCGCCGCGGCCACCGCTCCGCGCCCTTCGAGTAGCTCGGCGCGGAGCGACTCGGCCTCCGCGACCCGCCCCATCCCAGAGCGCGCCACCGCTTCGGCGACGCGCTCTGCTCCCCGCCGGTCACCGATGGAGAGGTAGAGGCGCGCCAGGCGCAGCAAGGCGTCCACGTCACGCGTGGCTCCGTCCGCGGGGACCTCCCCGATCGCGAAGAGCCCCCGATCGGTGCGCACGAGGTGCCCCGGCAAGACCGAGCCGAGCGGGACCATCTCGGCGGGGACCCCGAGGACCAGCGCGCGATCGACCACCACGCCCTCCCGATCGACGGCCAACAGATCACCGCTGGCCGACCCGATCCACAGGCCGCGCTCGCCGATCGAGGCCACCACCGCGGGTGCCGGGCCTTCGATCTTCGAGACCTCCGAGGCGCCGAGCACGTCGAAGATCCGCGCGCCGGTCGGCGGCGTCGACAACACCAGGAAGCGCCCATGCGCGCCGAGGACAGTCGATCCCGGCTCCACGGCGAAGGGCGTCCCCCGCACCTTCCCGCTGTCGGCGTCGACGATGGTCAAGGACTCGGGCCCAAACAGCAGGATCCGGCCCGCGACCGCCCGCGCGCTCGAGCTCTTGCCGAGGGGATCAGCGATCGCCCAGGTCGGAGCCCGTCGCCCAGGGCGCACCAAGGCGAGCTTCTGGTCCGCGCGCTGCCGCAGGAGGGCACCGTCGGGTCCAAACGCCAGGGGCTCAACGTCGCTCACCCGCTCCTTCACCGCGCCGAGCGCCAGATCGACCCACCACAGCTCCTCGCCGACCAAGACCGCCAAATAGCCGCCGATCGCCACCGCCTGGGTCGGAGGCTTCTTGCCCTTGATCTCCAGGGAAAAGCGCTCCTTCCCGGTGCGCGCGAGCCGGACCAAGGTTCGTCCTGAGAGGAAGACCAAGTCCTCGCCCACGCTCGCCACGAGCGCTCCTTTGGCCTCCGGCAGCGCGCGCACGGAGCCGGTCTCGACCGCCACCGTGATCAGGCCGCCCTTTCCGGGGCCCTGAGCCACGATCTCGTGGTCGAGCGGGAACATGCGGGTCAGCCCGCGCTCCGGGATCGCCCAGAAGAAGGCCCGATCGGGGGTCAGCTTCACGAAGGTCTCGAGCGCGATCGCCGCCTCTGCCGGGCGCTTCTCCCGGAGCTTGCCCTCGGCCCGCTCGAGGCTCGAGCGCGCGAGCTCGCCTTTGGCCAAGAGGTCCTTGGCCCCCGCCGCCTCGGCGCGAAAGGCGCCGTCCAGGCACTCCGGCAGCGCGCTCTTTTGCAGCTCGGTGGCTCGGTCAAAGCGCATCCGAGCCGCCTGCGGCCGGCCCTGCTCGAGATCGAGCTCCGCCAATCCCACCGCGCGGTGCACTAAGAAAGGCGTAGCCGGCTCGGCCAACAGTGCGGCCCGGGCAGCCTCGGAGATCTTGAAGCCCAGCAAGGCCGCGGTCTCGAGCGCCACCTCCTGGGAGATCTGATCGATGGCGTCATCGCTCCTCGGCTTCTTGAGCGAGAGCTCTGCGCCGTGCTTGATGCGGACGATCGCCGTCAGCTTGTTGTCCCCCAGCAGGGGCTCGACCGAAATCTCGGCGTCGAGGGTGGGCCTTCGCGCCGCATCGCGGATCAGCCAGGCCGGGATCCCGAGGCGGCCCAGATCCCGCACGATCAGGCCCCGGAGCCGCAGCCCGACCGCGCGGGCGTCCTCGCTGGCGCTCGGCTGGGTGCCGTCGAGGACCGCGACCTCGATCAGCCCTCCGGCCCCGAACGCTGGCCCAGGGAGCCCGGCGAAGACGACTGGAAGGACGAGCGCCCCGAGAACGGTTACTGTAGTCGCCGTGTCCGTCGTCCGCACCTTTGTCGTCTTCGGAGTCGGGATCATCGCCGGAGGCATCATCGGCGGGTATGCCACGGCGGTGGTGTACGGTGAACGCCCCTCGCCGAGCACAGCCTCTGTCCCCGCCTGTCCGGCTTGCCCGGCCTGCCCCTCTCCTTCCCTGGTCCAGCACGAGCCCGGGCAAGCTGAACCGGAGGTGACGGCCGAGGTGAGCCCCAGCGGGGCCCCCGAAGAGATCGACGTGGGGTCTGAGCCCGCGCGGCCAGGCCTCCCCGCCCAAGCGGTGCGCATCGCCAGCGCTGGCTTCGGGCGCGAGATCCAAAGTTGTCTCACCAAGGAGACCGAGGGTACCGCGCTCTTCGACCTCACCGTTACTGCCACCTCCGGGGTCGGGCATCTCCGAGAGGTCGCGCTGCTCAAGGCTGACCCCAAGCTCAAGGCCCTGGAGCCCTGCTTCCTCGAGGCCGCGCAGCGGGTGCAGTTCGCCTGGCCCCAAGGTGAGGGAGAGAGCAAGTTGCGCTACCCGCTGGTGCTCACTGCCCCTTCGCCTTGAGCATCACGTACGGAGTTTTGGCGATCACCTCGAGATCCGTCTTCAAACACTCCATGGGGTTCTCGAGGATCGCGCTATACGCCAGATCGAAGAGGAGCTTGTTGGCGAAGGCCCGCCGCGATCCACCGGCCAACCTCAGCGCGTCATCTGGCACTTCCACGGTCGCCAAGAAGGCCTCGAGGTCTTTCGACTGTGGGTTGGTGGGATCGAAGTTGCCGTCGTACTGGAGCATGATCTGCGCGAGCCCCGTGATGCCTGGCTTGATCAGGCGCATGCGCTCTTCGAAGAACGGGATCGACTCGGCCAGCTTCAGCATGATCTCCGGTCGCTCGGGCCGCGGCCCCACGATGCTCATGTCCCCCCGCAGCACGTGAACCAGCTGGGGCAGCTCGTCGAGGCGCGTCTTGCGCAAGAAGCCGCCGATGGCCGTGAGCCGGGGATCATTCTTGGACGCCAGCACCGCGCCGGTCTGCTGCTCGGCGTCGGTCCGCATCGTACGGAACTTGACCATCTCGAAGGTGCGCACCCCACGTCGCGCGCGGCGTTCAGCGGTGGGAGGTCGGCTCATTTCGATGCCCGAACGTCGCTCCGCCGCGCAGCGCGTCTGCTTGTAGAGGATCGGGCCCTTGCTGGTCAGCTTCACCGCCAGGGCCACCACCGGGAACAGCGGCGCTGTCACCGCCAGACCTACCGACGCCACGCCGACGTCCAGCGCACGCTTGATCACCCGCGTCTTCCAATCCATCCCATCCCCGGGCTAGCGCCGTGAGGCCCGGGCGTCAACCGAGCGCTCTTGTTTGGCGCGTCCTTCCATTGTAACCAAACGGGGCCAATGACGCTGGCGCCAACCCAAGGCCAACCGGCCCAAGACGGCGACGAGGTGTTTCGCTTCGTCCTGCCGGGGCGCCTCGAGTACCGAGACGCGGCGCGCACCTTCCTCTCTTTTGTCTGCGATCGCCTAGTGAAGACCCAGGTGTTGCCCGAGGACTTGGGGCACCGGGTCATCTCGGCGTTCATCGAGGCCTTCAACAACGCGGTGATCCACGCGTACCGTGGTCGCCCGGTGGGGCCGGTGGAGGTCGAGCTGGCCGTTGGCAACGAGCGCCTCGCGCTCAAGATCATCGACGAGGGACGCGGTTTCCGGCCGGAGAACGTGCCGGAGCCGGACCTCGATGCGCTGCCCGAGGGTGGGATGGGCCTGTTCATCATGCGCAGTTTCATGGATTCGGTCGAATACCACCGCGAGCAGGACAAGAACGTGCTTACGATGGTGAAGTCTCTGAGAAAGGCATAAGCATGCTCGACTATCAAAAAACGGAGCAAGGCGACGTCACGGTCTTCGCGCTCAAGGGCAACCTCGACGCGCTCACCGCGCCCGCGCTCAAGAAGGAGATCGAGGCGCTGCTCGCCGCGCGGAAGATCCACGTGGTCTTTGATCTCTCCTCCTTGGACCTCATCGACAGCTCGGGCGTAGGCGCCATCGTGTCCTTGTTCAAGCGGGTGCGGACGCTCCAAGGAGACGTGAAGATCGCGCGCCTCCGCGGGCAGCCTGCGGAGATCTTCAAGCTCCTCCGGCTCGATCGAGCCTTCGAGATCTTCGACGCCGTCGACGCCGCGGTCGGCCGCTTCAAGTCCTGAGCGAGGGGGCCAGCGGCACAATGAGCGCACGGCTCACGGTGGTGGATGGCCCTGAGCAAGGGACCGTCTACGAGCTTAAGGACGTTTGCCTGCTCGGGCGCGCGCTCGACTGCCAGGTCCACATCCAGGACCTCTCGGTGTCACGGCGTCATGCCCGCGTCTCCGAGTCCGGGGGCCAGTACTTCGTCGAAGACCTCGGCTCGGGCAACGGAACCTTCGTTAACGGCAAGGCCATCACCCGCTACACGCTGACCAGCGGGGACATCATCCGGATCTCGGCCCTGAAGCTGCTCTTTGAGGAGATCCGTCGCAGCTTCCCCAAGGCCTCGGACACCGTCACGATGATGGCGCCGACGGCTGAGAATCAGCCGAAGATCCTGAACACCCTGGACGCTCGCAAGGGCCTGTTTCAGGACACCGCCGCCGTCACGGACCCCGCCGAGGTCCAGCGCATGGCCGATCGCCTGCGCACGGTCTACGCCGTCTCCGAGGCCATCTCCAACATCCTCGACATCGACGAGCTGCTCCCGGAGATCCTGAACCGCCTCTTTGAGGTCTTCCCGGGCGCGGAGCGAGCCTTCGTCATGCTCGTGGACGAAAAAGGCGAGAACCTCATCCCCAAGGCCGTCAAGCGCCGTCACACCCGCGACAATGAGGAGATCACGGTCTCCCGCACCATCCTGAATGAGGTGATGACCCGTCGCCACGCGGTGCTCTCCCGCGACGCGATGGCCGACGCGCGCTTCCTCTCCGGGCAATCAGTGGCCAACTTCGGGATCCGCTCCATGATGTGCGCCCCGCTGATCTGGCGGCAGGACACGCTCGGCATCGTCTACCTCGATAGCCGGACCTTCGGGGCCTTCGGCAAGCCTGACCTCGAGCTGCTCACCGGGATCGCTGGCCAAGCGGCGGTGGCGCTGGGGAACGCACGCCTGCACGGCGAGCTCCTCAAGCGCAATCGGCTCGAGCAAGATCTGGCGCTGGCAGAGCGCATCCAGCAGAGCTTCTTGCCCCGCCGGATCCCACAGATTCCGGGCTACACCTTCTCGGCGCGCTACGACCCAGCCTACGAAGTCGGCGGCGACTTCTACGACTTCATCCGCCTGCCCGGCGATCGGCTGGGCATCGTGGTGGGCGACGTCTCCGGCAAGGGCGTCTCGGCGGCGCTCTATATGGCGCGGCTCACCCGCGATCTGCGCTATTTCGCGCTGGCCGAGCCCGACCCGGGCAAGATGCTCGGCTGGATGAACCGCGCGGTGAACGAGGGCGGGCACGACGACATCTTCGTCACTCTGCTCTACGTGGTCCTCGACTCCAGCGCGCAGCGCATCACCTTCGCCAATGCGGGTCACATGCCGCCCCTCATCCGCCGCTTGAACGAGCGAGACGTGCAGGTGCTGGAGGAGACCGCGGGGCTGCCGCTGGGCCTCTTGCCGGACACCGAGTACGCCAGCCAGGTGTTCCAGCTTGAGCCAGGCGACTCGATGCTCGCCTATACCGACGGTCTGGTGGAGGCGATGAGCCCAGCCCGGCAGATGTACGGTGCGGAGAAGCTGCAGCGCTCGGCGGCCCGAGGTTCCTCCCACGCGCCGACCTTGCTCGATCGCGTGATGAAGGACATGCAGCTGCACGTGGCGGACGCCGCACAGTTCGACGACACCACGGTGGTCTGCGTCGGGCTCGACGCGAAGTGAGACGCGGGCTCCTACCCGACTTCAGCTGAACCCCTGCGTGGCCGATCACTCCCGCGAGCGATGATGGCCAAGGCCACAAGCGGGGCTCTGCCTCACCTGCTCTACGTCGACGACGAGGAGTTCGTTCGTTCGGCCCTCCGCCGCACGCTCCGCCGCTCCAACATCTCGGTGACCGTGGTCGACTCGGGCGAGGCCGCCCTGTCGCTGATCGCCGAGGACCCGACCCGCTTCACGGTGGTGGCCTCTGATCACGACATGGGCGCCGGCATGAACGGCACGACCTTCCTCGGGCGCGTCGCGAAGATCGCCCCCGCCATCCCCCGCATCTTGGTCTCGGGGCACCTCGACTCCGGACGCCTGCTCCAGGCGATCAACAGCAGCGGCGTCTTTCATGTGGTGGAGAAGCCGTGGGACGGAGAGAGCTTGGTCGACGTGGTTCAGCGGGCCAGCGAGCAGTGCGAGATCACGCGGGCCAACGCCCGCCTGCTCCACTGGCTGGAGACCGAGAACGCCGCGCTCGGAAAGTCCAACTGCGATCTCGAGGAGCGCCTGGAAAAGACGCGCCACGACGTCGTGCGGGCCCTGCTCTCCGTGCTTGGGCTAAAGGACCGCCTGCTGCGCACCCAGGCCGAAGAGATCGCCTGTCTCGCGGTCGGCATCGGCGAGCTGGTCGGGCTGTCCGAGCCCCACATCGAAGACCTCCGGGACGCCGCCCTCCTCCACGATCTTTGCCGGCTCGGCACGGAGTTCATGGCCTTGACCGAGCGCCTCCCCGAAGAGGATCGCGCGACCCTGGAGTGCCACCCCCGCGTCTCCGCGGAGCTCCTCGAGGGCGTCGAGGTCCTGGCCGGCGCTGCCGCCATCGTGCGGGACCAAGGCGAGCATTGGGACGGCTCAGGAGCGCCCTTTGGGAAGCGGGGGCTCGAGATCCATCAGGGAGCCCGGGTGCTGGCGGTGGTGCAAGAGATCGCGCGCGCCCCGACCGGCCAAGCGGCGCTGGAGGCCTTGGTTCTGGGCTGCGGCACGACCTTCGAGCCGGAGCTGGTCGAGAAGATCCGCGCTCAGGGACAGCCGTTGCTCGGCGGGTAGCCCAGCAAGATCGCCGTCACTCGCGGGGGATTGTCGGTCGAATAGGTGGCCGCGACCTTGTGCGTGCTGTCGAGCTGATAGCAGGTCAGCGCGGGCTGCGTACCCGACTGCGTCCCCGGGACGTGAAAGCTGATCGTGCTCAGGTAGGCTTCGAAGTCGGTGCGCGTAGAGCCCAGCCCCGCATTCCCGGCCCCGGTCGTCCCATAAAACGGCGAGTGCACCGACACAAAGAGCGCGGTCCGACCGTTGTTGGTCAGGAACACCTCGAGGCCGATGAAGGCGTAGTTGTTGAGCTGGAAGGGGATGCTGCTGATCGTCACCTGCCCCGCGCTGTCCGGCGGCCCCAAGATCGGCGGGATGTCGCTCTCGTCGGTGCCGCCGCCCAAGATGCCGCCCGTCTGAATGGTGCCGTTGTTGAACGTGATCCGGGAGGCGGCGATGTCGATCGTGCCGTCGGGCTCGTGACCATAGACCTTGGAGATGGTGATCGTGCGCGCGGGGCCGCCCGGATCGAAGGCCACCAAGATCCCGCGGGTGTAGTAGCCGATGAGGTCGCCGGCCGGGTTCGTCAGCGGCGCCACGTGCGGCGCAGCGCCAAAGGCTGCCTCCACCGCGGCGCGGGTCGAGCCGAGGCCGATGCCCTGGGGGGTGCGGCCAGCGAAGGTCCCCGAGACCGCGACCCAGAGCACTTGGTCGGTGGCGTCGACGTCGTTCGGTGGCGCGTCATTGTCATCGAGGTTGGTGTTGGCGAACCACACCGTCACGTTGACGCCGCCCGACAGCGTCCACTCGTAGCTGCGGTTGGTCATTCCAGCGGTGCGCCGGCCCGCGCCGAGCGTCTGACGAACGGTGTCGAAGGTCGCGCCGATCGCCACTGCGCCCTCGACGAAGCCGACGCGCACGCCGGGGACCAGCTCGGGCGTGCCCATCACCTGCCCTGCGTCGCTCGGGACCGCAGCGTCGGTGCCGGGGAGGACGCCGGTGTCGTTCGGGCTCGCGGCGTCGTCGTTCGGAGTGCCGGCGTCGGCGTTCGGGGTGCCGCTGTCGGCCTGCGGCTGCCCGGCGTCCGGCGTCCCGATTGTGCCCGTATCGAGCGGAACCGCGGTCGCGTCCTGCGCGGACGTCGCGTCCATTCCTCCTGGTGGAGCGCTCTCGGAGCAACCCAGCGCGAAGAGCGTGAGGATCGCCGCGGCGGGGGACACGATGGTTCGAAGCGTCGTCATGTGCTTGCTCCTATAGCCTTGGCTCTATGGCTCTACCAATCGGTAGCCCGACTCGGTTTCCCGAACCTTCCAAGGCAACCCGCAATAGAGGCAGGTCAGCTCATCCCCTGGCGCGAAGCCGTCGTCATAGGGGTTGTTCGCCGTGCATTCGGGACAGTCGAACTCCAGCCAGGGCGGTCCCTTCTGCTTCGGTCCGCCGTCGTCATCATCATCGTCGTCACCCATGGGGCGAGCTCCTCTCAGTTGGTCGGGGCCGCGGCGGCCGGCGCGGGCGTCAGGGGGATCGTGAGCGTGTGCGGTCGCGGTTCGTTGAGCGGGAAGGCCTGGCGGTAGACCAAGTACCCCTTCGCCCGCACCTCGATGGTGTGGTCCCCCAGGGCGAGGCCTTCGAGGTCGACCGGCGCCGCCACCGCCACCAGGTTCCCATCGAGCAGGATCTCCACCTCGCTGGTCGGCTGCGTGTCGATCCGGAGGCCGGCTCCGCTCGGGCGGTTGGCCAAGGCGATCACGAAAAACAGCACGATCAGGGCCAGCACGAGGGTCGCCGCCGCCGCGATGACGGTCTTCGGATCCTTGGCCGGAGGCTTGGAACGCGGGGCCACCCGAGAGGCAGCGGCCGGCGCGGGCGCCCCCGTGGGCAGGGGGCCCGGCGGAGGCAGCACCAGGGCAGGCGGCGGGGGCGGCGGCGTGGGACGCCCGACCGGGACCGCGCCCGTCTGGGGATGCGCGCGCTGCGGCAGCGCCGAGGAGGCGGTCTGCGATTTCTCGATCGGGTTACGGCTCGGGCCGAGGAGCGCCGGCGCCCGCCGAGACTCCTCGGTCCGCGGCCGCACCGCGGTGGGCGGCACCGTGGGGAAGATCGGCGACTCCGGCTCCCGCGCGCGCTGAGCGAGCTCTGGAATGTGGGTCTCTGCCGAGCTTTCGCGGTTCTTCGGACGGCGCAGCTCGGAGACGAGCCGAGGTCCCTCGGCCGGATCGTCCAAGGTGGTGCGGGCGCCTTCCAGCTCAAGCTCGTCGCGCTCCACCCCGTCGACCGTCGGGCCGCCGTCCATGGCCTCGGCCATCGCCGCCTGTGTCGCCTGGATCTCGGCGCGCAGATGGGTCTCGGGCCCCTCGAGGGTGTGACCACAGCCCTCATCCTCATCGGACATCAAGGTCGCGGACATGTCGTCGTGCGCGACCAGCCGATCCCCGTGAAAGTCGTGCTTATCACTCGGCGCCGGGGCGACCAGGGGGACCTCATCGACCGAGGGGTTGGCGTCCCCCATCGCGGGCACGTAGTCCTCGCTGGTCTTCTCAGCGCGATCTTCGCTGTCGTCTGGATCGGGGTCCTTGGGCGCAAGACCCAGGCTGCGGAGGATCTCGCTGGTCGACTTCTCGTGCGCGGGCCTCAGCTGCGTCTCCTCTCCGTCCTCCTCTTCGAGGCGCAGCGGCAAGAAGGACTCGAGCTTGGCGTTCTCCTCCTCGATGTCCTCTGCATACGCTTCCTGCATGAACTGCCGGAGATGATGGGGGTGATAGACCTTCCCGGCCCCGACCAAGTACCGGTACAAGTCCTCGAGCACCTCGGTCGCCCACTGGTAGCGCTGGTCCGGCTCTCGCGCGAGCATCTTGAGGACGATCTCCTCGAGCCGCGCGGGGAGATCGGGGACGAAGGTCCGAGGGGGCTGCACCCGCGCGCTGCGGACCGACTCCAAGGTCGCGTAGTCCGTCTCCCCCAAGAAGAGGCGCTCTCCGGTGAGCATCTCGTAAAAGACGCCGCCCAAGGCGAAGATATCGCTGCGCCGATCGATGGGCCGGCCCCGGACCTGCTCCGGGGACATGTAGGCGAACTTGCCCTTAAGCACGCCCACCTGCGTACGCGTCGACTGGGTGACAGCCTTGGCGATCCCGAAATCGCAAAGCTTGATCTCGCCTTCGAACGAAAGGATCACGTTCTGGGGTGAGACGTCGCGGTGGATGATCTTCAGCTCTTTGCCGGTGGGGTCTCGCTTCCGGTGCGCGTAGTCCAAGGCCTCGGCGACCTTGGTGATGACAAAGCAGGCCATCGCCGGATCCATGGGGCGCCGGAGCTTCTTTTGCCGGTCGAGGAGGGCTCGCAGGTCGCGGCCCCCCACGTACTCCATCGAGATGAAGTACAGGCCCTCATGTTTCCCGAACTCGTAGATCTGGACGATGTTCTGGTGGGTCAGGTGAGAGGCGATCCGGGCCTCGTCGATGAACATGCGGATGAAGTCCTGGTCCTCGGCCATCGAGGCCAAGATCCGCTTCACCGCAACGAAGCGCTCGAAGCCCTCCACACCGAAGGACTTCGCGCGAAATACCTCCGCCATTCCCCCGACCGCGATGCGTTCGAGCAGGAGATGACGTCCAAACGGGATTGGACCGCGCACGGGCCGTCTTCCATATGACGGGGAGCCCCGTCGTCCTCGGGCAGTAGCCTAGCCTCAAGCCTGACCCATAGTCGACCCCTTGGGATCGTTCTTGACCGCCCCGTCCCCGCTGACTATAGCCCCGGATCTCGTATGGCTTCGAACACCAAGGCGACCGAGAAACGCCGCAAGAACAAGGCAACCATCGCGGGGCGCAAGGCCCGCAAGCAGATCGCCGCGCGCGGGACGACCCGCAGCGAGGCCGAGCTGTTCGGAAACACGCTCGCGACGAAGAAGTAGGTCGACCCCCGCTCATCCTAGAGACTGCCGCCCGCTTCGCCGGAGCCGCCGTCTTGGTGTGTCCGACGCCAGCGCTCGATTTCCCTCCCGCTCGTTCGGCGAGGGCACCCTCCCAGATCGAGTAAGACTCCCGCTCACCTACCTTTTTGCTTTGATCCACGGTGTATGCTCTTTCTCGAAGCGCTCGCTGGCGTGGTCCTGCGGGCCTTGAAGGAGAGACATCATCGTGGGCGACAACGACCGAACCGGACAAGGCGGCGAAGGCTTCGACATTCCGATCCTACCGCTGCGCAACTCCGTCTTCTTCCCCGGCAGCATCATGCCGATCTCCGTGGGGCGTCCCAAGACGCTGGCCATGGTCAAGGCCGTCGAGGAGTCGGGTGAGCCGATCGGCATCGTCGCCCAAAAAGACGGCTCGATCGACGACCCGGGCCCCGATGACCTCTATGTGATGGGGACGACCGGCCGAATCGTGAAGGCGCTCAAGGCCGGGGACGAAGGCTTCCACCTCGTCCTCCAGGGCCTCAAGCGCTTCCGCGTCCTGGCCTTGACCCAGACCACGCCGTACCTGCGCGCCCGCGTCGTCGAGGTCAAAGACATCAACGCTGATCCGCTCAAGATCGAAGCGCTGGTCATGAACGTGAAGAAGACCGCCCGCGAGGTCGTCGCGCTCATGCCCGAGATCCCCTCGGGGGCCGCGCAGTTCGTGGAGGGCATCGACGATCCTGGCCATTTGGCCGATCTGATCGCCGCCAACATGGACGTGTCGGTCGAGGAGAAGATGGAGGTCTTGAACCTGGTCGAGGTGACCGCCCGCCTCGAGCATGTCCTTGAGCTCCTCCACCGCAAGCTCGAGGTCCTCAAGCTCAGCAACAAGATCGACTCGCAGGTCAAAGGCGAGATGAACAAGACGCAGCGGGAGTACTACCTGCGTCAGCAGCTCAAGGCGATCAAGGAAGAGCTGGGCGAGGCCGATGGCACCGAGAGCGATCTCGACGAGCTCGAGGCCAAGCTCAAGCAGGCCAAGCTCACCCCCGACGCCGAGAAGGTCTCGAGGAAGGAGCTGCGCCGCCTGCGCCAGATGCCCTCCTCCTCCTCGGAGTACACGGTCGGCCGCACCTACCTCGAGTGGATCGCGGACCTGCCCTGGTCCAAGACCACCGCGGACCTCCTCGACATCGCCAACGTGCGCAAGGTCCTCGAAGAGAACCACTACGGCCTCGAGAAGGTGAAGAAGCGCATCATCGAGTACCTCGCCGTTCGCAAGCTCAAGAGCGACATGAAGGGGCCGATCCTCTGCATGGTCGGTCCTCCTGGCGTCGGTAAGACCTCGCTGGGCCACTCCATCGCCACCTCCATGGGGCGCAACTTCCAGCGCATCTCGCTGGGCGGCGTGCGCGACGAGGCGGAGATCCGCGGCCACCGGCGCACCTACGTGGGCGCGCTCCCCGGCCGCATCATCCAGGGGCTCAAGAAGGCGGCGACCAACAACCCGGTCTTCGTCCTCGATGAGATCGACAAGCTATCCTACGACTTCCGCGGCGATCCGGCGGCGGCGCTGCTCGAGGTGCTCGATCCCGAGCAGAACAACAGCTTCTCGGACCACTACCTCGAGATCCCCTTTGACCTGTCCAAGGTGCTGTTCATCGCCACGGCCAACCAGCTCGACCCGATCCCCCCGGCCCTCAAGGACCGAATGGAGATCATCGAGATCCCCGGCTACACGCACGAAGAGAAGCTGCACATCGCCAAGCGGCACTTGATCCCGAAGAGCTTCGAGGCCCACGGCCTCACGACGGCTCTGGTTCAGGTGACCGACGACGCGCTGGCCAAGCTGATCATCGACTACACGCGGGAGGCCGGCGTTCGTAACCTCGAGCGCAACCTCAACTCGGTGGTGCGCGGCGTGGCGGTGAAGGTCGCCGAGGGACGAAACGAGCTGACGATCATCACCCCCGAGAACGTCGAGGAGTACCTGGGCCCCGAGAAGTTCTACAACGAGATGGCGGAGCGCACCGACGTCCCCGGCGTGGCCACCGGCCTGGCCTGGACGGCGGCGGGCGGCGACATCCTCTTCGTGGAAGTCACGCGCATGGGCGGCAAGGGCAACCTCACGCTCACCGGCCAGCTCGGCTCGGTGATGAAGGAGTCAGCCCAAGCCGCGATGAGCTACATCCGGGCCCGGGCGCCGGAGTTCGGCGTAGCGGAGACCGTGTTCGAGAAGCACGACATCCACGTGCACGTCCCGGCCGGAGGCATCCCCAAGGACGGCCCCTCGGCGGGCATCACGATGATCGTCGCGCTGACCTCGCTGATGACCGGCATCAAGGTGCGCAGTGACGTGGCGATGACCGGCGAGATCACGCTGCGCGGCAACGTGTTGCCGATCGGCGGCGTCAAGGAGAAGGTCCTGGCCGCCCTGCGCGCTGGCGTGAAGGAGGTCATCCTGCCGGAGCGCAACCGCAAGGACTTGGTCGAGGTCCCCAAGGAGGTCCAGGACCAGCTCAAGTTCCACTTCGTCCACCGCGTCGATGAGGCCCTCGACATCGCGCTGGTGACGCCGCCGGAGCGCTTTCCCGTGAACTTGGCGATCAAGAAAGACGGGACCGACGAAGTGAAGCCGAGCTGAACGCTCGCCGGTGGCGCCGCTCTCGCTGGCGCCGCTCTCGCTGAAGCCGCGTTCGCTGAAGGCGCCGCGTTCGCTGAAGCTGCCGCGTTCGCTGAAGCCGCCGCGTTCGCTGAAGCTGCCTGCCGCGTTCGCTGAAGCTGCCTGCCGCGTTCGCTGAAGCCGCCGCGCCGCTGCACGCCCAGCCAAAGAAGCCCTCCCGCCTGAGCCCGCCCGGCTCGGATGCTGAGTCCGCGCGGCTCAGGGAACCACTCAAGTCCTCGGATTACTTCGGAGTTCGTGAGTGGTCGGAAGGCTCACCGTCTCCAGAACACCACACCTCCGTCGCGCTAGCGCCACGCCTCCGGGGGGCTCAGCAGGGCAAATCGGCCCGTTCTGCCTGTCCTCACGCGTCCCGGGGCCTCGGCCGAGAATGGCACGCGAGGTGCTTTAGCTCGTCTCGCGATGATGAACACTCAGACGACGAAGACGCCCAACTTGAAGACCTGGCTCTCCACCGTGAGCGACCATCTCGACCAGCGACGCGTGGACAAGCAAGCCCTCCCCCGCCCCAAGCGCAACCGCGAGCGCGAGCGCGCCCGCCGCGAAGCACGCCAGCTCTTCCGCGACTACTATGATGAGCTCGCCTTGCTTCAGTGAAGGTCGGGGTCTTGATACAACTCCGGCATGGAGTACGGAATCCAGCGGCGCAACATCTACCTGGCGCCGGCCTCGGATGAAGAGGTCCTGTGGTTCTGCGAGCAGTTTCAGCGCCCAGAAGTTTGGGAGATGTTCGGCATGGATGGGCCATCTCAGATGGTCCTCCTCCGCTTCGTACGCGCCGGTGACACGGTCGTCGGCATCCTCTGGCGCGCGTATCCGCAGAAGCGCATCGGCTTCGTGGTGATGTTCCCGCCCGACACGGGGCGCGACTACTGGGAGTTTGGCTACGCCATTCCCGATCCCAACGACCGCGACGCCTTCTCGGCGATGTACTCGACCGACGCGATGGCCCACTACATGTTCGAGCACCTCAACGTTGAGGCGATGGGCTGGCGCACGCGCGACGACAACCGCGCGGCCGACGCGGTGATCCGCCGCCTCGGCTACGTCGTCGACAAGGAGCTCGAGTCTCAAGGACACATGTACCGGTTCTACCGGCTCGATCGAGACGGCTGGCAGAAGCGCCGGGCGAAGCTCGATCGCGGGGAGGAGAGCCACCCGTCGGGCCTCGGGAGCACCTTCCTGACCTTGCCCGGTCCGCCCTTCGTGCCTGTGGTGCCTGAGGCGTGGAAGGCCGAGATCGACGCGGCAGCGGCCAAGGCCCGGGCGGCGGAGGTGGAGATGCCGCCGCCGCCGGAGGCGGAGAAATCGACGCCGACGGCGAGCGCGAAGCCGGCGCCCCAGAAAAAGCCGGCGAGCGCGAAGCCGGCG
>Ga0154020_10003522_pt1 | contig 18814 bp, 18 predicted proteins | sample Klosneuvirus_201_FD_109709 | JGI IMG/M metagenome (GOLD analysis project Ga0154020, IMG submission 109709) | Active sludge microbial communities from wastewater, Klosterneuburg, Austria - Klosneuvirus_20160825_MG | ecosystem: Engineered > WWTP > Aerobic digester > Activated sludge | place... | reverse complement strand
CGCCTCGGCCAGGGCAGCGTCGTCACCGCCAAGGCCCGCGCCTACGGGCTCGAATTTGCCGGCGGCACGGCGAAGAAGCCCTTCTTCCTGGTGCTGGCCGACGAGTGGTTCCGCGAACTGCAGACCAAGGTCGTCCGGCTCTGAGTCGCCCCGGCGCCGGGCTGAGGCGTGGCCTGCGCCGGGCCACGCTGGCGCTGGCCACGCTGGCCTGTGCCGGCGCCCACGCCGGCACGCTGCGCGCGTGCGACCCGGCCGACACGCTGGACGCGGCACAGAAGGACAAGCTCTTCCGCTTCGGCGCGGTCATCAAGGCCGAACTCGACAAGTCGGGCCGGCGCGTCGCGCTGGTGGCGCGCTCGGGCCTGGACCTGGCGCGCTTCGGCATCCGCTACTCGCACGCCGGCTTCAGCCTGCAGGCCAGCCCCGAAACACCCTGGGCCGTGCGCCAGCTCTACTACGCCTGCGACGAGCAGCAGCCGCGCATCTTCGACCAGGGCATGCTGGCCTTCGTGCTGGGCATGAACGCCGCGGACATCGGCTACGTCTCGGCGCTGCTGCTGCCCGAAGCCGAAGGTGCGGAGATCGAAGCGGCCGCGCTCGACAACGGCCTGGCACTGCAGCTGCTGGGCGCCACCTACAGCGCCAACGCCTACCCCTTCAGCCTGCAGTACCAGAACTGCAACCAGTGGGTGGTGGAAGTGCTGGCCGCCGCGCGCGGCCGGCTGCACGGGGCCGATGCGCCCGCAGGCACGCTGCGTGCGCGCGCGCAAGGCTGGCTGCAGGCGCAGCGCTACGAACCCAGCGTCGTCGACGTCGGCTGGTGGCCGCTGATGTGGGCCACCGCCTTCGTGCCCTGGCTGCGCAACGACGACCATCCCCCCGAGGACTGGGCGCGGAAGATCTACCGCGTGAGCATGCCGGCGTCCATCGACGGTTTCATGCAGGCCCAGGTGGCCGGCGCCACGCGGCTGGAGTTCTGCCACAACACCCGCCACGTCGTGGTGCGCCGCGGCGGCAAGCCCATCCCCGAAGGCTGCGTGCCGGGCGAGACCGACACGGTCATCGCGCTGGACTGAACCCGGACGTGGGGCTCCGGAAGGAGCCGCACGCCTGGTGAAGGCCCGAGCGCGATTTCACGCGCGAGGGCTGAACCCGGACGTGGGGCTCCGGAAGGAGCCGCACGCCTGGTGAAGGCCCGAGCGCGATTTCACGCGCGAGGGCTGATGGCCGCACATTCATGCCGGCCCGTCGTGCACAGGATGCTTGCCTGAAATACTGTATATGCGTACAGTATTTTGGTGACTCTGCCTCTTGCACGTTCCACGGCCCACCGGGCGTCTGCCACGGCCTCGCGGCCGCCCGGCGAAGCCCTGCACGGGCCGGCGCCCGGTGGGCCCGACGGCGGCGCCCTGGCCGCCGAGACCCTGCACCCGGCGCTGTGGCGCGCCCACCAGCTGGGCCGCCCGGGCGCGGCCGTACAGGCCAGCGGCTGGCCCGAACTCGACGCCCAGCTGCCGGGTGGCGGCTGGCCGGCGGGGGTGCTCACCGAACTGCTGCTGCCGCACCCCGGCGTCGGCGAACTGCGCCTGCTGGCACCGGTGCTGGCGGCGCTGCAGCAACAGCAGCGCTGCGTGATGTGCTTCGACCCGCCGGCCGCACCCTGTGCCTGGGCGCTGCGCGCGCTGGGCCTGGACCTGCAGCGGCTGGTGGTGGTGCAGGCGCGCAGCGGTCTGAAAAACCGCGCCCGCACCCTGCTGCCGGCGGCCGACGTGCTGTGGGCGCTGGAACAGGCGCTGAAAAGCGGCCACGTCGGCGCCGTGCTGGCCTGGCTGCCGGCGCGGCTGCCGGCCGACGCGCTGCGCCGCCTGCAGCTGGCGGCGCAGTCGCACGCCGGTCCGGCCTTCCTGCTGCGTGACGCGCAGATGCGCAGCCAGCCCAGCGCCGCGCCGCTGCGCCTGCTGCTGGCCAGCGCCGGTCCCGACCTGCTGCGCCTGACCCTGCTCAAGCGTCGCGGCCCGCCGCCGGCGCAGCCGCTGCTGCTGGCGCTGCCGGCGGTGCTCTCGGCGCCGGCACGGGCGCGTGCGCTGCAGCCGGCCGGGCCGGCCGATCCGCCAGACGTCCGCACTGCCGGGCTGGCGGCGGCGCGCCGGGTCACCGCCTCCTGACCCGCTGGCGCACCGCACCCGTCAGCGCCGCCGCCCTTGCACCACCTCCGCGTTCCGCCCGCGCGCCACCCCACACCCTCTGCGCCGTCCGTCGGCACCTGTCCTGCCCGCCCTGCCCCCCGCCATGCCCTGGCTCGCCCTGCACCTGCCGCTGCTTTCGCTGGAAGCCTTCTGCGCCACGCTGCCCGCCGACGCCGCCGCGCGGCCGGTGGTGCTGCTGGCCGAGCACCGTGTGCACAGCGCCAACGCGGCAGCCGCGGCCTGCGGCATCCGGGCCGGCATGCAGCGCGCCACCGCGCTGGCGCTGGCCGCCGATCTGCTGCCCGCCGAAGCCAGCCCGGTGCGCGACGCCGCCGCGCTGCAGGCCGTGGCCCATGCGGCGCTGGCCTTCACGCCCGCGGTCACGCTGCACGACACGCAGACCGTGCTGCTGGACGTGCAGGCCAGCCTGCGCCTCTTCGGCGGCCTGGCGGCGCTGCACCGGCGCCTGGCCGCGGCGCTGGCGCCGCTGGGCCACCGCGTGCAGATCGCCGCCGCACCCACGGCGCTGGGTGCGGCGCTGCTGGCGCAGTGGTGGCCACCGCCGGCGCGGGGTGACGCGGCCACGCCCGTCACCGGCCCCCATGCCGATGACCTGGCGGCGCTGCAGGCCCTGCTCGACGACGCGCCGGTGGCGCTGCTGGGCCCGGGCCGGGTGCACGGCGAGGCGCTGCAGGGCATGGGCCTGCACCGCCTGCGCGACCTGCGGGCGCTGCCGCGCGACGGCCTGGCGCGGCGTTTCGGCGCCGAGCTGCTGGACGAACTCGACCGCGCCCTCGGCCGCCGGCCCGACCTGCGACGCTGGGTGGTGCTGCCGGGGTCTTTCGACAGCCGGCTCGAACTCTTCGCGCGCGCCGACAGCAGCGGGCAGGTGCTGCACGGCGCCCGCGTGCTGCTGGCGCGGCTGGTGGCCTGGGCACAGGCGCGGCACGCGCGCGTCGGCGCCTTCACGCTGCGCATGCGCCACGAGCGCCAGCGCCAGGCGGCGGTGCCGGCCACCGAACTGCAGATCGCACTGGCCGAACCGTCGCTGGACGTCGCCCACCTGCAGCTGCTGCTGCGCGAACGCCTGGCCCACGTGGTGCTGGCCGCGCCGACGCTGGAACTGCAGTTGCACTGCAGCCGGCTGGTGGCCGGCGAGGCACCGAACGGCGAGCTTTTCCCCACCCCCGCCAGCGAGGCCGAGGGCCTGGCGCGCCTGCTCGAACGCCTGCGTGCCCGGCTGGGCGACGACCAGGTGCAGCGCCTGGTGGCGGTGGCCGACCACCGCCCCGAACAGGCCAGCCGCGCCGTGCCGGCCCAGGCTGCAGGCGCGGCTGCGTCGCCCCGGGCCGCGGCCCGTTCGTCCAGCGCCGCGGCAGCCGTCGCCGCGATGGGCAGCGCGCTGCCGCTGCACCGCCCGGCCTGGCTGCTGCCCGAGCCGCTGCCGCTGGCCGAGCGCGACACCCTGCCCCTGCTGCAGGGCCGTGCGCTGCAACTGCTGAGCGGCCCCGAGCGCATCGAGACCGGCTGGTGGGACGGTGAACCCGCCGCGCGCGACTACTTCATCGCCCAGGCCGACGACGCTTCGCTGGTCTGGGTCTGGCGGCGCCGCCTGCCCGGGGCGGCGGGTGAGGTGCAGTGGTTCCTGCAGGGGCGCTTTGGCTGAGCGCATCGGCATCCGCCGAGCGAGATCGGCGGTGTGTCGTGCAGCCGACACGAAGTGCAAGCGCATCGTCCAGCCGTTGACGGGACTCCAACCAAGGTTAAGGGTTTACCCTAGTATCTCTTCGTCGCTATCACTCTGCCTGACGCACCATGTACATCGTCATCGCGCTCTTCGCACTGCTCATGGGCTTTCAACTCTGGGCGCTGCGCGCTTACCTCGACTTCATGGCCACCCATCCCGAGGTCGAAAAGCGCCTCATCGAGAACGCCCTGCGGCAGACCTGCTGATCCCCGGCTCCAGCGCCCGGGAAGGCAGGGATCGCACCCGCGCCGGCGTGGCCAAGCGGCGTGGACAAGGCGCGACGCGCAGCCGATGTCGCGAGCCTCGACATGCAGCGCGGCCCCGCCCGCGGCTCATGGGGACCCCGGCCCGACGGGTGGGTCCTTTCCTGGGCCTCAAACCTGCGCGATCCCCGTCTTCACAAGCCCTCAGCCGCCGAGGTCGATGCGGAAACGCAGGCTGGCTGCACCGCCGTAGGCCGCCGGCTTGTCGAAGCGCGCCACCAGCACGCCGCCGTTGGCCGTGATCACACGCTGCGAGGCCCGGTTCGTTGCATCGGTGGTGATCTCCACGCAAGACAGGCCCTGCGCGCGGGCCAGCGGCAGCAGCAGCGCCAGCGCGCGCGTGGCGTAACCCCTGCGCCGCTTCCAGGGCACCACGGCGTAGCCGACGTGGCCCAGCACATGGGGCGGCAGCGGCCCCAGGTCGCGGGGCCAGCGCAGGTTGATGCTGCCGGCGAAACCCTCGTCGTCCCACATCCAGCGCACGATGCCCGGCAGACGCGGCACGTGGGTGCCGTCGGGCAGCACCACCGGTGGCCCGAGGCCCTGCGGGTCCTCGGTCAGGCGCAGGAAGCCGTCGGGGTCGGCCAGCACCCGGTCCAGCGTTTCCTGCGCCGCGGCGGGGCGCAGGTTGTCGGGCGACCAGCCCCGCCGCAGCGCGTCGGCGTAGCCTGCCAGGTGCCCGGTCGTCGGCCGCAGCAGTTCCACGGCGCAAGCGTCAGCCGGCGTCCAGCACCCCCAGCAGCCACTGCTGCAGCGCCTGGATCTCCTCCAGGCACACGGCGTGCTGCATCGGGTAGTCGTGCCAGGCCAGCGGCTGGCCCTGGGCCAGCAGCAGGTCGCGGCTGGCCGTGCCGCGGGACAGCGGCACGACGTTGTCCTGCCTGCCGTGGGCCAGGAAGACGGGGGTCAGCGCGTTCGCGTCGCGGCGCTCGGCGGCCGTGGTCTCGGCCAGCGGCAGGTAACCCGACATGCCCACCAGCCCGGCCAGCCGCTGCCCGTAACGCAGCCCCGCGCCCAGCGTGACGGCGCAGCCCTGCGAAAAGCCGCCCAGCACGATGCGGTGCGCCAGCACGCCGCGCGCCACCTCGCGGTCGAGCAGCGCATGCACCTGCGCGAAGCTTTCGCGCAGGCCGCCTTCGTCTTCGCGCTTGACGAGGTCGGTGCCCAGGATGTCGTACCAGGCGCGCATGCGGTGGCCGCCGTTGATCGTCACCGGCCGCTCGGGCGCGCGCGGGAAGACCCAGCGCACGGGGCCCGCGGCCTGCAGGCGCATCTCGTCGGCGAAGGACAGGAAGTCGGTGCCGTCGGCGCCCAGGCCGTGCAGGATGACGATGGTGGCGCGCGGCTCGGTGCCGGGGTGGACTTCGATGGTCTGCAGCGGGCTCATGGCGTCGGCGTCGCGTTCAGTAGTTCAGGCCCATGGCCGAGCGCACCTCTTTCATCGTCTGCTTGGCCACCGTGCGCGCGCGCTCGGTGCCCATCTCGACGATCCAGTGCACCTGCTTGGGGTTGGCCAGGTAGGCCTCGGCGCGTTCGCGCCAGGGCTGCTGCTCGGCGACGATGGCGTCGATCACCGGCTGCTTGCATTCCAGGCAGCCGATGCCGGCGCTGGTGCAGCCCTTGACCACCCAGGCCTGCGTCGCCTCGTCGCTGTAGACCTTGTGGAACTGCCACACCGGGCACTTCTCGGGGTCGCCGGGGTCGGTGCGGCGGGCCCGCGCGGGGTCGGTGGCCATGCCGCGGATCTTCCGCGTCACCTCGGCCGGCTCGTCGCGCATCAGCACGGCGTTGCCGTAGCTCTTGCTCATCTTCGTGCCGTCGGTGCCGGGCAGGCGCAGCACCTCGGTGTGCAGCGCGCGCGGCTCGGTCAGGATGGCCTTGCCGGCCCCCTTCAGGTGGCCTTGCAGCAACTCGGTGTCGTCGTCGGTCCAGCCTTCGACCGCCGCCGCGGCCTTGCGCAGCATGCCCTCGCCGCGGCCCAGCGCCTCGTCGCTGCCGGTTTCGCCGTAGGCCTTGCGCTGCTTCTCGAAGTAGCGCGCGTCGTCCCGGGGCAGCTTGGCCAGCGCCGCGGCGATGCGCGCCTCGGCGTCGGCGTGGCGGCCGTAGAGGTTGTTGAAGCGGCGCGCCACCTCGCGCGTGAGTTCGACGTGCGAGCTCTGGTCTTCGCCCACGGGAACGTAGTTGGCCTTGTAGATCAGGATGTCGGCGGCCTGCAGCAGCGGGTAGCCCAGGAAGCCGTAGGTGGCGAGGTCGCGGTCCTTGAGCTTGTCGATCTGGTCCTTGTAGGTCGGCACACGTTCCAGCCAGCCCAGCGGCGTGCCCATCGCCAGCAGCGTGAAGAGCTCGGCGTGCTCGGGGATGTGGCTCTGGATGAAGATCGTGCACATCTCGGGGTCGAGCCCGGCGGCGATCCAGTCGATCACCATGTCGTAGACGTAGCGCTCCATCACGCCGCGCTCTTCGTAATGCGTGGTCAGCGCGTGCCAGTCGGCGACGAAGAAGAAGCACTCGTGCTCGTGCTGCAGGCGCACCCAGTTCTTCAGGGCGCCATGGAAGTGGCCGAGGTGCATGGCGCCGGTGGGGCGCATGCCGGAGAGGACGCGAGATCGCATGGTTTTGCGCAGGCACAGGGAAGACGGCTGGATTGTCTCAGGAAGGGTCGGGCCGCCACCGCGGCGGGGGCGCGGCCGCGCCGGCGCCTACACTGCGGCCCCGCCATGCAACGCATCGTCATCCTCATTTCCGGCCGCGGCTCCAACATGGAGGCCATCGTGCAGCGCTGCGCCGAACAGGGCTGGCCGGCACGGGTGGTGGCCGTGCTCGCCAACCGCCCGCAGGCCGGCGGCCTGGCCTGGGCCGCGGCGCAGGGCATCGCGACCCAGGTCGTCGACCACAAGGCCTACGCCTCGCGCGAGGCTTTCGACGACGCCCTGGCCGCGGCCATCGACGCGCACCGGCCCGACCTCGTCGTGCTCGCCGGCTTCATGCGTGTGCTGGGGGCCGGCTTCGTGCAGCGTTACGCCGGCCGGCTGCTCAACATCCACCCGTCGCTGCTGCCGGCCTTCCCGGGGCTGCACACGCACCACCGCGCACTGCAGGCCGGCTGCAAGGCGGTGGGCGCCACGGTGCATTTCGTGACGCCCGAACTCGACCACGGCCCCATCGTGATGCAGAGCGTGGTGCCGGTGCGGCCGGGCGACGACGAAGAGACGCTGGCCGCGCGCGTGCTGGCCACCGAGCACGTCATCTACCCGCAGGCCGTGCACTGGTTCGTCGAAGGGCGCCTGAAGATCGAGAACGGCCTCGTCACGCAGACCGACGGCGCGTCGCAAGTGCTCCTCTAGACCCCATGCACCCCAACGCCCTCCTCGACCTCACGACCGAACTGCTGCGCGCGGTGCTCAGGCTCGACCAGCCGGCCGACGCCGTGGTCTCGGCCTACTTCCGCGAGCACCGCGGCCTGGGCACGCGCGAGCGCCACGCGCTGGCCGAAACCACCTATGCCGTGCTGCGCCAGCGCCTGCTGTTCCAGAACTTCGCGCAAAGCGGCAACGGGCCGCTGGAACGCCGGCTGGCCCTGCTGGCCTGGCAGGGCAGCGAGGACTTCCTGCGCCGCGCCGCCACGCCGCAGGAACAGGCCTGGCTGGCGCAGATCGCCAGGATCGACCGCACCACGCTGCCCGAGAAGCTGCGCCACAACCTGCCCGACTGGCTGGCTGCGCCGCTCAAGGACACGCTGGGCGACGGGTTCTGGCCGCTGGTGCAGGCGATGTCCGAGGCCGCGCCGCTGGACCTGCGTGTCAACATCCTGAAGGCCAGGCGCGAGGACGTGCAGCGCACGCTGGCCGAGGCCGGCTTCACCGTCGCACCGACGCCGCATTCGCCCTGGGGCCTGCGCGTGCAGGGCAAGCCGGCGCTGCACAAGCTGGACGTCTTCACGCAGGGCCTGGTGGAAGTGCAGGACGAAGGCAGCCAGCTGCTGGCCCTGTTGACCGACGCCAAGCGCGGCGAGATGGTGGTCGACTTCTGTGCCGGCGCCGGCGGCAAGACGCTGGCCCTGGGTGCGGCGATGCGCAACACCGGGCGCCTCTACGCCTTCGACGTCTCGGGCCACCGGCTGGACGCACTGAAGCCGCGGCTGGCGCGCAGCGGCCTGTCCAACGTGCACCCGGCGCAGATCGCGCACGAACGCGACGAGCGCATCAAGCGCCTGGCCGGCAAGATCCACCGCGTGCTCGTCGATGCGCCTTGCTCCGGCCTGGGCACGCTGCGCCGCAACCCCGACCTCAAGTGGCGCCAGAGCCCCAAGGCGGTGGACGAACTGCAGGCCAAGCAGACCGCCATCCTGGCCAGCGCCGCCCGACTGCTGAAGCCCGGCGGCAGGCTGGTCTACGCCACCTGCAGCCTGCTGACGGCCGAGAACGAGGCCGTCGCGGAAGCCTTCACGGCCGCGCAGCGCGCCGATTTCGAACCGCTGCCGGCGCAGGTGGCCCTCGAGGCCGCGCACGTGGCCGACGCGGCCCCGCTGGTGTCGGGGCCTTGGCTTCGGCTCTGGCCGCACCGCCACCAGACCGACGGTTTTTTTGCGGCCGTCTGGCAAAGGCGCTGATCCGGCCGGCTTCGGCCTCTATCGGCACTGATCTGCCGGCGAACCACTCCAAGGGACTGGGGCCGCACCGGTGCTGCCTACGCGTTGACCGCAATGTTTGCGGCCCTGCCGCCCCTACAATACGCGACTGATTTTTGTTTCGAGGATGTCTTGATGGACCCACTGTGGCTGGTGCATGACGCGGCCGTCGACTTGCTCGCCCACGGCCTGTTGTCGGCGAGTGGGTGGCAGGTGCTGCTCTACACGCTGGTGACGACGCACATCACCATCTCGGCGGTGACCATCTTCCTGCACCGGGCGCAAGCGCACCGCGCGCTCGACCTGCACGCCATCCCGTCGCACTTCTTCCGCTTCTGGCTCTGGCTGGGCACCGGCATGGTGACCAAGGAATTCGTCGGCGTGCACCGCAAGCACCACGCCAAGTGCGAAACCGAGGAAGACCCGCACAGCCCGCAGGTCAAGGGCCTGAAGGCGCTGCTGCTGACCGGCGTGGAGCTCTACCGCGTCGAAGCCAAGAACCCCGAGACGCTGGCCAAGTACGGCAAGGGCACGCCCGACGACTGGATCGAGCGCAACCTGTACACGCGTTTTTCGTGGCAGGGCGTGGGCCTGATGCTGATCCTGAACGTCACGCTCTTCGGCGCCATCGGCCTGGTGGTCTGGGCGGTGCAGATGGCGTGGATCCCGGTCATGGCCACCGGCATCATCAACGGCATCGGGCACTACTGGGGTTACCGCAATTTCGAGGCCCCCGATGCGTCGACCAACGTGTCGCCCTGGGGCATCCTGATCGGCGGCGAAGAGCTGCACAACAACCACCACACCTACCCCACCTCGGCCAGGTTCTCGGTCAAGCCCTACGAGTTCGACGTCGGCTGGCTCTACATCCGCGCGCTGGAAAGGCTGGGCCTGGCGCACGTGAAGAAGGTACCGCCCAAGCTGGCGCTGGGCACCACGCCGCTGGCCGCCGACGGTCGCACGCTCGAGGCCATCATCGCCAACCGCTACGAGGTGATGGCGCGTTATGCCAACGAGATGAAGGCGGCCGTCGCCGCCGAACTGGCGCGCGTCAAGGCGCAGGGTGCGGTCAGCAGCGCCCGTCTGCGCAACCTGGCCCTGGCGCAGGCCTGGCTGCACCGCGACGAGGACAAGATCCCGCAGGGGGTCAAGCCCAGCCTGCAGCAGGCCCTGGGCGAAAGCCCGCAGCTGGCCAAGCTGGTGGCCATGCGCGAGGAACTGCGCTCGCTGTGGACACGCACCAACGTCTCGGCCGAACAGTTGGTGGCCGACCTGCAGACCTGGTGCCGCGAGGTCGAGGAAAGTGGCATCGCCGCGCTGCAGGACTTCTCGATGAAGCTGCGCACCGCGCACGCCTGAGCCGCCGGCCTTCCCGCCCGGTCGACCGCCAGCCCGCCTTCGCGCGGGCTGTTTTTCTTGCGGCCCGGCACCACGCCGCCTCCACCACGGCGTGCGCCCGCCGCGCCGGTGCGGCTGACGTAGGATGCCGGCAGCACCGCGTCTGGGAGGGCAGGGCTTTGTCGATGTCACCGCGACTGCGCACTGGCAGTTCTGGCCCGGTTTTCTCGCCAGGGCGACGCCCGTGGCGCCCGGCGCCCGTCTCAGGGATGCCTGAGTTGTCGAGCTGTCTTGCCCGTGAACCCGCCTGGGCCCGGGCCGTGTTTGAACCTTCACCTCGCACAGCGGCGCCACCACAGCGACCCTGGCGAAACATCCGGGCCGGCACATGATCGCCGGCCCGCGCGCCCTCGTCGTGTTGGCGGCACTGCTGGGTCTGCTGCTCGCTGCCGCACTGGCCGCCGATCTGCGGGCCACGCAGCAGACCTTGCAGCGGCAGCTCGAGGCCCGCAACCGCGATGCCGCTGCCGTGCTGGCCGCGGCGCTGGCCCAGCCGGGCCAGGACGCGGCTTCATGGCGCGCGCTGGCCGCGGCGCAGTTCGCCACCGGACACACGCGCCACCTGCGGCTGCGCGCCGGCGCACGGCGCGAAGCGGTGGTCGACCTGCACCGGCCCTCGCAGCCGGCGGCGGCACCGGCGTGGTTCCTGCGTGCGCTGCCGCTGACCGCCGCACCGGCCCGCCTGGCGCTGGGTGAGCCCGCAGCGGCCACGGGCACGCTGGAACTCGAGACCGATCCGTCCTGGGCGCAGGACGCGCTGTGGGACAGCTTCGTGCGCACGGGTTTTGCCGCCGCGCTGCTGGCCCTGCTTTCGCTGCTGGCCGGTGGCTGGGCGCTGCTCGCGCGCCGGGCACCGACCGCGCCGCCGCCCGCCAGCGCCCCTCGGCACGCCCCGGCAGCCGCGGCACGCGATGTCGACGCCGATGCCACCGCCGGCATGGCGCCAGGCGCAGACCCCGGCGCCGCGGCCCGTTGGCACGAAGCCTACGCCGAGCAGGCCGCGCAGGTGGCCGTGCTGCAGCGGCAGACGCAGCTCGACCCCGGCACCGGCCTGCCCCTGCGTCACCCCTTCCTGGCCCAGCTGCAGCAGCGCCTGGAAGAGCCCGGCGGCCCCGGGCTGGCGCTGCTGATCGTGCGTGTGCTCGACCTGGAGGCCACCAACCTGCGCCTGGGACACGAAGCCACCGACCGCCTGCTGCGCGCCGTGGCCAACGTGCTGCTGACCTACGTCGACCGTGTGCCGGCCACGCTGGCCGGGCGGCTGAACGGCACCGACTTCGCGCTCGGCCTGCCGGTGGCTGGCCTGGCCGCGGAAACGGCCGCGTCGCTGCGCACGGCGCTGGCCGCGACGCCGGCGCTGCGCGCCAGCCTCACCGAAGTGGCCGTCGGCGGTGTCGACGGCCTGCACGACACCAGCGCCGGCGCCGCCCTGGCCGCGGCCGACGCCGCACTGGCCCGCGCCGAGGCCGACCGCGAGACGCCGGCCGGCTGCGTGGTGCTGCAGGCCTCGACCCAGGTCGAAGTGCTGGGCGCCGGTGCCTGGCGCGAACGCATCCGCACGGCACTCGTCGAAGGGCGCACCCAACTGCGCACGATGCCGGTGCAGGATGCGCACGGGCAGCTGTTGCACCTGGCCTGCGCGCTGCAGCTGCAGCTGCGCCACGGCGGCCCTTTCGAACCGGCGGCGGCCTGGCGGGCCGCCGCGCGGCGCAGCCGGCTGCTGCCGCAGGTCGACCTGGCCGCGGTCGAGCGTGCGCTCGAGGGCATCACGCGTGACGGCCTTGCGCGTGCCGTGCAGGTCAGCCGGTCGTCGCTGGCGGCGCCGGGTCTGGTGTCCGACGTCGCAGCCAGCCTGGTCGCGGCGCCGGGGGCCGCCCGGCTGCTGGCCCTGGAACTCGTCGACGACGTGCGCGCCGGCACCGCCGTGGCCCCGGTGGCGGCGGCCATTGCGGTCTGGGGCCGGCTGGGTGTGCGCGTCGGCATGGCGCTGGGTGCGGGCGCCACGCCCGAACTGCCCGACCTGAAGGCTGCCGGCGTGCAGCACGTGACGGTCGATGGCGCCCAGGTGCAGGGGCTGGCGCACGACGACGCCGTGCGCAGCTACGTGCGCGGCCTGGTGACGCTGGTGCACGACCTCGGTCTGACGCTGATCGTCGGCGGCGTGCCCGACGCTGCCGACGTTCAGGCGCTGCGGACGCTGGGCGTCGATGGCCTGGGCGCGGCGCCGGCGGCCCCCGGTGCATGCCCGCCGGGGCCACCCTCGGGCCAGGGCGGGCCCGTCCGCAGCCCGGGCCTGCCCGAGGGTCAAGCGAACGCGTGAGCCCGAACGCCGGGGTCGCCCACGCGGCTACGCGATGTCGCCGACGTGCAGCGCGAAGACGCCGCGGCGGCGGTCGGCGAAGAAGTGTTCCAGCGTCAGGCGCACGGTGCGGAAGGCCAGCGCGTCCCAGGGCACCTCGTCCTCGCGGAACAGCCGTGCCTCGATGGTCTCGGGGCCGGGGGCCAGCGTCGTGTCGAGCAGACGGGCGCGGTAGAACAGGTGCAGCTGCCCGGCGCGCACGACGTCGAGCACCGTGAACAGGTCCTGCAGCTCGATGCGCGCGCCGGCTTCCTCGACGGTCTCGCGCTCGGCGCCGGCGGCGCTGCTCTCGCCGAGTTCCAGGAAACCCGCCGGCAGCGTCCAGAAGCCGAAACGCGGCTCGATGTTGCGCCGGCACAGCAGCACCTGCTCGCCCCACACGGGCACCGTGCCGACGACGTTGATCGGGTTCTCGTAATGGATCTCGCTGCAGGCCGGGCAGACGGCGCGCTCGCGGTTGTCGTCGGCAGGGACGCGGTAGGCGACTGCGGTGCCGCAGACCCGGCAGTGCTTGATGCGGCGCGGCAGAACCATGGCGGCCAGTGTAGCGGCCACACGCGGGGCGACCGGGCCGCATGGCATCATCGCCGACCCCCGTCCACCGCCGCCGCCTGCGCCCATGAGCTACGTCATCCCTGCTGCCGCCCCTGCCACCGTGCCCGTCGTCGGCGGCGGCGGGTTTCCCGTGCACCGCATCTACTGCGTCGGCCGCAACTACGCCGATCACGCCGTCGAGATGGGCTTCACCGGCCGCGAGCCGCCCTTCTTCTTCATGAAGCCGGCCGACGCCATCGTGGCGGTGCCCGAAGGCACCGTCGGCAGCATCGCCTACCCGACGCTCACGGCCAACCTGCACCACGAAATCGAGCTCGTGGTGGCCATCGGCCAGGGCGGGCGCGACATCGCGGCGGCCGACGCCGCCCGTCACATCTGGGGTTATGCCGTCGGCCTGGACATGACGCGCCGCGACCTGCAGAACGAGATGAAGAAGCAGGGCCGCCCCTGGTGCATCGGCAAGGCCTTCGAGCAGAGCGCGCCCATCGGCACGCTGCGGCCCATCGCGCAGACCGGTGAACTGCTGCAGGGCGCCATCACGCTGGCCGTCAACGGCCAGGTCAGGCAGCAGGGCGACCTGCGCGACCTGATCTGGAGCGTCAACGAGACCATCGAACAGCTCAGCGCCGCGTGGACGCTGCAGCCCGGTGACCTGATCTTCACCGGCACGCCCTCGGGTGTCGGCGCCGTGGTGCGCGGCGACGTGATGGAAGGCGCCATCGCCGGGCTGGGCACGCTGAAGGTGAGCGTCGCCTGAAGCCGCGGCGGGCCGCGCGATGGAGCTCTACAACTACTTCCGCTCGTCGGCGTCCTACCGCGTGCGCATCGCGCTGGCGCTGAAGGGGCTGGACTGCGACTACCACGCCGTGCACCTGGCGAAGAACGCGCAGCAGGGCGAGTCCTACGCGGCGGTGTCGGCGGCGCGCCTGGTGCCGCTGCTGCGCGACGGCGAGCACACGCTGACGCAGTCGCTGGCCATCATCGAGTATCTCGACGAAACGCATCCGCAGCCGCCGCTGCTGCCCGCCACGCCGGCCGGACGGGCCCGCGTGCGTGCGCTGGCGCTGGACATCGCCTGCGAGATCCACCCGCTGAACAACCTGCGCGTGCTGCGCTACCTGCAGCGCGAGATGAAGGTCGCCGACGAGGACAAGGACCGCTGGTATCGCCACTGGGTCGAGACCGGGCTGGAGGTGGTGGAGCGCCAGCTGGCCGCCGCGCCCACCACGTTCTGCCATGGCGAGACACCCACGCTGGCCGACAGCGCGCTGGTGCCGCAGATCTTCAACGCCCGGCGCTTCGAATGCCGCGTCGACCACGTGCCGAACGTGATGCGTGTCTTCGAGGCCTGCATGCGGCTGCCCGCTTTCGAGCGCACGCGGCCGGAACGTTGCCCGGACGCCGAATGAGCCTTCCGCTGCTGCGTCCTGCCTGGGCCGCACCGGCCGGCATCGGCGCGGCGATGAGCCTGCGCGAGGGCGGTGTCAGCGAGGGCCTGTATGCCAGCCTGAACCTGGGCGTGGCGGTCGGTGACGACCCCGAGACGGTGGTCGAGAACCGCGCCCGCTTCGCTGCGGCGCTGGGCGCAAGGCCGGTCTGGCTGCGCCAGGTGCACGGCGTGCACGTGCTGCGCCTGCGGGCTGCCACCGACGCTGCAGACACCCCGGCCGACGCGGCGTGGACCGACGAGCCCGGCCTGGCCTGCACGGTGCAGGTGGCCGACTGCCTGCCGGTGCTGTTCGCGCTGAACGACGGCCGCGCCGTCGCCGCGGCGCACGCCGGCTGGCGTGGCCTGGCCGCGGGCGTGCTGGAAGCCGCCGTCGACGCGCTGTGCCGCGGCGCCGGCGCCCGGCCGGCCGAGGTGCAGGCCTGGCTCGGCCCGTGCATCGGACCGCGGCAGTTCGAGGTCGGCGCCGACGTGCTGCGGGCCTTCGGCCAGGACCGCCGTGCCGACATGCCGCGTTTCACCCGCCGCGACCGTCCCGACGGCTCGACACGCTGGCTCGCCGACCTGCAGGGGCTGGCGCAGGACCGGCTGGCCGCCGCCGGCGTGGGCGCCATCGCCGCCACGCCGGCCTGCACCGTCGAGGACCCGTCAGCCTTCTTTTCGTTCCGCCGCGACGGCGTCACCGGCCGCATGGCGGCCGCCATCTGGCGCCTGTGAACGGGCCGCCGCGTCGGCCGCCGCCTCGGCGGCGCGCAGCGCCCGGCGCCGCGACGGCGTCGCCAGGATGTAGACCACGATGGACAGCGGCAGCGCCCCGTAGAGCAGCAGCGTGAAGAAGGCGCCGAGCAGGCTGCCCTGCGGCGACACCGCTTCGGCCACCGCCATCATCAGCACGACATAGATCCAGGCGATGGCAACGAGGTACATGGCGGGGTGCAGGGTCGTGGGAGGGCGAGGAAAGCCAAGTCATGACGGCGTCAGCGCCTTGACGTAAAAACGTGAAAATCATGGACACACGCCGCAGGTGCACGGCGGTGCGACCGCCACCCGGGGACTCGACAGGAGACAAGCCCATGACCGACAAGACTACCCCGACTTCGCTGCCGCTTGCCGGCCCGGCCCAGGCCATCGGGGCTGCCACCGAGGGTTTGTTCAAGTCCCTGGCGGGGCTGAAGCTGCCCGTCGAGCAGATGGCGCAGATCCAGGCCGACTACGTCAGGAACGCCACCGAGGTCTGGAACCAGTCGCTGCAACGCCTGCAGGACGGCGGGGCGGCCGCTGCGGCACCGCTGGCCGACCGCCGCTTCGGCAGCAGCGAATGGGCCGGCAACCCGGCGGCCGCCTACACGGCGCAGATGTACCTGCTGAACGCCCGTTCGCTGATGCAGATGGCCGACAGCGTCGAGGCCGACGCCAAGACCAAGGCCCGCATCCGCTTCGCGGTGCAGCAGTGGATAGACATGGCCAGCCCCAGCAACAGCCTGGCGCTGAACCCCGACGCGCTGAAGAAGGCGCTGGACACGCAGGGCGAGAGCCTGGCCACCGGCATGCAGCACCTGCTGCAGGACCTGCAAAAGGGCCATGTCTCGCAGACCGACGAGAGCGTGTTCGAGGTCGGCCGCAACGTCGCCACCAGCGAAGGCACGGTGGTGTTCGAGAACGCGCTCTTCCAGCTCATCGAATACAAGCCGCTGACGGCCAAGGTGCACGAACGGCCGATGCTCTTCGTGCCGCCCTGCATCAACAAGTACTACATCCTCGACCTGCAGCCCGAGAACTCGGTCATCCGCTACACCGTCGAGCAGGGCCACCGCACCTTCGTCGTCAGCTGGGTCAACCCCGACGAATCGCTGCGCACCAAGACCTGGGACGACTACATCGAGCATGGCCCCATCGCGGCCATCCGCGCCGTGCAGGCCATCACCGGCCAGGACAGCATCAACACGCTGGGTTTCTGCGTCGGCGGCACCATCCTGTCCACCGCGCTGGCCGTGCTGGCGGCGAAGGGCGAGCAGCCCGCGCACAGCGTGACGCTGCTGACGACGCTGCTCGACTTCGAGAACACCGGCATCCTCGACATCTTCATCGACGAGGCCTCGGTCAAGCTGCGCGAGGTGACCATCGGCGAAGAAGCGCCGGGCGGCCCCGGCATGCTCAAGGGCAAGGAACTGGCCACCACCTTCAGCTTCCTGCGCCCCAACGACCTGGTGTGGAACTACGTCGTCGGCAACTACCTGAAGGGCGAGAGCCCGCCGCCCTTCGACCTGCTGTACTGGAACGGCGACAGCACCAACCTGCCCGGGCCGATGTACTGCTGGTACCTGCGCCACACCTACCTGCAGAACGAACTGAAGCAGCCCGGCAGGCTGACGGTGTGCGGCGAGAAGGTGAACCTCGGTGCCATCGAGGCGCCGTTCTTCGTCTACGGCTCGCGCGAGGACCACATCGTGCCCTGGGCTGCGGCCTATGCGTCGATGGCGCTGATCAGCGGCAGGAAGACCTTCGTGCTCGGTGCCAGCGGCCACATCGCCGGCGTCATCAACCCGCCGGCCAAGGGCAAGCGCAGCTACTGGACGAACACCAGGCTGTCGGCCAGCGCCGATGACTGGTTCAAGGGCGCCACCGAACACCCCGGCAGCTGGTGGCCCACCTGGTCGGAATGGCTCAAGCCGCACGGCGGCAAGCTGGTGAATGCGCCCAAGGCGCCGGGCAGCGCGAAGTTCAAGGCCATCGAGCCGGCGCCGGGGCGCTATGTGAAGGTCAAGGTCTGAAGCAGTGAATCGACCTAGGGGTGGCCGGTATGCCACCTCGCGGGGCGAAGGGTGAGAATCGAGTTCAACACAACCAGGAGACGAGCATGTCCAAGAAAGTAGCCTACGTGACCGGCGGCATGGGTGGCATCGGCACCGCCATCTGCCAGCGGCTGGCCAAGGAGAGTTTCACCGTCATCGCCGGCTGCGGCCCCAGCCGCGACCACGCCAAGTGGCTGGCCGAGCAGAAGGCCCTGGGTTACGAGTTCTTCGCCTCGGTGGGCAACGTCGCCGACTGGGACAGCACCGTCGAGGCCTTCACCAAGGCGCGTGAACAGCACGGCCACATCGACGTGCTGGTGAACAACGCCGGCATCACGCGCGACCGCATGTTCCTGAAGATGACGCCCGAAGACTGGCACGCCGTCATCGACACCAACCTGAACAGCATGTTCAACGTCACCAAGCAGGTGGTGCCCGGCATGGTGGAAAAGGGCTGGGGCCGCATCATCCAGATCAGCAGCGTGAATGGCGAGAAGGGCCAGGCCGGGCAGACCAACTACTCGGCCGCCAAGGCCGGCATGCACGGCTTCACGATGGCGCTGGCGCAGGAACTGGCCAACAAGGGCGTGACGGTGAACACCGTGAGCCCGGGCTACATCGGCACCGACATGGTCCGCGCCATCAAGCCCGAGGTGCTGGAGAAGATCGTCGCCACCATCCCGGTGAAGCGCCTGGGCACGCCGGAAGAGATCGGCTCCATCTGCGCCTGGCTCGCCGGCCCCGATTCCGGTTTCACCACCGGTGCCGACTTCAGCTGCAACGGCGGCCTGCACATGGGTTGAGGACGAGCAGGTGTGCCTGCGCACACCTGCTCGCTGCCGCCGAACCGCCTGCCGGCAACTGAACCGCCTGTCGAACCGGGCCGGGCCAGCCCGGGGCTAGAAACGCGCCTGCACGCCCACCGTCAAGGCCCGCCCGGCCGCGGGCGACAGGCCCCGGACGGTGGCGATCGTGGCGGCGTTGGTGGCCAGTTCGTCACCCAGGTTGGACAGCTTGGCGAACCAGGTGCTGTCCATGCCCAGCGGCAGCGCGCCGCGGGCCCACAGGTCGACCGTGGTGTGGCCCGGCGTGGCCGTGTCGGTGGCCGGCACGCGCTTCTGCCGCGCGTGGTGGCGCACACCCAGACCCACGCGCCAGCCTTCGCCCTGCGCCTCGACACCGGCACGCAGGCGTTGCGGCGCCAGGCGCGGCAGCGGCTCGCCGCTGTCGAGCTTGTCGCCACGTGCCGTGTCCAGCCCGGCCGTCAGGTCGAGCGCGAAGCCCGCGCCCGCTGCGCCCATCACGCGCGTGCGGCCTTCGATCTCGAACCCCTGCAGCCGCGCGCGCACGGCGCGGAAGGCGTACTCGGGCACCAGACTGTCGGGCTCGCCGCCTTCACCGGGCACGACGATGTCCGCGCCCGTCGCGTCGAGCGAGATG
>Ga0154020_10003521_pt1 | contig 18814 bp, 14 predicted proteins | sample Klosneuvirus_201_FD_109709 | JGI IMG/M metagenome (GOLD analysis project Ga0154020, IMG submission 109709) | Active sludge microbial communities from wastewater, Klosterneuburg, Austria - Klosneuvirus_20160825_MG | ecosystem: Engineered > WWTP > Aerobic digester > Activated sludge | place... | reverse complement strand
GGCCCTTCTTGTCGCGGAGCAGATCCACCATGCTCGCGACCCCCGGCCGATCGAGCTTCGCGACGAGCGCGTCCCCGCGCTTGCGGCGCGCGAGGGTGCTGGTCTTGGCGCGCACCTCGGTGTCGCGCGGGTCGCCCATCAGCGGCCCCTCGAAGTGGTTGGTGGTGGCGAGCGCGGCCTTGGTGCGCCGCACGAACGCGGCCTTGCCGGGCGCGCGCTCCACCACGGCGGTGTCGCCGCTCGCGTCGGTCACGATGACGATGTGCGAGACCATCACGTCGTGCGCCGACAGCACCGCGACGGCCTCCTCGGTGGTCTTCGCGCGGCCGAGCGCCTCGCGCAGCGAGAACACGACCGGGATGCCCGTCGTCTTGGGCTGGCTCGCGCGCCCACCGTGCACCACCAGCGCGACGCCCTCGCGGTTCATGCCTGAGACGACGCCGACGAACCCCGGCCAGCCGATTGACGCGAACGGGATGCGGTCGGGCTCGCGTACGAGGTAGACGACCTTGTCGCGATCGAACGGGTCGCCGGCCTCGAAGTCGAAGTTGCGCGCGAGGAACGCGTGGCCCTTGCTCTCGGCCTCGAGCGAGTCGCCCGTCGCTGCGGGCGTGCTCGGCGGCACCGTGAAGGTGGTGCACCCGATCAGGGGGGATTTTTCGAACGAGAGCGCGATGTCGTAGACCGCGTAGAGGAACGTGAAGCGCTGGTAGCTCGGCATGATCCCGGTGAAGGGGTCGGGCTGGAAGCCGGTGGCGATGCCGAGGATCTCCCAGCGATACGGCTCGGGGATGCCTTGGTCGACGTGTCGGTAGCCGAAGCGGCCGAGGTCCATGATGGCCCAGCGCGCGGGCGCGAACGGCACCGCCTTCTCGAAGCCCGAGTAGAGCTCCTGCTCGTCGTCGACCATCTGCTTGCGGAGCAGCGTGGACACCGCGCCGCCCCGTGCCGTGGGCGGGCCCGAGAGGCCGAGCTCCCAGACCGTGCCGCGCTTGCGAAGCCAGCTCTCGCCGTAGCGCAGGAGCACACCGTCGCGCTTCGCGGGACCGGGGGGCAGCGACACCACGCCGTCGCCGGGCGGCTTCATGCGGCTCGCGCACATGCACCCCGCGCGCGTGAGGAACAGCGCGCCGACGAGCCCCGTCAGCGCGACTCCCACCTTCCGGGCGCGGGTCATGGCAGCGGGCTACTACGGCCAGCCCTGCGCGCCGAGTGGACATCCGCCCGCCACCTCGCGAGGCTTCGCGCCGTGACGACGCCGCTGCCGTTCAAGCACGCCGCCGCCCTCGCGGTGCTCTCCGGGGTCTTCTACTGGGGCGCGTTCCCGGGGACCGACGTCTGGCCCCTCGCCTTCGTGTGCTGGGCGCCGCTGCTCGTGGCCCTCCGCGGGCAGACCCCACGGCGCGCGCTCCTGCTCGGGCTCTTGCAGGGCCTCACGTGCAACCTGCTCGGGTTCTACTGGCTCCTCACCATGCTGCAGACGTTCAGCGGGTTTCCGCTGCCGCTCTGCGCGCTCTTCATGGTGATCCTCTGCGCCTACCAGGGCGGGCGGATGGCGTTCATGGCGTGGCTGCACGGCCGCGCCGAGCGCAAGGGGTGGCCGCCCGGCGTCGTGTTCGTCTCGGCCCTCGCGGCGAGCGAGCTGCTCTATCCGCTGCTCTTCCCCTGGTACACGGGCGCGCAGACCCACAAGGTGCCGCTGCTCATGCAGCTCGCCGACGTGGGCGGGCCGATCGGGATCGGCATCGCGCTGGCGGGCGGGAGCATCGCGGCGGCGGAGCTCGTGTGGGCCCGGATCGACCAGCGCCCTCTCGACCGGCTGCGCCTCGGGCTCGGCGTCGCAGGTCCCGTCATCCTCGCGCTCTACGGCGCGGTGCGCATGCCGATGGTGCAGAAGCGCATCGACGCGGCCCCGACCGCGCGGGTGGGCCTCGTGCAGGGCAACCTCGCGCTCACCGGCACCGAGAAGCGGGACGCCGCGCGCATCCACCGCGACCTCACCAAGAAACTCGAGCAGCAGGGCAAGCTCGACCTCGTGGTGTGGTCGGAGACGGCCATCAACTACCTGATCCCGGAGGACGTGCTCTCCCCGGTCATGCAGCGAATGGTGCTCACCGGCAACGACAAGAAGCTCGAGACCCCGGTGCTCACGGGCGTGATCCTGCGGCGCGGCGGGCTCACCCGGAAGACCGGCGCCAAGCTCTACAACAGCGCGACCCTCGTGCACCCCGACGGCAAGGTCGAGGGCATCTACGACAAGACCTTCCTGCTCGCGTTCGGCGAGTACATCCCGTTCGGCGAGACGTTCCCCCAGCTCTACGAGGCGAGCCCCAACAGCGGGCAGCTCACGCCGGGAAAGAGCCTCGAGGCCATCCCGTTCGGCGCGCACAAGATCACCGTGCTCATCTGCTACGAGGACATCCTCCCGCGGTTCACCAACACCATCGTGAGCCACGGCGATCCAGACCTGCTGGTCAACATGACCAACGACGCGTGGTTCGGGAAGTCGACCGAACCCGCCATCCACCTCGCCCTCGCCAAGTACCGCGCCGTCGAGCACCGCCGGTTCCTCGTCCGCGCGACCAACAGCGGGGTCTCCGCGTTCGTCGACCCCCTGGGCCGCACCTTCGAGGAGACACCGGTGTTCGAGGAGGCCGCGCGCGCGAGCAGCGTGCGCTGGATGCGCGGCAAGACGGTGTACGAGGTGCTCGGCGACGGGCCGTTCTGGCTGCTCTCGCTGCTGGTCGTGGCGATGGGTTTCCGCGCGCGATCCGGCGCCACGCCCCCGTCACCGGCAAAGAGCCAAGAACCGGTGTAGGCTCTCGGGCATGCGTCTGCTCCCCCTGTTCGTCCTCGCCGCCTCGCTGAGCGCGCTCGGTTGCGGCCCGAAGAAGCACTCCAACACCGGTGGGTTCAACAACAACGACGACCTCGATCTCGGCGGGCCGAAGCCCAAGGACGAGATGCGCAAGGGCGTCGCCGACGAGAACACGTGGGAGCTCGTCCCGGGTTACGGCACCAAGATCAAGATCCCCGCGCAGTGGGGCTGGGCGCAGAAGGGCGCCCTCGTCGCCGCCTTCCACAAGGGCACGACCTCCGGACTCGTCGTGCTCGGCGCGCCGAACACCAAGGACGCCATCGCGAAGGGCAAGGAGGCGCGCGAGACGCTGAAGCTCCAGCTCGGTGACGCGATGGTCGAGAAGGGCGTGCGTTCCAAGGTCAACGGGCTCGACATGACCCGCTGGGACTACGAACACGCGGTGCAAGAGGGCACGCCCTCCGCGGGTGTGCTCATCGTCGTCGAGGTGCCCAAGGGCTTCGTGGTGCTGCTGGCCTACGTGCACAACGGCGCCAACACCGAGGCCGAGGAGCTCCGCGAGGCGCTCAACTCGCTGTCTGCGGAGGGCGCCGGCGGCGGCGGTGGCAGCCCGGGCGGGATGATGTGACCTCCGGGCCGCTCCAGCAAATCAAGACCCGACCAGCGTAGAGAAGCGCGGGTCGGAGCTGAGCGGAGAGAAGGCCGGGTCGGCGAGCAGGCGAGCCTTGTCGAGGCCGCCTGCCGCAACCGCTTGCGCGAGGGCCGTGAGCGCCGCGGTGCCGTCTCCGAGGAGGGCGTGGGCGCGGGCCTCTTCGACCGCGTCTTCGGCCTGTCGGTGCAGCTCGAAGAGCCGTGCCGCGAGCTCGGCGGCGGGGCGCAGCACGTCGGCCTCGATGCCGGCGCGCACCACCGCGCGCGCGTCGGCGACGGGGAGCAGGTCGGCGTCTTCGAAGGCGAGGGCCACCGCATCGGCGATGCGGCCCTGGCGCGCGAGCAGATCGACGTGCAGCTTGGTCATCTCGACCGCGCGCAGGCCGTGCCGCCGCGCCTCTTCGAGCACGCGGCGCGCGCCGTCCTCGTCGCCAGCGCAGTCCTCGACCGCGGCGAGCGTGTACGGATCGACCGCCCACTGCGGGGTGACCTCGCGCACGGCGGCGCGCGCGAGGGCGCCGTTGCCGCGCGTGATGGCGACCCACGCGAGCGCGGTGAACCCGCCGTTGCGCACGGGGAGGGTCTGCGCGCGCTGCACGACCTCCTGGGCGAGCGCGTAGGCCTGGTCGAGATCGCCGGCCTCGAGGGCCGTGCGTGCGTCGCGCAGCAGGGCCTCGACGCCGTCGCGCTGGTCGATGCCGGCGGCCCACAGCTGACGGGCCTGCTGGTAGTTCGTCCACGCGGCGAGTCCGAAGAACAGCGGGATGATGAAGGCCTGCTTGAGGAGCGCGACGGCCGCGGCGGCCACCCCGACGGCGACGATGGCCCCGACGACGCGCGTGGTGATCGCGCGCTTCGGGCCGAGGGCGGCCTCGAGCACGTGACCGCCGTCGAACGGCAGCACCGGCAGCAGGTTGATGATGCCCCACCCGATGTTCACGAACGCGACCATCGAGCGGATCATCTGCTGGCCGTCGGTGAGCTTGCCGACGAACGCCGACCGCGTGAAGAACAGCACGAGCCCGCCGAACAGGAACCCGGCGAACGGGCCGGCCAGCGAGATCCAGGCGCGGCGAGGCCGGGTGAGACCGCCCGGGTCGGCGTAGGTCGTGAGGCCCCCGAAGCCGTGCAGCGTGATGGCCGGTCTCGCCCCGTAGCGACGCGCGACGACCGCGTGCCCGAGCTCGTGCAGGAGCACCGACACGAACACGATCAGGGTCCAGGCGAACCCGAGGGCGAGCTTGTTGCGGAACGAGATGCCGAACAGCAGGGTGATCACCCAGAAGCCGAGGGTGACCCGCACGGGCACGCCGAAGACGGAGAAGTGCGGCGGCCCCTCGCGGGTGCCTCCGTCGGGAGGGGACGACTCGGGCGGCGCGGAGCTTCCCTGCGAGGGCGGGGGGAGGGAGGGGGGCACGACCGTGAGATGTTGCCACGTTTCCCTTGGGTGCGCCTTGCACCAGAGGGAAGGCCGCGCCATACCGCGGACCTCCGCATGGCGTCCCCTGCGCTCGCCGCGCAAGCTCCCGGCCTCGCTGCGTGCCTACGCGAGTACGTGGTCAAGTACCGGCGTGCCCTCGACGAGCGCGTGGCCGTCGCCGCCCCGACGCCCCTCGGCACGCGCGCGGCGCTGGAGTCCGGTCGTACGTTCGCGCGCGCCATCGACGGCCTCCTCTCGGCCCTCCTCCCGGCCACGCAGGCGACGCTGTCGGCACCGGCAGGCAAGGGACGGTCCAAGAAGAGCCGCTGGGTCGACTGCACCCTCGCCGCGGTGGGGAGCTACGGCCGCGGGGTCCTCGCGCCCCACTCCGACCTCGACGTGCGGCTCGTCGTCGACCGGCGCCCGGAGGACGCGCAGCACGTCGCCGAGGCCCTGCTCTACCCGCTGTGGGACGCCGGCCTCCACGTCGGCCACCAGGTCATCGACCCGGAAGGCGTGCTCGAGCTCGCCCGCACCGATCTCTCCACCGCCACGAGCCTCCTCGATCTGCGGGTCGTCGCCGGTCCTCGGCCCCGGGTCGAGCAGCTGGTCGAGCGCGCCCTCGCGGGGTTCTTCACCGGCGAGCTCGGCAGCTTCGTCCAGCGCCTGCGGGACGAGCGCAAGGCGCGCCACGCGCGGTACGGCGGGTCGCTCTACCTGCTCGAGCCCGACGTGAAATCGGGCCCCGGTGGCCTGCGCGACCTCGACCTCGCGCGCTGGGCCGCGCGGGCCCGCTACCGCGTGCGCGAGACCGCCGAGCTCGTGCGCCTCGGCGTGCTCCTCCCGCGGGAACACGACGAGCTTGCGGAGGCCGAGGCGTTCCTCTGGGCGGTGCGCGCGCGCCTGCACACCCGCGCAGGTCGCCGCAGCGATCGGCTCACGTTCGACGCGCAAGAGGAGCTCGGTCGGTTGCTGGTCGGCGTCGAGGCCGACGAGCCCGACGCGATCGCCGCCGAGCGCCTCATGCAGCGCTACTACGGCCACGCGCGCACCGTGGAGCGCATGGTCGAGCGCGTGCTCGACGTGTGCACCCCGAGCAAGCCGCGCCGCTCGGCTACCCTCGGGGAGGCCATCGCGCCCGGCATCAAGAGCTTCGAGGGCCAGGCCACGCTCGAGAACCTGGCCGACCTCGCGAGCGATCCGGCGCTCGCGATGCGGCTCTATCACACCGCGCACAAGCGCGGCCTCCCGGTCTACCCGTACGCGCGCGACGCGGTGGCCAAGGCGCTGCACAACCCGGCCGCGGGCGAGGCGCTGCGCGCGTCCAAGGAGGCGTCGCGCCTGTTCCTCGACGCGCTGTGCGACGCGGCCGAGCGCAACCCGAACACGCCCTCGGTGCTGCGGCAGATGCACGACGTGGGGCTCCTGCTCGCGATGGTGCCCGAGTTCCAGCCCGTCGTCGGGCGCGTGCACCACGACATCTACCACGTGTACACGGTCGACGTGCACAGCGTGGCCGCCGTCGATCGCCTGCGCGCGCTGGCGCGCGGTGCGGTGGCGACCGAGTATCCGCTCGCGTGTCGCCTCGCCGGAGACCTCGCGCGCAAGGTGCCGCTCTACGTCGCCACGCTGCTGCACGACGTCGGCAAGGGTGGCGGCGGCGTGGGGCACGGCGAGCGCGGCGCGGAGATGTCGCGGGCGATCTGCGCCAGGCTCGGGCTCTCCGAGGAGGACGCCGCCGAGGTGCACTGGCTCATCCTCCAGCACCTCGCGATGTACCACGTGGCCACCCGTCGCGACCTCGACGACCCGGGCACGGTCGCCTCGTTCGGCGATGTGATGCGCGCCTCCGGCGGCTCGCCGATCGAGCGCCTGCACCACCTCTACTTGCTGACGGTTGCTGACATCTCCACGACCTCGCCCACCGCGATGACCACGTGGAAGGCGCGCATGCTCGACGACCTGTTCCTCGCCACGAGCCACCACCTGGCGGCGAGCCAGCGCGGCGAGGAGACCGCCGACGAGCTGCTCGCGCGGGTGCGCAAGGAGGCGCAGGCGGCGTGGCCGGTGCCGGCCCTCGACCGGTTCGTCGACGGGATGCCCAAGGCCTACCTGATCGGGCACGCCGGCGAGACCGTCGCCGCGCACGCGCGCGTGGTCATGCGGCGCGGTGGCTCCTGCGTGATCGTCGATCACGTCCCGCCGCGTCACCCCGACACGCTCGAGCTGATCATCGTCGCGCCCGACCGGCCCGGGCTCCTGCTCTCGTTCGCGGCAGCGCTCGCCGCCAACCGGCTCGACATCCTCACGGCCCACATCTTCGTGTGGGAGCGCCCGGAGTCCTCGTCCGGCGGCGCGGGGCGCGAGGCGGTCGACTTCTTCAGCGTGCGGCGCGCGGCGCGCGACGGCGACGAGGCCATCGAGCCCCTCGGAGAACGCGAGCTCGCGCGCCTCGAGGCCGACCTGACCGGCCTGATCGAGGGCAGGGTCGACCCGGTCGGCCTGCTCCACGACCGGCGGGGCGCGGGGCCCCTCAAAGAAAGGCCGAGCCCGGCGGTCGATACCAGCGTGGAGATCGACGACCGCGCCTCCCGCCGCTTCACGGTGATCGACGTGTACGCGAAAGATCGGCCCGGGCTGCTCTTCGCCGTCGCGCGGGCCCTCCATGGGTTGCAGCTCTCGATCGCACGGTCGAAGATCGCCACCGAGGGCGCCTGCGCGGCGGACAGCTTCTACGTCACCGAGCTCGACGGCGGGAAGGTGCAGAGCCCTGCGCGCCGCGAGGAGATCAAGACCACCGTGGCCGCCGCGATCGAAAGACTCTCCCGGGAAGGCATCGCATCATGAAGCATCTCCTTGCAGTCGTCGCGCTCGTCGCCGTGGGTTCCGCGGTCGCGTGCTCGCCCGCCGGGCCGTCGCAGGCCGAGGGGCCGAAGCCCGACCTCGACAAGCCGCCGAAGGGCGCCGCCAGCGGCGAGGCCGCCGACCTCGAGGACGCGCTCGAGCTCGTGAAGGCCAAGAACTTCACGGCGGCCAAGGCGCGCGCGCTGCAGGTCTACGAGAAGAACCCGAAGCACGCCGTCGCCAACTACGTCCTCGGCATGGTCGCCGAGGAGGAGAAGCAGGACGACAAGGCGGTCGCGTTCTACAAGGTGGCCCTCACCACCGACCCGGCGCTCATCGGCGCCTCGATCTACCTGAGCGCGATCCTGATCAAGCTCGAGAAGTACGACGAGGCCGCCGAGGTCGCCAAGAACGGCCTCAAGACCGCGAAGGGGGCGTCGTTCGAGCTCCACGCGAACCTCGGGTACGCGCTCGCCGGCAAGAAGGACCTCGCGACGGCGGTGAAGTCCTGGGCCAACGCGCTCAAGCTCAACCCCGACTCGATCGACGTCCGCTTCGACCGCGCCGAGGCGCTGGCCGCCCTCGGGCAGAAGGACGAGGCGATCAAGGAGTACAAGGCGGTCGCGAGCAACCCCAAGGCCGAGCCCACGCTGGTGCGCGCGTCGGCGCACGGCCTCTCGCAGCTGGGCGAGCACGCGGTGTGCGTCGCCGTCCTCACGCCGCTCGTCGACAGCAAGCCGCAGCCCGACGTGCTCACGCAGCGGGCGCAGTGCAAGCACAAGGCGGGCGATCTGCCCGGCGCCCGCGCCGACATCGACGCCTCCATCAAGCTCAAGCCCACGCTCAACGCGCACGGCTTCGGTGCCCAGTGGGCCGAAGAGGCGAAGGACAAGAAGGCGTGCACGCTCCACTGGACGGAGCTCGGCAAGCTCGGGGTCGGCAACGCCAAGGCCGAGAGCGAGGCCAAGAAGGGCCTCGATCGCTGCAAGAAGCTCTGAGCGCGTGCGGCGTCTCGTCGGTCTCTTGCTGCTGACCACGGGCTGCTCGCGCGGCGCGAAGTCGAGCGACGCCGGCGCCCCTTCTCCGAGCACCGCCGCTTCGGCGTCCACGTCGGCCTCGGCCGACGTCGTCTCCAAGGCCTCCGAGTCGTGGGACGCGGGCCCTCCGGTGGTCGGCGCGGGCAGGGTCGACGCGGCCGCGCTCCGCGCTCGCACGCATGCGCGGCTCGATCACGACACGAGCAAGGTCACGGTGCTCACGGGTGACGATCCGCGGTCGATCGGCGAGCGCCTGTGCGAGGCAGTCGTGCCGAAGCGCCCGAAGGAGACCCCGATCCTCCTCAAGCCGAACCTCGGCGGGTTCGAGTGGTTCAAGAGCGGCAAGGACGACGGCGTGAAGGGTCGCATCACCGACCCCGAGTTCGTGCGCGGCGTGATCCAGTGCCTCAAGAAGCGCGGGCACACCCGGATCACCGTGGCCGAGGGCTGGGGAGCGACCCACGCCGACTGGAAGAAGCTGATCGAGGTCTCCGGCTACGCCGCGATGACCGCCGACGAGCACGTGCCGCTCGTGGCCATGGACGACGACGGCGTGTTCGACGTCGAGGGAGACCAGCCCGGCAAGCCGCTCGCCGTCAGCGGCATGGAGAAGACGCGGGTCCCCACGCTGCTCGTGCCGAAGATCCTCGCGGAGCACCTCGACCACGGCCTCTTCATCTCGATCCCCAAGATCAAGGCGCACCGCTTCGGCGTGTTCTCGGCCTCGATCAAGGGCGTGCAGGGCACGATCATGCTCTCGGACGCCGCGCCCGCGTTCCGGCAGAAGGCGCGCATGCACCGCGAGCTCAACGGCTGGCTCAAGACCAAGGAGGGCGATCGCGCCGCGTACGTGGCCGCGCTCGAGACCTTCGGCGAGCGCATCGCCGACGTGCTCGAGGTCGAGGCGCCGCACGTGGTCCTCGCCGAGGGCGCGCCCGGCATGATGGGCGACGGCTTCCAGAAGCTGTTCCCCACCAAGGAGAAGCTCGGCGTCGGCGGCACGCACCCGGTCGCGGTCGACCGCGTCGTCGCCCAGGTGCTCGGCCTCTGGGACAACGCCGCGCTGGCGGCGGAGCTCGGCGGGCACCGCACCTCGCCCTTGCTGACGATTGCTGCCAAGCGCTTCGCGCTCGACCTCGCCAAGGTGGAGACCACGGGCGACGGTGCCGCGCTGATCGAGGGGCCGCGGCCCACGCGGTTCTTCGGGATGGCGGGCTTCGAGCTCGGGAGCGGGGCGGCGCCGCCCACGGCGGCCGAACCCCCGACGGTGCACGCGGCGCAGGTCACCACGGACGTGGAGCTCGGCAAGTCCGATCCGCTCTGGGCCAAGGCCAAGGAGATCTCGTGGGCGACCGACTTCGCCGGCGAGACCACCCCCCACGTCACGCGCGCGCGCTTCCTGTTCCGGGCGGGCGCCGAGGGCGCGCTCTACGCCTCGTTCGACGTCGAGGGCACGGGGCTCTTCGTGGACGACGCGTTCCCGCTCGAGAGCGAGCGCGCGAAGCTCTACCAGGAGGACTGCGTGGAGCTGTTCCTCGACCCCACGCCCGTCACCCCCAAGCAGTACTTCGAGATCGAGGTGGGGCCGAAGGGCCACTTCCTCGACCTCTCGGTCGACCACGGCAAGAGCGACGTCGGCTGGTCCAGCAAGCTCACCCGCGCGACCCGCGTCGATCCCGCGAAGAAGAGCGCGCACCTCGAGCTCCGCCTCGCCGCACCCGAGATCGTGAAGGCGCTGAGCCCCGGCGCGCGCCTGCGGCTCGGCCTCTACCGCATGGAGGGCAAGTCCCCGCGGCGGTACCTCGCGTGGAGCCCGCCACGCACGAAGAAGCCCAATTTCCACGTCCCCGAGGCCTTCGGGTGGCTCGTGCTCGACCCGTAGATCTCAGCCGTCCACAGCCGCGTCACCGATCGCATCACCCGCGTCACCGCCGTCGCCGCCGTCGCCCGCGTCGCCCGCGTCCCCCGCATCGCCTGGCACACCGCCGTCGACCGGCGCCTCGGGCACCGCGTTCGGGTCGCGCTTGCACCACACCGAGATGGCGGCCGCGCGCGAGACGAGCCGCGGCGTGCGATCGGCGGTGGGCACGACGCCGAGGCGGCACTTGATGCGGCCGAACACCACGCCGGTGGCGTTCGGGTCCTTGCCGCTCTTGAGGATGCACTGCTCGATGCTGTCGGGCGTGGGGATGTAGCCATCGCCCTCGCAGACGCCGGCCTCGGTGACCAGGCCGTCGAGGTAGCTCTTCTCCTCGGAGACGAGGGTCGCGAGGTCGTTCGGCGGGTCGCAGAGCTGCGCCTTCGCCGTCTTGTCGTCGACGCCCGTGAGCACGATGCCGTCGGAGGCGCACTGGAACTTGCAGGGCGTGACCTCGCGGAACACGCAGCGGTCGGCGCCGGCGTCGCGCTCCTCGCCGGTGGTCACCTGCACCTTGCCGTCGCGGCAGCGGTAGTGGCCGGCGCCGCACGGCGAGAGCGCCACGAGGTCGGGCGAGTCCTTGGGTGGCTCCCACGGCCGGTCGCGGAACGCGCGGTACGCGAGCACGCCCGCGACCACCGCGATCGCGCCGGGGATCGCGTAGAAGAACACGTCCTTGCCGCTCGGCACGCCGCGACCGTAGTCGGCCTCGCGCCTCGCCGCCAGCGGCTATCCCGGCGGAAAGTGCCGGTGGCCGAAGCTCACGTACCAGAGCACGCGATCGAGCACCTGCGCGGGCTCGAGGACCGCTTCGGTGTGGTCGCGCGCGAGGTCGACCAGGGCCCGCTCGTTGCGCACGAGCTCGCGGTGGAACCAGTCCATCATCGGCGTGAAGTGCTCCGGGCCGGCCGCAGGCTCGTTGTCGGTCTCGGGCAGGGGCACGGCCCCGAGCGTGACCGCGAGCGCCGAGTCGTCCATCAAGGGCACGAGTGACGGCCGCAGGAGCGCGAGCACCTTGGTGAGGGCGGCGAGACCCGCGCCGGGCGCGCGCGCGAGCTCCTCGACGAAGCCCTGGATGCGCGCCCCGTCGAGGTCGGGCCACGGCTGGCTCGGATCGAGCGCCGCGAGCACGCCCTCGAATGCGGCGTGCCAGCGCGGGGTGAGCCACGCCCGGAACGTGCGCGAGGTGGCCTTGGCGTTGACCATCCAGCTCGTGGGCAGCGCGAGCGGCAAGAGCGCGATCGCGCCCACCCCTTCGGCCTCGAGCGCGCGGAGCACGTGGGCCGCCTGGTCCCACCCGTAGGCACCTGGCAGGCCGGCGCGGCGCGAGAGCATCGCGTGGGCCTCGGCGGGCTCGATGGTGCGCGCCCCGCTGGTGAGCCGCAGCACGAGGGTCATCGGCGCACCTCGCGGAGGGCGCGCGGGTCGTTGGTCATCACGCCGTCGGCGCCGAGATCGAACAGGCGCTGCGCCTCGGTCGCGTCGTCGATCACCCAGAAGTCCACGCGCTTGCCGAACGCGTGCACGCGATCGATCGTACGCCGGTTGTCGAGGCGAATGGGGCCGAACGCGAGCGGGATCTGCAGGGCGTCACCAGGGAGGGGGAGCGCGCGCGGCTGCACGAGGAAGCGCACGACCTCGTCGTCGCCGAGGCCCGTCTCGCCGCCGTAGCCGAGCCGCCGGATCTTGCGCAGGTTGCGCGCGGAGAAGCTCGCGAGCCGCACGCGGTGGGCCGCGCGGTGCCGCTCGATCACCGCGAGCAGCGGGTCGATCACCGCGGGCACCTTGGCGTCGACGTTGAAGAACGTGTCGGGGAAGCGGGTCAGCGCCTCGTCGAACGTGGGGATGTGGTGCACGGGGAGGCCGCGCACCTTGCCGAGGTCCCAGGTGCGGAGCTCGGCCAGCGTGCAGTCGCGGACCCTTGCTGACATTGCTGCCACGCGGGTGCCGGTGTCGTCGTGGAACACCACGACGTGTCCGTCGCGCGTGAGGTGGACGTCGGTCTCGATGGCGTCGGCGCCGAGCTCGAGGGCGAGCGCGAACGCCTCGAGCGTGTTCTCCGGGAGCTCGGCGCACGCGCCGCGGTGGGCGTAGAGCAGGCGCTTCATGGCGGCGCCATCTTCGCACGGACGAGCGCCCAGGCGAGCGCCAGCAGCGCGAGGCCGACCGCGATGGTCGTCGCCGTCCGGTCCACGCGCCGCACCTTGCGGGTCTCGGGCACGAACGCGACGATCGCGCCCCCGATCGCCGGGAGCGCGGGGATCGGCGCCGCGAGCACCGCCGACAGGAGCCCCGCGAGCAGCACCCCGAGGTATCCGGCGAGCCCGACGCGCACCGAGGAGAGCGCGTGGGCCCGGGCGACCCCGAGGGCGAGCGCGAAGAAGAGGAGGTCACCGACCCCGAGCGCTGGTGCAGCGAGGTGGGTGCCGGGGACGGGGAACGAGATCGCCAGCAGCGACAGCGCGCGGGGGCTCTCCGCGATGGCGTGCGAGGGACCGAAGGAGGCGGTGACGCTGACGATGTCGGCGGCGGCCGCCATCGCCGCCGCGGGCAGGAAGTGCCCCGCGTGCTGGACGCGCAGGCCGATCGAGCCGCCGAGGCCGACCGCGAGGGCCACGAGCGCGGAGGCCACCGGCGCCGCGAGCCACGCTCCGCCCTGCACGAGCGCGGCCGCGACCAGCACAGCGGCGCCGATCGGGGCGAGGACCAGCGGGCGATCCGTGCTGCGCAGCGTCAGCGCGACGCCGATCGCTCCGCACAGGGTCGCGCCGACGTAGACCACGGCCGCCGCCACGCCGGGCCCTACATGCACCGACGGCAGCACCCGCGCCGCGATCAGGATCGCGAGGGCGGGCAGGAGCAGCCCGCCGAGGGTGCGAGCGGTGGCCACGCGTGCCATACTCGCAGGTCGGCGTTCGAGCGGGGAGGCAGGCCATGCGCGCAGTGCTCAAGATGGGGCTTTCGGCGGTCTTGGTGGGCGGTCTGCTCGCCGCGTGCAGCGGCGCCGGAGGTGGGAGCGACGCCCTCGACCCGACCGACACGGGCGGCGGCATCGACCTCGACGGCGCTCCGGACGGCCTCGCCGACACCCTCACCCTCGACTGCAAGCCGGCGTGCGTCGCTCCGCAGAAGTGCAGCGTCCTCAACAAGTGCATCGACGCCGACTCCTGCGCGGCCGACGGCGACTGCAAGGCCGGCATGAAGTGCATCACCCCGGAGGCGGGCAAGCCCGCGTGCCTCCCCGGCGGCGATTGCGGCGCCGAGTCGGCCTCGGCCGACAAGGTGCCCTCCAACGTGCTCATCGTGCTCGACCGCTCGTGCTCGATGACCGCCAAGGTGGGCGCGCTCACCAAGTGGCAGATCGCCGTGCAGGCCATCTCCGACATGACCACGAAGTACAAGGGCAAGCTGCGCTTCGGGCTGATCATGTTCCCCGACACCGACGCGGACAAGTGCAACCAGGGGACGATCCCGATCCCGCTCGGCCCGGACAACGAGACCAAGATCTCGACCATGTTGAGCAGCGCGCTCAAGACGACCGACCCGTTCTTCCCCGACGGCCCGTGCGTCACCAACATCGACACCGCCATGAAGCAGGCGGCCACCGACCCAGGGCTCGGCGACGCCACCCGCCAGAGCTACGTGCTCCTGCTCACCGACGGCGCGCAGGCCGGCTGCACGGCCGGCGGCGGCGACGCCGGCACCCTGGCCGCCATCACCGACCTCGCCACCAAGCGTGGCGTGAAGACCTTCGTGGTCGGGTTCGGCAGCGGCGTCGACACGGCGGCGATGGACTCGTTCGCGGCGGCGGGCGGGGTCCCCGCGGCCGCCGCGAGCCCCAAGTTCTTCAAGGCCGAAGACGCCACGTCGCTCGACAAGGCCCTCACCACCATCGGCAGCACGGCCCTCGGCTGCGTGTTCAAGCTCGGCAAGGCCCCGCCCGACTCGACGAAGATCTTCGCGTTCTTCGACAAGAGCACCGAGGTGCCGCGCGACACCACCAAGACCAACGGCTGGGACTACGACCCGACCACCAACACCGTCACGTTCTACGGGTCGTTCTGCGCCGACATCAAGGCCGAGAAGGTCAAGGCCGTGGACGTGGTGTTCGGCTGCAACAAGCCGCCCGCGTGACTTCGGGGTCGAGGCCCTGCACACTCCGGGGATGAAGCTCCCCTTCCTTCGCGCGCTCTGCCTCCTCTCCACCGCGGCGTCCGGCTGCTCGTCGTCCTCGAGCGAGACGGCCACCACCGACACGGGCACGGTCGCCGACAGCGCGGCCGTCGACACCGCGGTGACCGACAGCGGCACGGACACCCTCGTCGCCGACAGCGTGACGGACACGCTCGTCACCGATGCTGCGCCCGACGCCCGCGATGGCTCCGCCGACGTCGCGAGCGACGCGCCGATCACCAACAAGTGCCGGATGAGCGCGGGGGTGGGCTTCACGCTCGTCGACTGCGCGCCGGGCAAGGTGTGCGTCGCGAGCTCCACGACCGCCACCTGCGAGCCGAGCACCGACGCGGCGACCGCCCCGTGCGGGACCATCTCCTGCGGCGACTCCTGCACCTGCGCGGACGCCGCGAGCAGCATCTGCGACTGCTTCGGCGCCGCCATCGGCCCGCTCGCCCCGCCCGACCTCGTCTCCTGAAGCCCTTCCTTCGCCCGCGTCGCTCAAGTACCGATGCGGGCCGATGGCCGAAGACGAGGAGATCCCGCCGCTCGACGCGCGCGCCGACGCCGAGCTCTCGCGCACCGCCCCGCCGTGGGACGCCGGTGGCAAGTCGCTGAGCCTCGCCTACTGGGGCGCCATCCTGCTGCTCGTGGGCGGCCTGTTCCGCACGCGCCTCCTGCCGCTCGTCGACTACCCCCAGCACCTCGCCCTCGCCGGCACCCTCCGGCGCATGATGGCGAGCGGGGCCCCCGAGCGGGCGCTCTTCGAGACCAACCTCCTCAGCTACAACTCCGCCTTCCACGTGCTGGTGGCGGGGCTCGGGCTCGTGGTCCCCATCGACACCGCGGGGCGCCTCGTGGTGAGCGGCTACATGGTGCTCCTCGGGTTCGCGGCGCTCGCCCTGTGTCGCGCGACCGGTCGGCCCCGGGCGCGCGCGTTCCTCGTCTTGCCGGTGTTCGTCGGGTACACGTTCGCCTGGGGGTTCATCAACTTCGGCCTCGGCGCGGCGGTGCAGATGCTTGTCCTCGCGCGCGTGCTCGCGCGGCAAGAGGGCCAGGTGCCCGAGGCGAAGCGGCTGCGCTTCGACCTGCTCACCGCGCTCCTCGCCACCGTGGGCGCGTGGACCCACCTGCTCGCCTCGGCGCTCGTCTACATGCTCATGCTGGTCGCGATCGTGGCCAAGGTGCAGGTCTCGCGGGAGGGCCTCTTCGCCCGGCTCGGGCGCGCGCTGCGCATCGGCGCGCCGCTCCTGCCGGCCGTGGCGTTCTGCGCCTGGGTGTACCGGCGCCAGCAGCGCCTCGCGTGGCAGAACTTCGAGTATGGCGCCTACGAGGGCAACGACGTCTTCGCCATGCAGAAGGTGAAGGGCTTCCTCGGCTACGGCGCCGGTCTGCGCGCCGACATGCTCGACCAGAAGATCCTCGGCGTCGGCCTCGGGCTCCTGCTCCTCGCCGCGCTGTTCCGCGACCCCGACGACGAGGCGCCGGCGCAGCTGCGCTGGATGTTCGTGGCGTCGCTCGTCGCGTACTTCGTCATCCCGCACGTGTTCTGGGCGACCAACTTCGTCTTCGAGCGCCTCACGTTCTTCATCGTCATCACCGCCGCGCTGTTCGCGCCGCGCGCGATGCCCGAGAAGGAGGAGCTCGTGCGCCTCATGAGCGTGTCGGTCGGCCTCGGCGCCGCGGCGAGCTTCTTCCTCTTCATGGGCGCGGTCCGGACCGAGATGGCCGACCTCGACGCCATCCTCGACGCGATGCCCAAGGGCCGCCGGATCACCGGCCTCGTGTGGCACCCCAAGATCGAGGCCACCGAGCAGTGGTCGCTCCTGCACTCGCCGGCCTACTACGTGGCGCGCAACGGGGGGGAGGTGGCGTTCTCGTTCACGCGCACCATGAGCCTGCCCGTGCACTACAAGCGGGAGACGATGCCGCCCGATCCGCCGGCGAACTTCGAGTGGAATCCGAGCGACTACCGGCCGGGCATGGCCTTCGCCAAGTACTTCGACCTCGTGCTCATGAAGACCACCTACGACGACGGCAAGGACCCGCGCGCCTCGGTGTGGGGCACCCACGCGAACGAGGTCGATGTCGTCCTGCACCGCGGCAAGTGGTGGGTGTTCGAGACCAAGCGCGTGAAGGACGATCCGCCGCCGACCTTCACGTTCCCGGACGACGAGCCCGAGGCCCCCGATCAGCACGATCACTGACCCCATTCTTCCTTGCGCTAGCGCAAAGCGGCCAGGTTCATTGCACTCGGTCTGCAACGAGTCTTTCAAGACTGAAAGGTGAAGGGGGGCAAAGCTGTTGATCTCTGGTCGCGCAGAGCTGGCCCACCGTTTGCTCTAATGCCAGGTGCGCCGCAGCGAGGCCTGTCCCCCCCCCCGGGCCGCTGCGGCGCATTTTCTTTTTGTTCGCTGGCAACGACGCTCAGAAGGCGCTCGCCACCCGCGCTTCGAGCCGCGGGCGAGCCGCGGCGACGGACTCGGCCAAGGCCAGCTGGGCCTCGGCGCGCCGTTCGTCGTGCGCGACCCGCGACGGGAAGCGGGTCGGATCCCAGCCGAAGTAGCGGTCCTCGATCGCGTCGAGGCAGAAGCGGGAGGCGAGCTCGAGCGCGATGGTCTCGAGGCCGGGTACGAGCGCCGCGACCTCGCCGGCCGTGATGCCGGGATCCCCCGCGGCGTAGCCCTCGATGGCCGCCGCGAAGATCGCCTCGTCCACGGCGACGCGTTCGGCGCTCTCGCCGGCCGGGTTGCACCACGATCGCAGCGCATCGCCGAGCTCGGTGGCGAGGGTGCCGTAGGCGAGCGTGTCGAGGTCGAGCAGCGCGACGGCGCGCGTGCCTTCCTCGTCGAACAGGATGTTGGTGATCTTGAGATCGCCGTGGACGATGCGCGTGGGCAGCGGCGGGATCGCGGGCAAGGGGTGGGCGAGGATGCGCGCGCCGAGCACCCGCACCGAGGGGCTCCCCCGATCGAGGGCAGCGGCGAGGCGCGCGAGGTGGGCGGCCGTGTCGTGGGCGCCCGGTCGCTCGAAGGCGAACGCGTGCACGAAGCCCGCGGTGGCCGCGTGGAACCGCGCGACGAGGCCAGCCGCCGCGCGCGCGATCGAGGGAGACGAGACCGCGAGGTGCACGCAGCCCGGCAGCCAGGTGAGCGCGCGCCACGGTCGCCCGTCGGCCTCGAGGAACGGCGCGCCCGTGCGGGTGCGGTGCAGGCGGGGGGTCGCGAGCCCCTGGGCCGCGAGGTGGGTCGTGATGGCGTCGAGGTCGAGGTTCACCTCGCCCTTGAAGACGGGGTGCAGCTCCTGGAGCGCGAGCCACGGCGCGCCGTCACGGTCTACCCGGAAGGTGCGGTTGATGAGGCCCACGCTGATCGGCGTGAGCGGCAGGCCTTCGAGCGCGAAGGCCTCGAGCACCTGCGCGGGGACGGTCATCAGACGCCGATGAGGCGCAGCTGCTGGTTCTGGCCCGGCTCGCGGCCGACGACGGGGATCGGGTAGTCGCCGGAGAAGCAGGCGTGGCAGAGGCCGGCGTCGCGCAGGTCGCCCGGGACCTCGCCGCGCACCGCCTCGATCATCGCCTCGATCGACATGTAGCCGACCGAGTCGGCGGTGATGTAGCGGGCGATCTCGCTCGTGGAGTGGCTCGACGCGATGAGCTCGCGGCGCGAGGGGGTGTCGATGCCGTAGAAGCAGGGCCACTGGGTGGGCGGCGAGGAGACGCGCATGTGCACCTCCTTGGCGCCCGCGTCGCGGATCATCTTCACGATCTTGCGCGAGGTGGTGCCGCGCACGATCGAGTCGTCGCACACGACCACCCGCTTGCCGCGCAGCGACTCGGCGACCGGCGAGAGCTTCAGCTTCACGCCGAAGTGGCGGATGCTCTGCGAGGGCTCGATGAACGTGCGCCCCACGTAGTGGGAGCGGACGAGGCCCATGTCGTAGACGATGCCGCT
>Ga0154020_10003520_pt1 | contig 18815 bp, 14 predicted proteins | sample Klosneuvirus_201_FD_109709 | JGI IMG/M metagenome (GOLD analysis project Ga0154020, IMG submission 109709) | Active sludge microbial communities from wastewater, Klosterneuburg, Austria - Klosneuvirus_20160825_MG | ecosystem: Engineered > WWTP > Aerobic digester > Activated sludge | place... | reverse complement strand
TGGGCCTGAACTCCTGGGGGGCCGGGTGGGACTCCAAAGGTTCCTTTGTTGGGGGGGGGGGGGCTTTGGGGTGGGGGGGGGGAAACCGGGGGGGGGGGGGGGGCCTTGTCGGGCTCGCGCACGATGCGGAATCCGACGAAGGTGCAGTCTGCCAGCCACCACTTGCTCTTGGGAATTTGCGGGTCGCTGGCGTTCCAAGCGGAGGCTTGTTTGAGCCTAGCGCTGATCTTGAGCTCGTCGGGACCATCTTTGAATGAGCCGCCCTTGGTCACCGGCTTGCCATCCGTGCCGACAACCCATTCCGCGGCGTTGCCGGTCATGTCGAACAGGCCCCACGCGTTGGGCTTCTTGGTCGCGACCGGGTGGGTTTTGGCTTCGGAGTCGTCCTTGTTCCATGCGACTTCGTTCAGGGTGGCGGCGGTTGAGGCGCCGGCAAAGTCGCCCGAGGCTCCGGCGCGTGCCGCGTACTCCCACTCGGCTTCGGTCGCAAGGCGATACTTGTGGCCGGTCTTCTTGGTCAGCCAGTCGCAGTACTCACTGGCGCCTTTGAAGGACATGCCGATGGCGGCGTAGCCCGCGTGCCCAAAGCCGCGGTCTGGCGGGATGTAGGGCTTCGAGGGGTGCGATGTCGCATCGACGTTTTGCTTATCGGCGGGTTCGTCGAGGCGGTAGACAAAGATGTCGTACTGGTCCCAGGTCACCTCGGTCTTGCTCATGTAGAACGGACCGACGGAAACCTCCTGAGCCTTGGTCGGGTCCGCCGGATCCGTGATCTTCACCTTGCCGGCGGGGACGGGAAGCAAGTCAATTTTGACTGCTGTGCCCGAGATCGACTCGGTGACGGGGGGTGGGTTGTCTGGCCGGGCCAATGCGGTGCCGGCAACCAGGGCGAGCACCGCGAGAACGGTGCAGCCGCGAACTCTGTGCTGGCAACTTCCGACGTTTGCCTCTAGTCTGTGCTGCGCAACCAGCGAGGTACCGATCATGGGACGATTCTGTGTCATTGGCGTCATAACTGGATCACTTCTCGCTGGACTGGCTCAGGCCGAGCCACAGTGGGACCTGAAGCGATCCGAGTTTACACAGTTATGCATGGGCGTCCAAGCGCGGGTTGTTGTGTATACACCGGACACCCCTTCGGCAGAGAACGTCGCCCAGTCTGCCTTTGAGCGTCTGGCCGCGCTTGAACAGGTCATGAGCGACTATCGGCCGACCAGCGAGTTGGCGGTTTTGAATGCCCGATCCGGCCGCGGCCCGGAGACGGTCAGCCAAGACCTGTGGGAAGCCCTCGGACACGCCCGCAACATAGCCGCAGCGACGTCGGGAGCCTTCGACCCGACCATCGGTCCGCTGGTTCACCTTTGGAGGCAGTCACGAAGCGACCACAAACTCCCTGATTCGGCGTTGATCGCGGACGCCAAGGCAAAGACTGGTTTTCAGTTCCTGACTCTCGATGGCGTCAGGAACACGGCGGATCTGAGGCTGCCTGGCATGGCGATCGACCTTGGGGGGATCGGGAAGGGTTTTGCGGCTCAGGAGGCTGTGAAACTGCTGAAATCTCGCGGCGTTGGTTCCTGCATGGTCGCGCTGTCTGGAGACATCGCCGTGGGGGATGCCCCTCCGGGGACACCCGGGTGGAAGGTCGCGATTGAAACGGGATATGCAGACGGCCGCGCGAATCTCAACCTGGTCAATGCGAGCGTCTCAACCGCGGGCGACTTGGAGCAGTTTGTCGAGATCGATGGCGTTCGGTACAGCCACATCATCGACCCGGCGACGGGTTTGGGATCGACACGACGGGCCGCGGCGTGTGTGGTGGCGTCGGATGGGGCTCTCGCGGATGGGTTGGACACGGCGCTGGCGGTTCTCGGAGTTGAGAAAGGCAGAGCCGTACTGGGAGCATTTCCAATGGCCAAGGCGATGATCGTCGAGCCGAACGCGGGGGGAGTGAACAAGTTCGTCAGCCCCGAGTTTCCGGTGGATGGGGGGGCGACGTTCAATGCAGCGAATGAGCCCCCGGCGGGATTCACCGCTCTCTTCAATGGCACGGACCTTGCCAACTGGCAGGGTTTGATTGACGGCGGGCCGGCGTACGTCGCCGCGATGCCGGCTGCTGAACGGGCCAAGCAACAGGCCGCGGCCGACAAACGCATGCGTGAGCATTGGCGTGCGGAGAACGGTGTCCTGGTGTTCGATGGCAAGGGTGACAGCCTGCAGACTGCCAAGGACTACAAGAACTTTGAGTTGTACGTGGATTGGAACATTCTCAAGGAGGGCGACAGCGGGATTTATCTGCGAGGCGCTCCGCAGGTTCAGATCTGGGACAACCCGATAGGATCGGGCGGTCTGTACAACAACGAGAAGCACCTCTCGCGACCGCTGGCGTTTGCGGATCGCAAGCCCGGTGAATGGAATCGCCTTCACATCATCATGCGCGGCGAGCGAGTGACGGTTTACCTGAACGATGTGCTGGTCGTGGATGATGTCCCGCTCGAAAACTATTGGGAGCGTGACAAGCCGATCCACCCGATGGGCCCTATCGAGTTGCAGAATCACGGCGCGATGTTGAAGTTCCGCAATATCTTCATCAAGGAACTCGCCGATCCGGCGCCGCCGACCGACCAGGACAAGCGGATGGCGTGGTGGCGAGATGCGCGGTTCGGCATGTTCATCCACTGGGGTCTTTATTCGATTCCCGCCGGTGAGTGGAACGGCAAGGTCTACGACTCGGCCAGCGAGTGGCTGATGAACACGGCCAAAATCTCGCCGCAGGACTACGAGAAGCTGGCGCCGAAGTTCAACCCGGTGAAGTTCGATGCCATCGCGTGGGCCGATATCGCCCGCAACGCCGGGATGCGATATGTCGTCATCACCACCAAGCACCACGACGGGTTCTGCAACTTTGATTCCACGGAAACCACCTACGACATCATGGATGCCACCCCCTTCAAGCGGGACATCATGAAGGAGTTGTCCGAGGCTGTCCGTGGCAAGGGACTGGCGATGTGCTGGTATCACTCGATCATGGACTGGCACCAGCCGGATGCGAACATGGCGAACTGGTCCAAGTACGCGCCGGTTCTGCGAAAGCAGGTTGAGGAAATTCTGACCAAGTACGGCAAGATCGGCGTCTTGTGGTTCGATGGCGAGTGGGAAAAAGAGTGGACTACGGACCAGGGCAAGGCGATGTATGAGCTCTGCCGAAAGCTGCAGCCGGAGATCATCGTAAACAACCGCGTGGGAAAGGGCCGCGCGGGCATGGCGGGGCTGACCAAAGAGGGTGACCATCCCGGTGACTTCGGCACTCCCGAGCAGGAAGTGCCCCGCCGCGGCGTGCCGGGCACGGACTGGGAAAGCTGCATGACCATGAACGAATCGTGGGGCTATCACCGGACGGACACGAAGTGGAAGTCGGCGCAGCAGTTGATTCGCACGCTCGCCGAGACGGCCAGCAAGGGAGGCAACTTTCTGCTGAACGTCGGACCGACCGAACTTGGAGAGATCCCGTCCGCGAGCGTTGAGCGGCTGCGAGCGATGGGCGCGTGGATGAACCTCAACAGCCCGAGCATCTACGGCACTGTCGCGGGTCCGTTTGACCGCCTGCCGTGGGGCCGTTGCACCATGAAAGAGGAGCCCAACGGCTCGACTCTCTATCTGCATGTCTTCGAGTGGCCCAAGGATGGCACTCTCGAGGTTCCGGGACTCATGAACGAGGTCCGGCGCGCGTACCTCCTCGCTGATCCCAAGCAGGCGGTATTCGCGACGCGATCGGCTTCGGGAATCGCTCTGGCCGTCCCGAAGAAGGCTCCTGACGCCAACGACTCGGTGGTCGTGCTGGAACTCGCCGGTCGAGCGGCGGTCGTGAGCCCGACATTGCACGCGGCCCCGGACGGCTCACTGACTCTGAACGCCATCGATGCCGACACCCACGGTTCCGCGGCCGCGTACGAGGCCGACGAAGAGCACCGGTGCATCGGGATGTGGACAAATGCCAAGGACTGGGTGTCGTGGGACTATCGCATCGACAAGCCGGGCCGCTACAAGGTCGAGGTCGAGTGGGCCTGCGAAGAGCCCAACGCGGGCAGCCACATCAAGATCGAAGCGGGAACATCCTCAGTTGAGATGGACATCACCAGCACCGGCAAATGGACGAAGTTTGAGAAGAAGGCGCTGGGAACGCTGACGCTTCCCGCAGGCCGCGGGCAACTCAAAGTGACGCCAACGAAGATGGCCAAGGATGCGGTGATGAACCTGCGGACGATCAGACTGGTCCCGGAATAGGACTCAGTCCCAGATCGCCTTGAAGTCTTTCTTCGATGTCCCGGCCTTGATGAAGATGCCCAGGAATGTGTTGGTTTCGGTCATGTCATCGAGCTCATCGTGGAAGGGGATGTCAAACTTGATCTTGCCATCCACCGTGATCGTTGGAAAGTCGTGCGTCGCTTTGTCCAGCACCGGCATTGCCTCGCCGTGCGTCAAGCCCGGCTTGAGCAGGCGGACGCTGTTGTCGTTGTACACAAAGTTGCCGGTGTATGTCTTGCCCTGGCCGTAGAAGGCGCACGTTCGCGTGCCCTTGCCGTCATCCGTCGGTGGGCTCGCAAACCGGGGCGCGATCGCTCCCGGTGTCGGCCGGTCGATCCCTTCGATCTCTGGCCCACGTGTCCCCAGCACGATCTCGCTGCTCGAGAATGAGTTGCTCCAGCGTGGCAGGCGTTTGTCGTTGGGCTCCTGGTGTGCGTAGCTCACTCCGCCCTTCTTGCCGCCCGTGAAGTCCGCGGAGAACGCCGGGTCCCAGAGGGCTTTCTCGGGCACCGCGGCTTTCTTGGGTGTCTTGAACTCGTATTTGTCATCCGCCACGATGTTTGGGTTCACTTCGAGCGGAGACACCAACACACCCGGCGAAGAGATGCTTCCGGAATAGATCAGCATCGAGAAGATATTCGCGGTGGTATTCTTGGTCGTGCCGCCGCCCCCGATGGTCGCGTCGGACTTATCGATCAGGCTCGGCAACGGGTAGTTATCCTCGTGATTCTGGGCCCAGATCACCATCGCCTGACCGATCCCGCGGATCTGGGCAACGTCCTTGGCCTGGGCGGCCTTCCGCTTGGCCGCGGCGTCGGTGTCGGGCTGAATGGCGGCGAAGGAGAGCAGGCCCAGAACGGAGCACGCTCCGCATACGGCGGCCAGTTCGATGAGGGTAAAGGCGCGACCGTTGGCGTGGTTCATGGCTTGTGATACCGAACGGTCCAATGCCAGGTTGCAGGCACGTGCGGGCGGCTCACAAGCCGCTTAGACTCCCTCCCTTCCGATGCCCCACAAGCTCTCACGCTTCATCGCGTTTCCTCATCCCCACTTCATGGCCTTCGCTCCTTTGGATGCCTGGGCTAGGCTGCTGTTTGCACCGGCGGTCTGGATTTCGCCGCGCTATTGGCTTCGCTTGGCGTTCGTGCTCTTCACATCCTTCCTGGGCACGATCGCTTCGCTGCCGGAACGGATTGTTCTCGGGGTGGTGCTGCGGGTCGCTGCGGCCCGAACAGGAACGAAGCTGAACCACAAGCCGGGGGTCGTCGTCATCCTGGGCTACTTCCGATCCGGCACCACCCACTTGCACTACCTGCTCAGTTGCGATCCGAACTTTCGCACCCCGGCCTGGTGTGAGACGCTGGTGCCCCAGGGGTTCCGGTTCAGTTGGGTGTTTCTGCGACTGTTCATGATTCCTTGGATCTCGTCCCGGCGTCCCCAGGATGACATGGCCTTCGGTCCCTCCTGGCCCGGGGAGGATGACTTTGCCCTCAACAACTGGGCCGCGGCCAGCAGCCTGCCGTGGCGGTTTATTCTGCCGCGCGAGCACGCACACTACAGCCGCTTTCACTCGCTGGAAGGGCTGACCGCCCGCGAGCGAGCGCGCTGGCGGTTTTGCCAGTTCGCTTTCTGCTGGAAGATCGCCCGGCTCGCGCGGCGTCGTGCCTTGCTTCTGAAGTCTCCAAGCCACATCGCCCGGGTGCGTGCGCTGCTGGAAGTCTTCGGACCAGAGAACGTGAAGTTCATCCACATCAGCCGCGATCCGGCCGCGGTCACCCGGTCCAACGTCGCGATGTTTGAGCGGATGTCCGTGTATGGCCTTCAAGATCCGCTCTCGCCGGAGTCCGTCCGCCCGCTGATCGCACAGGAATACGTCGATAGCGAGCGGCGCTACCTTCACGACCTGGACTTGATCCCCGCCGGACACATCGCGGAAGTGCGCTACGAAGACCTCGTCGCCGACCCGCTCGGGCAGGTGAAGCACATCTACGACAAACTGGGGCTGACATCCTCGCCGGAGTTTGAGCGTCACGCTTTGGCCTATCTCAACTCCGCCCGCGAATATCGCGCGGTGAGCCCGCCCACGACGCCGCCACCGCAGGTTGATTCCCAGGAGATTCAGGACGAGTTCAAGACCATCGCCTCACGCTTCGGTCACGACCGTCCGGCGATCAATGTCGTCCCGGTGCCAGCGGGCGGATTGGAACCGCGTGAGCGCGGCGAAGCGAAGGCGATTGCCCTGGCGTGCGCGACGGCGTTCGCGTTGGCCCTGCTGTGGATGATCCAGGCCTATCTGTTCCGGGCGCGGAACGACTGGTTCGTGTGGCCCGTCGGAATGACGATCGGGTTTGTCTGCATCGCTACCGCGCGGGTTGGCACGCGGCGGCTGGGGTTGGTCGCGGGGATGCTCACATTCCTCGCGTTCGCGATCGTCATCGTCCCCAACTCATTCTTAGAGGAATACGCCCACCGGCCCAACTACTACCTGGCCGACGGCAGCATCATCCCGTGGCGTCATTGGGAGTGGTACCACATCTTCAAGCACACCAAAGAGCACAGCCTGGCGACACACAACGTGTTCTGGGTGTTCATGGGGTGCATGTCGGCGTACAGGTTTGCATCGCGCCGCTATGTCAACCCGCCGGGATCGGTGTAGTCAGGCCAGCCAGCGACCGCCATCTACGCGGACGATCTCCCCTGTCGTGTACTTGGCGTCAAATGCCAGCCAGCGGACCACTTCCGCGGCATCTTCCGGCGTCCCGGATCGCTGCAAAGGCACCCGCGACAGATACGCCTTCTGCATCTCGGTGTCTGACTCATACCCGTGTTCAGGAAACGCCACAACCCCGGGCGCGACCCCGTTCACCCGCACCCGCGGCGCCAGTTCGCGTGCAAGGGTCCGCACCATCTCAACCAGCGCCGCCTTGCTCATGGCGTACGCACTGAACTCTTTGCGAGGACGCCCGAGCACGTGCATGTCGCACATCGCCACGATCGCACCTCCTCCGGGAAGCGTCGATCGTGCGAGCTTCGCCCCGAGGTGCTTGGCTAGCAGCAGCGGGGCCGCGGCGTTCACGCGATAGTTGTTCAGAAGCGCCTCAGGAGTCAACTCGCTCAACGGCGTCGGGGCGTAGACGGACGCGTTCAGGACCAGCACGTCCAGCCGCGGCGATTCCGTGGCGAGTTGCTCCGCGACTTGCTCGACGGCGTTCAGATCATCCAACTCCAGCCGAACCGTTTGCACGGTCGCCCCAAGGCCCGCCAACAGCTGCGACGCTGCTTTGGCTTCGCCGTCATCGCCTCGATAGGTCAGAATTAGATCGCAACCCTGCCTCGCCAGGGCTTTGCACGAAGCCAGGCCCACGCGCTTCACACCGCCCGTCACCAAGGCCACCGGTTTGTCTTGCGATTGGGTCATGGCTCGGCAGCGGTGGGAGGTTCAGGCTCATCCATGCGGATCGGTTCGACGCGTCGTCCTGCCTCCGCCCAGGCATCGGGGATCGCCCGACGCCGCCGACGCGGCTGACCACCCGGTGCCCGCCGCCGCGCACGCCGCGCCGCCAGCAGCAGGAACATCCCGATCAGCAGCACAACCCCGACCGCCGTCGTGAACTGCCACAACCCAAAAGCCCTCTTCAGGAGGTTCCTCTTCGGCTCCGATTCGATGATGGCGACCAGCAGGTTGATCAAGCCAGACTATACGAGCAATCACGCCCGCGGCCCCGCTACCCTACCCACCATGTCTCGACACGCCTTGGTCATCGGCGGCACAGGAATGCTGCGTGACGCCTGCCTGGACCTTGTGTCGCAGGGGTGGACCGTCTCGGCGGTGGCACGCCAGCACGCCGGGCTCGCATCCCTTCGCCAGGATGCCGCGGCCCGCTCCGGGCGTGCCGACGCCCTGAATCCCATCCCCGTGGATTACTCGGATATCGCCTCGTTGGCCATGGGCATTCGTTCGGCGGCGATCGCCAAGGGCCCTTTTTCCCTGGTCGTGTGCTGGATTCACGCCACCGCCCCGATGGCTCCGTACGTCATCGCCGACGTCGTCGCATCGGCCGCGGCCCCGTGCCTGTATGTGCACCTGGTCGGCTGCGAAGTGGCCGATCCCACCCGCACGGATTCAGACCGGGATGAGCTATCGAGCTACCCCGGCATTACCTACAGGCGGGCGATTCTCGGGTTTGTCGTGGAGTCGGGCGTTTCCCGTTGGCTGACTCACCGCGAAATCTGCAACGGGGTCGCCGCGGCTGTCGGGAACTCGGATCGTGAGCAAGTGATTGGGGTGGTTACGCCGTGGGAATCGCATCCGCCGTTTTGAACGGCACTTCGGGGCGCTTCAGCAGTTGCTGTTCGGTTCCCGGTGGACGCTCGGCGGATAGTCTTGTTGTATGGGACCCTACGCTCGGGACTTCCGACAACACATAGCCGGTGTAGTCAAGGCGGTACTTCTCAGCGCGGATCCGCACCGACGCATGGTCGAGGCGGTCGGTACGCATCCCACTAAGTTCAGCTATCCCGCAGTGATCGCGATCGGGAAGGCCGCGGCGGCGATGTACTCAGGCTGGTGCGAAGCGAATCGCGGAGTTCAACGCGTCATCATGGTTGTTCCAGACGGTGTAACCGCGCCCGACTGGGCCATAAGGGGGGAACACCCGATCCCTGGCTTGCAGAGCGTGAAGGCCGCGGCCGCCGTGGAGGCTTTCATTGGCGACCAAGTGAGGTCAGGCCGCGTTGACGGATTCGTGCTGCTCCTATCCGGAGGGGCTTCAGCTCTGCTCACGTCTCCGGCCCAAGGGCTTTCCGTTGCCGATATCGCCAACATGACAATGGCACTGCTTCGAGCCGGTGCACCCATCGGAGATCTGAACCGCGTGCGCAAGCATCTTGAACGCCTTAAGGGCGGCCGCATGGCGGCGTTAATGTCCCCGCTCCCGGTGGTTGCCTTTTTGCTGTCTGATGTTCCGCAGAATGACTTGGAAGCACTGGGGTCCGGGCCGGTTTTTCCCGACGGTTCCACCTTTGCGGACGCACTGAAGGTCCTTAAGTCATTCGAAATCGAGCATGCCCCCATCCAACGCTTTCTAGAAGCCGGCGCGGCGGGACAGCACCCCGAAACACCCAAACATGGAGACCCGGTTGTAAAGCAGGTTCGCTACACGCTGATCGGCAGCAACGCGGACGCTGTCAATACGGCCGGTCGGCACCTCTCCAGCAGCGGGTTTGAACTTGGTCAACCCGTCCAGCGACTCGCAGGCGATGCGGCAGAATGTGGTCGGCGCCTGAGCATGATCGCAAAGGCCCAGCTCGCCCGGCTCCCGACGGCGATTGTTTGGGGAGGGGAAACGACCGTGCGTGTGGGAGTCGCCGATGGAAAGGGAGGCCGAAATCAGGAACTCGCCCTTGCCGCGGCTATCGTTCTCGATGGAATTCAGAACGTGGCGGTCGCGTCATTCGCCACTGACGGTGTGGACGGCCCAACCGAGGCCGCTGGTGCCCTCGTCACTGGCGAAACCTGCCGCCAGGCCCGCCAAGTTGGCCTTGATCCTGCCGCAGCGCTATTCAGGCACGACAGCTACACGTTCTTTACCACTCTTGAGAAATCAGGCTCGCCTCATCTTCTCCGAACCGGGCCTACGGGCACAAATGTGAATGATGTGGCGATCGCCCTCATCTATTGAGCAACGCGGGACCCGAAATGCGGTATATTGAGTTGTCGCCCCTGCGTTCTGTTCGGGGCTGGGTTCGAAGGCGGGCCTGTTTGACCCGCAGTCGGCGAAAAATCTCGGAGGTGCACCGTGCCTGATGTCGGCGGAGCGTTCACCATCCATCGCCTCCTTGAGGCCATGGGCCGTCTTGGCGCCTCAGACCTTCACATCAAGGTCGGCGTCCCCCCCGTGTACCGCATCAACGGCACCTTGCGCCCGATCCAGGGTGAGGCCCTGAGTGAGGAAGAAGCGGACCACATCGTGGACCCCATCTTTCCCGAAAAAATGAAAACGCGCCTTGAGAACGACGGCGGCGTGGACTTCGCCACGTTCGTCAAGGAAGACCGCTTCCGCTGCAACGTCTACCGCTCGGGCGGGCACATCAACGTCGCGATCCGACGCGTGAAGTCCGAAATCCCGACGTACGAGGCGTTGCACCTGCCTCAGATCTACAACGACATCGTTGAAAAGACCAATGAGGGCCTCGTGCTGGTCTGCGGCATTACCGGCTCGGGAAAGAGCACCACGCTGGCCGCGATGCTCGAACACATCAACAAGGTCGAAGCCTGCAACATCATCACGATCGAGGACCCGGTTGAGTACCGATTCAGCAAGTCCAAGAGCATCGTGAGCCAGCGCGAGATCGGCATCGATGTCCCGAACTATCCGACCGCGCTGCGATCCATCGTCCGCCAGGACCCCGACGTCATCTTCATCGGCGAAATGCGCGACCACGACACCGTCCTCGCGGCCATCCAGGCCTCCGAAACCGGCCACCTGGTCTTCGGCTCCCTCCACACCGCCGACACCATGCAGAGCATCAACCGAATCCTGGAGTTCTTCCCGCGCGAGGAGCACGCGTTCATCCGCAGCGCTCTGGCGACGAGCCTCAAAGCCGTCTGCGCCCAGCGGCTCCTCCCGGCCCAGCCGGAGGTCGGTGTCGGCATGGTTCCTGCAACTGAGGTGCTCTTGAACACCCCAACGGTCCGAGAAAAGATCCGCGACGGTTTCGATGAGGACCTACCGTCGCTCATCAACGCCGGAACCAGCGAGGGAATGCGCAGTTTCACCTATTCTCTGACCGAACTTGTCAAGAAGGAAATGGTCAGCGTACAAACGGCGATGGCCTTCGCCCCCAACCAGAGCGCGCTGGATAGTTCGCTCAAGGGTGTGGAGGTCAAGGCACAAACGCTGGTGCACCGGGTGCGGTCGGCGGGGAAGAGTTGAATTGCAGCGAATTGCGTTGACACCGATCGCCATGGATTAGTCGGCGTCGGCGTTGTTTCTTGGCGGTAGCCTGATGAGTGGAAAGAGGCGTGAGTGCAAATCTGCCAGGCGAGATCGGACGTCTGGCCAGGGCTGCAGTCCCACGCGATTGCGGATTGAAGCGAGCAACGCGTCTTGATTCGCACCGTTGGGGAATGCGTGGACACCACTCTGGATGCGATTAACCGTCTGGTCGTGGTCGTAGGCGAGCTGTTCGATCGCGAAGTATCCGTAGCGACAGCCTAGCGAGAGGAAGTCAATAAAGTTGGAGCCCACAACGATGTTGCAGGAATGCTCCATCGCCATAGGCGCCGTCATGACGACAGGAGAATCTTCAGGAGTGCGGTCTGACAGCTGAAGAAGGCTGTAGTGGACGCCGTCACCGCCGGTTTCGGCAAATGTGTCAGCGTTGAGCGGTGTCGAATCAAAATGGAGTCTCCCTTGCATCGGCCGCAAGATCAAACCCACGGATGAGCAGTCAAAGGTCGAAGCAGGAACAAGGCGAGAACCCAGCGGCGTGACCGGGCCTAGCTCCACCGCCATGGCCCAGAGGTCGTGGTAAGCACGTGGTCGCATTGCGAAACGATCTTAGTGCGCAGGACGGAGAGCCGTCGCCGATGGAGACTGTGGTCAGGCCGTTTGGGCCTCGGCCAGGGCGATGTCCAAAACTTTACACAAAAACCCACAATCCTCCCGCGAAATGCACATCGGTGGCTTGATCCTCAGCACATTCCCATTGAGCCCACCCTTGCCCACCAACACGCCCAGCTCTTTGCACTTCTCAAATACCGCCGCGCACTTGGGCGCGGAGGGCACCTTGCTCGCGGGGTCCTCAACAATCTCCATCCCCAACATCAACCCCCGCCCACGCACATCCCCGACAATCTTGTGCCGCTTCTGAAGGTCACGCAGTCCTTCCAGCAAGTACCCACCGACATCCTTCGCCCGTGCCTGGATCTTCTCTTCCAGGATCACATTCAGCGTCGCCAGCCCCTGGGCCATCGACACCGGGTTCCCACCGTACGTATTGAAGTGCAGCCGCTTGGTCATGGCCGCGGCCACTTCGGGCTTGGTTACGCAACATCCCAGCGGCGTCCCGTTTCCGATCCCCTTGGCCATCGTCACCATATCTGGAACGACGCCCGGTCCGCCAATGCTTTCAAATCCCCAGAACGCATCGCCCGTGCGGCCGAACCCGGTCTGCACTTCATCACTGATGCACAGCCCGCCCGCGGCCCGCACATGCTTGTAAACCTCAGCCAGATATCCCGGCGGCAACTCAATCGCGCCGCCCACACCCTGGATGGGCTCGGCGATAAAGGCCGCAATCGCGCCGGGCGTTCCCGTGCGGATCAGGTCCAGCACATCATCGGCGTACTTCTTGCCCGCTTCCGGATCGTCGTATCCAAAGTGCCCGCGGTATCGATCCGGCAACTTCGCGTGATGAACGCCAAACCCATGCGGAATCGGCTGCTTCCAGTTCGACAGCGAAGAAAGCCCCATCGTGAACGATGACATCCCGTGGTACGCGTTCCGCAAGGCGATTACGTCAAATGCGCCCGTCTTCACCCGAGCCATCATGATCGCCAAGTCGTTTGCCTCACCGCCGGAGTTGGTGAAGTAGCACACACCCTTGTCGAGTCCGGACCCCTTCGGGAACGTCGAGATCAGTTTCTTGCCAAACTGAGCGATGTTGGGGTGCAGGTAGATCGTCGTCGTGTGCTGGAGCAGCTCATTCTGTTGCCGCACTGCCTCCAGCACTTTCGGATGGCAGTGCCCCACGCTTACGGTTACGATCCCGGCAAACGCGTCCAGATATCGCCGCCCCTTCTCATCAAAGAGCCACTGCATGTGCCCCTGCACGATCATCAGCGGGTCTTTGTAATACGTCACCAGCGCCGGAGTCAGAAACTCCCGGCGCATCGCCAGCACTTCCTCTTTGCTCGGTCCCGAATAGGGAGAGGGCTTGAAGTCGCATGGCGGCATCGCGAGTGCGGACGGCTTGGCGGCGATGGTGGTCATGGAGCCTCCGTGCCGGCATGGCCGGCACCACAACACTACGCGGGATCCGTGGACGTCTATTGCGGCGCGATATCTGAGTTGTACACATCGCGTGTGATCAACCACGACCCATCCGCCTGTCGCCGCCAGATCTCGATGAACTTGCCCTTCTCGACCACGGGCTTCTTGGCCCCGGGCGGGTTTACTTCAAATGAGAAGCTGCCCATCGAGTACGCCAAGTCCCCGTTGCCGACGACCTCCGCCCGCTTCCACTGCAACTTCTCGAGCTTGGGGAAGTGTCCGAAGAACTCGCCGATCGCCTTGCGGCCCTTGATCTCCGGCGCGCCCGGCGGCATCAGCACGGCGTCCTCGGAATAGTGCGCTGCAACCGCCGCCATCTTGCCATCGGCCGTCTGCTTGAACCAATCATCGGAAGCCGCGCTGATCGCGGCCTGGTCCTTCTCGCAAAACTGCCCGGTCTGGCATCCGGCCAGCCCGGCAACAAGAACTCCCAGCGACGCGATGGCTCTGATAGACAGCATGCGAAAATCTCCACATTGATCCAAGCCGCGGCCCACGGTCCGCGGCACTCAGAATCAAGCATGCTAGCGGTTGGCCGGCTTTTTCGCAATCGACCCGTGTACCCTGATTGACATGTCCAGACACGTTCTCATCACGGGTTCGAGCACGGGCATCGGGCGCGCCACCGCCCTGCACCTGTCGATGAACGGCTGGACCGTGCACGCCGGAGTTCGAAGGGCCGCCGACGGGCAAGCCCTCGAACGCGAAGCCGGCAGCTCGCTGCGATCCATCGTGCTCGACATCACCGATGCCTCATCCGTCGCGTCTGCGGCCGCGGAACTCCAACAACGCGTCGGTACAGCCGGACTGGGCGGCCTTGTGAACAACGCCGGCGTGTGCTTCTTTGGCCCGGTTGAGACCGTCCCCATTGATGAATGGCGGAAACAGTTCGAGATCAACGTTTTCGGCCACATCGCGGTGACGCAGGCGATGCTGCCCTTGCTGCGCTCCGGCGTAGTGGCGTCTGGAACCGCAGCGATCGTCATGATGAGCTCAATCGCCGGTCGCGTGGGTCAGCCGATTCTTGGGCCGTATTGCGCTTCAAAGTTTGCGCTGGAGGCGGTTTCTGATGCCCTCCGATGCGAACTCGCGGCCGACAGGATCAACGTCAGCATCCTCGAGCCGGGCGCCATCAAGTCGGAGATCTGGCGGAAGGCACAGGAAGATGCCCAGTCGATGGACCGCGACAATCCCGCGTACGAGCGCTATCGCATCATCATGATGGGACTTCCAAGATCGCGATGGAGGCGGAGCAAAGAGCGGTCCCCGCGATCCGCGTGGCTCGCGAGGTTGAACGGTGTCTGACCCTCCGCCGTCCTCCGCTTCGCCGCCTGATCGGACTTGACGCCAAGATGTCGTCCAAGATGGTGAAGGTCATGCCGCGGCGGATGTTCGACCGGTTGCTGATCGCGGTGATGAGCAAGAAGGGCCAACCGGGCTGATCACGTTACTTGGCGGGCTTGGTCTCTGGAACCGGCTTGGCCTGCTCTTTGAAGAACTTCACAATCAGCGCGGGCGCTTCGGAAGGATACTTGTGTGAGCCGTCGTAGAAGAGTGTGATCAGGGGTGTGCCGGACTTGGAGTCGTACTTCACGCAGTCCTTGGCCCACTCCGTACCCTTGTCCGCGCAGCCGTTGACCTTCTTCACGGCGTCAATCGTCCTCTCCTGAAAGGCGAACTTGACGAGTTCATCTTTCTTGCCCGCGATGTGCATCGCCGGCTTGGGCGTCAGGTCACGCGCCTTGCCGGTGAACGCGCCGGACGGTGCGACCGCTGCGAACACCGGCGCGCGCGAACCCCAAAGTACGTAAGTGAACCATCCACCGTTGGAGTGGCCCATCGCAAAGATGCGCCGTTCATCGACCTTGTGGTCCTTCTTCAGGCTCGCCAAGACGGCATCAAAGAACTTCAGATCACGATCGCCCTGCTCACCCTCGCGGCTCTGCCAGCCATTCTTCTTGCCTTCAGGGTCCACTAACGGGCTTGGCGTCGGCAGGCCTTCCATGTAGACCACGATCGCCTCCGGCCATTCCGTGTGCATGTGAAACGAGAGAGATGCCTGCCGCGCGTTTCCGCCGTGGCCGTGGAAGGCGAACACGATGGGCGTTTCAGACTTGGCGGCATTGGCGGGGATATGCAGCAGGGCAAGTCGCTCGACTCCGTCCACAGTCCAAGTGCGTTTCTGAAGATCGCCAGCCGTTTGACGCAGTTTCGCCGCAGGACGCGTGGCTTCCAGAGGTTTGGTCTGACCACTGGCAATCTGAGCGGCCAACATGATGGCGAGCGCGACGCGAGCGAGCATGTGCATCGAGGAATCTCCGGTGAAAGGCCGGTGGGCCGGCAGCCAAACGCGGTCGAAGGGGGAACATTGCACGGGCCATCGGTGCCCCAGAATCAGGTCGCAACCGTCTTGGTGTAGCTCTCCGGACGCCGGTCCCGATAAAACTGCCACACGTTTCGAACTTCCTGAATCATGTCCAGGTCAAGGTCGGCGACGACAACCTCGTCTTTGTCGCGCGAGGCCTGGACGATGACTTGGCCGCGGGGGTTGCAGAAGTAGGACTGGCCGTAGAACTCGCCGATGCACCAGGGCTTCTCGGTGCCGACGCGGTTGATGGCGCCGACGTAGTACTGGTTCGCGACCGCGTGGGCGGGTTGTTCGAGCTTCCAGAGGTACTCAGAAAGCCCGGCGACGGTTGCGCTCGGGTTGAACACGATCTCGGCGCCATTCAGGCCAAGCTCTCTCGCACCTTCGGGGAAGTGCCGGTCATAACAGATGTAGACCCCGATCTTGCCGAACGCCGTCTCGAATACTGGGTACCCGCCGTTGCCGGGCGTGAAGTAGAACTTCTCCCAGAAGCCGGGATGGCAGTGGGGGATGTGGTGTTTGCGATACCGCCCGAGATACTGCCCCTTGTGATCAATGACCGCGGCGGTGTTGTAGTACACGCCGGTCATTTCCTGCTCATAGATCGGAACGACCATCACCATGCCGTACTTCTTGGCCAGATCCTGCATGAGGCGGACGGTCGGTCCATTCGGGACCGGCTCGGCCGTCTGATACCACTTGGTCTGCTGCTCAGCGCAGAAGTACGGGCCGTAGAAGATCTCCTGCAGGCAGCACACATTCGCACCCTTGTCCGCCGCCTGCTTGATGAGCGGCAGGTGCTTCTCGATCATCGCGGCCTTGATGGCCGCGAGGTCGGTGGAGTCAGGCAGAGCATTTGAGCACTGGATGAGAGCGGCGCGGGTGATGCGTGGCATGGAGGAAGTGTACCTCAGAATGGCCCGGATCTGCGAGCGTAAACTGGGGCATGTCCCATCCCGCCCTGACCGCCGCGGACTTCTTCGGCCAGATGGCCGATTCGTACGACTCGCTGATCCGGCGTGCGGTGCCGCGGTATGACGAGATGATCGATCGGTTGCTTGAGCACCTGCCGCCCGGGTCGATGCGAATCCTGGAGCTTGGCTGCGGAACGGGCAACCTGACGTTGCGGTTGGCGGAGTTGTTCCCTCGGGCGGTCATCACGACCGTGGATGCCGCGCCGGAGATGACCGCACTTACCGCGGCACGAGCCGCGAAGAAGGGAATCGGTCCGGATCGCGTGCGGACGGTGACGGGTCGATTCGAAGAACTGTCGTTCCTGCCTGGGTCTTTCGATCTGGTCAGCTCCTGCATGAGCCTTCACCACGTGAAGGACAAGCTGCCGGTGTACCGGGCAGTTCGCGGGTGGCTGGGCCCACGCGGGTGGTTCTGCTTCGGGGATCAGTTGCTGGGTGCGACCGAGGAGATTCAGAATCACTACTGGGAGCGGTGGTTGGCGTTCTGTCGGCAGCCCGGGAACTGCACCGAGGAAGAGATCAAAGAGTTGCTTGAACATGCCGCGGCTCATGATCACTACGTGCCGCTGCTTGAGCACTTTCGGATGTTGGACGCGGCGGGATTCACGGTGCTCGATTGCGTTTGGCGGAGTTTGATGTACAGCGTGGTGTTGGCGAGCTGCTGATCCTCGCTTGCGCTTCGGGCACGTTACATCCACCGACTCACGACCACCTTGCTCTCCGTAAAGAACTTCACCGCATCCTCGCCGTTGGCGTGGAGGTCTCCGAAGAAGCTCTGCTTCCATCCGGCGAATGGGAACACGGCCATGGGAGCCGGGACTCCGACGTTGATGCCGACCATTCCGACCTGTGCGTGTGTCTTGAACCGGCGGGCGTTGTAGCCGCTGCTGGTGAAGATCACTCCCATGTTGCCGTAACGGGAGCGGTTGAGTGTCGCGAGCGCGGCATCAAGTGTGGCTTCGCGGACGACGGAGAGCACCGGGCCGAAGATCTCCTCATCCACGATCCGCATTCCGGGGCGGACGTTGTCGAAAATGGTCGGTCCGACGAAACAGCCGCAGCTTGGTTTCTGGCACTTGCGGCCGTCGAGCGTCAGTGTCGCGCCATCCTTCTCGCCGGACGCGATGAAGCCCTCGATGCGTTCCTTGCTGGCGATGTCGATGACCGGGCCCATGCCCACGCCCGCCTCGCCGCCGGCGCCGACTTTGATCTTCCGGGCGGCTTCGGTGATTTTGGGAATAAACCAGGCCGCGGCATCGCCGACGGCGATCACGACGCTACCGGCAAGGCATCGCTGGCCGCTGTTGCCGAAAGCCGAGCCGACCACGCCCTCGATCACGGCATCCTGGTTCGCGTCGGGCATTACGACGATGTAGTTCTTGGCCCCGCCCATGCACTGGGCCCGTTTGCCGGCGTTGGTCGCGGTTTTGTAGATGTGCTGGGCGACCTTGGTTGAGCCGACGAATGAGACCGCGCGTACATCGTCGTGCGTGATGAGGAAGTCAACGACCTTCGGCCCGCCCGTGACGAGGTTGAGTACGCCCGGCGGAAGCCCGGCCTTGTGGGCAAGCTCGACCTCGCGAACCGCCGACAGTGGGACCTTCTCGCTGGGCTTGAGGACGAACGTGTTCCCGCAGGCGATGGCCATGGGCCACATCCAGAGCGGGACCATGACGGGGAAGTTGAATGGTGTGATGCCGACGCACACCCCGAGCGGTGTGCGGTCCACGGTGGAGTCGATGCCGACTCCGGACTTATCTTCAGTGCGGCAGAAGGAGGAGGAGATGGCGATCTGCGGGAGCGACTTGCCCATCATGAGTGTTGGAGCGGCACAGGCGTATTCGACGCAGTCAATGCCGCGGCGGACATCGCCTTTGGCCTCGGCCATGGTCTTGCCGTGTTCCTGAACGATCGACAACGCGAGTTCCTCGAAGTGATCTTCGAGAACCTGCTTGTAACGGAAGAGGAACTGGCAGCGGTCGCCGACGGGGGTCGCGGCCCAGGCGGGGAAGGCTTCTTGAGCTGCTTGCACCGCGGCCTCTGCGCTGCGGAGCGAATCCAGGTCGGCGTGGGCGATGGTCTCGCCCGTGGCGGGGTTCAAGACGGCGTGAGTCG
>Ga0154020_10003519_pt1 | contig 18816 bp, 10 predicted proteins | sample Klosneuvirus_201_FD_109709 | JGI IMG/M metagenome (GOLD analysis project Ga0154020, IMG submission 109709) | Active sludge microbial communities from wastewater, Klosterneuburg, Austria - Klosneuvirus_20160825_MG | ecosystem: Engineered > WWTP > Aerobic digester > Activated sludge | place... | reverse complement strand
TACCAGGCCCGTTTCGCGCTTCACGTCCAGCGCATGCGGAATCTCGACCGCCACCGTCGCGGGCAGTTGGTCCAGCACGCGCTCCGTTTCAAGCGTGAGCTTGTAGCCGGGCGACACGCCCTTGAGCAGTTCGACGTTCAGGATTTCCGCGTCGCCCTCGGGCTTGAGTTCCCACGTCCGCATGCTTGCACCCTCGACACGCAACACGCGTTGCCCTGCCGGCAGTTTCACTCGCAGCGACTTCAACTCGCCCTGCGTCACCTGATAGTCGAGCGTCGTGCGCAGTTTCATCACGCCGCCGCTGAACGTCGCGAGCGCCGTGTTTTGGCAGAACACCGTCGCCGCTGTGTCCGCCGCGCGCTTCACCCGTGGCGTCCACGTCATCTCGAACCGCTCCGTCGCGCCGAGGATCGCCGCCACGCTCGTTTGTTGTCCGGCGGATGCACGTTTGAAACTCACCGCCGTCGGGCAATCCACGTCCGCGTCGGCCTCGTCAATCGTCAGCTTCACCTCGCTGCTCAACGCGGGCGGCAGCGCAAAGATCAACGAACGCTTGCTCACATCGCCGCCGAGTTTCACGAGCAGCTTCATCTGCAACGTCGCCGCGCCGCGCGCGGGCAGATGCACAGAAACTGTGCGCCCATCGCGGATCAGTTTCGCCCCGCCCGTCGCGGTGAATGACTGCACCGCCACATCATCGCCGAACAGCGCGAGCATCTGGTTCGTCGCGGCGGACGAGATCGCGAGCGTCGCATCAAGCTGCGCCACCTTTTCCTGCACTGCGCCGTTATAGCTGGCGCTCACGAGCGAAACGCTGTTGGTCAGCGTGCCATCCTGCGCCTGTGCCGAAGCTATCGTGAGAGCTCCCATTAACGCGATCATCGCCGCCGCAGCCCCATGCGTCCCCTGCGTCGCATCCGTCCCATTCCACCTGCGACTTTTGCGGAAGCGCCAGATGGCGTAACCGATGGCGACGAGAATGAGGAACGGCGCGAGCGCGATCATCGCCATGCCCAGCACACGCCACATCAGGAACAGGCTGCTCACGCCGCAGATGACCAGCGCGGTGGCAACGGTGAGCCAGAACGAACTACGCTGCTCTGAACGACTCAGCCGCCACAACATCGCGAGCCCGACGACGAACATCGCCACCTGCAACACCATCTGAATTCCACGCCACGCCCGCAACGGCATCACGCGTGCGCTGATGCTGAGCGGCTCGCGTTTCACGTTGAGCACCTTGGTGAAGTTGAACAGATGCCCGGTGCGCGGCACGTCGATGCGGATGGGCCGGATGCCCGCCACCGTGGTTTTAGCGGGCGGAGTTGCGGGCTGGGCTTGCGGCGGCACTGCTGCCGCCATCGGCAATCCCGTGCTTGGATCAGTGGCAATCGCGCCGCCAAAACCACCAGCACCTGCTTGTCCACCACCACCACCACCGCGCCCGCCGCTACTGCCACTTAACGTCAAAGACCTTGTCGCCGTTTGCGAAGTTTCCTCCATCGGTGCCGCTGAGTTGACACTGTAACTCAAGGTCTTTTCATACTCCCCGCGACCCCGCCGCAACTGTAGCTCGCGTTGGTTCGCCTCATCGCGCGCCAGCATTTCGTTGAACTTCTCGCTCTTGACCCGCTGCACACTGCCGTCCGCGAGCAGCACCGCGCGGCCATTCACGTCGCTCGGCGAGTATGCGAGGATCGTGCTGGGATCGCTGGCGTCCTTGCCCGCGCCCACCCAAACGAACCGTTGCCCCGTGTTTGGATCGATCGTGATCTTGTCCGTGCCGAGTTCATTCTTCATGTCCTCGTAACTCGTCGGCATCCGTTCGCCGTTGTCCGCGGACCACAGCCGCGCCGCGAGACCGATTTGTTTCAGGTTGTTCATGGCGTTGATGGATTGCGCCTTCGACTTCGCCTTGCTCAACGCGGGCAGCAGCATTGCCGCGAGGATGGCGATGATGGCGAGGACGACGAGCGCTTCGATGGCCCGCTGCATTCCGCGCTTCAACGCTGCGATCACCAATCCCAGCAAAACGCCAACGACGATCAGGAAGACAATCACGCCCGCGTTGTTCTCCACGAGCCGCCAGTAGAATTGCAAACATTCCTGCCACGCGTCGTTCAAGCTGTAGGTCGTGCCGCTTGCCACGGTCATGTTGCCGTCGAACGCGCTCAGGCGTTTGGTCATGGGCACGAACAGCGCCCACTCGGCGTAGGTATTCGGGATGTCCGTGCCCGGCGCCTTCAGTTCCAGCCGCTTGGGAAACAGCGACGACGCCAGCTCTACCTTTTGTTTATAGACGATATCCACGGCAAACGCCTGGTCGCGGTTCGCGTCGCGCGGCAGGCTGACGAGGATGGCGTCGCCGTCACGGCCCGGCTTGGCAGGCTGGCCATTCACGAACGTGCTCCACAACTCCGCGCCCGCCGGCAGCGTGAACTTCTGCGACTGCTTCTCGTTGTTCTTCACCATGAACGACGCCTGCGTCAGCATCTGTCCCTCCTCGGTGATGACGGAAATCAACTCCGTCCGGTCCGCCACCGCGTCGAGCCCCGGCACATCATCAAAGCGCGTCACTTGCACGGAGTGGTTCCAATCCGGCGTGGTGTATTTGTAGGCGAGCAGCAGCGGGCGCGTGCAGAGCGAACGATCCGTTTCGCTCAACTCGGATTCATCCACGCGATGCAACGGGTCAACGGGCGGGGTGGGTTCGAGCTTGAGGCTCGCCGCCGTCATGATGCCGAGGCTGCCGGTCTCGCGTTCGACATCGAGCGTGTGCGCGCCGCGCAGATCCAGTGCGGCACCCTTGGGGTTGAACTGGTAATCGTAGGTGACCACGAGCGTGTAACCGCCCCACGCCTTGTCCTGCAACGTGATCGTCCAGTCCGTGAAATTGGTTGCGCCCGGCGACTGCTCCTTGCGCCGGATATTCGCGCCGGTGAACTCGACGTTCTTCCAGTGCGCGGGCAGCGCGACGCGAAATTCCTGCACCCCTTGGTTGATGATGCCGTAACGGATGGTCGCGCTCCCGCCTACGAGCCCGTCGCCGACGGTCACGAGATTGAACACGTCGCTCACGATGCGGGGTGAGAGTTTCTCGGTGGCGAGGGTCAGTTTCCAATCCGCGCCTTCGCCGGTGAACGCGAGCAATTCATCGCTGCGCTGCGGCAACGCGCTGATCGAGATTTCGCGCAGACCAGTCAACTCCTGCGTCTTGAGCCGGATGCCGGCGGAACTGACCGCGCCAAGTTGAGTGGTGACGTTCGTCGCGCCCGCCACCGTCAGCGGCAGCACTGAGACCATCTCGGGAAATGCTTTGTGCGCCTGCTCCAGTTGCAAGTCGAGCCGGCGCGCGCCAAGGACGCGGGAAGCGAAGCTGAGTTTCAGTTTGCCGCCAGCAACCTTCCAATCATCCACGCCTTCGCCGCGCACATCCGCCACGGTGAAGCCGGATGGCACGCCGAGTTCGAGTGTGTAGATGCCTGCCTTCTCGACCGTCAGGTTCAACCCATGCGAAACTGTGACCCGCGATTCCTCGACGCGCACCGTGGCGCGATCTGCGAGTTTCAACACCGGCTCCACACGCCGCAGTTTCGCGCTCACGCTGAACGGACGGCCATTGAAGCGATACGCCGCCAGCGCGCCGGAGGCCGCATTCACCTGCCGCAAACCCGGCGCGGATTCGATTTCCACCTGCGTGTCGTCCGCGCTTAACGTGAACGAGCCGGACTCGCGTTCGACTTCGAGCGGCTGCGGCGGAACGAGCGTCGCCGTCTGTGGCGTCATTTCCACGGGCTGCTCGGAGAAGATGGTCAGCGCGTAGCTTTTCTCGACGGGCTTGATGAACTCGACGGTGAGCAACGCGGTGTTGTTGGTGCTCGGCGTGAGTTTCCAGTCGCGGATCTGCGCGCCCGACAACTTCGTCAGCGCCTGCGACGCCGGGAGGGCGAGGGTCAGCCGCGGCACGGCGGCTTGGAGGATTTCGTAATTCATCGTCGTGGTGAACTTGATGACGGTCGGAGTGACTTGCGCGGCGGCAACGGTGTCCACGGTGACGAGCGAACGGCGCGCAACCTCGGTGGTTTTGCTCTGCCACCGCAAACTGAGCGCGCGGTCCGCACCCAGCAAACCACTGACCACCGACGTCGCCTTCTTGTCCGGGTCAAGCTGCGTGCCGCTCAGAAGCTGCATCTCGACGCCTGCTTCGCCGGCCTCGGCCTTCACGGTGGCGATCGGTGCGGTCGGTCCGGTGAAGCTGATCTGGTTCCATGGTTCGGCGCGGGTGATTTTCGCCACGAGTTCGAGCGTGACCGAAAAAGTGCCCGGCGCGGTGCAGAACAATCGCGACCTGCCATTGCCACTGACGATGCGGAGCGCGTCGGGAAGTTTCGTTGCGAGCAAGGCCACGTCGCCCTCGAACAACGGGGCGGAGATTTCATTCGTGGCGAGCGACTCGACTTCAAAATTCACCGTGAACCGCGCTTCAGTGTCGGAGACGCGACCGGCGTAGTTGATCGAGCGGAAAAGCAGATTCGTATTTGCCGAACCCGCGCCCGCCGTGGTCGCTGCCAGCAATCGCGGCGGGCTGGTGCCGCGCGAGATGATTTGCAGTCCGTTCAACACCGCCACGCCATTCGGTCCCGGCGCGACCTCGATGACGACCGGCGCTTTCGCCGTCACCTCCACGTCGCGGAACACAACGTATTGGTAACGCTCCTGCCACGAGCCGGACGCCTTCCAGCCGGTGGAACCGAGTTGCGTCAACGGCCCGAGCGTATTCGTGCCAGAGCGGACGGTGAAGATGGAGTTCTGTTCGCCCGTCACGTCTGGATCGGCGTGGCCGTAGAGATAGAAATGATAACGTCCAGGCTCAAGGCCGGTGACGGTGGCGGTGATGTTCGAACCATTCTGGGCGAAGATGAACGTGTCGAACATCGCATCGCCGCTGGCGTTGCCCCAGACACCCGGTGCATTTGCCACGGCGATGCTCACCTTGCTGTCGCTGCCGTCGGCGAGCTTGAGATTGTCGAGTTTGCCATCGGCAACGAGCGGCATCCCTGGCGTGAACTTCGGCGCGTAGTGATGGTAGAGATTCCAAAAATCATTCGTCGTCTGGCCGGTTGCGGCAAAACCTGACTTGGCGCTCGTCTTGCCAACGCCGAAATCCACGTTGAGCAGGGTTTGTCCGTGGGTGCTTGTGGCGAGGAACAGGGTTAAGCAGAGGAGGAGGCTGGTAGGGCGCGTCACTCCGTGCGCGCCGCTGCCTGAATGAGTGAACGACGGCGCGCCCGGAGTGACGCACCCTACCTTGGGTTTCAGGGACGATGAGTGTGATTTCATAAGTGAGTCCTCCGTGGTTTGGCGAGGGCCGGTCTGGGCCAGTTGAACGAGATTGGTTTCCATGCAGCAAAAAGTTCAAACACCGTGGCGACGAGTTGGTTTGAACAGCCTACAGCATTAAATGCGCCCGGAGTTGGGCCATGCGTAACGCCGCGGCTTTCCGATAGCAAGCCAACAAAAGCACATGCTCCACGCGTGAAGTTCGCGCGGATGGCGTGAGTTTGGGCCATCAGCCCGGCGTTGGAATCCCGGGTATGTGCCACTAGAAGATTGACGAGAGATGCTTAAGAATACTCCCTAGATTTATCGCGGAGGGTTGACGGCACGCGATGACAGGCGCACGTTATTCCATGAAAACCATCCTGCTCATCCTCCCGTTGGCCGGGGCGGCGCTGCTCGTCTCAGCCGCCGAGCCGGTCAAACCGGAAACGCCCAGCGATACCACGACTTTGTCTGTGTCGAAAGATGCGGCCTCCCCAGCCACGACGGGGCTGACTGCCGCCGACAAGGCTTCCAATGCCAAACTCGGCGAAAAGATCGCCCGTTCCGGCGAACTCAAGACGAAATCCAAGGTCTCAGTGACACGCAGCTTCGCGCAGTCACTGAATCCGTTCGCGCCGATGAAGCCCGCGCCCACGACGCCGTGGCTGAGCCGCGCGGCGTGGAGCACGGTGGCGACGACGGAGCATGAAAGCGTGTCGTCGCCCGGTGCGACGAACCGTGAATTGAAAATTAAAGTGGTTGTCTGGCGAGACTGATGATGCCTACGCCTGGCTGAGAGCGCGTTCGCGCTCCAGCAGCGTCGGGTGCGAGTAATAGAACCCGCTGTAGATCGGATGGGGCGTGAGATTGCTCAGGTTCTTCGCATTCGCCTTCCGCAGCGCATCAATGAGCGGGGCCGCTGCGCCGACCGTTTCCTTCGCGTAGGCATCGGCCTCGTATTCGTAACGTCGCGACCACCAGTGCGTCAGTGGTGAAAGCCAGAACATCACCGCGCCCGACAGCAATCCGAACAGCAACAGCACGGGCGTGATGCCGCCCGGGTCGAAGCCGAACGCGCCGGCGAACCACTCCTGCCGCGCCAGCCACGCAATCGCCGCCAACATCGCCAGCATCCCCGCCGCCGACAGGGCGAGCAATTTGGGGATGTGCCGCTTCTTCCAGTGGCCGATCTCATGGGCGAGGATGGCTTCGAGTTCCGGTTCGGCGAGTTGCTCGATGAGCGTGTCGAACAAGACGATCTTCCGCAGCCGACCGAAACCGGTGAAGAATGCGTTCGAGTGTTTCGAGCGTTTGCTGCCGTCCATCACCTGGATGCTCGCGGCACGGAAGTTTGTTTTCTGCGCGAGCGACAGCAGCCGGTCGCGCAGCGAGCCGTCCGGGAGCGGCGTGAGCTTGTTGAACAGCGGCAGGATGAGCACGGGCGCGAGCACGGACATGAGGAGTTGAAATGCCAGCATCACCGCACACGCCCAGAGCCACCACGCGTTGCCCGCCCACTCGAAACATTTCAACACCAGCACGAGCAGCGGAATGCCAAGCACCGCGCCGAGCAACAAGCCTTTCACGCGATCCAGCCACCAGGTTGTCTGCGTGGTCGTATTGAAGCCGAAACGCGCTTCGAGGCGGAACTGACCCCACCATTGCAACGGCAGGCTGGCGAATGAAATCACCGTGAACACGACAAACAGAAATGCCGCCATGGCCCACGCCGAAGCACCGAGCTGCGCCTGGAAAGATTGAAACGCCCACGGCAGCACACCGCTGAACAACACCGCCAGCAGCACGACCAAATCGAAGGTGGCTTCAAACTGGCTGAACCGGCTGTTCGCGAGCGTGTATTGGACGGACTTCGCGTAGGTGGCGTCATCCATCACGCCACGAAATGCGTCGGGCACGGCGTTCGCGTGGGCGCGGACGTGGCGCTGGTTGAGGTGATCAAGCCAGAGCTGCGCAGCCCAGCGAGTGACAATCAAGGCGGCAGCGACGACGGCGATCCGATTCATGGCCGGATGCCTCCGGTTCCAGCGGGCTCAATGGGTCTGAATTCGGTTGTCACCCAGTCGCGGATCATCTCTTCGACCTGCGCCCGCGTTCCAACTGGCAAAAGCATCCGGTAAGAGTAGTCGCCGGTTCGCAGTCCGGTGGCGGTGCGCACACGAAAGACGCAGTTCCATTTCACCACTCGATGTTCAGTGAACCGCCAGCGCCCGTAACTTGGCCCGGTGGTGTCCGTTTGCGGTTGGGGCGGGGCGTAAATCCCCATCGCGTGTTGCCCGTCCGGCGTGGCGAGCACGACGGGATTCTGGATCTCGCCGGGGCCGTCGGAGAGCGGTTCGAGTTTTTGGGTCGCGGGATTGAACTGCCAGAACGTCGAAAACTCCGGCGGCATGTAGCCTGTGAGCGCCTCAAATTGTGCGGAGGTGTGATGCGCATTGGCCGGCACGGAGAACGTGACGCGATAGTCCAGCGCCTGAGTCCAGCGCCCGTAACCGATGCGGACATCCTTTGTCAGCACGTAGTCCGAGAGCGTGTTGGTGTTGCGCGCCAGTTGCCCTTCGGAACGTTCGCCGGGTGCGAGCCAGAAGGCCATCTGCGTCTGGGTGCGCAGGTGATTGCTGTCGGCTAACAGATCCAGCAGACGGCTCGTCGAAGCCGGCCCGGTGTGGTCGCGGCGCGAACCAGCCTCGGTGGGGTTGAACGTCTCCGCGTTGGCCGTGGGAGAATTGTCGAACGAACACGCGGACTGCAACTGCCGTCCGTGATCGGTGCTGTTGATGAATTCCTTGCCCGCCCATGTCAGCGAATGGATCGCGCCTGCCAGCCGCATGGTTGTGGTGATAACAATCTCGGAGTTTCCCGCGGTCGCACGAATGGTGGCTTCACTGCTTGGAGCTGCAGCGCGCGAACACGACGCCAACAGGGCGCAAAACAGTCCGGCGATTGTGGCCGCTTTTACCACTTCAATTCCTGGAGTCGGCGCGCGACTTCCTCGGCGTTGGCGCGGCTGTTGAAGCTGCTGATGCGGAAGAAGCCTTCGCCCTTCGAGCCGAAGCCGCTGCCGGGCGTGATGACGACGTTCGCTTCGTTCAGAATCTTGTCGAATGCCTGCCAGCTTGTGACATCCTTGGGCGTGCGGACCCAGATGTAAGGCGCGTTCTCGCCGCCGAACACTTTCAGCCCGGCCTTCTTCGCGCCTTTGCGCAGGATGGCGGCGTTGCCCATGTAATGTTCGATGAGCGCGCGCACCTGTTGCTTGCCTTCGGGTGAGTAAAGCGCTTCAGCCGCGCGCTGGATGATGTAGCTCACGCCGTTGAACTTCGTTGCCATGCGGCGGTTCCACAGCGGGTGCAGCGGCTTCGCTTCGCCGGACTTGGTGTAGGCGTTGAGCGACTTGGGCACCACGGTGAAAGCGCAACGCACGCCGGTGAAGCCGCCGTTCTTCGAGAAGCTGCGGAACTCGATGGCGCATTCGCGCGCGCCGGGAATCTCGTAAATCGAACGCGGGATGGCTGGGTCGCTGATGTAAGCCTCGTAGGCGGCGTCGAACAGGATGACGGCCTTGTGCTCGAGCGCGTATTTCACCCACGCCTCAAGTTGTTCACGCGTGGCGACGGCGCCGGTCGGGTTGTTCGGCGAGCAGAGGTAGATCACGTCCACGTGCTTCTTCGGTGGCTCGGGGATGAAGCCGTTGCTGGGCTTGCACGGGAGATAGACTATCTTGGCGTAGGCGCCCGCTTCGTTCGCTTCGCCGGTGTGGCCGGCCATCACGTTCGTGTCCACATAGACGGGATACACGGGATCACTGATGGCGAGTTTGTTCTTGTCGCCAAGGATGTCGAGGATGCTGCCGCAATCGCACTTCGAGCCGTCGCTCACGAAGATTTCATCGTCGGCGATGTCGAGGTTGCGCTCGCGGAAATCATTCAACGCGATGGCGTGACGCAGCCATTCATAGCCCTGCTCAGGGCCGTAGCCCTTGAACGTGGCGCGGTCGGCCATTTCATCCACGGCCTTGTGCAGCGCGGCCACCACGGCGGGCGGCAGCGGCTCGGTCACGTCGCCGATGCCGCAACGGATGAGGCGTTTAGCGGCTTCCGGATTCGCGTCGCAGAACGCCTTCACGCGGCGACCGATTTCGGGGAAGAGGTAGCCGGCTTTGAGTTTCAGGTAATTTTCGTTGAGCAGGGCCATAAATGTGATCGTGGTTAGTAACTTGTGCTTCGTGAACCGTAGCGGACGACTCGCGAAAAATTCAAGGTGCGGACGTTAACCGAGAGGCGCATCACAGGCAACCCTTGGGCACGGGCGGTTTCTTTCACAAATCTTTTACAAACAAATCAGCGCGTTCTGACAACTCGCCGCCTAACTTGAGTCAGCCTGTTGCCATGAAGACTCAATTACTGAATTCCACGTCCACCATATCAACAGTCGCTCGTCGCGGGTTCGCCTCGCTCGCGGTCACGTCGCTTCTGGCATCCGCCCTCGTCCTGCGCGCCGCCGCCGACGATTACGTTGCGCACGAATGGGGCACGTTCACCTCTATTCAGGGCTGCGATGGCGTGCTGCTCGATTGGAATGGTATCGCCACGTCCGACTTGCCGCCGTTCGTCTATAATTGGTCGCGCGCCGGCCTGCAGCGATACTCCAGTTCGTATCTTTCGAAGGGCGGCATCTCCTCCCTACAACGCATGGAGACGCCCGTGATCTATTTCTATGCGAAGAAACCGCTGAGCCTGGATGTCGCCGTGCAATTCCCGAAGGGCCAGATCACGGAATGGTTTCCGCAGGCGGCGGAAGTGGGGCCGTCAATGCGACAGCCAGGTCGTGTTCTGGCTTCGCTCGACAACGCCGCGAGCCGGGCTGGACTGAATCCGAATCCCACCATCGCCGCGCGCTTTGGTGAACCGCCGGTGACCAACAGCGTCATTCGCTGGAAGAATTTTGATGTGTTGCCAGCCAAACAGCATTCCGAGCTGGCCAGCCAGCTTCCCACGGACGCGAAGGTCAGCCACTACTTTGCCGCCCGCACAGAGGATGCGGCATTTGTCCGTTTGAATTCGCTGGAGCGCACCAACCCGGCGCCTGAGATCGAGAAATTCCTGTTCTATCGTGGCGTGGGCAATTTTCAAACGCCACTCAAGGTGACGATGAACGAGCAGAGCCAGATTACCGTGACCAATACGGGTGACGCGCCGTTGAAGCACCTCTTCGCCCTCGCCATCAAAGGCGACCGCGCCACGGTCATGCCGCTGGGGCAGCTCGATGCTGGACAAACGCTCAGCACGCAACTTGATGTAGCAATGAGCAGCAAGCCCGCAGCGTCGGTCGTGCAGGAACTCAGCCGGCAAATGGCCAATGCGCTCGAATCAGAAGGTCTTTACCGCTCTGAAGCCGAAGCGATGGTCAAGACGTGGCGTGATGCGTGGTTTGAAGATCAGGGCGTGCGCATCCTCTACGTCCTGCCGCGAGCTTGGACGGATTCCACACTGCCGATTACGCTCAAACCGCACCCGCGCGAACTCGTCCGCGTCATGGTTGGTCGCGCTGAGGTGATTACGCCCGGAATGGAGCAGCAGATATGCAAGTGCGTCGAAGGCTTTCGCCAATCCGATCCTGCCGCAAAACAGGTCGCCATTAGCGAGTTCAGGGCAATGAAGCTGGGCCGCTTTGCACCGGTTGCATTGCGACTGGCTGGCTCGCACACCAAGGATGCGAAGTTCTTCGAGCATGGCGCGGCCTTGATCGAAGCCGCAGCCAAACCGGAAGCCACCAGAGCTTCCACATCACAGCCGGCTCGACGTTTGCCCGCGACCGGTGGATGATTGCTTCATCCATGCGGAAAGTTGCCTTGGTTTTCGCGCTAGCTGTGATCGCGCCCAGTCTGGTGCTGGCGTGGCTGGCGGTGCGTTCTCTGCGTGACCAGGAACTTGTTCTCGAACGCCAGCGGGCGTTGCTCTACCAAGGAGTCGCCGATTCGCTCGCGCAACAGGTGCAACAACAGATCGCCGAGCAACAGCGTGAGTTCGCCCAGCGCGTTGAGACCTTCTTCGGCAAACAGGAGCCTGCCGCCATCGCGCCGCAGTTCGACGATTATCTCCGCAAGACCTGGTCCCTCGCCGACGTGGGCTTTGTTGTTTCGCTCGGTGGTGCGCTGACGTGTCCGCCGTTGCCAGGGCGCGCCGAAGGGCAGGCGTTTCGGTTGGAGAACGAGGCGTTCCTCGCCGGCAACCTCACTTGCAGCGTGTCGTGGAGCAGTCCGAAAGGTGTGGTCAGCCTTGGCGGCACGAACGACAACGCCGCGACCGCCGCGGTGCTGGCGGCGAAGACGGGCGTTTACGCCACGAAGAAGGGCGGGGACGAGACTGTCACGCCGATCGAGGCGAAGTTCATTCAAGTTGTGGGCGACGCACGTGAAGGCACGCTTGCCCGTTTCCTGCAGGATCGGCTGAAGCTGCTGTTCTGGTATCGCTCGCCGCGCGATACGTCGCTGGTGTTCGGATCGCAGGTGAAGTTGCCGGAGCTGATTGCCGCGGTGAAACCGAAGATCACCGTGGATGCTCCGCTCATGGAAGCGATCTGCGTTGCCTTGCTCGACGACAATGGCAAGCCGGTCGTGACCACGATTCCGCGCTTCACCGTCGCACGCCAGCGACCGTTCGTGGCCACCGAAATCGGCGAGGTGCTGCCGCATTGGAAGATTGCGGTCTATCAACTCGATCCGATGCAGCTGAATCTGGCGGCCCGGACGGTGCGGTTGACGCTGGGACTGTTGATCGTTGTGCTCGTGCTCGCCATCGCGATCGGAAGCTGGATTATCATTCACTGTCTGCGACAGGAACTCACACTCGCCCGGCAGAAGACGGATTTTGTCAGCAATGTTTCACACGAACTCAAGACGCCACTCACGAGCATCCGAATGTTCGCCGAGATGCTGGCCGAAGATCGCGTGGCGGAGCCGGACAAGCGGCGGCAGTTCCATCAGATCATCGCGTCCGAAGCATCACGGCTCACGCGGCTGATCAACAACGTGCTCGACTTCGCGCGGCTCGAACGTGGCGAGAAGAAATATCAGTTCGCCGAACTGGACCTCGGTGCTTTGGTCGCAGAAACGGTGGCGGCGTATCGGCTGCATCTGGAATCGGCGGGCTTCAAGCTCACGTGCGAATTGCCTGAGCACCGTGTGACCGTCTCTGGCGACCGCGATGCGCTCGCGCAGGTGCTGGTGAACTTGCTGTCCAACGCGGAGAAGTATTCCGGCGAGCGAAAGGAAATCGCGGTGTGGTTGGAGGTGGCGGATGGTTCGGCCGCAGTCCAAGTGCTGGATCGCGGCACCGGCGTGCCGCGCGGTTGCGAGGAAAAGATTTTTGAGCAGTTCTTCCGCGCGCATGATTCGTTGAGCAGCGGCATTCAAGGCAGCGGCCTTGGTTTGACGCTGGCGCAGCAAATTGCGGGGGCGCACGGGGGCGATGTGGCGTTCAAATCGCGAGAGGGCGGGGGAAGCTGCTTCACGCTAAGGCTGCCGGGGGATGCAATCAAATGAAGGCAAAAGTTCTCATCGTGGAAGACGACGCGCACATCGCGTTGGGGCTGGAAGAAGTGTTGAAGAGCGACGGCTTTGAGGCGGCCGTTTGCAATCGTGGCGACAAGGCATTGGCGGCGGTGGAACGCGAGCGCCCGCAACTCATCGTGCTGGACGTGATGCTGCCGGGCAAAAGTGGTTACGACCTCTGCAAAGAACTGCGCGCGAAGAAAATCACCACGCCCATCCTCATGCTCACGGCCAAGGGGCAGGAACTGGACAAAGTCGTCGGCCTTGAACTGGGTGCGGACGATTACGTAACGAAGCCGTTTGGCGTGCGGGAGCTGCTGGCGCGCATCCATGCGCTGCTGCGGCGTTCGGTCAACCCCGCAAGCGAGGCTGCCGACAGTGCGCCGTTCCGCATCGGTGGCGCCACGATTGATCCGAAGACGTTTCAACTGCGCCGTGGCAAGGCGGTGGAGGAACTCACGGCGAAGGAGTTGAAGCTGCTGCAATTTTTCCATGCGCACGCCGGGGAAGTGCTCTCTCGCGACCGGCTGCTCAATGAAGTCTGGGGCTACAATTATCTCGGCACCACGCGCACGCTGGATCAGGTCATCGTGCAGCTTCGCAAGAAACTGGGCGATGCCTCGGATGATCCGAAGCACTTGCTCACCGTCCATGGCGTCGGCTACCGATTGCGGGGGTAAAACCGCGGGGGCGAAGGTCAAAAGGCTCAGTTGCCGGGCGCGGGCACGCCGACAACCGGGGTGCCGGGGGGGAGCTTCGCCAAGTTGTTGAAGTTCGGGTCGAAGCTGAATTTACGGGTCGGGGCATTGTAATACACGCCGGGATTTTGAAATCGGTTTGTGGCAACCGTGCTTTGGTAAAAGCACACCAATGATGTGTTCAGCCACAGCGTAGAAGAGGCCCAGTTTTCCAGGAGTCGTGGGAGGTTGTGGATGCCACCGCTGAATTGAGAGGAACTGGAACCCGTGGAAGGAACATTGCCGGTGATGATGGCGGCATTGATGGTGTCCACGCTGCTGGCAATGCGTCCGGACAGGCTGCCAGCGCTTGCGGAATCCCTCCAAGCGGAAGACAGAATGGTCAGCGCATCGCAAATCAGCGCCGACGGAACAGTGGCCGACGTGTTGGTTGTTCCAAGATAGGCGGCATTGGTATTGTTGTAGTGGCCCCAAACATACAGCGGATTGGGAGTCACCAGCGTGAATCCAAGTCCGCCATTGTAAGGAGTCACAACCCCATTCGTGATACGGATGGCGGACATCGTTGAGCTTGAATTTGTGCGGTTGTCGGCGATGTAAAGAATTGTGGGATACAGGCCTGAGCCCGGAGGAAATTTGGCCAGAACTGGAACGTTCGTGCTGAGCCAGCCCTTGAAGAGCCCCAGATCAATCTCGGTCACCTTCACGCTCTTGCTTTCCCGCGCATCGAAAAATGAGTTTGTTCTCAGGAAGGGAAACTTGAGATTCGCTGCCGGACCCAGGTTGGTCCAAATCAAGATTGGTGAGGGATCGCTGCCCGGATTGTTCAGGGCCGATGCCGCCTGGATTCGCGCCGAAATGGTTGTGTTGCTGACCAACACTACTACCTGTGCCTGGTTGTAATAGCGCGACCAACCCGATGGCGAAGCCGGATCCTCAAAGCTGGGCGGCATCTCGATCATGCGATGCAGATTGGTGAGGGCCTGGCCTGCGAGCACCGTGAGTGGGGGCACATTCGTGACGAATGAGGGATGGCTGTTGAAAGTGCCCGTGTCGGCCCATGTTGGTCCCTGGCCATTCCAAGCGGGAGAAGAGATGGTGCCAGTGGTTGTGACGGGCCGGTTGAAAATCAAAGATGTGCTGGTGCCGGTGTAAATGTCGCCATTGGCGTGAACGGGTCCATGGATGGTCATCGGGGCAGCGGTGCTGAATTCCAGCAGTCCATCGTAAAACACGGCGAACTGACAGACCGGGATGGCGCGCGGGCCCTCCAGTCCGTAGAACGCTTGGTCGCCCGTAGCCGGAAGGGTGAAAGTAATCTCCTCATCCAAGAAGTTCGTTGTTATTTGCGCGCTCGGCGAGAGGAAAAACGGATAGTGAAAATTGAAGGGTTGGTAAAAATCTGCACTGGCTGTCGCTACGAGGGGCCAGAGATTTGTGCCGCCAAGATTGGTGTTCGCCACCAGCGCGTAGTAATACGCCGCGCGCGGCCACGAAAGAGTCACGTTGCCGTTGGATTCGGCAATTCGAAGTTCTGGTCGATACGGCTGTGTCGCCTCTGAAGTGCTGCCTAGCAGCCGGTGGAGAACCGCTGCAACATAAATCATTTCCCAAAGTCTGTGCTTAATTGTGAGGCGGCCCATAATGCGAGCCAGACGCAGCAAGCGTGATACCACGGGTGTCTCTTGCCCAACTTCTGGAACCTTTGGTTCATTTTCTGTGAGGGCGGCGATCTTTCGTGCGATGCCGACGGTGCAATTGCAAACGAGTGGTGTGGCAATTCAGGACACGTCCGAGCGGGATTCCATCCGCGCCAAGCGGCGGCCAGCCTTCTCGGCCGCCGGGGTGTGCGGAAATTCTTCAATCACGTTACGCAACTGGGCCGCGGATTCGTCGGAGCGTCGCAGCAGGAGATAACACGCGGCCAATCGCACCATGAGCCACGCTCGCGCCGGACGCGGCAGACGGCGGTTGAGGAGTTCCTCGTATTCGAGCGCGGCGGCGAGCGGATTGTCGAGGTCGTGCTGGTATATCTCCGCGATGCGCACGCTGAGCCGCCACTGGCGCGGGTGGGCGACAAACATTTCGCGCAGCACACGCACCGCTTCATCCGCGTTGCCGTCCTTCCGCAACCGCTCTGAAGTCCACCAGGCTGGCGTCAGGCGCGACAATCTGCCGCCGCCGAGAAACAATCGCTCCGCCTGCCAGCCAAAGAATTGTGTGACGTCCCACGCTACGAAGATCCCCAGCACCGCGCTCGTAATCAGATAAACCGAGAACAGCGCGTAAGCCCGTGACGCATCTGGCGTGGAGCCCGCTGCCGTGGCGCGATTGAAACTCGCCGCGATCTGCGGCACCAGCCAGCACAACGCAGTGATGGCGATAGCGTAGAAGAGAAGTTTCGGGACGAGGCGCATTGGAACTCGGACGCAGGGAAACCAATTTCAGTCAAGGTGTCACGCGGACAAACGGGCCGTCGGGCGTGCAACTATGGCGCCGATCTGCATGAGACCAATGCCCATGAAAATTGCCACGATGGTCAACGCAGGGCCAAAGTGCGCTTGCATGACACTCCAAGTTTGCCGATCAATGCTAGGGTTTAATATGCCCACAAGAGCCAGGGATACGCATGCCCCAATTGCGACCAAGCCCAGCAGCCACCGCCGCGCGTGATGTGCTGGCTGTCGCAAGAGACTAAGTGGGATGAGCGCGAGAAGAGAACACAGCCAGCCAAAATCGCCACAACCCATCTTTAGCGTGTTGAACACCTGCCCTGCGTAGCGCTCCAAGTCCAGCGTCGATCTGAATGCCTCATATTGCCCGCGCTCGAGCACCCAAAAAAATCCTTCGAAGTTTCGCGGATAACCCCAGTTCACCGGCGGCGTGGACATGGAGGCAATGGGTGGATACAGGTAGAACAACCACCCGCATGTCAGGCACGCGCTGCAGATTAGTGCAGGCTTCCAAAGGACACTGCCCGAGCGGGTAAATAAGATCGCAACAAAAACCATCAAAAAGCCGAATGCGAATGCTCCGGTAAGCGGCCAGTTTGCGAAAAGGAGGTAATCAAATCCTGAAATCACACGCATCGAGCTGTTGACCATCAGCAGCGCAGCCAAAGGCAGGATGCAAAAGCCCACATCGCGTCCGAGTCTAGGATCACGGAGAAGTAACAAGCAGATGAAACCCGGTAGCGCGACGAGCATCTCTTGGTTGTTGGTCAACAGCACGCCGAACAAGAAAAGCGCCGCATAAAGCCCCCGGCACCGATTTACGCCAAAACAGCAGCGGGTAAGAAACCAGAGAATGGCCGTAAATAACAACAGCCCAAACGACCAAGTGCTGATGATTACTGCTTCGTGCCAGGCTGAGCTGGAGAACGCAAGACACAGCCCGGCTATACAGCCGCATACAATCCGGAGCGTTTGACGATCCTTTGCTTGCAGCCGTGAATAGCTGGGCCACGTCGCGAGCAATTGGTTGCCCGCGAACGAAATTATTTGAGCGACCAGCCCACAGGCGACTGCTGTCGCGCAAGCCGAGCCGAATGCGATGCGCCAGGCGAGATTCGAGAATGGAATCAGTTTGGTGAAGAGCCACGAATAGATCACCCACGCTGGATACGCCGGTGGGCCGGGGACTCCGGCATATGCCCCGCTCGTTGCCAAGACTCCTGAGTCCCCCAACGTCACCTCGGGGGCGAGTGTGCAGAGATAAACCAGCAAGGCCGTCAGCGTGGTCGCGGCGAAGGTGAGCTTGTCTGCGCGACCAATTCGCGCCGGGGGCGTGTCCTGCACGGGCAGAACCGGCGTTGCCGGGAGAACGGGCTGGACGGGAGAATTGACGGTTTCTTCGGCCATGAGTGCAAGTTTCAGAAAATGGACATGGCCGACCGGGATTTCGTTCACTGACCCATCAAGCAGAGCCACACCAACGAAACCTCACCAGGCGCTCACAGCAAGATTCCCGCAATGGTCGCCGTGATGTAGCTGGCCAGGAGGCCGCCGATCATCGCGCGGACGCCGAGCTTGGCCATGTCGCCGCGCCGTTCGGGGGCGAGCGAGCCGATGCCGCCGACCTGGATGGCGATGCTCGCGAAGTTGGCGAAGCCGCAGAGCGCATAGGTCGCGAGCGTGAAGCTGCGCGGGTCGAGCGTTGCGGATGACTTGCTCAGGCTCAGATAGCCGATGAATTCATTGAGCACGATGCGCTCGCCCAGAATGCTGCCGACGGCGAGGCAGTCTTTCGACGGCACGCCCATGAGCCACGCAAACGGCGCGTTCACCCAGCCAAACAAGGTTTGCAACGGCGCGGCTTCGTGAATGCCCAGCGGACGCAGGCCGTAGCTGACGAGATAATTTACCAAGGCGACGAACGCGACAAAGGCGATGAGCATGGCCATGACGTTGATGGCGAGTTTGACTCCATCGCTCGCTCCGCAGCAAAGGGCGTCGATGCCGTTCACTGTTTCGCGGGGGATTTTCGCGGATGCGCCCAGAGCGGTTTCGCTCGTTTCCTTCTCGGGCAGCATGACTTTGGCAATCAGCAGGGCGGCTGGCGCGCTCATCACGGAAGCAGTGAGCAGATGCCCGGCGGAGATGCCAAAGGAGACGTAGGCGGCGAGCACGCCGCCCGCGATGGTGGCCATGCCGCCGGTCATGAGCGCGAGGATTTCACTGCGGGTCATGCGCGCGAGATACGGACGGATGACGAGCGGCGCCTCGGTCTGGCCCATGAAAATGTTCGCGGCGGCGGCGAGGCTTTCGCTGCCGCTGGTCCGCATCAACCGCTGCATCACCCAGGCCGTGGCGCGCACGACGAGCTGTAAAATGCCGTAGTGATAGAGCAGCGATGATAATGCCGCGACGAGGATGATGGTGGCGGCCACCGTGATGACGAAGATGAAGCCGTTTCCGGGACCGAGCTTCTCGGCCAGCAATGTTTTGTCGGCCAGCGGGCCGAAGACCATGCTGGCACCCTGGTCCGCGAAGCCGATGAGTTTGGTCACGGCGCGCTGGATGAAATCAAACAACGCCGCACCGCCGCGTGTCTTCAAGATGAGAAAGCCGAAAACGAATTGCAGCCCGAGTCCGCACAGCACCGTGCGCCAGGGGAAAAGTTTTTTGTGAGAGGACAACATCCACGCGACGCCGATGAACGTCACGAGGCCGAGCAGGCTGACCAGCTTGAGCGCCATGCGGGCGAAGGTAGGCGGGAACGGGGCCG